>Ga0247837_1002087_pt1 | contig 39095 bp, 37 predicted proteins | sample LaCtaG_2_FD_187115 | JGI IMG/M metagenome (GOLD analysis project Ga0247837, IMG submission 187115) | Freshwater microbial communities from meromictic Lake La Cruz, Castile-La Mancha, Spain - LaCruzMarch2015_14.5m | ecosystem: Environmental > Aquatic > Freshwater > Lake | place: Spain: Castile-La...
CTTGCATCAATTTCACCTCTGTACCGTGCAGAGCTCATATGAAAACAGGGAACTGTCCGAATGTGAGTCGCTACTGCTACTACGACCACCAGGGCAATGTACTAGCTACGAAACCGTGTCCTTTAGGACCCACTTGCAACCGCACTGCATTTTGTCCGTACATGCATAACCCTCCCCCTGCTCCTCATATGCTTCAGAGTGGTTTCCAGCTCCCACAAGCACAAAGTTATGGGCCTCCTGCTAATTACCCTCCTCCGCCGGTTCAAATGCTTACTTATGCACCTCCTCGAGAGGCTAGTTCTTACCCTCAGCCACAAGTACCTAATTACGGCCCACCTCAGCCACAGGTACCTAATTACGGCCCACCTCAGCCACAGGTACCTAATTACGGCCCACCTCAGCCACAGGTACCTAATTACGGCCCACCTCCGCCACAGGTACCTAATTACGGCCAACCGCAAAATTACGGCGTACCTCCGGGATTTCCTGGGAACTACTTGCCTCCACTAATGCAAACTTATGCTGGCTCTCCAGTTGGAAACTTACCCCCGCATGTCCAAAATAGAAGCAACTCCGCCCCACATAACTCTCATTTCCAATATCATCGAATGCCCAAGTGGTACTCCCAGCAAGCCGCAGGTCCTGCAACACTCGTAGATCTCCCAGCCACTGACAAGCACTATAAGGAAATCGAGACTCTGTTCAATCACACTTCCGCCTCCAAAGCCACAATAGTGAAAATCGAGAGAATCCAAAACAAACATCTGTATAAGCTGTTTGCTGATAAGCACGAAACATTGAGTGAAGTGGAAGGTCGGACTCTGCAACTTATGCACCTTTTCCACGGTACTCGGAAATACCCGCCTCCTGCAGTCTACGACTCAATCACAGGGCTGGACCCTCGCTTTGGACATGGGGCCTGGGGCCAGGGCACCTACTACGCTCGCAACTCCTACTATAGTGTGGACAGGTATGGACATAAGGTGTCGGGTGGAATGCAGCAGATCTTCTGCATGCTCGTAATTGTGGGAGATACAGTGGATATGCCGCATACGCAGCAAACTGAGACGCTAGTAAGACCGCCTCTGAAGCAAGGAACCAACTCCCTGTTCCACAGTGTGAAGGGACAGGAAGGAGGCTCGGATATATACGTCACCTACGACTCCAATATGTCCTACCCCAACTACCTCATCACTTTCCGCTAATATGTTTAGCCTAGCAATAGAGTAGCTTGCTGATGTCAGAACTATATTGGTAGCATTGAATCTCCGAAATAATTCTATATATTGGCTAGAACCTGGAATTCGGAGTGGCTATAAAAGTCCATGGATAAAGACGATTTGGTAGACATCAAGGAATTCCACGCAAAATATAGACTTCGCTAAGCCCAGCGGTTTCTCTCCATTACTGAAATCAGGAATGTAAAATTATAGACATGGTGGTACAGGTGAGTGACCTCTATGCTGTTCGACCCATTTGTTCTGAGTGCTGCTGTGCCTTTTCTGCGGCAATGCCCTGCTATCGCCTGGACTGCAACCACCTCTTTTGCAAGTACTGTCTGCAAGGCCTGGCCCAGGGTACCTCTTTCCTGTGTTCTTTTGATGGCAGTCAGGGGATGGTTTACCAATTCGACCAACAATATATCGACGCAGTGGAGGCGATATTGGCGAATTCAGCAGGCTATAGCGACCCGACCTACCAGCAATACTTGATAAGTGTGTTCACTACCCTGCAGTCTTGCATCAATTTCACCTCTGTACCGTGCAGAGCTTATATGAAAACAGGGAACTGTCCAAATGTGAGTCGCTACTGCTACTACGACCACCAGGGCAATGCACTAGCTACGAAACCGTGTCCTTTAGGACCCACTTGCAACCGCACTACCTTTTGTCCGTACATGCATAACCCTCCCCCTGCTCCTCATATGCTTCAGGGTGGTTTCCAGCCCCCACAAGCACAAATCTATCATCCACCTCCGATACCTGTTGGTAACTTTCCTCCACAAATGCTAATGTTGCTGGCCCTCAGATTTCGAACTTTCCTCCAATCCCCCCAGTAAACCCTCCCCACCCGCATACTCCTCACTTCCAATATCATCAAATGCCCAAATGGTACAATAAACAATCCGCTGGTCACACTGCACTAGTCCACCTCCAGCCAACCCACAAACGCTATAGAGAAGTCGAAACTCTGTTCAATCACACTTCCGCCTCCAAAGCCACAATAGTGAAAATCGAGAGAATCCAAAACAAACTCCTGTATAAGCTGTTTGCTGAAAAGCACGAAACTCTGAGTCAAGCCGAACGCCGTTCTCTTAAACTTATGCACCTTTTCCACGGTACTCGCAAATACCCGCCTCCTGCAGTCTACGACTCACTCACAGGGCTGGACCCTCGCTTTGGACATGGGGTCTGGGGCCAGGGCACCTACTACGCTCGCAACTCCTACTATAGTGTGGACAGGTATGGACACGGATTGCCTGATGGCACCCAGCAGATCTTCTGCATGCTGGTGCTCGTGGGAGACAGTGCGAATATGCCGCCAACGCAGCAAACTAAGACGCTAGTAAGACCGCCGCTGAAGCAAGGAACCACCTCCCTGTTCCACAGTGTGAAGGGACAGGAAGGCGGCTCAGACATATACGTTACCTACGAAGCCAACATGTCCTACCCCTACTACCTCATAACTTTCCGCTAGACTTGTCCTCTTTCTATAAAATGGAGTTTCAGTCCTATACAGCGGAGGACGTCGTGGCTCTGCGTGTGTACTGCGCTCTCTGCTTCGGCGTGTTCCAAGCAGGTGTGGGACTGCTGCAGGGAGTGTGCGGACATGTCTTTTGCGCCAATTGTGCGAAGGAGACGGGCAATGGATGTCCATATGATGGGCAGGTGGGAGTGGGAGGGACGCTGGATCTGAGTACGGTCAGGTGGGTGGAGTGGATGGTCGAGAATATGGCCCAAGCCAACGACCCCTCCATTTCCCAGCAACTCCCCACCATCGTCGCCTCCCTGTCTTCCTCAGTCTGCTACGCCTATGTTCCCTGTCGCAAATACTACTACCACCTTCCTTGCACGGCCGGCTGTCCCTACTTACACGGCCAGCCTTCAGTCCTCAGTACCAAGGCGTGTCCTTTGGCCCAGTCCTGCCATCGTGGGCAACTTTGTCCCTATAATCACACTTACAGCGCTCAGCCGCAGTACCAAGTTCCTGTGAATACAGGGTACAACCAGCCTGCTGCTCCTATGCAGATGAACGGCTATCAGTCCTATACACCTGCTCAACTCAATCCTAGTCCTTATCAGACTGTTATGCCGCCTCCTGGTCAGTCTCCGCAAGCTCCTCGGCCAGTGGGTATGACGCCTGCTCAACTGAATCCTGGAGGGTTGACGCCTGGGCAAATGGGAATACAGCCACGGACCTCAGCTATGCCCGCCTTCACTACGCCCCCTGTCCACTCCTCTGCCCCTCCACAGCTTGGATATCAACCTGGATATATGCCCCCACCTGCTCCTCCTCAATACGCCTACCTGCCCTCTCCTCCCCAAACAGTTATGTATATGGCTCCTCCGCCCTTCTACTCTCCTTATGCAGGCCGAGACCCCCGCTCTGCTCCCCACCCAGCTCCCCACTCAGCTCCCAGAGCTCCCCCTTCTCCCTTCCAGTACCACAGGCCAGCTCGCTGGTACGACCCCGCCCGTCCGAGTCCCACTTCCACCAAGCCACTGCCCACTACAGACAAACACTACAAGGAAATTAGTGCCTTTTTCGCTAAAACTTCGAGTCAAACGATTGAGTCGATTGAACGAATCTTCAGCTATCGCTTGTATACGAACTATGCATATCGACATGAAGCGTTTTCCAGAGCTGAAGGAAAAGCGGTGAAGATTAAGCATTTGTTCCATGGAACTCGTTCAACTGACCCGAAGGTGATCTACGACTCCGATACAGGGCTGGATAGTCGAGTTGGGCATGGAATGTGGGGAAATGGCTCCTACTACGCTGTCAACTCCAGCTACAGTGTCGCTTACTCCTTCACTCGTCCTGACGGGAAGCACCAAATGTTCTGCTGCTCAGTGATCATTGGCGACGCAGTGGACCTGCCCTCCACCCCTACTCTCACTCGCCCGCCTCAGAAGCCGAACTCCAGCAGCCTCTATCACAGTGTGAAGGGCAACACCCAAGGCTCAGACATATACATCACCTACGAACCTGCAATGTCTTACCCATCTTACTTAATCACATTCAGCTAGCTAACACTCTTGGATGCTAGGGTGGATATAATTGTATTGGATGGGAGACGAAATGCAGGATTCCGCTTCGCCGTCTCGCGCCCGGCGCCGCACTCGTCGCGACTCTGGAGACCGCTCCTTCAAATGTGGCTGCGGAAAGGACTACCTGTCCTACCCAGCTCTGTACACCCACATCAAGCAGAAACACCACGGCACTATGCCCACCGGCACCGACGCACCCAACACTACAAAAGGCAGAGGCAGACCCAGACGTATCTTGAGCCACGGACTCCAGAAAAAGGACGACGAGAAGGACGACTTGCTGCGGGAGGATGGACTGCTGGGCGGGCCGACCGACCCTATAGCTGCGTAACCCCTACCCAGGTACCCAGGCGAGGACAAAGAAATCGACAAGTTGTTTTCGACACTTAAAGAAGTGGCCCAGGACCAATTCGTATGTCCAGAAGTCCCCACCTGCGATCAAGTGTTCGCCCTGTACCTACTCGACCTCGCGCCCAAAGTCACTGCAGCGGGCTACGAGCAAGTCGTGCGCTTCCTCCGACACCTCCGCATGTGTCTCAACCAAAAGGGATGGACTCTACCCGGAGAGGACGAAACAGTGCCTGAAGGCGTCTACTGCGAACTCCGTCCCGCAGCCTTCCTCCCTGAGGTCTCCAACGTCTTCATCACTGACTACCTCGAAGACTTAGAGGATGCGACCGACGCTCCGGACAGAGACATCGCCATACGCCTCATGATGCACTTCAACGGCTTTCTGTTCGCCAAACGACTGAGCAATTTGAAGCTGAGCCTAGTAGCTAGTGAGTAGAGACACGTGGAATGGTGTAATAAAGGGAGGATGTCGGGGTTCAGGGACACCTTCACGAAGGAAGATAAGGGGGAGAACATGCTGGACTATGATGAATCCGCCTTCTATTACTTCGCTGCTGTGGTGCTAACTGTGGTGTTCGTGCCGGTGGGGTGGACACTGCTGCGCACACTCATATGGGGACCCAAGGACTCGGAGACAGCCTCAGACGTAAAAGCCCGAGCACTCCGTTCTCGCTGCAAGTGCAGTCTCTGCCAAGACAAAGTCTCCCCTGTGCATGCTGCCCGCGCCTCCCGCTTCTCCTGCCGCACAGTGTTCCACCTCCTGCTCTGCATAGTCCTGGCCGGCTGCCTGCTTTTCACCTTCCAGCAAATCGCAACCGCTTCCCAGGGTGAAATCCGCCGCTTCGACCCCTTCGCCATCCTCGAAATCCCGCAAGACGCCACCGACAAAGACATCAAATCCGCCTACCGCCGACTCAGTCTCAAGTACCACCCCGACAAAAACCCCAACGACACCCTCGCAATGGGCCGTTTTATGCAGATTACGAAGGCTTATGAGGCACTTACGGACTCCAGAGCCAAGGAAAACTACCTCAAGTATGGGAATCCGGATGGACCGCAGCCCATGAGGGTAAGATGTAAGCTAGTTCGCGATCGGACTGCCGAGGTTTTTCCTGGAGACGGATAATCAGGTGCCCATTTTGGTGGTGTTCTTTTTAGTGCTACTGGTCCTCATCCCCGGCTCAGTGCTAATGTGGATCCGCCGCGCTTCCTCCCTCGACCCCAACGGCGTCCTAATCGAAAACCAAAAGGTGTTCTACAGCATTCTCAGCGAAAACATGCAATACAAGCGCTGCGCCTGGCTAATCGCCGCAGCCGCCGAGTTCCAGTCCATGCCCCTACGCAAATCCGACCAAGTCGAGCTCAACAAGCTCCGCAGAGACTACGAAGAGTGGATCCCGAAGAAGAAAAACTGGCACCCGCGCTTCATCAAGAACCTCCTACTGGTCTATTGCCACCTGTCTAGACGAAGTCTCAGTGCGGGCCTGGTCGAGGACCAGAAAAGCCTATTGGAAAAGGCAGGGTCTCTATTGGAATCGGCAGTTGAACAGGGATTCAGTCAAAACATGCAGCCGAGAATGCGCAGAACTGGGCTCCGCGCCTTGACTATGATTATAGAGTATGCGCAGTTGATTACCCAGGGTATGAAGGAGCATGAGCCTAGTGTGCTGATGTGTCCGCATGTCAATGACACGACTGTGAAGGACATTACGAAGGATAGGCAGAGTGTGGAGAAACTCAGGAGTGGGCCGCTGCCTGAAAAGCTAGTAAAGCGACTCAATCCGCAGCAACTCGAAGACCTGAAGGCCGCTCTGGCCTACTTCCCCAGATACACTGTGAAAGCAGAAATGTACGTGCCTGACGTCACTGACTCGACAGAGGGAAATAAAGACGTAGCGGAAGGAGACTTAATCACAATAAAAGTCTCCATCGAGCGACTCGACAGCGAAAGCCAGCCCGCAGCCGGCGGCCTAGTACACTCCCCGCGCTTCGCCTGGGGCAAAACCGAGAAACTCTGGCTTCTAATCGGCGACATTGCCCTAAACCGGGTCTACTACATCAAGAAAATAAGCCCAGTGGAGCCTTTCACAGAAGACACAGACTTCAAGTTCCTAGCAGGCAGCAGAATCCCCCCCTTCGGCATAGGTGCAGGGGAACACACCTTTGACATCCTTGTAAAGTCTGACTCCTACTACGGATTAGACGTAGCGGAGCGACTTACCTTTAAGATCCTGCCGGAAAACAGTGTGGATAAGAAGGTGTTTGTGCATGAGGATGATAGGAAAATCGATAATGAGCCGACGATGCTGCAGTCGCTGATTATGGGCGGGAAGGCGGAGGAGAAGGATAGTGATGAGGAGGAGTTGCCGGAGTTGGCGGCCGGAGTGGACCCGGACGAGGACGACGAAGATATGGACTAAGGTAGTTAGGAACTACTGAGGTCTCTGGGTCTGAGGTCCAAAATGTCCTTCGCCAGGTCGTCCATGTCTTCCAGGGACAAACCACGTATCTTTTGCTCATACCTGCCTTTGAACTTCTCAGCCACAGTCTGCGCCTGCGCCTCCTCCAGCCCGCTTTCCAGCAGCCACGCCACCAGTTCCTGCATGAACTTATCCATTACAGCTCAATATGGCCTTTAGCTGGCAGGAAGACGGGCTGGCTGCTTTGTCGGTGGAAAGCTTGGAGTGGACTGCGGTGCCGCTGGTGCAGGGCACGGGGCTGAAAGGTCTGTGCTGTGTGCAAGGACTAGGGGTTGCTTATTTCTGTGGAGGGGCGGAGGAGTACACGTCGGCTTTGGTGCATTGTTTCGATGGGGGAGAATTTCGAAGACTCAGACCAATGCTCCAAGCCAGAACAGAGGCCTGTGGACTTCTGCACTCCGAATTCCTCTACATCTTCGGCGGCTACAACCAAGAAAGCGAAGTCGCCCTCAGCACCTGCGAAAGGTTTTCCACTGAAACGCTAAAATGGACCTCCCTGCCTGCCATGAACGAAGAGCGGAGAGGCGCCTCCACTTGCAGTTTAAGCAGTTCGATATATGTCCTCGGGGGGTACTCCCTCGCAAGTATTGAAATTTTCTCTACTGACTCGCAAATGTGGTCTGAGGCGGAATTCACTCTCAGTACTGATCTAATTGCCCCAGGCTTGTATGCAGTGGAGGACGCGAATTCGATTTTGGTGCTCGGAGGGAAGTTGGCGGATGGGACTTTGACTTCGGCGATACACAGAATCGACCTAGTGGCGGATACAGTTACACTTGATGGAGAACTGGAAAAGGGGTTTGAGTCGACCCAGGCCCCCGTGGTCCTCTCAGACGGCCAATTCGTGCTGATATGCGGCCGAGAGACGATGCTATTCAACATGAGACAGCGGGAAAGAAGGAGAAAGAGACTGAGCACGATAGGCGAAAAGACACAAATACGAATAGACGAGGTGACTTCCCTGCTCTCCAAAGAACTCGCAAGTATGGGAATTATGGGTCTGAGCAGGCCTGAAAAGGACGTCACTGTGACTCTCCCGCCCCACCCTCTGGTTTTCGTAGTCAAACGCACAGGTCGAGACGACAAAATTAACCAATGCTATCAAGCAGTGATATCGGAACTGCTGGACAGAGGGGCGAGAGTGATAGTGGAGCATAGCAGTCTTGCGGGGCTTTCGCCACTTGTGCGGCCTTTCGACCTCAAACTTCACAATAACAAAATCAACCTGGTGGTGACCTTGGGAGGGGATGGGACGGTCATATGGGCGGTGAAGCTGTTTAAAGCGGAGCCGCTGCCTGTGATTCTTGCACTTCATATGGGTTCTTTGGGCTTCCTTACCTACTACTCTGTCCAAGAAGGCATGGACATTTTGGGAAATGCGCTCGAGCAGAAGGAACTACGAGTGGACTTAAAGAAAAGACTGGACATCTGGACAGTCACCACCCTCGGCAAAAAGGTGCACAAAGGTGTAGCTCTGAACGAAGTAGTGATAGACCGAGGCAGCACAGGCACTTTACTGCATGTGGACTGCTATATGAACGGCGAGTTTTTTACTACAGCGTTTGCGGATGGAATTATGATCGCTACGCCGTCTGGGTCCACTGCTTACTCTCTGGCGGCAGGCGGGTCCATTGTGCACCATGACATACCGTGTTTGCTGCTGACTCCCATTTGTCCGCATTCGCTCTCATTTCGACCAATTCTGTTCCCTGAAAAAGTGCTGTTGACTTTTATGATTCCAGAAGATGCGCGGAGCAGCGGAATGGTCAGTATTGACGGTGGCTCCCGATTTGAACTCCCCAGAAGAGTCACGCTGGAAGTCCTCATTTCTGAGTACCCAGCTCCTTTCATCAGTGAAAACCAAGGCCTGACCCACTGGATGAAGCAGCTCAAATCCACCATCAAGTGGAACAAGAGAAAGAAGCAAAAGCCTCTCAACTGCTCCCCACGTCCCAGCGTTCCCGACCAAAAAGACGTCCCCCACAGTCCTTCGCATGATTAAGCGTAGATTAGCTAATGCTGTCTTTGGAATAGGGGGAATCTACTGGGTTTTAGAGCTAGGCAGGACTGGGAGGCCCTGGACTCTCTGGTACTTCTCTTCTATTCCTAGCAGACTGAGCAGCCAGGCAAGAGCCAGGGCTGTGCAGGTCCTGGAGACTAGGAGGAACACTGTGTAGCGGCAGTCTGGGGCTGCCAGTAGACCGCAAAGGTAGCCTAGAGCGGTATTGCCGTAGGCTAAATAGCATATTTTCCTGATTTTCCGCATAACTCTGTGCATCTCCCCCACTCCTTTCATCTCTGCAGCCATATGAAGCGTCCACCCCAACAACGCCAACTTCCCCACCATTTCCAGCTTCCCCCACCGCCCTTTCAGCCCAGTTTCCCTCAACCCCCTGCTTTCCGAGAGCTGGTCGCCCACCAAAAGCGCTGTAAGGTAGAAAAGGTAGAAAATAGCAGGGTAGATAATTAGCTCAGGACAGGGGAAGTCTTGGGATTTGATGTAGTATCCGGTGGCGACGCAGAGAAGTATGATTAGGACAAAGCACTGGGCGGATAAATCGCCGAATAGTCCGAAGAAGCGGAAAATCGCCCAGCCTTTTCCGTCTTCTTCCATTCTGATCAGGTCGATTCGCATGAAAATAAGGGAAATTACCTCAATGACCAGGGCAAAGGCCATCAAAACCAGGCCTCCTTCCAAGTCTTCAGACAGCCAAAAGGCCGCTACGAGCTTATAGCCCGCATAAAGGGCCACTAGACTATACAGGACACACAGGGGAAGCAGCCAGTCCTCCAGGCCTATTTCCTCTACCGACAAATGCATGTTCCCAGGGCCTTGGACCGTCAAAGTATACCTAAGTCTGAGGGAGTCGGAGGTGATATTGCACATAGAGAGGTAGAAAGACCAGTGGTGGGAGGAGTTCTGTGCAGGGAGAGACAGGGAAAGCGGGGCGGCTGTGAGGGGAAAGCGGACTAGACTGAGAGAGGAGCTGTTGTGGGGTTCGGAGCAGGTGAAGTCAGGGAGAGGGGAGTCGCTGCGGAGACTGTAGAGGGCGAGTTGGTAGGAGGGGGAGTGGAGCTCGGGCCTGGGTCGGAAGAGGATGGAGCCGGAGCCCGGGCCGAGGCCAAAGCCACTCAGCAGTACATAAGACGTATGAGGGTTGAGAATGGCTGTGGAGCGAGTGAATCTTCCACTGACTAGCAAAGTCACGCCCAGCAGCAGCACAATGGCTCTTCCCATTACCATTAGTAGAGCCACCCACTTCCAGCTATCTCAATCTTGTAGCCATATATGCACAAACTGGTGTCTGTCCTGCTCACTGTGAGTGCTCTGGCTGTGCAAGTGCCGCAGAGACGCATGGGTCTCGGAGTGCAGTACAGCACTGTGGAGATCTACAGGCCGGACCAAGGCTTCATCCAGCCTGCGAAGCTGAATGCGACAATCATCGAAGAGCAGATAGATCGCTTTCTGAAAGACGGCAAAAAGCCGCCTGTTCACAAGGAAATCAGACCTGATATTGTCGGATTGCAAGCTGCGAAGGCAGACCTTCCGAAATCTGAAGGGGAATCGCCCTTTTCCGTCCCTCCAGACACCCCGGAAACTCCCTCAATTCCCCTCTACAGCGAACCTGTGGATCCTAAGTTGGAAGGACTACTGCAAGACACAGACACCCCAGAGGCCGTCTCAGAAAAGAACAGCTTCAGCTTTATGCTGCTCTGCATACTCGGCCTGGGACTCATTCTAACGCTCGCAGCACAGTACTACAAGGGCGCAGTTGCCTTTTAAGGTCCATAGTTCTATTGTCAGTGCTAATAATGCTGAAAAAGAGGCAAATGCTCTGCATCGAGGCGGAGGCGGAGACTAGCAGTCCTTACCATATGCCCGACTTAGCAGAGCTGCTGGGACTGCCAGAGCACGCCCCGGTCCTGACGGACCTGACCAGTACTTCTAGGCAGGACTTCAAACCCGCGCAGAAGACTTGGACGCCCAGGAAAAGCACTCCAAAGCAGGCAAGTTCAAGCTCAAATACCTACTCCTGGCTTTTCAAAAGTTCCCAGATCTGGCTCAGGAGCTGAAGCAGCAAGCGGCATGCGTGGTGTCGAACATGGAAACCTACGCAACCGCTGCAGTCAAGGACCAAAAGCTGAAATTAGCCTCTGGAGTCATTAAGGCAGTGGATACAGCGCTGGAACAGGGACTGAAAGTGGCTCACAAGGGCAAACACCAAATAAAGCTGCTGCAACTGCATGGGTATTTCGCACTTTACCAGGGCAAGTTCACGACTGCTATCCAGTACATAGAGCAGGCGAAGCTCCTGGAGTCCAAGAACACCCACATCCTGCTGAAATGCACCAGTCGCCTGCTCGAAGCCTACATCTACGCCCTGCAGCTAGACCACAAAATCGCAATTCGCCTGCTAAGGGAAAGCCTCACCATCCAAACTCGCCACAAAGTCCCTGAACTCATCAATTCCACCCAAGATTTAAACTGGTTCTTCCGACTTCTCGTTGTGACTCTGTTCAACATTGCCGTGGAAAGCTTCAACCTGCATCTCAGACAAGACGCACTGCAGTTCGCGGAGAAAGCGCAGCAAATTGTGAGGGACAACAAAGACCTGGCGCCTGCCCTAGCTCTTAGGGTTAATCGACTGCATGCGGCTTTGTTCCCAGTGGAGCAGGGGAGTGAGGCTTCGCCTGTACCCACGGAAATATCGGAAGAATCGAAGTTGCCCTTTATTCCGGGCGGCAGAGTGGAGGAAAGGCCGGGGAAGATCGTGGAAATGAGGGGGGAGGAGCGGAGTCGAGAGGAGGAGTCGCACCAGAGACTGCCGCGAGTCTCGCCCCTGGCGCATGCAGCGCCCAAGGCCAACACCTACTTTCAAGCGCAAACCCCTTCCAAACGCTACCGCAGCGTCCCTCCTAGTCAGCGTCGCAAACTCATGTCCTAAATGTCCCCTTTTTTCCCTGTTTATAACATTTTCCCCGCTCTCGCGCAGCTGCAGAGCCAGGGAAGGGCTTATAATGGCGGCAATCACGGTCACTAACATCGCGATCCAAAACAACCCATGCAGGTTTTTGGACCCGTTCCGCTTTGAAATTACCTTCGACTGTCTGCTGCCGCTACGTGAAGACTTGGAGTGGAAGCTGATCTACATCGGTTCTTCGGAAGATGAGAAGTTCGACCAAGTGCTGGACTCTGTGTTGATAGGCCCGCTGCAGCCTGGTACAATGAAGTTCGTCTTCGAGACTCCTCCCCCCGACCCCTCCAAAATCCCCACAGACGAGATCCTAGGCATCACAGCGATCCTCCTGACCTGCTCCTACCGCGACCAGGAGTTCATCAAGATCGGATACTACGTCAACAATGAGTACACCGATCCGGAAATGATAGAGAACCCGCCCCAGGCCCCAGACGTCACCAAAATGCAGAGAAGCACGCTGGCGGACAAGCCCAGAATCACCAGGTTGATGATAGACTGGTCCGATGCGCCGAAACCTGCAGCAGAGACCGCTAATTAAGAGTAATTGCGGAAGTTGCCGCCTTAGGAGTAGTGAATTGCACTCATTTTGCTGATGTCTCTGCGCATTTGCTCGAGTCGGAGGAGGGTTTCTTCCAAGTCTTCGCTCTGAGAGGGGGGTAAAGAGGGAGTGGCGAGCCAGGGCCTTTGCAGACTGCGCAGTTCTTCCTGCCCCGCAGTGATGCGCTTTTCCTGCGCCAGTAAAGCCTTCGTGCTGGCTTTCAGCCTTTCCTGTCTAGCACTCACGGCTTCGTCTTGGAATTTGTCGATGGATTTCACGAAGTCGGCGTTGGAGTCTTCAGGCATTTCTGGGCTGGGAAGGCTATACACAGTATTTGCACGGGCCTGCAAAGCAGCTATAGTGGCCTGTTGCTCCCTTATCGTCCTGGTCTGTGTTGCAATTGTCTCCTGCAGCGCTTCTTCCCTTTTCCTCGCATCTTCCAACTGCTGCACCAAGAGAGCCACGTTATCGACAGTTGGGAGCAGGGAAGAACTGCGCTTCTTGCCCCCTCCCAAGGGGTGAATAAAGTGCTTCTCCATGATTTCCTGCCCCTTGGTTAGGATGTCTGCGTCTCTGCCGAAGCTGGGAGAGCGGGGTTGATTGGTCTTGTGGGGAGAGATTGTGCGATTGGAGGGCTTGAGGGCTTGAGTGTCGCTGAGCGGAGACTTGGACCGAGGCCTGACAGCAGTCAGAATAGGGAACTACATAGGCACTACGTCAATTCTGCTCAACTTCGGCAAAGGTCCCTCCGGCGGCACTCTCACAAACGGCTCTCTCAGTGCATTGCTCCTCACCATATCCGCGAGCACCAAAGCATACTCATTCCGATGTTTCTTCCACACAGTATTCGTAACACTCTGTTGTAGCTTCTGCACCCACTGCTCGATACGGATGTGCAAGTGCTTGGTGAACTTTGAGTAGTTGCTGGTCACTTCTGAGATCAGTTGGGCGAAGTCTTCATCCAACTTCTTGGTCATTTGAAAGATTCGGGAATATGGAGGCTGGAAGCTGATTGTTGAAGTGGACGGACTTAGTGGAGGACTTTAAAGGAGGATTTTGATATAAACTCGACTGAAATAGGCCGGGAATGCTAGAGAAATCTTGTTAAAATTAGATGTGCACGTATTTGATCGAACTCTAATATAGAAGTCAGGAATTACACTAGAGATTCTTCTTTCCCACAGCCACTGAGAGTCATATCCCAGCTTTTTACCCACTAAAGATTAGCTTATAGTACAGACTTTCCGAACACTATAAGCGCATGCACCCTTTCCCTCAATTTACATCATTGCTGTTGACCAAGTCCCCTAGCAGAAGGAAATATTTACTAAGGACGAGCTGGCAGGTAGGCGTAGCGCCCAGTCTGCGCCTCCACGCCGTCTCCCACATCGCAGCACATTCGGTAGCAGTTGAGGAAGGGGTTGGATCGGTCCACCAACTGTGCGGAACTCATAGAGTCTGCGAAGCTGCTGACAGGCTTGAAACTCGCAGGTTGCCTCGCGAACCGCTCATTTGTGGTTCGGTTGAGACAGATGTTTTGTGTTTGGACAAATAGCAGAAAGTTGAGCGGCACTGCGAAGAAGGCGGACGAAGAGAAAAGAACCGCTGCAAGTATCCGCAGGGAAAACAGCTCCAAAGGGATCAAAGAGCCTGCGACTCCGTTGAGACAGATAGACAGATTCATATAGATGCTGACTGCCAAAGCAGCTTCTGTGAAGACGAGGAAGAAGTAGAACCAGCCGTGGTTGCCAGCCCCAATGCAGTTGCTCAGCCAGGGACAGTGGTGGTCGAACTTCCGTACACAGCGGGAACAGCACTGGCAGTGTCTGGCTCTGGGAGGCCGGAGAGACATGCAGTCCGGACACACGTCTTCCAGTTTGGCTTGGGCGTACAGCTCTGTCAGAGGGGCGTTGGACTTTTGCACGTAACCTGGGTCTTTGAGACTGGAAATAGCGAAGAAGAGCACGGAAAGGAGACTTGAGAGTAAGTATGTCCATTGGACCCATTGGCTCAGATCTGTGTGGGAAGTACCCTTCAGTCCGAGGAATACGTTTAGAATGGTGCCGATGAGCATCAGGAAGAGGTACGCTGTCATAATGCAATACGCCCGCTTATACGGTCTGAGCGGCGGACGCAGACTGCACTCCGCCAAGCACCCTGGAGGCTGCAAAATCGAGTACAAACTTTCATGTTTGCGGTCATGTGCGACAGTGAGCGCAGTCCTTCCCAAGCTGTTCTGCTTGAGAGGTACTTTTAGTTCTCTATCTGCGCCTTTGACCAGAAGGCAGCGGACGATTTTCACGTGTCCGGCTAGGGCGGCCAGATGGAGGGGAGTCTGGCCCTGCAGGTCTTGCTCGTTCACAGGGGAGTTGAGGGCGAGGAGGAGAGAGGCGGCCAGTTCGCAGCCCATGAAGGCTGCCCAGTGGAGGGGAGTTCCGCCCTTTACATCCTTAGGACTCACGTCAAATCCTTGTTCCAGCAAAAAGGCAATTACCGCTGGCTGATTCCCTTGCGAAGCCACATGCATCAGCTGCAGCTGTCTCCCATTAACGAGACTCAGCGCCGCCCCACTGTCCACCAGTCTCCGCACGAGGTACTACCTAGTCCCTACCAAATTCCCTCTAAAGCACGCGAAGCAGATAGGCGTGAAGTCCTCATTATTGGGCAAGTTGACCCAAGTGACCAGGTCCGCAGGGTGGTTGTCTTGCACGTACTTGAGGAAGTACTCGGCCATCACTTCGTTGCCGCTGAGGCAGGCGAAGTGCAGGGGGGTGTACAGGTTGGGGTCTCGGAGGGAGGGCAGGTGCACGCTTGCGGAGGACAGCAGGGAGTCGATGCTGGCTAGGTCGCCTTTGGAGGTGGCCTCGAAGAAGGCTTCCTGGGAGGTGGCCATGTCTACTCTCAGGCTATTACCTCTCTCCAGCGCTCAAACCCGCTCAGCAGTGTCCTAAACCTATACGACACCACGCAAGTCTGCAGACTTTCCGCTTGCTGAGAACGGCGGTCTCCACACAGCAGTGTCGCCAGCGCCTCCACCTGCTCATTCATAGCGTCCAGGTGTTCCATGGCCGTGGCGAGAGGAGGCGGAAAGGCAGGCCGGATGCTGGTGCTGCGGGAGTGCTTGTGCCGGGGAGGCTTGGGAGTGAGTGGGGAAAACTCGAGGAACAGAGAGTTGAAGGGTCTGGACGGCTCTGTCGGTCTGCGCGACGCAGAAATCCGCTTGATCCGAGCCAGGTCGACCTCCGCCTGCCCCAACTTGCTCTCCAGCCACTTACAGCGCCCCTCCAAAGCCGCCAGTCTGCCCATCACCTCCCTGCCCGCCGCCACCGCCTCCTCCGTCGCCAACTTCACCACCCCCACATAGTCCACTTCCCTCTTCCGCTTCTCCAGCAAGTCCCGCTGCCTCGCCTTCGCTAATTCCACTGCGGCTTCTTTGTCCTTCCGCAGGCCTTGGAGTGCAGTCCCTAGGTCTGTACTTAGCTCCAAATACCCCTCTATGAGTATGGGGAAGTCGCTGCTTTTCTTCACTGTTTGGTGCCAAGTCACGATGTGGTCTGATATTGTCTCGTGGGATTCGGCAGAAAGGCCAGTTTGCGGCAAAGTATCGGACAAAAGGGTAATTTTCCCTTCGATTAGACCTTTGAGCAGGCGGTGAGAGGAGAGGCGCAGTTGGGAAAGGGTCGAAAGTGCCTCCTGGAGGAGGGGGAAGTGGAGAGAATTGGAAAAAGACTGGTTTCGGTAGGAAGAAGGCAGGGAAATGGCGGAGGAAAGGCGAGCTTCCAGGTCGATTGAGGCTGTAAGTAGGCTTGAAACCTTGTGGAGCTCTTCGCTGAGGTCGGTACCCATAAGTCTGAGCTAATAATGGACGCTCGGCAGCAACAGCAGCGAGAACTGATGGAAATGCAGCAGCAACTCCTCATGTTCAAGAAAGTCTCCAAGCTTGCGAAGCGCTGCTACGCGCGGACTATCACGAAGGCAGGCAACGCCCTTTCCGACTCAGAGAAGAAGTCGCTGGGCTTCTGTGTGAACCGCTACTTCGACACACAGTTGTTCCTGACGGAGAGACTTACGGCGAAGGCTAGGAAGATGCAAGAAAACGCAGGCATGGAAGCTAAATAAGTCGTCGTTCTCCGCCCATGGATCTTATTCGTCTGACTTTCTCCCTAATCTCGGCTCTCAGACTAGGTGGAGGACCCTCCATCGTCGACCCACTGGACTCCTCCTGCTTTGAACTCTTCACAGGACAAGGAGTACTAGGCAGGGTCGAGGACTGCACCAGTGTCCAGTCGTACTCCGCAGAAAACCGCAGTTTGAACGCTATAAGAGTGTCTCGCAGCAAAGAAAGCAGATAGTCGTAGTTTGGAGTGGCGTCGAACTGCAGGGCTCGGATGTACCTGAGAGCTGTGCTGAAGCAGGCTGGCAGGTCTTTGCAGAGCTCGGAGTAGGACACGGTCTGCTTGAGCTCCAGCACTCGGGAGTACTTCTCAGACTTGGAGAGACGCAAAGCGCCCTGCCAAGGCAGAGAACCGCGGACGAAGTAAATAAGCATGTAGAACAGTGCTTCCAGGTCGTCTCGTCTGCTGAGTTCCATTCCCAAATGGGCATTCACTGACGCGTATCTGAGAGTTCCCACCACTCCCAGCCCGCTGTTTTCCCTATATGGTATGTGCTGTTTTGTGACTGGATGACGATATCGCTTCGCTAGACCAAAGTCTATAAGGTAAATCAGCTTCTCAGCCCGGTGAACACCCAGAGTGTAGTTGTCGGGCTTGATATCACGGTGAATATAGTGTAGCTGGTGTATGCTTTCCAGCCGCTGGATCATCTGATCCCCTACCAGCAAAGTAGTTTTCAAGGAAAACTTCCCCTTGCACCTCTCCAACAACTGGTCGAAACTCGGCCCCAGCAGCTCCATCGATATGACATTGTAGGTCGAGTCACTTCCAGACCAGTACAAAGTGGGCACTCCATGTACAGACCTGAGCGCTTCCAAAGCCTTCGCCTCTCCTTTCAACTGCGGGGTTGCGGCTGTGAGCGTTTCTAGCTTTAAAGCGCAGGTGCGCCGGGTGGATTTGTCCACTGCGCTGTAGACTTCTCCGTAGGTGCCGCAGCCCAGCCTTTTTCCCACTTGGAACCGATTGCAGAGGAGGCCTTTGGAGGGATCCATTGTTAACTGGCGCTAGTGGCGAATGGGAAGGTTCGAGAGTGTAGCAGGGATGCAGGGGAAATGCGAGAAATTGGTGTTTTCTGAGGGATATTGTGCGAAAATAGAGGGAACGGACTATTCCTGAGCAGGCTTAGCAGCCAACTTGACCCTTAGTGCAGCTCTCTGTTTCTCCAGTGCTGCCTTGTACTGCGCCTTTTCACTCAGTCGTGTCTCCATCTCCGCCCTCAGCTTCCCCTTCAACTCCCTTACTTCGGCTTCCAAACGGCTCTTTTCCTCTCTCTCCTGCTCCTGCCCTTCCGCCGCAGTTTCCAGCTCCTCTTCCAGTTGAGCCACTGCGGTTTTCAGCTCTATCTTCAATTGGGCTTCTCGAAGTGCGCATTGATCCCGGATTTCACTTTCCTTCTTCCGAATTGCTAATCGCAAGGACTCGTTATATTGCGACTGCAGAGAGGATAGTGAGGACTGGATAGACTGGCATAAGGCCTGACTGCTGGAAAGTTGCGATTCAGTGTATTGCCGCTGTTTCCGCTCTTCTTGCAGTTCATGTTGGAGCGAGGAAAGCGCGGCTTTGAATTTCTCTATCAAAGTGTCTCTGGAAAGGTCGGTTTCCTGCCTGGATTGGGCCTGTTTCAGCCGCTCAGAGCTTTGCTCGAGCAGGGAGTCGGCCTCTTTGAGCAGCGCAGTTGAATCCATTTGAAGGGAATGTGGAATGGGGACGACCTGCTGCAATGGGAGGAGTCGTCCAAGCCCGCTGGCAGCACCTGCTGCGAGGGAGAAGAAGCCTGCAGTGAGGAGGAGGACTGCGCAGACTCCCAGGCTTTCTATTAGGACTGCGTCCAGATCTCCGATCGAATCGCCGAGTCCTAGAGAGACTAAGTCCGCTGTCATGCCCTCCCGCGTCCGTCTCTCCAACTCCTACGAAGAGCTGACTCCCGGACTAGTGCTCTCCCTCCTCCACTTCGAAAGTGAGAGCAACACTGAAGTGCAAGACACGGAGACGAAGCCGGAGGAGCAGTCCTGGACCCTCGGCAGACTGGAAGACCTGACGAAGTCTGTGCGCAGTAACATCGAGGCCGTATTGAAGGGACTCAGAGGGAAGAAGGTGGCGTATGAGGATGAGGTGGTACTGGGTGTGGAGGAGTGCACGGGGAATCAGGGGTTTTACGACGCAGAGTTGCTTTTGCTGGTGCTGACTTCTCATCATTTGTTATGGTTGGAGGCTCCGTCTGGCCTTTCTATGCTCCATTCGGTTGAAATTGCGGACCTGAAAGCTGTGCTTTTGCCTGCTTCCAAGGACTCTGCAGCCTTGTACCACCCTACTCACTCTGCATGGATCAAGGCGAAACGTCTAGGGGAGATACTCAAAGCAGTGGAAAAGGCCTTTTTGGGACTGCGCGGCCACTGTCTGCCCTATGTAGTGCTAGAGCACATGCTTCAGGTGCAAGATACAGTGGACAACTTTCCCGAGGAGTTACTCGGGACTCTATATAGCTACGAGCAGCTACAAGTGCAGGGCGCTATCGTAACCCACGGAAACGTAGGGGAAAAGGTCATAGTCGTGAGAGAATCAACGCTAATTTCCCTGGCTGTCAGAGCAGACAGCATCTCCATCCTCACAGACGAAGCCTTGTACTCCCTGTACAGAGACTTCACCCTGCAAGTGAGAATCAACTTGACGGAAATTACTGCGATTTTAGCCAGTAAGCGGGAAGAAGCAGTAGGCGTGCAGACTGATTCTCAGCGACTGTACTGGAAACTGCCTTTGACCTTTTGTGAAATACTGGAAAAGCAGGTGCGCAGCCGCACGGGCAGGAACCTGCGAGCTAGCTACAGCAAGACTATTGAAATCACGGCTTAGAGGCTAGGCTGGGAGTGCTGCGGAAGAGCTGCTGGCACAGAGAAGTGAAGAACTCTCTCAGCTTGGCCGTGTCCGAGTGCGACTTATTCGCATGCGCAAGCACTGCATACATATGTAAGTCCACTTTAGCAGCATAAAAGGTCCAGTCCATCTCCTGGTCCTTTTTAATAACTGACTGCCGAGGCACTAAGGCCTCGCCCACCACCATGCTAAGTAGCACCTTTTCCACCTCTGGAGGGAGACTTTCGCTGGGACGCTTGTGGATGTACACCTTTCGGTAGGAGCTGTCGGTTTGGGTTTCTGAGGCTTGCTCGCTGTGGCAGCGGTAGCCCTGCTCTTCCCACTGTCGCAGGACTTTCGGGTCAGTCACATCGAGCAATAAGGCGAAAATATCCACCTTCAGCGCCCAGCATTGCGACTCTATTTTGGACGAAGCCAGCGGCCCCTCTTTCGGACGTATTCCACACAGGAAGTTATCGAAGTACAGAGACGCCTTCCCTATCAGCACCTGCAAGTACCCCAGCAGCCAGCGATGCACTTCGTTCTTCCCTGCTCCTTTTCCCCGCAGCAAAGGAGTGTACTTCTTATTGACGAACACATCTTCCCACATTTGCAAGTGCATGTTGGCTTCTTTGAGACTCACGAGAGTGACGAGGTAGTTGAAGTTGGAAAGGGCGATTTGGGCTTCGAGGAGCTTTAGCAGGACTCCGAGTTCTTGCTGGAAGGCCTTTTGGTAGGGTTCGAGGGTGTAGTCCTGCACTCGCTCCAAAGTCTCGAGGAGAGTACGACACTGGCCGATAGAGCGATCAGAGAGAATTTCCGTGCGGATCAGGTCAATATACAGGGAAATTGCCTGTTTCCGAGTTCTCAAACAGAGGTAAAGCTGGTCAAAGACGTGGTCCTCCTGGTGCGCAAATGCAGGCTGGACTATCGCTTCAATTTGCGAAAAAAGCTCTTCTCTGAGTGCATCTCCATCCTGGATATAGTCCATGCGGAAGTAGTACGTGTCGAAGGTAACTAGCATTAAAAGTGCGTTTTTCAGCTCGCTGAGGCCTAGGCCTTCTAGTAGCGAGTGGCACTCTTCGAAGTTGAGCTGAGCCAAGTGGTAGACCAGCTTGTCCAGAAGCTTATCCTCCATTACATGAACCCAGCCGAGAAAAAGGCCGGCGAAGCCCTAGCAGCTCAGGTGCAAGCCGCCAAAGCCGACTTCATGCAGCCCCTGCAGCACCTCGCAGGGAATTACTTCCGCTGCCAACAGCACTGCTACGAGAAATACACGACTCTCCTGCAGGCTGAGGACTGCAAATTGCGGTGCAATGCGGTGATGAGCAGCTTCAATAATGTGATGGGAAACAGTCTTTCGGAGGTGTTCACGGGGTTTTTCAAGTGTGCGACGGCTTGCAGGGAAAAGGGAGAGACGTGTCTGCCGACTTGTCATGAGGAGGCGGGGGTGAAGCTGAAGGAAGCCAAAGAGACGGTGCTTACGACTGCAGAGAAGGCATCTAAGAAGTTCGCTTAATGGCTATCTCGGAAAGTTGTCTTCCCTACTTCAGTCCCACCGCCCTGCTGCTTCTAGGAGTCGTAGGCATCCAATGGCTCGGCCTGCCCCTGCTCGCCGTCTGGATCGCCTACGTCCTGCTCCCAGTCCTCGACCTGTGTCTGCCCCTCGACGAAGCCAACCCTTCCCCCAGCCAGGAAAAGCTCCTAGTCCAGCAAGCCCGCTGGAGAGTGCCTTTATTTGTGTATGCGGTGGTGGACCTGTGCACGGTCGTGTGGTTTCTGGAGTACATGGCTCAGGCGCAGCTGTCACCGTTCGCATTACTAGCGGTGTTGTTCACTGTGGGGAACTTTAGCACTGGAGGGATCAATGTAGCGCATGAGTGCATGCACAAGCAGGACTTTTGGAGTCAATTGGCGACTTATTTGGAACTGGGGAAATGCCTGTATACCCACTTCGCGATTGAGCATGTGCGAGGACACCATATCCGCGTCGCTACGCCTTTGGACCCTGCGACTGCCAGGTTTGGACAGTCACTGTATGCCTTTATGCCGCAAAGTGTGCTGGGCGGCTGGACAGACGCCTGGAGACTGGAGAAAGAGAGACTTGGCCGCCAGCACAAGTCCGAATGGACCTTTCAAAACGCCTTTATCCTGGGGAAAGGCCTGGAAGCTCTGTTCCTCCTATGCATATTCTACCGGTACGGCTACTTCGGCCTGGGCGTATTTGTAGCTCAGAGCATAGTCGGAGTCGGCTTCCTCGAAGCAGTCAACTACATCGAGCACTACGGCCTACTGAGACGCAAAGAAGGCGCAGACTACGAATCCGTGACTCCCAATCACTCCTGGAACGCCCCTTTCGCTGTGACCAACCTGCTCTTCTTCAAGTTGCAACGGCACTCCGACCACCACGCCCAAGGCTCGAAGCCCTACCAAATCCTGCAGTCCTGTGCGGAAGCGCCTAGACTGCCGGGTAGTTATCCTTTGTGTGTGGTGGTGGCGACTGTGCCGCCGCTGTGGTTTTCTATCATGCACCCGCTGCTGGAGAAGGAGAAAGGGTCGATGGAGCGGTTTAAGGGCTGGCTGGCTGTGGCGCTGGTGATGCAGACGGGGATTTTCACGGCTTGGTTCGTGCTAGCGCTTTAATAGGTAGCTAAAGTCGTTTGACGGCTGATGCCTCTTTGGACGGAGGACGCATCAACTGCGCAGGCGTGACTCCCCTGGAAGGCGCAGCACTGCTCGCAGGAGTGGACGACTTGAACAGCGGGATGTTCTTGATGCGCATGTCATTGCCCACTACCAAGTCAGTAATGTGCTTTTCCAGTTCTGCTTACATCATACTGCGGGGCAGTCCTGCATTCCGCAGGTCCAACTTGACCAGTGGACAGTGAGCGGATAGTAAGGCTTCTAAAGCGGTTAGGGCGCTGAGCATGTCTTCGCGAATGACTTCCTCGACCTCAGCGTCATACAGCATGTTGCAGCTGATGTCCAAGTCTCTGATAGCGGAGCGAGACTCAGGGCCTAGCAGGTCCAGCAGCTTGTTGACGGACAGGGTGGAAAGTTGGTTGGCGCTCATGTTGAGAGTGACAAGGGTTTCGTTTTGCTCGAGGCCGTGGAGGAGCTTGGCCCCGGCTTTGTCGCTGAGACGGTTGTGCTTGATGCTGAAGCTTTCGAGGGATTTGTTGTTGCGTAGAGCTTGTGAGAAGTAGCGAGCGCCTTCCTCTGATATCAGGTTGTCGCTCAGGTCCAGCCAGACCAGCACTGAAGTGCGGAACAAATATTTCGCCAACTTCTTTGCTCCGCTATCCGCAATCCGGTTATGAGACAAATTCAGCTCTGTGATAGTCTTATTGGCCAGCAAGCCCAGCGACAACAACTTGACCAAGTCATCATCCAGCAAGTTGCAAGTCAGTGACAAGGAAGTCAGACACATGCTCGTCTTCACACACTCACACAGGTTCGCCGCATCCTGCAGCTTCATGCCGAACTGCGACCTTTCGTACTCTGACCCTAAGTGCTTGGCTCCGAAGGTGACTGAGAGACTGGTGATGGTGGGGGCGTTCAGGAAGAGCACGCGCATGTTCATGTGGCTGGGGAGCTGGCTGACGGAGATGAAGAAGAGGTAGTATTTGGCAGCGAGGATTTCACTGGCGAGGTGTTCCTCGTCTTCGGACTTCATGATGAGTTCTTGGACGTGGGTTTCCATGTAGGCTTGCTTCCAGGACCAGCCGTGGTCTTCAGGACGTACATTCTTCCAGCGGCTTTCGCAAGCTCTTTTCCAGTAGCTCTCATGGTGCACATACGGCGCCGTGATGGCAATGGGCAGCGTGACCGCAGTCTGCTCAATGATCTGATCCACAACCGCCTGAAACGTCACCCCTGCCAAATGCGGATACATCTCAAAGTTGCGCGCCACCATCTCAGTGGCCCAGCTCATCAGCGAGCGCACTTCATTGGGCTTGTAATAGTCGCCTTTCTGCATGCGGTCTGCAAGCGGCCCGCCCTTCATTTATTATGGGCTTGAGACTGGCGAGGCTGTTTGCGCCGAGAGTGAGTGACGGGGATCGGACGGAAGCGGGACTGATGGTCGCTAGGGACGAGGTCAGAAGGTATAGGAAGCGGTTGGAGGCTACAGCGGTTAACACCAGGGAAGTGGTCAAAGCACTAGTGAAGGAACGGAAGAGGAGCAAGGCACTGGTAGCACTGAGGAAGCTGAAGTATGTGGAAGCGGGGATTCAGGCCTGTGAGGAGCAGCTACTGAGGCTGGAGCAGGCAAGCTTGCAGGTGGAAGAGACTAGGAGAAACGGGGCAGTCTACGAAGCGATGCGGGCGGGAACTGACTTACTGCAGAGAATCCACCAGCAAGTGAGTGTGGACGATGCACAGAGATTGGTGGAGGACACAGAAGCGGCCTACGCCTACCAGCAAGAACTCGACTCTATCCTAACTGGTCCGAATTCGAACGAAGAAGCGCTTCTCCAAGAGTTGGAGCCTGCAGTGCCCTCAGTACAGCCCACAGTTCCCAAAGCAGCAATTGCAAGACCGGAAGTGTTACCCGCCTAAAGCTGTAACTACGCTTTCTATGATAGTCCCTGCACTGGCCATAGCGCCAGCTCCCACATCCCCACATGCCAGTTTCTTCGAAACCACATCAATGACTTGGGCGCCGTATACACTTCTGACTTCGTTCAGGTGTCTGGCGGTGAATGGGTTCGCCCACATTAAAGTGTTCATGGCGGGGGCGAGCAGCATTGGCTTGGCGGGGTCCCAGGCTCGCACAATGCAGGTGAGGAGGTTGTCGCAGAGTCCGTTGGCGAGCTTGGCGAGGGAGTTGGCGGACAGAGGCGCGACTACGAGCAAATCCGCCCACTTCCTCAGCTAAATAGCCACTACTTCGATGTGCAGCACTGGGTCTCCTCGGGTGTGCCACTGTCCGAACTCGTCCTCGTCTTTGCAAATCTCCGCTCCACAGTACTCCATCGAGAACTGCATAGCTGTCTTCGTAGGCACTATCTTGACTTCGACCCCCCGGTCCATCAGTCCCGCAGCCACAATTCCGCTGTTAATAGCAGCCACCGACCCCGTCACTCCCAGAATCACATGCTTCTTTTCCATATTACTACTAGTCGAATTCTAGTCTGGGCAGCTTGCCACGGCAGCTAGGACACTCCATCTTGATGGACATCCAGTTCCTCAGGCAAGTTTCGTGAAAGACATGGTGACAGGGAGAGTGCATGAGCCGGATTCTGTCTTCGGTCTGCAGAGGAAACATGCAGATGGCGCAGTCGAAGTCCATGGAGATGTCTTCTTCGGTGGGGTGGTAGTAGAAGTAGGGCTGGGGCAGGAGACTGCGGGGGAAGATGGAGCGGGGGCCGAGGGGAGTCATTTGGACAATTAGGAGGAGAAGTTGGCTGAAGCCCAGGGCGCATAGGAGCACGACTAGTACCGGCTGAGGCTCCAGCCTCAGGAAATTGGCCGGACAGCCGAAGAAATAGGCCACAACTGCCAAACGCGCCAACAACTGGCAAGCCGCGAACAAGTTAACCTCAAAGCAGCACTCATTCAAATAGGCATTTCGCAGCAACTGCGGCACTGCACAGAGCACTGCAGGGACCGCCAACAGCGCACAGTAGCTTTGCAGACTGCCGAACAGTAGACAAAGCAGAACCAGTCCGCCTGCGTACAGTGACTTCACTGGCTTGTTTGCGTAGTTAGTCTGAAAGCTTGTCCACTGCAGCTCTTGATGATGCGCTAACAGCATAAAAGCCTTATCCCGCAGCATCATAAAGGACGTAAACACCCATATAAACGCGAGAAAAGCGTAACTATTGGCCTCCATATCAGCTGCGGAAAGGACGATGTTCCAGAGAGAGAATATGAAGTCGAAGCAGCTGAGCAGGATTAGCATTTCCACCGAGACTTGCTGGGTGAAGGAGTTCAGCTCGAAGTTGTAGTTCTGCTTGGTCATTTGCATCAGGAGGACGAGGTAGACGCAGAACACTAAAAAGCAGTAAGAAACGACTTTCGGCTCTTTCCGTCTCTGATCGTCCCTCGCAGCTGTGAACACCACACTTCCCTCCTCCCCCACTCGACTAATCGTCCCATTCAGCACGAAGTTAGTAGCAACATAGGACTTGTACAGCTCTGCCCTCACCGTCCACAGCGCCACCACTGCATCAGCACTGCTCCACACCTCTGTCCTTTGTTCACAGAAGTAGGCGGTGTTGACTCCTTCTCGCTTGTCATCACTGAGAGTCATATTGAGGAGGAGAGTGTAGTGGGGGGAGGAGCTCCAGGGTCCACATTCAATGCTGATTCGCAAGGTTACAGAGCGGTCCTGGGTGTTCTTTTCCTTTAGAGTTAGCACTCCGGAAGCGACCTCCGAAGCTGGAAACAGCGGACTGAGAGGAGAGACGTTGGACCAGTTGCCGGTGTAGGTGCTGAGCACTGAGGCGGAAGCAAGGGGAAACAGCCATAGGAGCATTGCCATTACAGAAGGCCTGGGAGGCTTTGTTTCTATAGAGAGAAGGGAAGGCTGGCTTGTTTTGACCATTTTAGCTTGGTGTTTGCTGCAGGCTGATAGGATGTGGACGAATCCCAAAGACAGCAACAACCTATAAGCTTTTCCGCTCATATAGACCTTCGTCTCGAGATTAGTCCTATTAGAGTCCACCGACTCGCACGGAACTTAGTCGGATTAGCTGCCTTCCCCCACAAAAGGTCTACTATAAAAGGCTCATCTGCACCCAACACCTAGTAACTCCTGAAACCGCCTCATCCTTCCCTCTAGTTTCCCTTTAGTCCCTACTTCGCTGACCGATAGTTCCAAACGCCATCCAATAATGCAATTCCTAGTCCTGTCTCTGTTCATCAGACCAGTGCACGCGGCCTGCCTCTCCTCCTGCGCTATCTGCAGCATCACTTCCGCCTCCTGCCGGTCCTGCTACCCCGGCGCTACCATCAGTGGAGCCGGCTGTGTATGCGACACTGACAAAGTCCCATCTGGGACTAACCCTAAGGACTGCGTGTGTAAGCTAGGGGCTGTGATGGGGCCGGGATTTAGCTGTGTTTGTCCTGGGCCCAATATGAACATTAACGCTGCAGGTGTGTGTGTGTGTCCCTCACCTGCCGTATTTGACCCTGTGGGCGCAGTTTGCGTGTGCAGTGTGACTGGAACCTATTATGACGAAGCAAACGGAACTTGCGCTTGCTCAAGCCCTGGAATGACCTTCGACGGGACAAACTGTGTATGCGGGCCTGGGGCCACCATAACAGCGGGACAGTGCGAATGCACTGGAACTGGAGCTTATTATGATTTAACGACCAGCACATGTAAGTGCCTTGGGCCTGGAGCCACTTACGCTATTGCCACGCATACCTGCGTCTGTCTCGGCACTCATCAGACCTATAATACCGCTTTGCAGGTCTGTGACTGTGTGGCCGGGCTTTACTTCGATGCAAGTACGAATACTTGCCAATGTGCAGCTTACGGTGCTGTTTATGACGCAGGTGAGCCTGGCTTCTGCCTATGTTCTACTGTCAAGGCCGCGTATAACCCAACTACTTTTATCTGTGAATGTACCGACCCTGGTCTTTATTTTGATTCTACATCACTTCAGTGCGAATGCTCAGCTCCGTACGCTTCGATAGATGCAGCCGGAGTCTGCCAATGCAGCTATCCTGGAGCCAGCTACAGTGCTTCACTTAAAGCCTGCATTTGCGGCAACGGACAGTATTTCGACTCCGGGGCATGCGTTTGCTACTCCCCTGGATCAGCAATTGATGGAGCAGGGGCCTGCCAATGCACTTCGCCCGCAGTCTACTCTTCGACTCAACTAGCATGCACCTGTCCCAAGGGCCAATATTTCGATAACGTCGGTACAAGTTGCGAATGCTCAGCTCCAGGCGCTACCCTGGTGAGTGGAAACTGCGAGTGTCAAATGACTGGAGGCAGTTATGACCTTACCCTAGAAGCCTGTGTATGCGCTGATGGAATGTACTTCAACCCTACTGACCAACTGTGTTACTGCGTAGCTCTGGGTGCTTCCGCGACGGCAGGCAGCTGTCAGTGCACTTTGCCTGCAGTGTGGAATGCATCTCTATTGGTGTGTGTCTGTCCTAAAGGTCTTCATTTTGACGCAACCACCAAGGTTTGCCGCTGTTCCGCTCCAGGCACAGACCAAACCATCGAGACCTGTTCCTGCACTACTACTCACTCAACATATGACAGCACTACTTCATTCAAATGCACTTGCACTGCGGGGTTTTACTGGGATAATGTGGGAGATACTTGCGAGTGCTCAGTGAGAGGAGCTGTGGAGACAGCAGGTGTATGCGCCTGCAACTCACCCACTACATATAACGGATCAGTGTCTGTTTGCACCTGCGCAGCTGGTCAATATTTTGATATGGCCGCAAAGGTATGCACATGCTCAGCCACCCATGCAGCTATGGCAGCGGGACTATGCTCCTGTACTGCCCCTGCGACCTATTCAGCCACTACACATGTGTGTGGGTGCGACCCCAACTTCCATTTCGACTTCAACACTAATACTTGTGTTTGCAGTATAGGGCTGGCGGACGCCTCCTGCGCCTGTCCTTCTGGCGCCAGCATTGACACCAATGCGAAGGCATGTGTCTGCAGTGCGGGAATGTACTACGACCACACTACCCCTGCATGCGTCTGTGCCGCCCCAGGGACAACTTTAAACGCCGGAGTCTGCGAGTGCAACGACGCTGCCGCCACTTACAGTCTAGCCCTGCTTGTATGCACTTGCGAAAAGGGATATCGCTTTGATGCTGGTACGGGAACTTGCGCCTGCTCGGAGCCGCAGTCGTATTACTGCTGCGCTGAGTATGACGCGAATGCTACGTATGATTCTGGGACAGAGACGTGCTCTTGCACTGGCACAGGCGCTTATTATTCAATTTACGCAACGCAATGTCTCTGCCAAGGAATCGGCACGACCTATTCTGCCGGCACTTGCACCTGCAACAACCCACTAATGACATACGAAACTACAGCACTGGCTTGCAAATGTCCCGCTGCTCTGTACTATGACGTCAACACTGATACCTGCGTGTGCAGTGCTCCCGGCTCCTCCATTAACTCTAATACATGTGACTGCGTTTCCACTGCTGTGTACGATCTCACGGAAAAAAGATGCAAATGTGGAATTTCAGGCACTTATTTCAATGAAGACCTTTTGCTTTGTTTGTGTACTTCTACTGGCCAAGAGCCCATTAATGGTGTCTGTGGATGTAACGCAGGCATGCTGTATGACGTCATTTTGAATACATGCACCTGTCCAAAGGCTGGCTCCTGGACCACAATTACAGGAGGAGGCACAGGATGTTCGTGCGCAGGAGGCATAGCGACCTACAAAACAGCCACTTTCATGTGCGAATGCCTGTACGACGGAGCGGCGTTCAGCCCTCAAGCTGGGGGCTGTGCATGCGGAGCGATATTTGGCACTTTCGATAATATCACCCCGCGATGTTACTGCAGCAACTCTGTGCCCTACGTCAGTGCCCAGGGCGCAGATGCCTGCTACGCGGGTGATTACTCCTTGCTGACATCTCAAACGAAAGACTGCCAGGCTTCAATCCCTGGGGCTACTTATGATGGCTCAGTCTGTGTGTGCGGGGCTGCTTGGCAAACGCCTGTTAGTGGGAATATGGCGTGTGACTGTCTAGCTGGGGCCACTTACGATAGTACCAGACAAGCCTGTGTGTGTTCAGGACAGGGTCAATTTTACGACAAAACCTCAGAAACTTGTGTGTGTTTCACCTCAAATGCAGACGCTTCCTGTGCCTGTGCTGCTCCTTTAGTTTATGACGCAGTCACTATGTCTTGCGTGTGTCCTGCTGGCTTAAGATACAATCTAGGCAGTTGCGACTGTCCTACAGGCGGAACGCCCCAAGCGACTTCTCCGTACTGCACTTGCCTTGGAAGCGGCACATATGATGGGGCTAGTTCTCGATGTCTCTGTGCAGCCTCGGATGCTTATTATTCCAACACAAATTCAAATTGTATGTGTTTGGCTCCTGGAAAGGGATATGTGGACCCTAACTGTGATTGTCTTTCCACCATGACCTTCGATTCTAATGTCGGGTATTGCCGCTGTCCTGCTGGAATGGAATTCAATGGAACTGAATGTACGTGCACTGCGCCCGCTACAGCAAATGGCGGAAAAACTGCTTGCGAATGCTCGGGCACTGATAAAACTTACGACAATGTGTATCACAAATGTCTTTGCATAGCTGCTGGGGCAGTGCTGGACGCCTCTGGAAACTGCGTCTGCACTGCACCCAAGGCAACCTACACTGGAACTGCCTGTGACTGTGAAGTCGGGTCGAATATGACTTTTTCCCTAACCACATTGACATGTGAATGTCCTAAAGGCATGTACTACAATGGCACTCAGTGTTCTTGCGCGGACTCAGACGCTTCTGCATCCGGCAGCACCTGTTCCTGCACAGACCTGACTAAGACTTACCTGCCTACCTACTTCGTATGCGGCTGTGCGGGGGAGAAGTATGAAGGTGCGGCAGCGGGCAACCCTTGTGTGTGCTCTGTGGCTGGGACTGATGCGACCTGTGCATGTGTGAATGGGTCGCATTATGATGCCACTTCGAATTCATGTGCTTGTGACCCAGGACTGTATTTTGACTTCTTAACTGGGACGTGTGTCTGCCAAGCGCCAGGCTCTTCCTTCAACAGCGGAACTTCAACTTGCGATTGCCCTGCCGGAGCGACCTTCAGTTCCACCACATATGTATGCGAGTGCGGCGCAGGTTTTTACTTCGACAGTACCTCAGAAACCTGTAAATGTATCGTGTGGGGAGCTGTAGTGGTGGGTGCTGCTTGTGTCTGTCCCAACTCTGCCACATTGGATACGGTCACTAACACCTGCGTTTGTCCTCCTGGGCAGTACTTGGATTTCGGTACACTGGCTTGTTTGTGCTCAGGAGGTGGGGTCGGGACTGGACCTTATATGAACGGAAACGTCTGTGACTGTGTGAGTTATCCCGGCTCTACATACGACGGAACCAATCTAATTTGCCAGTGCCCTGTAGGTCTCCATTTCGACCAAAATAAATGTGTGAGCAACTTCCCAGACGCCACTACTGACACTACGCCTACTGTGACTTGTTCAGGACAAGCGACGTTCCTAGCATCTATTCATGCATGTGTTTGCAGTATTGGCCAGTACTATGATATCGCCACTAAAGAATGCAAGTGCTCTGCGTTGGGGGCCACATTCAATGTAGGCACTAGCCTTTGCGAGTGTCTGGTCCCAGGATTCGCAGCTTTTGATAGCACCAACCTGGTCTGTCCATGCAACTCAGGCTTGTATTTGAATGCTGCGACCAGCACTTGTGCTTGCGGCCACCCCTTCACTTCACTCTCAGGAACTACTTGCCAGTGCACAAGTCCTGCTACCTTTGGCTTGCGCTCTTCCTGTGACTGCCTAGCCGGACAGTACTGGGACGCCTCTACTGGGGTTTGCGCTTGCTCTGCTAAGGGCGGAGAAATATCAGGAACTACCTGCGGCTGCTCCGCGGCCTCTTATGGTAGTTACGACAGCACTAATTACCTTTGCAAATGCGGAGCTTCAGGACTATTTCTCTACGACAACGGCGGAAATGTCTTTGACTGCCAATGCGTGGACTCGACGACTAACTTGTATAATGGCTCAGCATGCATCTGCGCTGCAAGCGTTTCCAGTACTTATGACTCTACACTGAAAACATGTCACTGTGAGTTGCCTGCCTACTTGGACGTGGCGAGTACAGCATGCAAGTGCAGCGCTCCTGCTAGTACCTACAGCACATTGTCTCCGCCCTGTACCTGTAATGACCCCATTGCTGCATACGATACCTCTCTTCATCGTTGCATGTGTACCGGAGCAGGGTCTTTTCTGAAAGAAAGCACAGGGCTATGTAGCTGCTCGGCACCTGGGACGACGTACATATCAGCCACTAAAACTTGCGAGTGCGTTAGTCCAGCGACTTATGTTTCTGCAAATAACGCTTGCTCTTGCCCGCCGCTGGGAAGTGTGTTCGACCCAGTCTCTGCTGTGTGCATCTGCAACTCTTCCACGGACCCAGCTTTCACTAATCCTGCGAGTTGTCAGTGCTCCTCTGGAGCTCAGTTTTCAACTCTCGGATATTGTGAGTGTCTCCCGGATAAAATACCTAACCCTGACGTCCAAAACTGCGGCTGCAGCGGAAATGCTGAGGACAGCGCTGGGACCTGTGTCTGCAAAGCACATTTCTTCGCTGATGGAGATGTTAGACGGTGCACAGTCTGCGAAGTTACGTGCAAATCCTGCTATGCTGGACTGGTAGATGACTGTTTGACCTGTTACAGTAATGCAGGACTCAGTTCGCCACCGCCTAGTACTTGTGTATGTGACGTGGGCTGGTACCCGAATTCAAACTCAGCGAGTTGTGCTGCATGCCACATTTCTTGCTACAAATGTGTTTCAAACCAAACTACCGATTGTTCAGCCTGCAAAACTGGAGCTGTGCTCAGTAGCACTCCTAATGGGTCCTGTTCTTGTGACACTGTTGGATACTGGGGCCCTCCCCAGACCTGTCAGTTGTGCCAACCCATTTGCAAGTCGTGTAATGGTTCTACGAGTTCTGATTGCACTGACTGCAAAGCAGGAGCTTCTCTGTCAGGTACTACGTGTGTTTGTGATCCTCTGTATTTCCCTCTCCCTGACGCTTCCAATTGCCGACAATGCGATATTTCCTGCAAAACTTGCACTTCTACTTCTGCAGCGAGCTGCCTCACTTGTGTTTCGTCCGACGCTCAACTCTCAGGACTTTCTCCCAATAGCTGTGTCTGCAAGCCTGGCTTCTTTGCAAACCCCACTTCCGATATTTGCACAGGCTGTGATTCTGCTTGTCAGACCTGCACCGGCCCATTAGAGACGAATTGTCTCCTTTGTGCAGACGCCGATGCGACTTCTTTCGGAGGAACATGTACCTGCAACTCAGGACATTACGATAACAACCCTCCACATGCACAATGTAATTCATGCAACTCTGCCTGTTATACCTGTTCAAATGCAGGGGCAAATAACTGCACTGGGTGCTACTTAGGAGCTACATTGTCCACAGGGACGTGTTCCTGCACAGGTACCTACTTCGGCAGTAACCCTGCTCTTTGTCAGGCCTGTGACGTCACCTGTGCTTCATGCTCAGCCGGAGGCTCTGCCAACTGTAATTCCTGCTATGCCAATACCAACACAATTACTGCTCCCGCTTCCTGCACCTGTTTACCTCAATTCTACCCCTGGCCAAGTAGTGCGAATTGCTTGGCTTGTAGTCCTCTCTGCAGCAACTGCTTCGCTGGGACAGCCTCGAGTTGCACGAGTTGTCGTACCAATGCGACCTTAGTGTCTGACACTTGTTTCTGCAACTCCAACGCAGTTCCTACTCCAGATGTAGGAACCTGTGCTCTATGTGATGTGACTTGCCTGACCTGTTCAGTGGCTGCAAATACTGGCAAATGCAACACTTGTAAGACCCTGGCACAACTATCGGCCGCTGCACCCAGTTCCTGCACGTGTGTGAGTACGGCTTGGGGCACAGCTGATAACTGCCAGCTCTGCCATGCGGATTGCCTCACTTGCCAGACTGGCGCATCCTCAGGCTGCATGTCTTGTGGCTCCAACACTAATGCAATCACAGGACCAGCGAGTTGCAAGTGCTCCAACGGCTACGTGGCAGTGGTCGACGCTCAGCACTGCACTCTCTGTGACGCCACTTGCGCAACATGCCAAGACACGACTGTGAATGGCTGTCTCACTTGCAAAGACACGAACGCTTCCTGTGGCTCTCCTTCAAATTGCACCTGCAACTCAGGCTTCTTTCCGAATCTCACCGCAGCCAACTGCGGTTCCTGTGACCCTTCATGTGCTACCTGTACTGGCGGCCTGTCCACCAACTGTTCCACATGTAAAGACACTAATGCTACACTGACTGCAGCGAACAATTGTGTATGCAACAATAAGTTCTACCCCGCTACAACCTCCGCCAATTGCCAGCCCTGCGTTCCACTCTGCGACGGATGCAGCGGGGGCACTAGTTCAGACTGCACCTCATGTACCAGTCTGACCAACGCTGGACTTTCTGGTGCTTCCCCTAGTTCCTGTGTTTGTGGGACAGGCTTCTGGCCTAATACTGATGTGACCAATTGCGCCCCATGTGATACTACCTGCCTGACTTGTCAAGCGGTAGCAGCCAATAAGTGTACGTCATGCACGCCCGTAATAGCGCAACTCAGCGGAGCAAGCCCGAACACTTGCCAGTGCGTTTCCGGCTATGTTGGCACCCCGCCAAGCTGCTTAATTTGTGCTGCCAACTGTAAAACTTGCAACGGAACCACTGCTAATGATTGCAACACATGCACCGACGCCAATGCGTCTACTGCGAATCCTGGTCCTTGCACATGTAATTCCGACTACTACGGAGTGCCGAACACCTGCGCGCCCTGTCATGCAGACTGTCTCACGTGCGGCGGAGGAACCAGCAGTGATTGTCTCTCTTGCAATACTCCCAGTGCTGATAAAACGCTCGCCAGCTTTCCTTCGCCTTGTGCTTGCATAGCTGGCTACTTCCCTGACACTGACGCCACTAACTGCACTGTGTGCGATGCAGACTGTGTGACATGTAACGGAGCCACTAATTCAAATTGTCTGAGTTGTGCAGCGGGCAGCACTCTATCAACAGGCCAATGCAAATGCAACTCGGGTACATTTTCGAATCCTGATGCACAGACCTGTGGAGCCTGTAGTGTGGACTGCAAGACTTGCGCTGGCACAGCCACTTCATGCACAAGCTGTTATAGCAATGCCAGTGGAGCCTCTTGTTTCTGCATCTCAGGGTACTTTGCAAACCCTGACTCCAAAAACTGTGCTACTTGCGTGAATCCCTGCAAGTCCTGCTCAGGGACGGCCTCCTCTTGCATAGGATGCTACACAGGCGCCTCCGTATCACTGGGAACCTGCGTCTGCTCCATAGGCTATTACCCGAACCCCAACGCAGCGACCTGCGCTATATGTGACAACACCTGTCTTACTTGCACAGGCCCGAATGCGAATCAGTGTAGCTCCTGCAAAACTTCGGCAGCACTGGCCGCGGATGGGTCATGTCTGTGCTCAGGTTCTTATCCCGCGCCAGATGCTTCCAACTGCATTTTGTGTCACGCGACTTGCCTGGGCTGCACCTCAGCCTCTGCGACTTCCTGCATTTCCTGCAAAGCGAGAGCGACTCTGAACAGCGGCCTTTGCTCGTGCAATGCTCAGGGTGCTTATCCTAGTCCAAACGCTTCCAACTGCTTGCCCTGCTTTTCACTTTGTCTGACCTGTTCAGGAGGCTCGTCCTCCGACTGTACGTCCTGTGCCCCGCGCACGCATCAAACTGCAATAGGTACATGTGGCTGTGATGCTGGGTATATCTACAGTGGAGTCTCAGGCTCTTGCACTTGTCACCAGGGCTGTGAAACGTGTGTAGCTCTGACAAGTGACAGCTGCCTTTCTTGTCCAGCGCACTCTTCTCTCATCGGATCCAAGCCAACCTCCTGTGTCTGCGACGGCCACTACTTCGGACAAGCAGGCAGCTGTCAGAGCTGTGCGGAAACCTGCAAGACTTGCCGAAGCTCCACCGACCCCAACTTCTGCTTGGAGTGCGGACAAAAAGCGGAAATGGCGGGCTCGGCTCCCTCCAGCTGTTCCTGTCCCACTGGCTTTGCGTTTCAAGGATATGACTGTGTGCTTTGCGATTTCACCTGTCTTACCTGTTTTGCATCGAGTGCTGGCGCTTGTCTGAGCTGTGTCTCTAACCTTCAGCTGAAAAGCAATGCTGTGTGTGGGTGTGTGGAAGGCTTCTTTCTGTCGACCGTACCTTCGTTGAGTTGTCTCGCCTGCAGTAGTGGCTGTGCCCAGTGTTTAGACTCAAATGTATGTCAAGTTTGCAAGTCTACCTACTTTGTATCGGTGGGCAAGTGCGTCACGAAATGTCCTGAAAATACTGAGGTGGTGGAAGGACAATGTGTGGTATGTGCTCGAGGATGCTCCAGCTGTTCAGGCCCTGGCGAAACTCAGTGTCTGGTCTGCGAAGACGGCTTCCACCTGTCTTCAACCGGCAAATGTGTGGCCTGCTTAGCCAATGCCTACTTTGTCCAGGACCAATGCACGCCCTGTCCACCGCCTTGTTTCAGCTGCAGCTCCCCCAGCAACTGTACAATCTGTCTGGACCCTATGTTGGTGCCTGAGAGTGGGGACTGTGTGCTGAGTCTTTGTCCTGCTCTATGTTCAGAATGTGAAAGCAATGTATGTTTGAAATGCCGAACTAGAGCTCAGCTTGATAATGGAGAATGCTCATGTCCGGGTAGTCAGTTCGGAGATTCTTGTCTTAGTGCTAACACGACCTGTGCAGAGCTAATCAGTGTGAGTGCAAGCAGGTTGGAAGTGAACAGTTCTCTGCCTATTTCCACATCCACAGTTATGCTGCAGGTCGTCGAGAACAGTCAACTGCTAGAAGTTGCCTGGGAAGTCCTGGACAGTCGCTTGGTACAGCAGCGATATATCAGTACTTTGACATTCACATTGCCTGATCAGGCCAATCCTGCAGACTGCCAAGTGGCACTGATCTTCCTGGACTCACTTTCCTGTCGTGGCTCTTTGAATCGAGTTGACCGTGCGGATTTAGTGGCTTTCCTGGCTCCCCCTGCTTCAACGACTACTTTGCTCAGTTCTCCTTGGAGCCAAGCAGCTCAAATTCCTTCCTTCGCTCTAGCAGCAGGCTTGCTGCTTGCAGTAATCAGCGGAAGAAGGCGGGCTCTCTGGCCCCTGCACAACTCTGTGCTCATGCTCGCCTACATTTCTCTACTCGCCACAGAGATGCCGAGTGAAACTCGAGAGTTTCTGCGACAGCCCGCTCACTTCTACTGGGTGCCCAATGTGCCTGCTATCGGGGGTGGCCAGACCTCTAGTGTGCAGCCTGACAGTGCCTTCGCAGACCTGGAAGATTCGAGGTTTCTTGTGCATGCGGGCACAGCAGTGACTGTGGGAATAGTGCTAGCAGCGTTGTGGCCCATTACTCAAGGTTTGAAGCACGCCGGTAACCTCAAAGTACAGGCCTGGGCAGAAAGGACTGCGGCTTCCTACCGCTACAGCTACATTGCCCGCTTCCTAATGCAGTACTACCAAATTCTTTGCTTCGCGGCACTCAATCAACTCCGTCATGCCGACTTCAGCTCTGCCTTCTCAGCCATCAGCTCGACTATAGCAGCTCTTGTGGTCTTGCTGGTGCATGCTGCCCCAGTGGTTACTCTCCTGTTCTACCGCCGCTTCGCAGGACTGCCAGCGGACACGCAACTGCGCACTACTTGGGGAGCACTGCTCAGAAACCTCAAAGGACGTTCTTACTATTATCCAGTTTTTCTTGTGCGCCGCCTCGGCTTGGCCTATTTGCTAGTCTTTCTGGATATACAAGGCCTCCTGCAAACTCTTATCGCCAGTGCCCTGGCTGTAGCATCAGTTGCCTTCACATTGCGGGAACGGCCGTTCACAGGTCGTTTTCATGCGATTCTTCACTACATCGACGAGGTGGGCATTTGTATATTGACTCTACTCCACCTAGCCTTTTGCAAGGAATTGGGCCTGGCTGATAGTGCTGGGTTGAACTGGGTTATGAAGATAGGAGTGCTGGCTCAACTTGGAGCACTGTGTGGCGGCCTGGCTGCAAGCACTGTCTACTACCTTCGCAAATCCGTCAAAGTCCAGCCTCCCCCGAAGGCTGCCGAAGTCGAAACCACGCCTCAGACTGAAACGCAGCCCTTCAAAAGATCAGAGAATTCGCAAGGGGAAATTGAAAAGCCCCCCACCACTACTCCACGCACCAGTAATGGAGACCCCGATATTCTCCTGTCGGCGGAAGACAGTCGGCCCGTATTCTCAGGTCTGACTCACTCGGGCTATGCCCGCAGAGCCAAAAACCTCTAACTATGGATTTGCCTATAGAACCAAAGCAGGACTTGTTCAGAGTCCAGGGACTCTGCTAACTGCACCTCTGTATAGACCAAACCCTCTCTCTGCGCCTGCGCACTGGCTTCCTCGTAGGCTATGAGACGTTCCCCCTGGCCACAGCCCAAGAGCACCAGTGGCACATCTGGTCTTGCGAATTGTCTAATTTCGCCCAGCCAGCGCTTGATGCCTTCGAGGGAGTCCTGCGAACTGAGGGAAAAGACCAGGACGATCAGCTGCGCTGCACGGTAAAACAGCCTCGTGTTGGAGCTAAAGCCGTCATTGCCTGGGTTTTCCAACAGTTCAAAGTGCACGCCGTTAGCCTCCAGCCTAGTTTTCGGCAGTCCCACGCTCATGCGGTAGTCTGTATAAGGACGGCCTACGAGTTTGCTGATAAGCGCAGTTTTGCCGGAACGAGAGTCTCCCAGGAAGAACACTTTGCAAAAATCAGTCATTATGCGGCATCCCAACCCTCAGTGTCGTAACCACAGCTTCTGCGACTTTCCCCGTGAGTTCTATGTAGACGGCGAGGACCATGCGAATGCACGGGCCGCAGACTTGCGCAGCTACGTGCTTTCACTTTCGCCTCATAAAAGAGTCGATTTCCTTCAGCGAGAAATCCCCTCCGCCGCCAACAACCGCGACTTGGACCCGGACTACCTCCGCACCATCGCACAACACATGGACCACGCTCAAAGCGTGAAGAAAGGAGTGCCGTTAGTGACCTACGAAGGCCTGAGCGACTGGTGCCAGCAAAGCATTCAGCGCTTCTACCCGGTGGTGCCCCCTGTGCGGCCCTTCATGATGTCAGAGGCGGTTTTCGAGTTCCTCAAGGACGTGCAAGACCGGGCGACAGGCGAAAAGAAGAAATCGCAGAAGCCGCAAAGTGAGATGTAGGCAGTCCGCGGGCTGCTCGCCCAAAGTGAACTGGAGGAAATCATGAACCGCAAGCCCAAAAAGCTACTCGAGTTGGAACCTCGCATCATTGAAGGCGGCACTCCTTGTCTACATGCCAAACTCCAGCCTCGGAAGTCCAAGCCTGCAGACTCCCCTGACCCGGACAGTGCACTGCCGAGTTATATGAGGTCGGTGCGGAAGAGAGTCTCGCGCAGTACTACGCGGCGCACAGTTCGTTCCATTCCGCTCAGCAGGGCGGTGTCCATTTTCAAGGAACCCTCCCGTGGTCAAGAGCTGCGGAGAGTCAAACTCAAGGTGGCGGACGGCAGCAAAGCGCAACTCTTCCTCACCCAAACTCCCATCCAAGGCCGTCCAGAAGTCTTGACGGAGTTCGCACAGCCCAACATCGAAGAGGACGAAAGTGAGCACAGCGAAGATGACCTGCAAGTGCACCCCGAAGACCTGTCGCCTAGTCATCGAGACCGCTTCGAAATGCAGGACAGTATTGTCTGG
>Ga0247837_1002089_pt1 | contig 39053 bp, 31 predicted proteins | sample LaCtaG_2_FD_187115 | JGI IMG/M metagenome (GOLD analysis project Ga0247837, IMG submission 187115) | Freshwater microbial communities from meromictic Lake La Cruz, Castile-La Mancha, Spain - LaCruzMarch2015_14.5m | ecosystem: Environmental > Aquatic > Freshwater > Lake | place: Spain: Castile-La...
TATGGTACTACATTTTTTGGGGTGATGAACCGAACGATGGTAGACATGGCGGTATCAAAAGGTTATGTACACGAATACTAAATAACCATGGAGTACTGGCTAGATGCGCTATTGGCCGTTCCGTTGCTATGGATGCTCTACAAGGGATTTACACGCGGGTTTATCATGGAAATTGCACGGCTCATTGCCCTAATTTCTGGTGTTTACCTTGCAGCTCGGTTCTCTACATTATTGGCCGAATACGTGTATAAAAACACGTCTATTACCTATGAGTTTCTTCCCATAATTGCCTTTGCGGTAATCCTCATTTCAGTGTTAGTTCTGGCTTATTTCTTTGCCAAAGCCTTGGAAGGAGGTGTGAAAATGGTGGCAATGGGATGGGCCAACAAAGCTGCTGGCGCATTTTTCGGCTTTGCCCGCGGTGCGTTTCTTCTTAGCCTCTTGTTGCTGTTTGTGAACCGAGTAGGCCTGTTGGACAGCCTAGAAGAACAAGATGCGGTGAAAAAGTCGTTTCTATTTCGGCCTATTCAATCTATTGCGCCATTTATGCTTCCTATTTTGGAGGACATTGACAAAGATGCCATTGTGAATAGCCTAAGTGAAAAGGCGGATGAAGTAGAAGATTCTATTCGCGAAATTATTCCCGAATAGCAGCAATACCCGGAAGCTGTGTGCCTTCCATATATTCCAATAGCGCACCTCCACCTGTAGAAACATAGCTCACTTTGTCGGCCAAATCAAATTGATTAACAGCCGCCACGCTATCGCCACCGCCTACTAGCGAAAATGAGCCATTGGCAGTAGCCGCAGCAATGGAGCGACCAATGGCTTCGGTGCCATGCTGAAATTTCTCCATTTCGAACACACCCATTGGGCCATTCCACAATATGGTTTTGGATTGCATGAGCAATTCGTGGTAGGCTTTTTCTGCTTTTGGCCCCACATCCAAGCCCATCCATCCATCAGGAATGGCGTTGCTATCGCAAGTTTTAGTGTTGGCGCCATTGTCAAAACGGTCGGCTATGATGGAATCTATTGGCAAGTGAATTTGAATCCCTTTGGCTTTGGCTGATTCTAATATCTGTTTTGCGGTATCCAAAAAATCATCTTCTACCAACGAGCTGCCTACTTTGCCACCCATGGCTTTCACGAAGGTGAAGGTCATGCCGCCACCTATGATGATGTGGTCAACTGTATCGAGCAAATTGGTGATAATGCTGATTTTGCTCGACACTTTTGCTCCGCCCATTACTGCCGTTAGTGGACGTTCGGCATTTTTCAGCACGCGGTCAACGCTCTCAATTTCTGCGGCTAGCAAATAGCCAAACATTTTATCGTTGGGGAAAAATTGAGCCACCACCGTTGTGCTTGCATGGGCGCGATGGGCTGTGCCAAACGCATCGTTTACATACACATCGCCCAAGTGCGCTAGTTTTTGGCTGAAATCGGTGTCGCCTTTCTCTTCTTCCTTGTGAAATCGAAGATTTTCCAGTAGTAATACCTGACCCATTTTCAGGTTTTTGACCGCATTTTCGGCCACTTCGCCAATGCAGTCGGCAGCGAAAAGAACTTCGGTACCTAACAACTGGCCAATATGTTTAACCAAATGCTTCAGAGAGAATTTATCCTCTGGCCCGCTCTTTGGCCGGCCAAGATGGCTCATTAGTATTACTGCGCCTCCGTCTTTCAGGATTTTCTTTAGTGTTGGTATGGCAGCCTCAATGCGGGTATCGTCCGTTATGTGGAATTGCGCATCGAGCGGCACATTAAAGTCCACACGAATAAGGGCTTTTTTGCCAGCAAAAGAATAGGTGTCCATTGTTTTCATGGCGCAAATGTAATAAGCTGGGAAAATGCAATCTCTAGAGATTATCTCCATTCCACAACAATTACTTTTGGAAAATGATATTGGTAACAGGAGGAACGGGGCTGCTAGGCGCACATGTGCTGTTTAGGCTGCTGCAGGAAGAAAAGCCAGTGCGGGCGCTGCATCGCAATGCTGCAAGCTTGGCTATGGCGAAGGACATTTTTGGCCATTATACTGATAATCCTGCTGCGCTGATGGAGCGCATCCATTGGGTGCAAGGCGATATTCTCGATATTCCTTCACTGGAAATTGCGATGGATGGTGTGACAGAGGTGTATCATGTGGCTGCGGCTGTTTCGTTTGACCCCAAAGACCGCGAATGGATGGATAAGGTGAATGTGGAAGGCACCGCCAATGTAGTAAACCTATGCCTTGGCCAAGCGGGAGTACGCCTGTGCCATGTAAGTTCGGTTGCGGCCATTGGTCGCACAGAAAAGCAAGACACTATTTCGGAGGCCACAGAATGGAAGCCTTCTAGCCGAAATTCGAACTATGGTGTGAGCAAACACAAAGCCGAAATGGAGGTGTGGCGCGGCATTGCCGAAGGGTTGGAGGCCGTGATTGTGAATCCGTGCATTATTCTTGGTCCAGGAAATTGGAACCAAAGCAGTGCTGCATTATTTACCAAAGTGTGGAACGGGCTGCCGTATTATACCCAAGGTGTGAACGCCATGGTAGATGCCCGAGATGTGGCCGAAGTGATGGTACAACTGATGAAAAAGCGCATTAGCGGTGAGCGCTACATTGTGGCTGCCGACAATTTTCCGCTTCGCCAAATTTTTGACGGCATTGCGGATGGTTTGGGTAAAAAGCGTGCTACACTAAACGCTTCTCCCGGGCTGATGGCCGTAGCTTGGCGGTTGGAAAAATTGCGGTGTTTGGTGATGCGCACAAAGCCGTTCATAACCCGAGAAACGGCAAATAGCGCCATTCACGTTAGCAGATACGACAACTCCAAATTGCTGAAGGCGTTACCCGAATTTCGCTATCGCCCTATAGAAACTACAATTACCGAGGTAAGCGCCATGTTCCTCAAGGCGCATGCTGGGCAGGGCGCGAGCTAGCTTCTGCGTCAAGTTCGGATAAGCGCTCCAACACTTTATCGTAAATACCGCTGATTTCGTCTGGTTTTTTGGAATAGAAAAATAGGGTGCTGTCGAACTCCGTTTTGGTGATGCCATGCTTTTTAAAAATGGCCTCAAACATTTGATTGTAGTTCGGTTTTAGCGAATCTGCACCTATCAGTTTTAGGTTTGCGGCCGTTTCTACCAAATGCATATCTACCATAATACCCACAAGACTATCGGATGCGATGAGATAATCTGGTTCTTTCTTAGCATCTGAACAAGAATACATAGAGAGTACTAGAACTATAAAGAGTGACGTGTGACGAGCGATGAGTGACGAGAAAATCACAGAAAAAAGAAATGAGCCAAGATGCAAAGGGAATGTTTTCATTTTTGAAATGTTAATCGTTTGCCCAATTCTCCTTCTATTAGTTCTCCATCGCTATAGGCCAAACGGCCGTTTACAAAGGTGTGGGCAATACTGCTTTGGAAGGTGGTTCCTTCAAAAATGCTCCATCCACATTTGTAGCGAATGTTTTCTTTGCTCACTGTCCACGGATTGTTTGGATTGACAAGAACGAGGTCGGCAAAATAGTCTTCGCGCAAAAAGCCCCGCTCTTCCAATCCAAAACAGATGGCCGGTGCATGGCACATTTTTTCAACCATGCGCTCTATGGAAATGGCTCCATTGCGCACATGTTCCATCATGGCCGGCAGGGCATGTTGCACCAACGGCCCACCAGATGGGGTTTGGAAATAGCCTCCTTGCTTCTCATCCCAAGTGTGGGGCGCATGGTCGGTGGCAATAATGTCAATCCTATCGTCCAGCAAAGCTTTGAACACTCCTTGGCGATCGGCTTCGGTTTTCACCGCTGGGTTCCATTTTAACAATGCGCCTTTCGTGGCATACATAGCATCTGTAAACGTGAGATGATGAATACACGCTTCGGAGGTGATGCGTTTCTTCTCCAGTGGAATAGTGTTGTCAAACAGATGCGTTTCCTTTTCGGTAGAAATGTGCAAAATGTGCAAACGCGTTCCGTGCTTTTTCGCCAAAGCTGCAGCTTTGGACGATGATAGATAGCACGCCTCCACATCGCGAATTATTGGATGAGCCGACATGGGCACATTTTCTCCATATTCGGCTCGGAAGCGTTCTGTGTTTCTGCGCACCGTGGCTTCGTCTTCGCAATGCGTAGCAATAAGCATGGGGCATTTGGAGAAAATACCTTCCAAGGTAGCCTCATTATCTACCAACATGTTGCCTGTGGATGAGCCCATAAAAATCTTAACGCCACAAACGTTTCGTGGGTCTGTGCGCAACACTTCTTCCAAATTATCGTTGCCCGCACCCATAAAAAACGAGTAGTTGGCTAAGGAAACCTGAGCCGCGCGGTCATACTTTTCTTGCAGCAATTTTTGGGTTAGTGCGTTGGGAATTGTGTTGGGCATTTCCATATAACTGGTAATTCCACCAGCTACGGCTGCACGAGATTCGGTGAACAAATCGCCTTTGTGCGTAAGTCCAGGTTCCCGAAAATGCACTTGGTCGTCTATCACACCAGGCATCAAAACCAACCCTTCGGCATCCATTTCATGCACACGACCTTGCACCGAAATGGAAGGCGAAATTTTGGCAATGCGGTCGTTTTTTATCAATACATCGGCCACAAACGAGCGGCCTTCATTCACGATTTTAGCGGAGCGGATTAGAGTGTTTGTCATTTGAGAGAATTTATCTTATGCAAAGGACGTTATGCAAAGTTCCTTATCAAAGCCCGAATTCGGAAAAAGAGAAACAAACCTATACCTAGAATCCTTAAAGGATACTCCGCAGCTTATTTCTTCCGCTTGGGATACGATTTAAACAAGCTTTTCAAGCGAATGCGGAGCACGCCAAATATGGCTTCCTTAAAAATTCCGCTACTCATTTTGGATTCTCCTGCGGTGCGGTCTGTAAAAATTATAGGGATTTCTAGAATATCAAATCCATATTTCCACGTGATGTACTTCATCTCAATCTGAAATGCGTAGCCGAAAAAACGAACCTTGTCCAACGGTATGGTTTCGAGCACTTCTCTGCGGTAGCACTTGAACCCAGCTGTGGTATCGCGAATGGTCATTCCTGTAATAAACCGCACGTAGGCCGAGGCATAATAGCTCATCAGCACCCGGCCCATAGGCCAGTTTACCACATTTACACCTTTGATGTAGCGCGACCCAATCACCAAATCGGCAGGATGGGAAACCGCAGCATCGTACAGTTTTATGAGGTCTTCGGGGTTGTGCGAAAAATCGCAATCCATCTCGAATATGAACTGATATTCGCGCTGCAATGCCCACCGAAATCCGTGAATATATGCCGTGCCCAGTCCAAGTTTGCCTTTGCGTTCTTGAATAAAAATACGGTCGGGATGCAACGCCATTTTCGCTTTTACAAGCGATGCAGTTCCATCGGGCGAGCCATCATCCACAATTAGCAGGTGAAACGATTTGGATAGCGCCATCACGGTGTCTATCATTCGCTCCACGTTTTCACGCTCGTTGTACGTGGGTATGATGACTAGGCTATCGGACACTGTTTGGGATTGGGTCTGCTAAATTAGGTATTGGGTGCTTGGAAGCGACCAAATGGAAATGGAAATTGATGTTAAATCATCCCAATCCGTTAAAAAGACCGGATTTAGTTGGCTCTTTCGTTAAAAATGACTTGGACAATGGTTTGCCCTACGGCTTTCAATGTATTGCGGTCAATGGAGCTGAGGTTGTCTGCTTGTGTGTGCCAATACGCGCCATAACCGGTGTGCGTTGTATTGTCGTGCTGCATGATTGCCACGCATGGAATGCCTGCTTGCGAGCCAATGTAGAAATGGTCGTGCAGTACATTTCGCGTTAGGTTAAACCGGAAATTGTTTTCGTAGCCCAATTTGTGAGCAATCGTCCAAACGTGGCGGGTTTGCTTCTCGGCATATTTCATTGATTCGCCTTCGAGGGTAAATGCAGCGTCTTTGGCTGCCACCATGTCAACCATAATGGCATACTCAGCTTTATATCCAGCCACATGCGGCTGTTTGGCCCAATAGCGCGCTCCCATGCAATAGTAGAATTCAGCATCGGGCGTGTCGCCTTCTTCCCAGCCTCTTCCTTGGTCTTCGGTATCAAAAAGAAGTATATCTACGCCAATTTCGGGAGATGTTTTTGCCAACAATCGCGCTACTTCGAGCAACACCCCTACTCCACTCGCTCCATCGTGAGCCCCGTCAATGGGTTCGTTAAAATGTTCGGGGTCTTGGTCAGATGTTGGTCGCGAATCCCAGTGCGCCACTAGCAAAATCCGCTTTTTCTTTTCTGGAGAAAATGACCCGATGATGTTCCGCATTGGTATGCGCTTTCCAGCAGCTACCGTTACCGAATCAAGCTGTTCCATCACTTGGGCACCATAGCGATTCAGGGTTTCAACCAAATAATTTCCGCACTGGGTGTGCGTGTCCGTTCCAGGAATGCGCGGACCGAAATTCACTTGATTGGCTATTTGGGAGTATGCAGAATCGGCATTGAATTCCGCAGCTGGCTGCAATACCATTGCATCCACATCGGCTTTGTAGTTTGGAGAACAGCCGGAAAAGCCAATTAAAAATGAAAAATTAAGGATTAAGAATTGCCGAAAGCGGCTTGAACTGCTATCGCTCATTCTAAAGACCATTCGCTGCCTTCCTTGCCGTCCATCACAGTAATTCCAGCTTGTTTTAAGGCATTGCGAATGCCATCTGCGGTAGCAAAATCGCGGTCAGACTTTGCTTTTACACGCATATCCAAAAGCAAATGCACCACGTTGTCCAGCGCTTCGGCACTTCTCGAATCGGTGGCTACCGATAAGCCTAAACCCAATACATCCGAAAAATAGGCGTCATAGATTTCCGAAAGTCGCGCCAATTCCCCTTTTGCTGGAACAGCTTTTTCTTGCCCGTTTTTCAATGCATTGGCATAGGTGGCTATTTCGAACAAGACCGCAATTGTTTGGGCGGTATTCAAATCGTCATCCATAGAGCTTTTGAGGCGCGATGCCCAATCTTCAGTTCGAGCAGACATTGCATCCGAAACACTTCCAAAATTCAAAGCGTTTCCTGCCAAAATAGTTTGCGCATTTCTCAGCTTGGCAAATCCCTTTTCGGCTGCTTGCAATGCTTCGTTGCCAAAATCGAGCGTACTGCGATAATGGGCTTGAAGTATGAAAAAACGAATGGTCATTGGGTCGTACGCCTTTTCCAACAACACATTTTTACCACTAAAAAACTCGTGCAGCATAATGGTATTGCCCAACGATTTGGCCATTTTTTGCCCGTTGAGGGTAATCATATTGTTGTGCAACCAATAGCGCACGGGCTCGTGGCCTGTAGCGCCTACGCTTTGCGCTATTTCGCATTCGTGATGTGGAAAAAGCAAATCCAAACCTCCACCATGAATGTCAAATGTTTCTCCCAAATACTTGCGACTCATTACTGAACATTCGATGTGCCAACCCGGAAAACCCTCGCCCCATGGTGACGGCCAACGCATAATGTGTTCGGGCGATGCTTTCTTCCACAACGCAAAATCCAACGGGCTGCGCTTGCCTTCTTGGCCCTCCAAATCGCGGGTATTGCTTTGCAAATCCTCAATTTTTCGTCCACTCAATTTGCCGTAGTTGTGCGCCTTGCTAAACTTTTCTACATCGAAATACACCGACCCATCGGCCACATAGGCATAGCCATTAGCCAGCAGCTGCTCTGTCATGGCGATTTGCTCAATAATGTGCCCAGATGCTTGAGGCTCGATGCTGGGGCGCAATACGTTGAGGGCATCCATATCGCGGTGGTAGCGGTCTTTGTAATACTGTACCACTTCCATGGGCTCCAACTGCTCTAAACGGGCCTTTTTGGCAATTTTATCTTCTCCGTGGTCGGCATCGTTTTCCAAATGGCCTACATCGGTAATGTTGCGCACATAACGCACCTTGTAGCCCAAATGGCGCAGGTAGCGAAACACTACATCAAAGGTGATGGCCGACCGCGCATGGCCCAAATGCGCATCTCCATACACCGTTGGTCCACACACATACATGCCCACATGAGGCGGACTAAGCGGTTCGAATACCTCTTTGCGGTGGGTTATGGTGTTGTGAAATTGTAGGGTAGAATTCATGTTCAGGCTGTAAGGGTACAAATATAGGGTAGCCCATTTGGGTAAAGGTACTCTAGCTTTGCAGGCAAGTGAACTTCAATTCCACTTCTGTAATCGTGCCCACCTCTTCTTCATTCCAATTCTCGCTGCAAAATCGACATACGCTTGTTGCAATTCCTTCAGCTTCGGGTATGGCCGTGGTTGGTGATTTTATCTACGTGGTGGGCGATAATTCACCATGGTTGTTTAAGTTGGATAGCAACTTTATCCTAGTGGAACGCATTGCCCTTTTCCCAGAATTGGACGCTTCTCACGACTTCATTTTCCCAAAAAAGGATAAGCCCGATTTGGAGGCGATGACGGTTTATCAATCCGAAAATGGCCCAGTATTGCTCATTTTTGGTTCGGGCACCAAATCGCCCCAACGGGATGTGTGTATTGAGGTAACGCTAGGCGAATCGCTAAGAGTAAGGCATTATTCGCTTGTAGCGTTTTACACCACTTTGAGAGCACATACAGGGCTTTTAACAGAGGAATTGAACATAGAAGGTGCGGAAGTTATTGGCGATGAACTTCTCCTGTTCAACCGAGGTGTAAACCTGATTATTCGCTACTCGCTTTCTGATTTCCTTCGCTACTTAAATGGAGAACAAGTTTGCCCTGTACCGCAGATTACCCGAATAACGCTGCCGAAAATTGATGGTATTGAATCCGGGTTTTCGGGCGCGGCACTGCTACCCGATTCGCAGCTCATTGTATTTGTCGCTTCGGTAGAAAACACTTCGAATTGGATAGATGATGGTGAAGTATTGGGAAGCTTTATTGGGATTCTGCCACTAAATCAACTAAACCAAAGCGCTGCTCCTGAATGCGTGTTGGTTTCCAATAAAGAGGAACATCGCGAACTAAAAGTAGAGTCTGTGGCTGTTTTCGCTACCAACGAAGCGGGCTGCTATGATGTGCTGCTGGTGACCGATAGTGATGGGGCTCAATCGGAGTTGCTCACAGGTAGTTTGGTATACACGGATACTACTTCGGTTGCTTGATGAGTGGAGTAAAATGAGAAAATGACAAATAACGCTTGGGTGTGAAAAATTTCCAACGGGCTAAAACTTACTTCGCCTAAGTTGTGTTAATGGATTTACGGGTCATTCCCTGTCTTTAATCGCACAATTTTATGCTTACGTTTGTTCCTGTTACTAAATTTGGGCAGGCCAAAGTGAAAGGAAAGCGTTAGGACTAGGCATCCTGTTGCTTTATTTTACGTTTTGAACCTGTTGTTACGATTACCTAGCATCGTTTTCGGTGCTGCAATTTGATAATGAAAAACGCATTTCTACTGTTTTCGGTTCTTCTTTTCACCGCTCCTAGCGCTTGGTCGCAAGGGTGTGATAATGCGGATTTCAGTAACAACGATTTCATAAATTGGACAGGCCGAACGGGCTCTTGCTGTGGCATTTCTACCCCAACTGCTGGCATTGTCAACGGCCGCCACACCATAATGACAGGCACCGGCACCGACCCAGTAGCTTGTGATCAAATATCCGTTGTAGCTCCAGGTTATACCACCTCTGCGCGGTTGGGAAATAGCAATGTAGGAGCCGAGGCAGAACGCCTATCCTATACCTATTTGGTTACCGCCCAAAATGCGCTATTCACCTATTCGTATGCGGTAGTATTCGAAGATCCAGGGCATTCCATTTCCGAACAACCTCGTTTTGAAATTCGTGTGCTCAATGCTGGTGGTCAGCTTGTAAGCCCACAATGTGGATTTTATCAAGTAACCGCTGCGGCAAATATTAGTGGATTTAGGGATTGTGGTGGCGTACGTTACAGAGCCTGGACACCAGTAGGAATTGACCTTTCTGCCTATGTGGGACAAAACATTACCATCGAATTCTCTACTGGAGACTGCGCGCTTGGTGGTCATTTTGGCTATGCCTATATCGTGGGCGAATGCAATCCTTTAGAAATTCAAGTGGATTATTGCCCTAGCAACAGCGACCAAGCCATACTTACCGCACCAAAAGGGTTTGACTATTTATGGAGCACTGGGCAAACCACCCAGCAAATTACACTGAACAACCCGCCCAATGGTGCGGTGTATTCATGCACATTGACTGCAGTAACGGGATGCCAAGTAACTGTGAATACCACCATTACATCTACAGCCGTAAACACCGATTTTAGTTTTCCTCCGCCTTGTCCAGGATTACCCATTCAATTCACAGACCTCAGCACATCCAACATTGGAAATATCGTTTCGTGGGATTGGAACTTTGGCGATGGCAGCACTTCTACCGACCAAAATCCTGTGTACACCTATCCGTTAAGTGGATTGTATAACGTGAGTCTTACCGCTATGACCGATGCTGGCTGCATGGCTTCGTATTCTACTACGGTTGATGTGAATCCATACCCACAGGCTGGAATGGCTGCACCATCGGTGTGCGACCAAACGCCTACCCAATTCATCAACACCACCCTATTCCCTCCTACTATTGGTTCGTGGCGATGGGATTTTGGCGATGGAACCCCTTTCAACACTACCGATTGGAATCCGTTGCACACCTATGCCGCACCTGGAAACTACAACGCCCAACTCGTTACTTTTTCTCAAAATGGTGCGTGTGCCGATTCGGTTACGGTAGCCACTTCGGTAGCACCTCTTCCTGTTCCGGGATTCGACTTTTTGGACGTTTGTTTTGGCGAAACCGTTGATTTTACCAATACCTCTGTTGGCAATATCACCAACACGCGTTGGAATTTTGGCGACAACAGCCCTCCTAGTTTCTTTGCCAGCACATCGCATGACTACATCGCTCCAGGAAACTATAATATCACCATGCGCATTATTAGCCAAGAGGGGTGCATCGATTCGCTCACTCAGGCCCTTACGGTTAGTCCTACGCCAATTTCTGATTTTGCTGTAGATGCCGAATGCGAAAGCGTTCCTGTAAGTTTTACAAACTCGAGCAGCATTCCTCCTGTTGGTAACACCATTGGAAGTTGGGTTTGGGATTTTGGGGATGGCAGTCCTGCGAATACTACTGATTGGGAACCGCAACATCTCTATCCTGCTTCTGGAACTTACGATGTAACGCTCATCACGCGGTCGCTCGATTTGCTTTGCACCGATACCCTAGTAGACTCTGTGCGCATCTATTCCTTTCCTCAAGTCGATTTCTCGTTCCAAAATGTTTGCTTTGGTAAACCTGTTGAATTTGTAGACCTCTCTTCTGGTGAAATTAGCTCGTGGGAATGGGACTTTGGTGATGGTAGCCCACCCAATTTCAACGCCAACATAAGCCATACCTATCCCAACCCCGGCACGTTTACGGCTCAACTTACTGTGACTACCATTTATGGCTGTTTTGCGGTGTTGCAGCAAGATGTGACGATTTATCCATCTCCCACCGTAGCTTTTACCCACAATGAAGTATGCGATGGCGATACTATTCAGTTGGCCACGGCAGCTAGTGTTCCTGCTCCTGCGGCTATTGTGAATTATGGATGGGATTTGGCCGATGGTAGTCCTCAAGTCAGTGGCCCCAACGTTTCGCATTTGTATCCGTTTGCAGGTAATTTCAATGTGAAGCACTTCGTTATTACCACAGAAGGATGTTTGGATTCGTTGGTGCAAACTATATCGGTTCATCCCAATCCTGTGGTCGATTTTTCGGGAGAACCCACCGAGGGTTGTTCTCCGCTTTGTGTGGATTTCTTCGACCTTTCGGGAATTATGACCGGGTTTAACCAAATCCATGTGTGGGATTTTGGCGATGGAGGCGGTATCTCGCAGCAAAACACCAGTCATTGCTACATCAATACTACCACCAATGTGGTGGATACATGGCCCGTTACGTTAACTGTTACTTCCAATGAAGGCTGTGTTTCAACCGTTACCAAACCCAATTACATCAGCAACTACCCAGTTCCTGTTTCGCGTTTCGACCTCACCCCAAAACGGACTACGCTTCTATTTCCCACTATCGATTTCACAGATTTAAGCATGGATGCTGTTGCATGGCTGTGGTCTTTTGGAGACGAGCAAGTAGACAATACATCCACTATCCAAAATCCGCAATACACGTATTTGGATTCGGGCACTTACTCCATTTCGCAAATTGCCTTCAACCAATATGGTTGCACAGATACTAGCACGGCCACCATGGTTGTGGCTCCTGCATTCACGGTTTATATCCCAAACACATTTACGCCTGATGAAAACGGAGTAAACGACCGTTTCGTGGTTACAGGAACAGGAATCACAGGGTTCGAAATGAGCATTTTTGACCGTTGGGGTAAAGAAATTTTTTACACGAAAGAAATTGAAAAGGGCTGGGGTGGAGATGTAGACCACAGTGGAGATGTAGCCAAAAATGACAGCTATGTGTATTCCATTGTTGTTATCGACATTTTTGGAAATCCGCACCGTTTTTATGGGCGCGTAACGATTCTAAAGTAAGGTCGTGCGGGCATTACTGACCATAGTTCTACTTCTAAGCCTTGGACAACTTGCCAAAGCTCAGTTGGTAATTGACCCTTCCTACACAGCTGCACAATTGGCCGATATTGTGGTGGGCGATGGCATTGTGGTAACTAATGTGGTGCTCAATTGTCCGACAGGTGGAAGTGCATTTTTCGATGGTTCGGCTACTAATGTGGGCATCCCAACAGGCATTTTGCTCACTTCGGGCTCTGCTACAGTGGCTGCTACCGCCAACAACAATACAGGCGGAGGGGTTTGCAGTGGCGCTCCTGGCGACCCCAATGTACAGGTAGTTGCCAACGAAACTACCTATGATGCCTGTATTCTCGAATTTGATATTGTGCCTACATGCTCGGTACTCAACTTCACGTTTGTCTTTGGCTCCGAAGAATATCCCGAGTACATCAATCGGGAGTTTGCGGATGCTATGGTTATCACGGTTTCGGGTCCGGGAATTGTGGGCGTACAAAACATTGCAATGGTACCGGGCACAGCAACACCTGTAGGCATCAATACAGTGAATAGCAGTGACAACAATCAATATTTCGTAGGTGGTGGTTCCATCCAATACGATGGGTTTACTACTCCGCTAACTGCGTCTGCAAATGTCACTTCGTGCGAGCGGTATCACATTAAAATAGCAGTAGCCGATGCTGCCGATTGTATCTTCGATTCGGGCCTATTTATAGCAGAAAATAGCTTGGACTGTGGCGTGAGCAACGCAGTGATGACCGATTTTACTGCTGGTGCAAACCAACCCATTGAAGGCTGCCGCGATTATACCATCGACTTTTGCCGCCAAGGCAGCACTGCCACAGCATACAACCTCAATGTTAGTTTTGCAGGTGTGGCTGTGAACGGGGTTGATTACACCTTGCTGCCCAACACCATTCCTTTTGCCGTTGGCGAACAATGCAAAACAATAACGATTACCCCAATTGCAGATGGACTGCTGGAGGGCGATGAACCCCTTTTGTTCATTTACGAGGCCATCTCAGGAAGTTGTGTTGTGCTCGATACCATTGAAATTCTGCTGCGAGACGACCAAGGACTAACACCCGATTTCTACCACAACGATGTGTGCGATGGCAACACCGTTTTCTTCAACAATGCCACCACTATTCTTCCTCCTGCCACTGCCACTTTATTTACATGGAAACTAGGCGATGGAACCGAAGTAACGCAATACAATTACTCCTATCAGTATGCCATTCCAGGCAATTACGATGCATGGCTCATTGCCACAAGCACTGATGGCTGTGTGGATTCGGTGATGCACACCGTGAATGTGTACGACTATCCTGAGGCCGCTTTTACCCTTGGGGGAGATGTGTGTTTGAGCGAACCTGCGTTGTTTACCAATAGCTCCACACCATCTACCAACGATGCTATGGGCCAAGTAAGTTGGAATTTTGGTGATGGTGCAGGCGCAAGCACTTGGGATGCTGCACATACGTATTCCCTGCCAGATACTTTTCCTGTAGTACTCACCGTATCTACCCAAACGCTTGGGTGCGCCACTATATTGCGCGACACGATTATCGTTTATCCTGCGGTGTTCACCGATTATATTTTTGCCAATGTGTGCTTGGGCAACACGGTCAATTTTATCAATCAATCGAACGGCAATGGCACGTGGGAATGGGATTTTGGCGATGGTAGCCCGCTAGAAACCACCTTCGATGTGTCGCACGATTTCTTGTTTGCCGACACCTTTGATGTGCGCCTAGTAGGCATCAGCCCCAACGGGTGCAACGATACTACCATTCAGCAAGTATTTGTGTTTGATGCACCTACCCCCGTTTTCAATGCACCCAACGTGTGCTCTAATGTGTTGGCCTTGTTCGATAATCAATCTGTAGCGCCCACAATGGGAACCTTGGCTTCGTGGTTTTGGTTGTTTAGCGATGGCACCACGGCTTCGGCATTTAGCCCAGCCCACGAATTTCCAGCGGCAGGAAACTACGATGCTACGCTCATTGTGTACTCATCTAACCTCAGTTGTTCCGATACACTTATTCGCCCCATTACCATTTACGAAGTACCGATTCCTGAATTTGCTATAACCAATGTGTGCGATGGTTTGCCCGTGGAACCCATAGACCAAACCGTTGGCAACGTTGCCTTGTATGAATGGGATTTTGGCGATGCCTCGCCTATAGACAACAACCAGGCACCAAGCCACAACTACCTCGCTACAGGGGTTTATCCTGTTTGGTTGCAGGTAACCAATGCCGACTTGTGTACCGATTCCATCAAGCACAACGTGATTGTGTATAGCTTGCCGCAAGCGCAGTTCACCACCAATATTGTATGTGAAGGCACGCCAACTGTGTTTTTCAATCAGAGCGGCATTGGGTTTCCAGACAATATTGTGGAATGGGCATGGGATTTTGCCGATGGTTCGCCCGTGGAGCTGGCAGTGAACCCCAACCACCCATTTCCCGAAGGGGGAATATATGATGTGCAATTGCGGGTTACCTCGGGCAATGGCTGCCTCGATTCTATTACGCTACCTGTAACGGTGTATTACGCCCCAACTCCTGATATTATTATCACTGTGAGCGAAGGTTGCCCACCGCTATGTACGCAGTTTTACGATGCGTCTACCATAGGCAGTGGCGGCATTGTAGAATGGCGCTGGAACTTTGGCGACCTTCAAACCAGCACCAATCGCAACGAATCGCATTGCTACGGTAACGAAGAGATATTCGAATCGGCTTTTTATGATGTGAGTCTGCGCACTGTGAGCGATAATGGCTGCGTGGCCACGTTGGAGTTGGATAGCGCTATTGAAGCCTACGCGGTGCCTTATTCCGATTTTACTTGGAGCCCAGACTCGATTAGCATGTTCGATTCGCGGGCATTTTTTGAAGATGGCAGCTATGGGGCCGATTTTTGGGCTTGGCAGTTTGGCGACCCCAACAGCAATGCCACCAGCAACCAGCAAAGCCCAACCTACCAATATACCCAGCATGGCACATTCCCGGTGATGCTCATTGCCTCTAACCTTACAGGCTGTGTGGATACGATGATGAAAGAACTGACCGTGTATTCCGATTTTAGGTTCTACATCCCCAACACCTTTACGCCCAATGCCGATGATAAAAACGAGTATTTCTATGGCAAAGGCGAGGGCATACTGCAATACTCCATGCGTATTTTCGACCGGTGGGGCAAGCTCATTTTCGAATCTTCAGAGCCCTCCTACCAATGGGATGGCGTTATCAATGGCTCTCCTGCACAATTGGGCAAATACGTTTACCAGTTCAACATCCAAGACGACAACCGCAACTACCATCAGTTTGTAGGAGAGATTATGTTGATGAGGTAGAGGCATAGGACCATAACATGACCGTTAGCATATTTACGTGTTTAGGTTGCACCCTACTTTCGCGCAAAAGAACTAAAGAGTGAAAAAACACGTTGCCGTTATAGGAAGTGGGTTTGCTGGTTTGGCTGGTGCAGCATGCTTGGCACAACAAGGCTTTCAAGTCACGGTCTTCGAAAAAAACGCTACGATTGGAGGCCGCGCCCAGCAGCTTATTGCCGATGGGTTCATCTTCGACAAAGGCCCCAGTTGGTACTGGATGCCCGAAGTGTTCGAGAATTTCTACCAGCTTTTTGGCCATACCGCCTCCGACTTTTACCAACTCACACGTCTCAATCCCTCCTATCGCGTCTATTTTGGAAAAGATGATTTTGTAGACTTACCGGCCAACCTCGATGCTTTCTTGCAATTGGTGGAAAGCATGGAACGTGGTGCTGCCAAAAAACTCACCCGCTTTCTTCAAGATGCCGCCTACAAATACCAAGTAGGCATGAACGATTTTGTGTTTCGTCCTGGCCTTTCCATCCTCGAATTTATGGAGCTTCGTTTGGCCAAAGAAGCGTTTAAACTCAACTTATTTCAATCCATAAGCGCGTATATCCGCAAATCGTTTAGCAATCCCAAACTGATTCAAATCTTGGAGTTCCCCGTGCTTTTTCTCGGAGCCAAACCTGCAGATACACCAGCAATGTATAGCCTAATGAACTATGCCGACATTGCTCTGGGCACATGGTATCCGCAAGGTGGCATGTTCGAAATCATTAAAGCCATGCACAGCATTTGCGTGAGCCAAGGGGTTCAATTTCGCCTCAATGCAAATGTGGAATCCATTACCATAGAAAAAGGTTTAGCAAAAAGCATCATAGTAAATGGCATTGCCCAACCTGTAGATATTTTGCTTGGCACTGCCGACTACCACTACATAGACCAACACCTACTTCCAAAGGCATACCGCAGCTACTCGCCAAAATATTGGGACACGCGCAAAATGTCACCATCTTGTTTGCTGTTCTATGTAGGGCTCAACAAGAAAGTGGCCCATTTGCTGCACCACACCTTATTTTTCGATACCGATTTCAACGCCCATCTCGGTGAGATATACGACCAACCCAGTTGGCCTACCAATCCACTGTTTTATGTGTCGTGCACTTCCAAAACAGATGACACTGCTGCTCCTGTTGGTGGCGAAAATCTGTTTATCCTTATTCCGGTAGCCGTTGCACTGGCCGAAAATGCTGAAACGCGCACACATTATTTCGACATCGTTATTCAACGCATGGAGGCACTTACAGGTGAATCCATTCGACCTCACATTGTGTATCAAAGCAGCTATGCCCACAGCGATTACATGCACGACTACAATGCATTTAAAGGCAATGCCTTTGGTTTGGCAAATACATTGCGCCAAACTGCTATTCTAAAACCATCTATGCGCAGCAGTAAGGTAAAAAACCTTTTTTTTGCAGGACAATTAACTACACCCGGACCCGGTGTGCCACCATCGCTTATATCAGGTCAGGTTGCGGCTAAGGAAATACTAAAAGCATACGGTTCAACCCCCAGCAAATCAGCGTAGCGTGACCTCTACCCCACATCAAAAATTGCTTTTCGATGATGCTTCGTATCGCTGTGGAAAGGTGATGACCAACACCTACAGCTCTTCGTTTTCGCTTGCCATCCGATTTCTACACAGCGATTATACCAAACCAATACACGCTATTTACGGCTTTGTTCGCCTAGCTGATGAAATTGTAGATTCCTTTCACGATTTTCCAAAAAAGAATCTCCTAAACCGCCTTAAAGAAGAAACTCATCGCGCTATTGAAGAGAAAATAAGCCTTAATCCTGTGCTCAATGCATTTCAAGCCACTGTGCATCGCTATGGCATAGAACCCGAAATGATTGACACCTTTCTGCATAGCATGGAAATGGATTTGGAGGCCGCTACCTACAATCAGCATCGTTTTGAGGAGTATATTCTAGGCTCGGCCGAGGTTGTGGGGCTGATGTGCCTCAAAGTATTTTGTGAAGGCAACGATTCCCTGTATACCGAGCTTAAGCCATCGGCCATGAAGCTGGGTTCGGCTTTTCAGAAAATCAACTTCCTACGCGATATGAAAACCGACTATCAAACCTTGGGTCGCTCCTATTTCCCTGGGTTAAATGTGACGCATTTTGATGATGAAACCAAAAAGCGCATAGAAGCAGATATTAAGCAAGACTTTGATGCAGGCTATATTGGTGTGCTCCAATTGCCCAAAAAAGCGCGATTTGGGGTTTATTTGGCCTACATTTATTACAACGCTTTGTTTCAAAAAATTAGTGGTTTGCACTCCACTGCCATACTTACCAACCGCATCAGCCTATCCAAGCAACGCAAGTTGGCGCTGCTTTTCGGTTCGTATGTGCGCCATAGTTTCAATCTAATTTGATTTAACCTAGGGGTTTTCCTCTACCCAAACCATGAGGTTCCTGCTCATCCTGTGTTTATGGTCGTTTTCGGCATCTGCCCAAACCGATTTGTTGGCTGATATTCGGGCAAACATCAGCAGTATTTTTCAAGATAGTGGCTTGTGTAGTCGGTTTGAGGCGCGGTTTGAAAAAGTAGATGTATCCACCAATCCCATTCTAAAAGGCTACAAAGGTTCTGTGTTTATGGCACAAGGACGCCATGCCTCTAATCCATTCACCAAATTGAGTGTTTTTAACAAGGGCAAGGCGCTCCTGGATGAAGCCATAAAAATGGATGGTAAAAACTTGGAACTTCGTTTTCTTAGGTTAACCATTCAAGTAAATGTGCCTGGTATACTTAACTATAGCGACCAAATTGAAGAAGACCACGCCTTTATAAACAAGAACCTGGCAGCAGTTTCCAACCCCGAATTCAAGAAACAAGTTACCGCATTTCTGACCAAAGCTAAAGCCCAAGGCAAGCTGTAATCATGGTTTTAATACTGTTTCATATCCTATGCATTGTGGCTGCATTCTTTGCTATGGAGTTTGTGGCGTGGTTTACTCACAAGTATGTGATGCACACCTTTGCTTGGAACATTCACCGCGATCACCATCAACCTACTGGAAATTTCTTTCAGCGCAACGACCTTTTTGCATTGGTATTTGCTGTGCCAAGTTGGCTCAATATGCAATTTGGAATAATGGCTGGCTGCGATTTTAGGCTTTACATCGGCATTGGAATAGCACTCTATGGCATTGCCTATGTGTATGTGCATGAAGTGATTATTCATAACCGTTGGAATGCCAAGCGCAAAATCAAAAACAGGTATTTGCAAGGCTTGGCGCGTGCACATTTTGCCCATCATCATCACAAGGAAAAAGAAGATGGTGAATGCTTTGGTATGCTCATCGTTCCGCAGAAATTTTTCCGCACCCCACATCATTAATTCGTGTACACCTACCTGCTTATCAATCTTTGTTCGGTAGTTGTTCCTTTCTTCTGTTCCTTCGAACATAGAATCGCTTTCTACAAGAGTTGGAAAGCCATTCTTCCTGCACTACTGCTTCCTGCGATTGGCTTTCTGGTTTGGGATAGTCTATTTACCCATTTAGGCGTTTGGGGCTTCAATCCGCAATACATCACAGGACTTTCGTTGTTCAATCTCCCTTTAGAAGAAGTGCTCTTCTTTTTCGCTGTGCCCTATGCCAGTTTGTTCACTTATGTGGTTCTCAATCACTTTGTGAAACGGGATATGTTTAGCAAGCTTGCCAAGCCTTTGGGGTTGGGGTTATTAGCTGTCCTTGTGGTTACCGCAGTGCTTCATTCCGATAAACTTTACACCTTTTGGACGGCATCATTGGCTGCTGTATTCCTTGCAACACATCTATTTGTGTTAAAACGCCATTATTGGAGTCGTTTGCTGTTCGCCTATGTTGTGGTGCTTATTCCATTCTTTATTGTGAATGGATTGCTTACTGGAACTGGGCTAGAGGAACCTGTTGTTTGGTACAACAATCAAGAGAATCTTGGTATTCGAATGCTTACCATTCCTATAGAAGACGCTATTTATGGTTTCCTTCTTATTGGACTCAACATAACGTTGTACGAAACCTTCCGAACCCTTTTTTTAATGAAGTCTAGCGTATAATAGTTTGTGGACGTTATTCCCCAATAAACATCATTCCCACTTGCATTAATCCAATTAGGAATCCAATTACAGCTCCTATATATTCAATAAAAGCAAACTCTTTTTTAAGGAGTTTCATCAGCAATCCTTCTAGTTTTTCAGGGGGCAATTGAGCTACTTTTTCTTGTATAATTTCTTCCACGTTAAACCGCTCTTCCAAGTTTTGCATGTAATGATTGATTACTTGAGGCACGCTTTGTTCCACCTCTAGCATCAAGTCGCCTTTCATCTTCGACCTTCGTTTATCGGTAAAGAACAAACCAGCAAGTGGATATTGACGGGGAAACTTCACATTTAGGAAGTAGTCTATCTTAGCTTCAACGAGCTCATTAATAGAAAGAATGTTCTCTGGATTGTTCATTCTTTCCCTCAAGTCTTGGGATGTAAGCAATTCTTCGGCTACCATTTTGCCAATTTTCTCTGCCACTTCCCGCTGATTTTTTGGAAAAATGCCTTGAATCTTAAAAAGTCCAAAATTCCAAGGCTCTTTGGGGTAAAACAGCATTTTCACCGCCAGATAGTTGGTAAACCATCCCACCAAGGCAGCAACAAACGGCATCGACCAAACCATAATGTTCATGCGTGTTTAGCTTTAAGTGCTTATTGATTACGAGAAATTGGCTAATCAGCGAATGCTATTTTCTCTGTTTGCTAGTTCCCAGGCAGTGTAAAAAATGAGGTCCACAATCCGCTTCATTTTCACAAACTGTATCTTATCTACAGTATCTGTTGGCTGATGATAATCGTCATGAACCCCAGTGAAGTAAAAAATTACAGGCACTCCGTTTTTAGCAAAGTTGTAGTGATCAGACCGATAGTAAAACTGATTGGGGTCGTTTTCATCGTTGTAAGTGTAGTCCAATTTTAAATGGGTATTTGTGACATTTGTCAACTCGCTTAGATTGTGCAGTTCTTGGCTTATTTTATCTGCCCCAATTAAATACACGTAGTTCGAATCGGGTTCGTGTTGCTTGTCAATTCTTCCTATCATATCAATATTCAAATTCACCATGGTTTTTTCTAGCGGAAAAACTGGGTTTTTGGAATAAAATTCCGAGCCCAACAATCCTTTTTCTTCACCGCTAAAGGCTATGAAAAGCATACTTCTTCGTGGTCCATTATCTTCCTTTTTTGCTAATGCAAACGCCTCGGCCATTTCCATTAGCGATGTAGTTCCAGAACCATCATCATCTGCTCCGTAATATATCTTCCCTTCATCCTTGCCCAGATGATCGTAGTGGCAGCTTACCACCACCAATTCTTCTTTTTTATCTGTTCCTTCTATATATCCCAACACATTTTCGGCCACCACTTTTTCTTTATGGCGTTTCACTTGCACGGTTAATCCTGTTACCAACTCCTTGCTTATTGGTGCTGCATCTTTTTCTATTCGTTTCTCCAAAAACTGATGCCCTTTATTTACTCCAGCTGTTTTTAGAATCTTGTCTGCAACCTTAGAAGATATAAAAACAACGGGCATTGCTGGCTCGTCTTTCGCTCCGCTCACATCCATAGTTGGCCGTTTTATATATCGACCAAGCTGCACCACAGAACTTGAAAATCTACTATCAATAACTAGCAATGCTTTCGCTCCTCTTTTTTCTGCCTCAATAATTTTCTTTTCCCAATCCGAAGTCCAATCTGTGGTATAAACAGACGTGTCAATTAACGATTTATCGCCTTTTTTTGGTTCTCCAGAAGAAACCATTAGCACTTTGTCTTTTACATCTTTTCCTCTGTAATCACTGTAAGAAACAGCATCTATACCATATCCCAGATAGGTTAATTGGTCCACAGAAATGTGCATATCCTGCAGGTTGAAGTAATAAATATCTTCTAAAAACCGAAAGGTGTCTTTAGCTGAAATGAGTAGCACCGTATCCGGAAAAGTAACGTTAATGGTATACGATTGTTGGTAGCTTCCAAGCCTATCAACCTTTGGAATTCCAAAGGTTTTAAACTGACTTTCAATATATGTCGCGGCCTTTTTTTGACCCTGTTTACCTGTTTCGCGGCCTTCCAAACTATCGGATGCAAGAACTTCTAACCGCTTTCGTAAATCCTGTGTAGTTATAGAACCGGCATAGCGGTTCATCACCTCATTGCTTTGACCCATTGCATCGCTTCCTATCAATGTAAGTACCTGCCAAAAAAAAATACCTACCGCAAAAGCAATTGAACCACTGCTATTTTCCTTCATCCTAACAGTTTTTAATAGCAATCTTATTAACTCTATCAGCATGTCTTCCTCCTTCAAATTGTTCAGTTAAAAAGGTACTTACACAGGCTAATGCTTCCGATTCTGTGATAAAACGCGCTGGCAACGAAATAATGTTCGCATCATTATGCAATCGTGCAAGTGACGCTATTTGCTTGTTCCAACAAATGGCGGCTCTTATTTTAGGATATTTATTGGCTGTCATCGCAACGCCATTACCGCTTCCACAAATAATAATTCCACGTTTAAACTGTCCATCATTAATAGCCTTAGCCAATGGATGTATCATATCTGGATAATCAACCCTATCTGCATTTCTGGGTCCTAGGTCTGTAACATCCATACCTTGCTGCTTCAATTCACTTTTTACAAGCTCTTTCAGATCGAATCCAGCGTGATCGCAACTTATGACAATGTCCTTCATGGTGTTAATTGATGTGTATATCGATAAATCTTAAATACTAGTAAATACCCCTAAATCTCACACTGGTAGCGTACTTCCTGAACGTTCGCCAATATCGTTCTTATACACGTGACTTTGCTTGTAACTCTTTTTGCTTGTTCACATCTTCTTAAACATTGGTATTGCATACTTGAGTAATTTAACTAAGCCTCCATTTTGAATAAATTCTTGTTAGTAATTGCAATCATATATTCACAGTAAATTTCCTTTTTCACGGACTAAACTTATGATTGAATTTTTGTCAATTCCGTTATTCACATCCTTTTAAAACATCATCTTTATTTTTCAAAAATCTTTTAAATTTTTCATTATTTTACCAAACCTTTACTTTAATAATAAAATACAACTTACTGATTTATAATTATATATCAAATAAAAATATCTTAATGTAAGCTACTTTACAAGCATATTTATATTCGTACTTATCTGTTAAAAACATGTTATGAAGAACTGATATTTCACTCCTCAAAATTATATCCAACTAAGTTTTACACGAATGAACAAGTTAATAGTAGTAGTATAAAATATTAAGATTATATATAAATGTATTATTTAGTGGAGTCAAACAAAATCCGTTTTCTTTTGAACTGAGTATCTTTGACCAAGTATGCAACGCTTCCTTTTCCTAATTGCTTTTTTATTCATTTCGAAGATAGGACTATGCCAAGTTGGTGAGTTTACTCAGTTCTTTTTTGAGGATGGCAAGGTAGCTAGTGAAGGAATTTTGGTGAATGGAAAACCAGATGGATATTGGAAAACGTATTACCCGAATGGTAAATTAAAATCGGCAGGGAATAGGAAGGATTTTCTTTTAGATAGTGTTTGGGTTTTTTACACTGAAGATGGGATAATTAGTCAGGAAGTAACCTATGCTTTGGATGTTAAGAATGGAAAGAAGAACACCTATGACGAAGCTGGATTATTGAATAAAACGGAGTATTTTAAGAATGATATTAGAAGCCTAAAAGCTGAATATTTTTATGCAAATGGCAAATTAAAAGAGTTTATTCCAATCGATACCATTGGTAAAGGAAAAGAGCAAGGTATTGGTTATGAGTATGATGAAGAGGATGGTAGAATAATTTCAGTTATAAAGTATGGTAATGGATACGTTAGCCAGCGAGAACGAATAAACAGGAAAGATAAGTTCAATCAGTCCCAAGGTTTATGGAAAACGTTCTATGCAAATTTGGTTTGTCACACGGAGGGAAAATATAAGAACGATAAAAAGGACGGGTATTGGAAGGAGTATGATACGTTAGGTAATTTGATAGAAACACTCAAGTTTGACGATGGTATTCTTATTAATGACCCAGAGGAATTAGCTAAGTTGGATATTAAAAAGAAGTTTCATCCGAATGCTCAAGTAAAATCAGAGGGCAGTTATAATAAAGGAGTGGAAGAAGGAATTCACCGTTTTTATTCGTTGGAAGGGAAAATTGAAAGTTCAAAGATTTATAGAAAAGGTAAAATTGTAGGAGAGGGAATTGTTGATGCCGAAGGAAGAAAACAAGGTGATTGGAGAGAATTTTATGAAACTGGAGAACTAAGAAGTAAAGGGAAATACAAGGATAATAGAAGGGAAGGATTGTGGATTTTCTATTACTTAGATGGTAAGATAGAGCAGGAAGGAAATTATAGGATAGGCCGGCCCGATGGCGATTGGAAATGGTATTACAAGAATGGTCAAACTTGGAGAGAAGAGATTTTTTATGAAGGACTAGAAGAGGGAATTGCTATAGAGTATAGTGACACAGGGACTGTAGTAGCAAAAGGGGAATATTTGACAGGTGAAAGAGAAGGAGCATGGATTATAGATGTTGGAAATCATCGAGAAGAGGGTGAGTATAGGATTGGAATGCGAAATGGAATTTGGAAATATTTCTACCGCAATGAGAAGATAAAATTTGAAGGAAAATATGTTGATGGTATGGAGGAAGGAATCCATAATTACTATTATCCTTCAGGCCAATTAAAGCAGTCTGGAAGGTATAAATTTGGTGAAAAGGAAGGTGATTGGGTAGAATGGAATGAAGACGGTACCCTAAAAATGACCGTTACATACCAGCGAGGTGTTGTGTTAAAAGTGGATGGAAATAAAGCTCCGGTATTGGAAACAACTAAGGAAGAAGAATAGTATACAGTCTGCAAATAATGGGTGTTATTAGAAATGTAGACGGAGTGCGATACCGAAATCTGGTAGAAAATCTACCTATTGGGGTAGTTATTTTCAAGGATGGGTGTGTGCAATATGCGAATCCAATAGCATCGGAATTCGTAGGATTATCAACAACTGATATTGTTGGTGTGCATTGTTTCGAATTTGTGCATCCAAGTTATTTGAAGCAATTTCAAGGATTGTTAGATGAAATTGAACAAGGTATTTTTTCAAGTTTCAGAGAAATCAAGTTAATAAATATGGTTTCGGGTAAAACCTGGGACGTTGAATCGGGTGGAAGTTTGTTGGACGATGGATCTATACAAGTGACCATTCACGATATATCTTCTCGTAAATTATTGGCTCGAGAACAGTTACGAGCTCAAATAGCTGAGGAAACTAACCTTCAGTTGCAACGTGAAATAATAGAGCGTAGAAAGCTTATGAAGGAGTTGCTTCTTTCCGAGAAGTACACTAAGAGTATAATAGATAGTTCGTTGGACATGATTGTTGCTACGGATATTGAATACAATATCAACGAATTCAATAAAGCAGCAGAGGTAAGTTTTGGATATTCAAGAGAGGATGTAATAGGAAAAAACATCGCTATGCTCTATTCCGATAAATTGGAGATGGAACGTATTCAAGAGCGCATTAATAAAGATGGTAGTCTTGCGGTAGAAATTGTTAATAAACGGAAGGATGGAAGTATGTTCATTTCTAAGCTTTCTGCATCGGCCTTGAAAAATGAAGAAGGCGATATTATTGGTGCTATGGGCGTATCTCGGGATATTACCGTGGTAAAAAAGGTTGAGGAAGAGCTCCGTCTTAGCGAAGAACAGCACAGGGCAATTTATGATCAGGCCTACATAGGAATAGCGCGGATTGCCAAAATGGGAAGATTTCTATTGGTAAATCAGCGTTTATCTGATATGATGGGCTATGCACCTGAGGAATTATACAAAAAGACCTTTTATCAATTGGTTTTGGAAAAGGAAGTAGAGGAAAGTCTTGGAGATTGGGATAATCTGTTAAGTGGAGTGATAACAAACTTTAATAAGGAACAAACCTATGTTCGAAAAGACGGAAAGCTTATTAGCGCTAACGTAACGGTATCGTTGGTTCGAGACGGAAATGGCTCGCCAAATTACTTCGTTGCTGTTTTTGAAGATGTTACGGAAAGAAAGGAAAACGAAAAAAAACTCCAGAATTCACTAAAGGAAAAAGAAGTCCTTTTAAAGGAAGTGCATCATAGAGTAAAAAACAATATGCAAGTGATATCTAGTATTTTGAATTTACAGTCTTCCTATATTGATGATGAAAAAGCTTTGGCGGTACTAAGCGAAAGTCAGGATCGAATTAAGTCTATGTCTTTTGTTCATGAAAGTTTGTACCAAAGCGACACCATGTCTGAGGTGAATTTTGCTGAGTACATTCAGAATATCGCTCGAAATCTTTATCATTCATACGGACGACCTCAGGGTGGTATTGAGATAGTTTATCATTTGGAACATATATTTATTAACCTAGACACGAGTATACCATGTGGTTTGATAATAAATGAACTTGTATCCAATGCACTGAAGTACGCATTTAAGGGGCGCAAGACAGGAACAATTGACATACATTTGAGCAGACAAAGTGCCGAGATATTGAGATTGGTTGTGGAGGATAATGGAGTTGGATTGCCTGAATCGTTCAACGTAGAAACTGCTGAATCTCTAGGACTTCAATTGGTAACTACTTTAGCCACTCAGGTTGGTGGTGTATTGAAAGTGGAAACAAAGAATGGAACTAGGTTTACTATAGATTTTAAAGAGCAATAATTTAAGATATGTCTAAAATAAGCATCTTAGTGGTTGAGGATGAGGCTATTGTAGCCAAAGATATCCAGAATAGCCTAAAAAAGTTGGGATATAATGTGCCTAGCGTTGAGAATACTGGGGAAGAAGCGGTGGAATCTGCTGGTAAGTACAAACCAGATTTGGTTCTAATGGATATTATGTTGAAAGGCCAGATTAGCGGAATTGATGCTGCGGAACAGATTAAAAAACGCTATGAAATTCCGGTAATTTATCTAACCGCATATGCTGACGAGAGCACTTTGAGCAAAGCTAAAGTTACTGAGCCGTATGGATACATAATCAAGCCGTTTAAAGAGATTGATTTGCACACATCCATTGAGATGGCACTTTACAAACATGGCAAGGAACAGGAGGTTAAAAGGGAACGCGATTTGTACTCAGCCATTGTTACCGACAAGGCTGTTGACGATTGCATTTTTGTGAAATCAAATAGCCGATTAGTTAAAGTAAAGACGACCGATATCTATTTTGTTGAGGCCCTTAAGGACTATGTTATTATTCACAGCAAAACAGGGAAGTACACAGTTCATTCCACAATGAAAGATATTGCCGATAATCTTAAGAGTAATGATTTCTTAAGAGTTCATAGGTCGTATATCGTTCGGGTGGATAAAATTAGCGCGATAGAACAAAGCAATCTTATTATGGAAGATGATAAGAAAATCATTCCTATTGGAGGTTCTTATCGCGATGACTTGGTAAGTCGATTAAAATTTGTGTAGGAATCGCTGTAATTCAGTTGTGTGGGATTTAAAAATCTGTTTATCAAATAGTTACAACCCACCTTGTTAAATCGGATTACTTAGACTTTTTCCACATTTATATACAAGTGGTTCAAAACAACCCACCATTCTATTAGGCACATTGTTTTAAGCCTTTTTGAGGATGTAAACTACGCTTGAACAGTGTTTAGTGTCAATCAAGGTTTTCAAGTTCGAAATTGACCCAATTAAGAAAGCGGTGGCTAGTCCAAACAGTTTTTGAAAAATATTTGGGTTAGACGTTTTGTAGCTTTCACTAAGAAGACTGACATAATAAGAGTCGAACCACATAGGTTTTATTTGAGTAAGAATAAAGCCATGCTTGTTTAGAAGGGATTCAATGGTGTTGGGTTGAAAATGATACAAATGCCTTGGAACATCATAAGCAGCCCAAAAACGATTATAGTATTTAGCATCAAAGCTCTCTGAGTTTGGAACAGCTATAACCAGGGTGCCGTTCGGCTCAAGAATGCTATGAAATGTTTGCAGCGTTTTTTCAAGTTGGTGTACATGTTCCATAACATGCCAAGTTGTAATAATACCTATAGAATTGGGTTTGCATGCTGATAATTCTGAAAGGAGTTCAACACTTGGATACTTTTCTGCAATGCGCAATCGAGCAGAATCATTTGGTTCAAAAGCAAAAGTTTTAAAACCAGAATTACAAATTGCATTTGCAAAATCTCCAGTTCCTGCACCAAAATCTAGAATGGTTTTAGATTGAGCAAGGGCTGAAATCATTTTAGCTTTCTTACCCAATGTAAACGTTTTTACCCATTGGTAAATCGTAAACAGGAAACCTTCGGATGTATCCGTATGAGATACATATTTCGGGTTATTGTAGTATGGTCCAATAGCATCTTCTGTGGGTCTTGGATTGGTAAATCGTAGCCCGCACGATTTACATTCTACAATAGAAAAAATCTCCTGTGAGTATGTGAAATCTCGACAATCCAACCATTTATCAAATTGAGCAGATTGGCATGAAGGGCAATTTTGGAGATGTTCTATTGAGTGTTCCACGTGAAACAATTACTTACCTAGGTGAACAAGAAGAACGGAAATATCAGAAGGAGAGACACCACTTATTCGGGCTGCCTGACCAATGGATGCTGGTTTTATTAGGCTAAGTTTTTGACGTGCCTCAGCGCTTATCGACTCCAGTTTGGAATAGTCAAACTCAGCTTTTAGGAACAAATCTTCAAATTTGGATAGTTTAGAAGCGACCTCAGATTCTTTTAGAATATAACCTTCATACTTGGAAATAATCTCCACCTGCTCAATTATTTCAGCATCTATGGTTATGCTGTGAACAGCATTTTGAATGCTCGGAATATTAGTAATCATAGCATTCAACGAAACATTTGGACGAGGAATGATAGAAATTGCTTTTAGTTTTTGACGAATATTCTGGCTGTCTATGCTGTCTAAGTAAGGGTTTAATTCTTCTGGCGTAAGGCTTAGTTTTTCTAAATTCTTACGGACTGCAATAGATTTAATCGCTTTTTCTTCTACACGTTTTAAGCGCTCATCTGAAGCAAGACCTAATTGATGGCCAATTGGAGTTAGCCTTGAATCAGCGTTATCTTGTCGTAAAAGGATGCGATGTTCTGCTCGCGAGGTAAACATTCTGTAGGGTTCTTCGGTGCCTTTAGTAACCAGGTCATCCACTAAAACACCGATGTAAGCTTCAGACCGTTTTAAAATAAACGGTGCGATATTGCACTGAAAGTGATGTGCATTAATTCCCGCCATCAACCCTTGACATGCAGCTTCTTCATAGCCAGTGGTTCCATTTATCTGACCCGCAAAGAATAGCCCACTAATTAGTTTTGTTTCTAGTGAAGTGGATAATTGTGTTGGAGGAAAGTAATCGTACTCAATGGCGTAACCTGGTCTGAAAATCTTGGAATGTTCCAAACCAGGTATTTTTCGCAGAGCTGCGTATTGAACTTCTTCTGGTAATGAGGTAGAAAAACCGTTGAGATATACTTCAATAGTGTCCCAACCTTCTGGCTCTACAAAGAGTTGGTGGCTAGTTTTATCGGAGAATCGTTCAATTTTATCTTCAATAGATGGACAATAGCGAGGGCCTAGACCTTGAATTCTGCCATTAAACATTGGAGACCTATCAAAACCAGTACGAAGCATATCATGCACTTCCTCGTTTGTGTAGGTAAGATGGCAGCTCCGTTGTTCCTTTAAAGGAACAGTATTGGTGAATGAGAATTTGGATGGATTCTCATCGCCAGGTTGTTCAACCATAACGGAGTAATTAATTGACCTGCCATCCAATCGTGGAGGTGTGCCAGTCTTCATTCTTCCAGCTTCAAACCCGAGAGAAATGAGCTGTTCGGTTATGCCAGTAGCTGCTTTTTCGCCTGATCTTCCTCCTCCATATTGCTTTTCACCAACATGTATAATTCCATTGAGGAAGGTTCCATTGGTTAGCACAACTGAAGGTGCATAAAACTCAACGCCCATGGAAGTTTTGACACCTCTAAGCTTTTCACCTTCTAGTATTAAGCCAGAAACCATGTCTTGCCAGAAGTCAAGATTAGGAGTTCGCTCAAGCATTAAACGCCATTCGTAAGCAAAACGATATCGATCGTTTTGAGTGCGTGGGCTCCACATTGCTGGTCCTTTAGAAAGATTCAGCATCCGAAATTGAATCATAGATTTATCGGATACAATTCCGGAATATCCTCCTAAGGCGTCAATTTCTCGTACTATTTGACCTTTAGCGATACCACCCATAGCAGGGTTGCAGGACATTTGACCTATTGTGCCCATGTTCATGGTAATAAGCAGAGTCTTGGAACCAAGATTGGCTGCTGCAGCTGCAGCTTCACAGCCTGCATGTCCAGCGCCAACCACTATTACATCATATTGATGAATCATTCATTGAAAATAAAATAGTTCCACGTGGAACTACAGATAAAACATTGTTTATCAATTAGATATAGAATGTTTTGGGTAACAAAGATAACTCCTAATCCTAAATTTTATTAGTCTGTAGGTCAAAGAAGGGTCAACTGAGAGAAAGCTTCTCATTGATAACCAGCGTCATTCGATAGCACATATAGCTCACAAACGGAGCAACAACTACATCTAACGTATAATGAACATGCTGAAGTAGAACAAAACTACCAACCAAGAGCGTTGCAACAAGAAACCAAATTCTAAGTTTTGAATTCACAGTGGCCAAAAAGCAAAGAAATACAGTGGCTGTATGACCAGAGAAGAATAAATCTTTCGTGTGCACAATACCATGCTCACTTTTCCACTGCACCAAAGGATCTGCTAAAGGGATAATATCTATTGGAGCTTCCAATGGAAATGAATAAAGCGTTACAGTGCGTGCCAAAATCATAAGGCTATAGGCTTGCAACCCAATTAGCAATTCTCTAGGATGATTTCGATTTCCCCAGAACAACAAGGAAATGTTAGAATAGATAAGAAAAGTAAGCGGCCAAGTCATGTCTGTTGGAGGAAGTAACTCCAAAATAGGGTCATTCAACCGAGAACCAGGCTGGGTTTCCATGTAGTCCATCATGCGAATGATAGCCTGCATAACTATGAAAAGTATGACCAGAGTCACAATCAAGTGAATTCTGAACCAACGAAACGACCAAGCCTCCTTCCAATTCATGCAGCAAAATTGTGCATTTGAAGTGATTCTAGCTCAAAAGTTTTAACAAGGACCTCCATTAAACTCAGAAATATTTTGAGAATACTTGTTTTCTAGCCAATAAACTGTCCGTTTCTTCGTTACTAGAGGATTAAACCTAAAAACGAGAAATCATGAAAGCCTTAATTTTTCTGTTTATGACTGCGTTTATTTCGTTCGGATTTAAGAATCCATCTCCACTTCATAATGTGTTTTTTCCGAATGAAAGCAGCAAACTAAGTGAAGTGAATGCGCAATTGGTTAAGGATGTTTACGCTAAACTTCCATTTGGAAAAACTGTTCGCTTTGGAGTAATGGGCGGTTTTGCATCCAATAGGAGTATTGCAGAACGCAATCAATTATCATTAAATCGAGCAAATAGTATTGTTGAACTGCTGATAAACCAAGGAGCAGACCTGACTCAGGTAATTGTTTCTGACCGCTATGAAAAATATGGGTGGGCATCGCAAGACTCCATAACATCGCATGAAATGGCACTTCAAGTGGAGCTAACAAAAGGAAGTGGTTGGATAGCACCTGAGGTCACTTCCATCAGCGACTATCTGCCGCTGCCAATTCAGAAATTTGAAATTGACCCACGAAAAGACCAAATAATCAAAGGCAAACAAGGAACTGAAATTTCAATTGCTGCCAACACATTGAGATGCATGGATGGAACAATTCCTGCAAGCATGAGCATGGAACTAACCGAAGTGTACGGCCAAAATCAATTGGTGAATGCAGACTTGCATACTGCGTCAAATGGCAGAATGCTTGAATCAGGAGGAACAATATTATTGGAAGGCTCTTGTGGAAAAAAACCAGCAGTCATTACGAAGGGAAAAAGCATTGACATCAAATTTCCCACACATGGTGAAGCGAAAGATGGAATGGAAACATTTATTGGAAGTACGGATAGGAATGGCAATTTCAACTGGAATCAAGAGTTGAGCACCGTAAATGGAGGGACAACCTATAGAGAACGCTACTACATAAATGATAAACAGGTAACCAAGGAAGAATATGAAACGCTGAAAGCTCAATTTGAAGAGCGGGAACAACTGGAGCAAAATCAGATTGCGGCCATAAAGAATGATGAGGTTTTTGATGTCTATCTGCTTAAAAGTGGAAGTTTGGGATGGATAAACTGCGATAAATTTTATGAGGCAGCCGCAACCACAGAATTTGTGGTGGTGGTTGATACCGCAATGCATCCATCTGTTCGGTTGGTGTTTGATAACATCAATGCAGTGATGAACGGTAGCTACGACCCACGCACGGGCAAAGTGGTATTTGCTGGAATTCCAGTGGGAGAAAAAGCTCGAATAGTGGCATACAGTATATTGAACCAAGTGCCGTACATGGCAAGTCGGCCAATTACTGTAGCAACAAATGGTTCAGAAACACTGCGCTTGTTACCCACCACAAAAGAAGGAATGGAACAGCAACTAGCTAGTTTGAATAGATAGCTATTCGGCCGGACGAAGAAAAGCGAGGTTTCGATGAAGACCAGAAAATTTGGCTCTTTTCACCGCAGATTTTTGAAAAACCCTCATAAAAACCTCTTCGGTTAGTTCCTTCCAATCACGAGCGGACATGTCAAGCATGTTGGGATGTGGGTTGAAAGCGGGTTCGGTGTGGGGTTTAGCAAATCGATTCCAAGGACACACATCTTGGCATATATCGCACCCAAAGGCCCAATTATCAAATTTTCCTTTCATAGCGAGAGGGATGCTGTCCTTTAATTCTATTGTGAAATACGAAATACACTTTGATCCATCTACCACATAAGGCTGAATAATAGCTTCGGTGGGGCAAGCATCTATGCATCGGGTGCAACTGCCGCAATGATCTTGCATCGGTGCGTCAGGCTCCAATTCAATATCGAGTATCAATTCCCCAATAAAAAAGAACGAACCTTCTTTTGGGCGAATTATATTGGTGTGTTTACCCATCCAACCCAAACCCGAACGCAATGCCCAAGCTTTGTCCATCACGGGAGCGCTGTCCACAAACGCACGACCATTCACTTCGCCAAGTTCTTCTTCAATAAATTCCGTCAGTTGCCGAAGCTTGTCTTTTATGACATGATGATAATCTTGCCCGTAGGCATATTTGGAAATTTTAGGCGCTAGGAGGTCACGCTGCGTTTGTTCGGGAAAGTAGTTGAGCAAAACGGTAACCACGCTTTTGGCGCCTTCCACCAGTTTTGTAGGATCTAGCCTAAGGTCGAAGTGGTTGGCCATATAGGCCATTTCTCCATTGTAGTTCTGGTTCAGCCATTGTTCCAAACGAGGAGCTTCTTCTGCCAAAAAAGTTGCTTTCGAAATTCCGCATGCAAGAAAACCAAGGCGCTGGGCTTCTTGTTTGATTCGCTTAGAATTTTTCACGCAAGGAAAATTTTTCACGCAAAGGCGCTAAGACGCAAAGAAACCAATAGTAAATTTTCAGAGGCCATTTACAATACGTTGGATTCCATTTTTAATGAGTGATTCATTGAAGTTGATAAGTAAACCCAACTTCAAATCCGTCAATTTAAGGTAGGTTAGAAGTTGTTTTTGGTGCACAGGAAGTACATGTTCTACAGATTTCAGTTCAATAATAAGCTTTGATTCAACTATAATATCCGCTCGAAACCCAATGCCAATATAAATATCATCCCATTGCACAGGGACCTCAATTTGACGTTTTACGACAAGTCCTCGCTTGGCTAATTCATAACTTAATACTTCTTCGTAAACCGACTCGAATAGTCCCGGACCGAGGGATTTGTGAATATGGAAGCAACAATCAACCACTATGCTTGCTAATTCATTCTCGGTCATTTGAAGTTTAGATATTTTCCGAAATAATTTTTTCTTTGCGTCTTAGCGCCTTTGCGAGAAACAAATTTCTGTGAGAAAACCATCAGAACAACGTTCCTTCATCAGCCGGGCGAATTCTACCCAAATGCTTGTATGCTTTTTCAGTCACCTGCCGTCCGCGAGGAGTTCTGGCTAAGTAGCCTTCCATAATCAAAAAAGGCTCATACACTTCTTCAATAGTTCCTCCTTCTTCGCCCACAGCAGTAGCAATGGTGGTTAATCCCACTGGACCGCCCTTGAATTTGTCGATAATGGTGGTGAGAATGCGGTTGTCCATTTCGTCCAATCCGTGCTTGTCCACATTCAATGCCGTCAAAGCGAATTGAGAAATATCGCGGTCTATTATACCGTTGCCTTTTATTTGGGCAAAATCGCGCACTCTGCGCAGAAGAGCATTCGCAATTCGAGGTGTTCCTCTGCTTCTGCGTGCAATTTCTTCTGCCGCATTGCCGTGTATCTCCAAACCCAAAATACCCGCAGACCGCGTCACAATGCCCGTAAGCACCACTGCATCATAGTATTCCAGTCTAGAAGTGATACCAAACCTTGCTCGTAGCGGAGAGGTAAGCAAACCCGATCGTGTGGTTGCACCAACCAATGTGAATGGGTTAAGTTGAATTTGAACTGACCGCGCATTGGGGCCCGATTCAATCATAATATCAATGCGGTAATCCTCCATGGCAGAGTAGAGATATTCTTCTACAATAGGGCTTAGGCGGTGTATTTCGTCAATAAACAGCACATCGTTCGGCTCTAAGTTGGTTAGCAAACCAGCAAGGTCGCCTGGCTTATCCAATACAGGGCCTGATGTTAGCTTCAAACTTACCCCCAAATCGTTGGCTATAATGTTGGCTAGTGTAGTTTTTCCAAGTCCAGGAGGACCGTGCAATAGCACATGGTCCAAAGCCTCGCCTCTAAGTTTGGCCGCTTCCACAAATACACGCAGGTTTTCCACCACTTTATCTTGGCCGCTGAAATCCTTAAATCCGGACGGACGTAGCGCACGTTCTGTTTCCCTATCAATAGGAAGTTGATTCTCTTGAGTTGGGTCGAGGTTCTGGTTCAATAGAGGTGATGTTGAAATGTCAAAAGTAGGGAAATGAGGGTCGAAAGAATTTACCTCAACTTAAGCGAAACTACGTAGCGTCTCCCACAATTGACTGCATTATATTTGCCACGTCAATCAAATCATTTTAACCCAAAAAACAATGAAAACAAAATCAATTCTTGCAATGATGGCGTTAGCCATTTGTGTCAGTTTCGGAGCGCAGGCTCAGAGCATGGCATTGGTATCTGGAACCTTTAAGGCACTTTCGGGTCAAACAGAGGTGAATGTAGTGTACAAGTACGATGGAATGAAAGTTGGAAAAGGTAAAAAAGCCATTCCAGAAGAGGAGTACATTGAAAAGAAAAAAGGTGAATACAACAAGAAAGAAGCAGGTCGTGGAGATTCTTGGGAGAAAGATTGGACTGCTGATCGTGAGAACAAGTTTCACGTGAAGTTTGAAGAGTTGTTGAACAAAGGCATGAAAGGAATGGCTTTTGGAAGAGGAAAATCAAGTGCGAAATATACCTTGGTTGTTCAAACTACTACCACTGAGCCAGGTTGGAATATTCGTTTTGTTGGAAAACAACCTTCTTTGGTAGATATGACCATTTCTTTGGTTGAAACAGGCAAAGAAGATGCTCCACTAGGAGTAATGACCTCTATTGCATCGCCTGGAACTACCTATGGTTACGGTGACTGGGATACAGGTATCCGCATCCAAGAATCGTATGCCAAAGCAGGAAAATCTTTTGCTGCTTGGTTGCCTAAAAAAGGAATGAAATAAGAATTTCCAATACAAGATTATGAGAAAGGGCGACCAATTGGTCGCCCTTTCTTGCTTTCATTAACACAATTTGTAAACCATACCCGTGCCCTGCGCCCTATATTTGGCCGCCCAAACGCAAATCACATGAACAAAACGCTCACCCTCGGCCTCTTGGCGCTTACCCTTTCTGCCAGTGCCCAAACTAATGTTGCTACCATTTCTTCTGGCATAAGGCTCATAGAATCCACAGGTAAAAAGGGTGACGAGCTTGTTATTCCCTATCAGAAATATGAGTTAGATAATGGACTAACCCTCATCATTCACGAAGACCATTCTGACCCAATTGTGCATGTGGATGTGACCTACCATGTGGGTTCGGCCCGCGAAGAACCCATGCGTTCGGGCTTTGCACATTTTTTTGAACACATGATGTTTCAAGGGTCAGATAACGTGGCCGATGAGCAACATTTCAAAATGGTGTCGGAAGCAGGCGGCAATCTCAATGGTACCACCAATGCCGACCGCACTAACTATTTCGAAACTCTACCTAGCAATCAGCTCGAAACAGCACTATGGCTAGAGGCCGACCGCATGGGGTTTTTCCTCAATGCTGTTACGCAAGAGAAATTTGAAGTGCAACGCGCCACCGTGAAAAACGAACGTGGACAGAACTATGACAACCGCCCGTATGGCTTGGTACGCGAAAAGACTGCTCAAGCGCTTTATCCCCAAAACCATCCTTATCACTGGCCTACCATTGGCTACTTGGAAGATTTGGACCGCGTGAATGTGAAAGACTTGCAGAAATTCTTCATGCGGTGGTATGGCCCAAACAATGCCTCGCTCACTGTGGCGGGGGATGTGAAACCCGAGCAAGTAATTGCTTTGGTGAAGAAATACTTTGGAACAATTCCACGCGGAGCGAAGGTGGAAAAGCAAAAACCAATGGAAGTAAAGCTAGATGCTGACCGCTATATCTCCTACGAAGACAATATTCGTTTCCCTTTGCTTATGATGACCTTTCCATCAGTACCCAACTATCATCCAGACGAGGCTCCCTTGGATGTGCTAGCTGATATATTGGGAGGAAGCAAAAGCTCGCTTTTCTACAAGAATTTCGAAAAGTCGCAGGTAGCCATTCAAGCCAATGTTTCCAATCCATGTCAAGAATTGGGTGGCTATTTCTCTATGACGGTGTTGCCTTATCCTGGCAAAAACTTGGCAGAGATAGAAGCAATGATTCGTGCCACTTTGCTCGAATTCGAAACAACTGGAGTGAGCCCCGAAGCCTTGGAGCGCTACAAAGCTTCGTACGAAAGCGGAGTAATAAGCAGCTTAGAAACCGTTAGTGGTAAAGCTAGTCAGTTGGCACAAAACAATTTTATGCTGGGTACTCCAAATAATCTTGCTGCCGATATGAAACGCTACATGGATGTGACCGAAAAGGACGTGATGCGCGTTTACGAAAAGTACCTCAAGAACAAACCAGCTGTTATTCTCAGTGTTTATCCCAAAGGGCAACCGCAATTGGTGGCCAAGCCCGACAACTTTGTATATAAACGTGATGAGAGTTTGAAGCCAAACCTTGCCCAATACGAAGGGTTAAATCATAGACAGGCAACTGCAAAAGAAGATGGGTTTGATCGCAGCAAACGTCCAGCATCAGGGTCAAATCCAATCATCGAAATCCCGAACTTTTGGAAAGCAAACTTCGACAATGGGTTATCCATTATTGGGACCAAAAACGATGAGATTCCAAAAGTGTTCCTACGTTTTTCAGTAAAATCAGGCCATCGTTATTGCGACCCATCCAAAGCCGGCATTGCCAATTTGTTTGCTTCGCTAATGGCGGAAACCACCAAAAACTACACACCCGAACAGTTGGGTAGCGAATTGGAGAAACTAGGAAGCTCTATAGATGTGTATGCAGGATCCGAAGAAGTGGTGGTGAACATGAGCTCGCTTACGAAAAACTTGGATAAAACCTTGAAGTTGTTGGAAGAAGTGCTCTTTCGCCCCGTGTTTAGCAAAGAAGAATTTGAACGCAAGAAGTTCGAACAGTTAGAGGATATTGCCAATCAAGTGAATGTGCCTACCACATTGGCCAATAACTTATTTAATGAAGTGCTTTATGGAACCGACCACGTGATGGCCGTTCCTACTATTGGCACTACTACCACATTAAACAATGTAAGTTTACAGGATATTCAGTTTTACTTCGAAAATCAATTCGCTCCCAACATGACCAATATGGTTATTGTAGGTGATGTAGAAAAAGATGAGATTTTAGGGAAATTGGAGTTTTTGAAGAAGTGGGAAAAACGTGTGGTGAAAACACCAACAGAGCCAGTGGTTGCACAGTCCACTCCAAAAAAACCCAAGGTATATCTATTGGATAAGCCCGGTGCTGCACAAAGCGAAATACGCATGGGCTACCTCGCACTTCCATACGATGCTACAGGCGAATACTACAAAGCAAACCTTATGAATTTCCCGCTTGGTGGTGCATTCAATAGCCGAGTAAACTTGAATTTAAGGGAAGACAAAGGTTGGACCTATGGAGCGTTTAGTTATTTCAACGGTACCAAACACGCTGGGCCATTTGGCGCACAAGCCGGAGTGAAAAAGGAAGCTACCGACAGCGCCTTGGTAGAGTTTATCAAAGAATTTGAGAAATATGCTGCCTCTGGTATCACCGAAGAAGAATTGCAGTTTACCAAGAAATCGGTTGGTCAACAGGACGCATTGAAGTATGAAGCTGGGTATCAGAAAACAGGATTCCTCAATCGCATATTGGCATATAATCTCGATAGTGATTATACCAAAAAGCAAACAGCGGTGTTGGATGCCATTACCAAGCAAGAGATAGATGCCTTAGCCAAGAAATATGTGGATATGAGAAAAATGGCTATTGTTGTTGTAGGCGATAAAGCCACCATCCTCGAAGGATTGTCTAAGCTTCCATACGAAATAGAAGTGCGCAGCATTCCAGTAGAGGCTGAAAAAAAGTAATAATTGCGTGAACTATAAAGCGGGAACATCGACCAGATGTTCCCGCTTTTTTGCGTTAGTACACTAAGCTACTTCCGTTTCTTTTGGAAGAAAGCGCGCAGCAAATCACTGCATTCGGTTTCCAATACTCCGCCTTTTACTACAGTTTTGGGATGATACAGTTGGCCTG
>Ga0247837_1002090_pt1 | contig 39052 bp, 25 predicted proteins | sample LaCtaG_2_FD_187115 | JGI IMG/M metagenome (GOLD analysis project Ga0247837, IMG submission 187115) | Freshwater microbial communities from meromictic Lake La Cruz, Castile-La Mancha, Spain - LaCruzMarch2015_14.5m | ecosystem: Environmental > Aquatic > Freshwater > Lake | place: Spain: Castile-La...
CGAATTGACGAACAGGAAAAATCCTGTAAATTGGGGTAATGTGATAAGAGGCTGCGATATGTCCGCAAATAGGGAGTTGTTGAGGATTACTTGGGAAGTCTGCAGATAGCCGCTAAGAAAAGTTCCAGAATTGTCGTGATAGAGACATTTGTCACAAGTAATTCTCAGTAGTTTCCAATCCGCATACACCAAAGTGCAGTTATTGAGGCTGAATTCACTGGATAGGAAGTCGACCTCTCCATACATCCGCCAGATGTGCAGCAGACTACTCCCACTGTTATTGGCAAATTCTGAGTCGGAAATTCGCACTTTGAATGGATGTTGCTGAAATTCGGCTGTTTTAGTGGTGAGGAAAGGAGCAGAAAGCCGCTGAATCTGCAGTTTAGAGCCACTAATCTCAGCCCCTTCCCCCGCTATTACTACGCTTACTGCAGAGCCTTCTGTGATATTTACGTCCGTCAAAAATAACCCGCCATAAACCCAGCACAGGGGAAAATGGAAGCCCTGTATCGCCACATCCTGGAAAGTGCAGGTTCCTCTGACATTGAAACCTTGCTCCAATACACCGACACCAGCCCGCAGGGTAGCGTTGCAAATAGTCAGAGTGCCTGTGGAGGCGACTTTCAAAGTGGCAGCTATAGTGATAGTTTGGCTTTGACCGTGGATTATCACTTCCCCAGGGATTTCTCGTGGTTTCAATAGGAAGTGGCTGAAGCGGGCTGGAAGAAGCTCTAAACTGACAGTTGAGTTTATGGGAGAATCCAGGGCTTCATCCAGACTTGAAAATGTCGCTTCTTGAATTGGGTCTTCGGCAGAGACAGTGCTGGGGACTGCCCGGACTTCGCAGTGAAGAGCGAGCAGCAGTAGAACTATGGGGGTCATAATTATCATATAAAGCCATAGAAAAGAACAATCCGCAGACTACTAGTGCACAGTTGCGTAGCATTGACTCTTTGCATTTCCTGGAGGTCCAAAGACAGTGCTATTATTAAGCAACACAGAACTGCTACCAGTACTATATTAGGCACAGAGAAGTGCACTTTTCCCTCTGCTATCTAAAGTGCCTCCGACTATATTCCCCCTACGTACTCCCGCTGCTTAGACACTGAGTTACTCTATGTCCATTTCCTCCGGCTCTCTAGTGTCCACCTCTCTGCCTTCGAAGTACTGCAGTGCTATATCTGCATGGTACAGCACTGCCTGAGTGCTGGACTCGTCCCCAGGATCCAGCATGGTGAACTGCACCAAGCTGAATTTCTCCAGCACATCTGTGAAGGCTGCATTCAGCGCTTGAAAGCGTTCACTCCGGAAGGCGGAGTTCAGCTCTCCCCGCAGTTCCTCGGGACCCATTTCCAGCACATCTGATAGGTACTGCTTGTTAGGCACTAAGTCACACTTTGTAAGGATGTTGAGGTGAGGCAAACTCAGACTTTGCATAGTCGCCAAAGCCATCAAGGAAGCGGAAATGAACTTTGAAGCGTCACTCAGGAAGGTGCAATCGACACAGTAAACCGCACATAGACTGAAACCAGCTGTTTTGAGCGCTTTGATGAGAGAAGCCATCACTGGCAAATGAGTATACAGCTCAATCTGTCCCGGACAGTCGAACAACAAGTAGTCATCTTCCCCCATCATGTCCAACTCCTCCTCCAGCCAACTCAAGTTATCCACCAAATACTCTAGTGCGAACACCAGCCCGCCATTAGGCCCCAAATCCATCTCTGACAGGACATCATCCAAACTAATGCAGTCTCGCACGTCCACATCGCAGCGGTAGTTGAAGGTCTCGGCTGCTGGGTCGAGGTTCACTACGCGTACGGAACGGCCTTGTTGCTCTGCGCAGGTCTGGATCAACTTGCAGTAGGTGGACTTGCCTGAGCCCGCTGGACCCATGACCACCTGAGCGTATCTGCGGAAGGCCATTGCAATGGAGGGCAAAGGGGCAGAGGTCAGGTGGAGGGCGCGGAAAGCGACATGGGCGGATGCGAATACCTACTTTTTGGTGCACTACGCAATTCTTTGGTTCGCTATCGTTGTCATGGCTCGCACTTTCCGGCTGGTTTTGGACATTCTGGACGGACTGTACCCTTATGCAGTGGAGCAGGACTTCACTCGATTCGAGCAGTTAACCTGGTTCCGAAACTACGCAGTCACGATTGCCTGGATATGCAAAATTCCAGCTATTTTGCCCTGTTGGCGTGACAAACACCTGCGTCTTATATACCAATCTAGTCTACTCCTCGACGGCTTAATGACTCTCAACCTCACTCTCCAACTCCTCGTCACTCAGGAACTCCCCACTTACACAGCAAACTACCTCTCAGCAGACACGGGAGTGCTGTCCTTCTCCACCGCTGCAATGCTGCTTTGGCAGGAAGCAGGAGTGTCGGCTGTACTGCTCGGCAGCAAGCGTTTGAATGCAGTGTATAGTGGACTGATAGTGATTTATGTGAGTTTCGGAGCTTGGAGTGCACTGGCGGCGGACAGCTTCGTGGCTCCGGTTCTATCACTGGTGGTGAGCGTTCTCACGATGTATGCGACGTATGTGAGTTCACTACCGATCTTTCTATGAGCTGTTAAGCTTACTAGCACAGGCTACAGTAGCTATGGGAGAAGTGAGCGGCAAAATGTCATTAGAGAGATTAGAATCACTTACTAGAGGCAATGTGTGACGTGGAAGACCTACATGTTATGCAGGCAATCCAAGAGGGATTGAAAGGGAGCGTGGATGGAGTGATGGAAATTGCCCAGCGGAACCTTAGCTCAGTGTCGCTATTCGCAAACACGTGCCTACAAATGTTGCAGTGGAGATACACTAAGATCGCTCCAGAGAATATCAATGCTAACTCCACTGCTTTGCGTTATTACTATTCCGCTAGTGGTTCTGGCTATCTCCTCTACATACATGACTTCTCTATCAACTCTTGTATGTGCAGTTCAGCTTACTAGCACAGGCAGCACAGCTGCGCGTCCACTTGCAGCCTTTACATCTCTTCCGCTTGGCAGAAGTGGGAGCGGATGCACCCTGGGGCTTGCAAGGCAGCAGCTGAAACAGACCAAGTTGCAGCTGCTGTGTGACTTCGCTCTGCTTCTCCGCTTCCCTTTCCAGACTACTCAGTCTCTCTTCCATTTCCCGCAGCTTCAGGTCCTCGGTACTGACCTGCTTCCAGCCGGATGCCTGCAGTGTGGTAGCTGCTGTGGATCCGTAGGAACGCACATTGTCGCCTTCCTTCCTTGTGCTTTCTTCGAGCTTCACAGAAGTCAGCATCAGCTCCAGTCTCGTAATCGCCTCTTCCTGCGCTTGAAGTTGCTTCTCTAATCGCTCGACTTGCTCCAATTTCATCCCTTTGGCTGCTTTTTCCCGCTGGAGCTGGCTTTTAAGCGCTTGGATTTCTTTGCCTCGCAGCACGTCTTCAAGTTCTAGAGAACGAAAGTCGTGTATGATCTGAAGAAGCTGGGTAGAAGTGGCTTCGTAGGCCTCTTTGGTGTGCTGCTGTGTCCGAATAGCCTCTGTGAGCCTTGTCTTCTGGTCCTCAAGCTCCCCTGTCTCCATCTTCCTGCGAGAGTCGGTCATAAAGAATGGTGGAGGAGAACCCTCGTGTGAGCGAGATGGAAGCCCCCAAGTCCGTAGCACTGGAAACACTCAGCGACTTTGTGCTGAAAGTCGCCAGTCCTCTGCTGGACCTGGACGACAACAAGCTATACACGTCTCTCCACACCCAGACCAACTCCGACCTGCTCAGAGCCTTCGCTGCCGAGTCTCAGCGGAAAGTCCTGGTAGTGGTTCGGTCCGAGGACGACATAGCCCTTTCTCTGGAAGTGCTGCATAGAGGCCAGCAGGCTGCTGTTGCCTTTATTAAGAAGGAAGGACAGCCGGTGCTGGATGAGTCGCCGCTGGGGACGCAATTGCAAGTCACCAATCTGAACTACCTGGGGCCGGATAACAGTCCTTACGAAGTGCTGCATACCTACTTGCAGCACGGATTCGCTCCTCTCTTCCAGTCCTTCAAAGGGCAGGGCGCTCAGAGTGAAGAAGAGTCCAAGGGCGGAGAGTCCAAAATCGGCCTCGCGGCAGTGCAGAAAAAGATATCGGAAGCTATGCTTGCGCTGATGAATTGTCAGCAAAATGTGGACATCCCAGACGTATACCTCCAACTGGACCCTACGGTCAAGCAAAAAGCCCAAGAAGCCCGGTCCCAAAACGCCCGTCTGAGCCTAGAAATGTTCGAGGCCCAAGCCAGCGACAAGGAGTTCCTCGCCAGTCTCATAGCCTGCGTCGACAAGTGGATCCACGACATCAACAAGGTCACTCGTCTGGCCAACAAGGACCACTTAGCAGGCAGTATCCTGCACGAAGTCAACTTTTGGCAGGTACTCACACGTGCTCTGACTAACATTGACCAGACTGTGAAGCAGCCGGAAGTGTGCATTACACTGGATTTACTGAAACAAGCGAAGCGAATCCACACTATGATGTCTTTCAATACTGACACCGGCCTGGAAAAAGCACTCCAAATCTGCACTACGTCCAATCTAATTATGCACGATTTCCCAGTAAATGACCTGCTCTCTGCCAATACTATCGAAAACGTGGAGCGAGCGGTGGTCACAATATTCAACCATATGAAGAAAATTAAGCATGGGGATTCGTACCCTGTGGCGAAGGCGCAGCAGATTGTGGACTTGGTGTCGAAGGACGTCATGAACCAGATGCTGAAAGTGCTGGGCAGGGGCAGACTCATGGCTTTGGAGTGGGAGGAGTTCCACTCACTGGCCAATGCCAGCATTAACGTCTTCAAAACTTGGGGCGACCAGCACAAAGCCTTCAAAGACATAATCCGCAACAAGCTCAAGCAGCAAGGCGGCAAGCCCAGCACTAAGAAGGTATTCGAACACACTTCCCTCGAAGAACGCATGCAGGAGCTATTAGCCTTCCGGGAAAACCACGAAAAGCTCAGAGAAGTGGTTTCCAAGGTGTTCACTGATGACAAGCAGGGGGATGTGCAGGCACTCCGGGAAATCAACCTGGCCTATCAGAACTTCAGTTCCTTCGATGTGCTGGAACTGTCGAAGGAGGGACATGAGATGTGGGAGCAGGCGAGGAAGCAGTATGAACTCAAGATTGACAGGGTGGAGAGCCAGATTACGGCGAAGTTGAGGGACAAGTTGGGATCGGCGAAAAGTGCAAATGAGATGTTTCGGGTCTTCAGCAAGTTCAACGCCCTGTTCTTCCGACCTCGCATCAGAGGCGCCATTCAGGAGTACCAGACCCAGCTCATCTCCCAAGTCCGCAACGACATCCAAGTCCTGCAGGACAAGTTCAAACGGCACTACAACAACACCGAAGCTGCAGTGGTGAGCAAAGTAAGGGACTTCCCCGAAGTCTCAAGTGCTATCATCTGGGCGAAGCAGATCGAAAGGAAACTGCAGGTGTACCTACGAAGAGTGGAAGACGTGCTTGGCCAGGGCTGGGAAACTCACATGGAGGGGAAAAAGCTCAAAGACATCGGAGACGCCTTTTCCCGGAAACTCAGCACTCAGAAAATCGTTGAGAAGTGGATTGAAGACATGCTGGCGTACTCAGGTAACATTGACTTCTCGGAGATGATATTTGACGTAGTGAGTCGCAGGGAGAAGCAAGGGCAGGAGGTGCTGGAGCTGGTGGTGAACTTCGATGAGCAGGTGGTGACCCTGTTCAAGGAGGTCAGGAGTCTGGTGTGGCTGGGGTTCGGCAGACTCATTGCGATGAGGATCAAGGCGGACGACTTTAAGACGTATTACCCATATGCAATCGGACTGCAGGAAGCGCTGAGGACTTATTCGCAGGCCAATAAGAAGGTGGACGACTCGATTAAGACGCTGCTGGCCCAGCACAAGAAGGACTTGATTGGCATTTTGATGGAGGGGTCGGGAGTCGTGTGGAATTCGGAGGCGAAATTGGACAAATACGTCAAGAAACTAATGGAAAAAAGCATCCGATACGAGGAAAAAGTAACCGAACTGCTCGAGCGCAGCGACCAAATCGCCCAAGAACTCGAAGGCCTGAAAGTCTGCCCCATCAAGCACGAAGAATTCGCTCTGCGTCTCAGCAACATCCAAAAAATCGTAGACGAGTTTTCCCTCAACGACCTTTCGAACCTAGAAAGCTGGGTGCAGGACCTGGACTGCCAGATCGAAGCGGCTTTGACTGAGAGAGCGAGGGAACTGCTGTCTCAGTGGACGAAGGAGTTTCAGGGGTATGAGGAGCTGCAGGCGGATGCGGTGTATGTGTCTTGTGTCACGGTGCATGAGATTCATATTAGGGACCAGCTCATTTACTTGGATCCGCCGCTGGAGGAGGCGAGGAAGTTCTGGACAACCAACCTGCACCGCAAACTCTACTCCGTCTGCGGCCAGCAGCGCATCGAAGCTTCCCGCTACGAAATCCTCTCCGACAGCGTAAAGCGCGACTACTCCTCAGTGATGCACCACGCTCTCGAAGACCTACGTAAAGCCTACGAATCCCTTGACCAAGTCTTGGGCAAGACTGAACAGTACGTGAGTACTTGGCTGGGATATCAAGCACTATGGGACACTCAGCCTGCGGATGTGTTCAAGGAACTGGGAGACGATATGGAGCTGTGGCAGAAACTGTTGAATGAGATTAAGGATAACCGGACCACTTTCGATACGACGGAAACGGAAATTCACTTTGGGCCGATTGTCATAAACTACCGCTCTGTGCAAGTGAAGGTGAATAACAAATACGACCAGTGGCACAAGGAAATTCTCAATAAGTTCGGCTCTCGCCTGGCGGAAGCGATGAGAGTCTTCAATGGCTCGATTACCAATGCTCGGCTGCAGTTGGAGAAGCAGAGTTTGGACTCTGCGTCCACTGATGTCACTTTGTTCGTCACAGAAGTCCAGGAACTCCGGCGCAACCTCGAGCGCTGGCAGGGCGAAATGAACAAATACCGCGGCGGACAGCAGCTGCTGACTCGACAGAGGTACCACTTCCCCAACGAGTGGCTGTGGATCGACCAGTTGGAGGGCGACTGGAGCACTTTCAAGCAAATTCTGAGCAAGAAAAGCCAAACGATGGAGGCGGAAATCCCTACCCTGCAAGCCAAAATCTTGAACGAGGAGCGAGTTTTAACCGACAAAATGAAGGAATTGGCAGAAACTTGGAAGACTCAAAGGCCCTATTCCGGCGACATTTCCCCTCCAAAAGCCTTAGAAATCCTCAATCTAATTGAAGGCAAAGTCAAAAAGACGAAGGAAGACTACGTGAAAATCTGCAAAGCCAAGGACGTCCTGAGTATGGAAGCCGGCAACCCTGAGAAACTGGACTCTTTGGAGGAGGACATCAAGGGACTGAAGGACGTGTGGACGGAACTGCACAGGGTCTGGGGCTACGTGGAGGCCATCAGAGACACGCCGTGGAGCGGGATTGTGGCGAAGAAGGTGAGGGAGGCGCTGGAAAAGGCGATGGAGGAGCTTAATCACTTGCCGAACCGGCTGAGGAACTACGAAGCCTACGACACTTTGAAAGGAAATCTGAATACACTCAAAAAGACGAATATTCTGATAATTGAGTTAAAATCCGAGGCTCTGAAAGACCGCCATTGGAAGCTGATAATGCAGCGACTGAAGATGAAGCGTGGCTCCTTCAATGACTTGACCCTCGGCAATGTGTGGGACGCGGAAATCCTCAAGCACGAGAAGTACCTGAGAGAGGTGCTGGGCACTGCGCAGGGCGAAATGGGGCTGGAGGAGTTCCTGAAGCAGGTGCGGGAGTACTGGCAGGCTTTCAATTTGGACCTGGCGAACTACCAAAACAAGTGTCGGCTGATTCGAGGGTGGGACGACCTGTTCACGAAGTTGGATGAACACATCAACTCACTCAACTCAATGAAGATGTCGCCTCACTATAAGGTCTTTGAGGAAGAGGTGCTGCCCTGGGATGAGAAGCTGCAGAAAATACGAGTGCTGTTCGACATCTGGATAGACGTGCAGAGGAGATGGGTGTACTTGGAGGGGATATTCTGCGGCAGTGCAGACATCAAGCAGCAACTCCCTAACGAGTTCTCCAAGTTCAAAAGCATCGACAACGAGTTCACCTCCCTGATGCGAAAAGTCAGTGCCAAGCCGCTCATCCTAGACGTACTGGGCCAATCCGGCATCCAGAAAACCTTGGAAAGACTCGCAGAGCTGCTCGCTAAGATCCAAAAAGCCCTCGGAGACTACCTCGAGACGCAGCGACTCGCATTCCCCCGGTTCTACTTCGTAGGAGACGAAGACTTGCTGGAAATCATCGGAAACAGCAGAGATATAGTGGCAGTGCAGCGGCACTTCGCAAAGATGTTCGCAGGCATCAGCTCTCTTAAAGCCGAAGACACAGACTTGCTAGTCGCTATGACTAGTCGAGAAGACGAAATAGTGCCCTTCGCGAAGTTCGTCCGCATCAGTGAGGACCCTGCAATTCACGCTTGGCTGACTAAGGTGGAGGACCAGATGAGGGCCAGTTTGGCAGTGCAGTTAGAAGGCTGTGTTATGCAGATGGCTGCAAGTTCTGAAAGTTTCGTGCAAAGCGCTAATCAGTTCCCTGCGCAAATCTCTCTGCTCAGTACTCAGGTGGAATGGTCTCATCGTGTGGAGTCGAATTTAACGTGTTTACCAGAAGTCGAACAAAGCATACAAAGCAAACTAATCAGCCTGGCTGAACAAGTGCTGCAAAGCCTGAAACAGGACATCCGGAAGAAGTATGAACAACTGATCACGGACTTGGTGCACCAGAGAGATGTGACCCGAGCGCTGATCCTGAAGGGAGTGACATCTGCTAAGGACTTCGACTGGCTGGTGCACATGCGGTTCTACTGGAGTCCGAAGGAAGTCGACCCTATGAAGAAACTCGTCATTGAAATGTCAAACGCGAACTTCTACTACGGATTCGAGTACTTAGGCGTAGGGGACAAGTTAGTCCAAACTCCCCTGACTGACCGTTGCTACCTGACTCTCACACAGGCACTGCACATGCGGCTGGGAGGCAACCCCTTCGGTCCTGCAGGCACTGGCAAGACGGAAAGTGTCAAAGCCTTGGGGACGCAGTTGGGACGGTTTGTGCTGGTGTTCAACTGTGATGAGACTTTCGACTTCCAGGCGATGGGTCGGATCTTCGTGGGACTGTGTCAAGTGGGCGCCTGGGGCTGCTTTGACGAGTTCAATAGGCTGGAAGAGAGGATGCTGTCAGCGGTTTCTCAGCAGATTCTAGTGATTCAGACGGGACTAATGGAGCAGCAGTCGAAAATAGAGTTACTGGGAAAGGAGGTGAAGCTGAAAGCGGACGTGGGTATATTCGTGACTATGAACCCAGGCTATGCCGGGCGGTCCAACCTGCCCGACAACCTGAAGCAGCTGTTCCGACAGATAGCGATGGTCAAGCCTGACAAGGAACTGATAGCCCAAGTCATGCTGTATTCCCAGGGTTTCCGCTCTGCAGAGCGGCTTTCCACCAAAATCGTATCTCTCTTCGACCTCTGCAACGACCAACTTTCCAGCCAGTCCCACTACGACTTCGGCCTCAGAGCGCTTAAAAGCGTCCTGGTGAGTGCGGGCAATCTGAAGCGACAGGAACAGGTGAACCAGCCTAAGACTGAACTGGACGAGTGGGAGCAGCAGATCCTTCTCAGGTCAGTGTGTGAGACTATTGTGCCGAAGCTAGTGGCCGACGATGTCCCATTGCTCTCTAATCTGCTCTCAGGAGTGTTTCCTGGGTCTGACATTATGCCGATTGAGGAAGAAAAGCTGAAGCAGCACCTGATCTCTCTTTGTAAGAAGCACAATATCATTCCGGACCCCACTTTCATTGAAAAGGTCCTGCAGCTCTATCAAATTCTCCGAATTCACCACGGCGTCATGATGGTGGGTCCCAGCGGCAGCGGCAAAAGCGCAGCTTGGAAGCTGCTCCTCGAGGGCAGCAGCATAGTGGACGAACGCAAAGGTGAGTCCTACATCATTGACCCCAAGGCTATAACCAAGGACGAGCTATATGGCAAGTTGGACTCCACCACACTAGAGTGGACTGATGGTGTGTTTACGCAGGTGTTGAGGAAGATATTGGACAATGTGAGAGGGGAAAGTAACAAGAGACACTGGATTATATTTGACGGGGATGTGGACCCGGACTGGGCTGAGAACCTGAATAGTGTACTGGACGACAACAAGCTCCTAACACTGCCGAATGGTGAGCGACTCCGGATTCCTCCGAACGTCAAGATCATGTTCGAAGTCGAAACTCTGAAATACGCCACTTTAGCCACTGTTAGTCGCTGCGGAATGGTCTGGTTCAGTGCAGATACTGTCAACTTGGACATGATTTACAGCCACTATTTGTCTCGCCTCCAGCAAGAAAACTTCGACGACTTGATAGCTGAGGAGAAAGAAACAGAAACGCGAATGGACCAAATTCGCAAAGACTGCGTCAGTGCGATTCGCAAGTTCTTCCAAGGGGACGACTGCTACGTCACCAAGGCAGTCCAATACGCTGAATCCCGGCCTCACATTATGGACTTCACCAGAATACGGGCCTTAGAAGCCATGTTCGCTTTGACTCGAAAGGGAATAAGCAACATTTTGGAGTTCAACGAAGGACATCCGGACTTCCCAATGACTCAGGCTCAAATTGAGGAGTATATGAGCAAGTGGCTGACTGTGGCTCTCATGTGGGGAGTGGGGGGTTCGCTCAACCTAAGGGAAAGAGAGAAGTTCTCCTCCTTCCTACAGACCCTCGCCAACTTCGAAATGCCGCCTGTAGGTGGCCAGCCCCTGCTAGACTACGAAGTCCGCATCGAGGACTGCTCGTGGTCACTATGGAAAAAGCGAGTGCCGAACATCGAAATCGAAACTCACAGAGTTGTGGACGCGGATGTGGTGATTCCCACCATTGATACACTGAGACATCAGGAAATCCTTTGTAGTTGGCTAAGTGAACACAGGCCTTTTATACTGTGCGGACCTCCAGGCTCGGGCAAAACTATGACTTTGATGGCGACACTTAAGGCTTTGACGGACTTTGAAATGATTTTTGTGAACTTTTCAAGCAGTACTACTCCTTCTTTGATCCTTAAAACCTTCGACCACTACTGTGAATATACACGCACACCAAATGGTATTGTGCTCCGGCCTCACCAGCCCAATAAGTGGCTAGTCGTCTTTTGCGATGAAATCAACCTTCCAGACGAGGACAAGTACGGCACCCAGGCAGTGATCACCTTCTTGAGACAACTCACAGAGCAATACGGCTTCTGGCGGCCTAGTGACCGGCAGTGGGTGTCTCTAGAGCGCATTCAATTCGTAGGCGCGTGCAACCCTCCCACTGACGCAGGCAGACACCCGCTTTCTCTGAGGTTCCTGCGACACTCTCCGCTGATCTTCGTGGATTTCCCAGGCAGAGAGTCACTCGTTCAAATTTTCGGCACGTTCAACCGCGCTATGCTGAAGCGAGTTCCCAGTCTGAGAGGACATGCACAGGCTCTCACAGAAGCCATGGTAGAGTTCTACTCACGTAGTCAGGACACCTTCACAGCGGACATCCAGCCGCACTACATCTACAGTCCTCGAGAACTCACCAGGTGGAAATACGCCATGTTCGAGGCTTTAGAGCCCTGTGAGACGCTGGAAGACCTAGTCAGACTCTTTGCACACGAAGGCTTGAGACTGTTCCAGGACCGAATGGTGCAGCCGAATGAGAAGGAGTGGTGTGACAAGGCGATAGACGAAGTAGTGCGGGAGCACTTCCCTATGGCTGGACCTGTGGCGACTCAGCGGCCTATTCTGTTTTCCACGTATCTCTCCAAGTTCTACATGTCGGTGGACAGAGAGGCGCTCCGGAAACACACTTTGGCACGCATGAAGGTCTTCAACGAGGAAGAACTCAACGTCCCACTAGTAGTATTCGACAGTGTACTCGACCACATCTGCCGAATCGACCGAGTGCTGCGACAGCCTCTCGGCCACTTACTCCTCGTAGGCGCATCCGGCACAGGCAAAACCACCCTCACTCGCTTCGTATCCTGGATGAACAACCTCTCCGTCTTCCAAATCAAAGCAGGGCGGAATTACAGCGTATCTGACTTTGATGACGATTTGAGAGGAGTGATGAAGCGGGCAGGCTGCAAGGCTGAAAAGATCTGCTTTATTTTTGATGAGTCGAATGTACTGTCGACAGCCTTTTTGGAGCGGATGAATGCGCTGCTGGCTAGTGGAGAGGTGCCGGGGCTGTTTGATGGGGAGGAGTATATGGCGCTTATGGGGCAATGCAAGGAAAGTGCGCAGCGCGAAGGGAAGCTAATGGACACCGAGGAAGAGTTATACCGCAACTTCATCTACAACGTGCAAAGGAACTTGCACGTTGTGTTCACAATGAACCCGGCCAACCCAGACTTCAGCAACCGAGCCGCTTCCTCCCCCGCCCTCTTCAATAGATGTGTGATTGACTGGTTTGGGGACTGGCCTGCCGAGGCACTCACCCAGGTCGCCACTGAGTTCACCCAAAACATGGACTTAATCCCAAGTTCCTTCTCTCAGCCGGCTCAAAGGGAAAACCCCGACCTGCGTCATGAGGCAATTGTCGGCTGCATTACCTATATTCACAATTCAGTTGTGACTACTAATGCTAAACTTGCGAAGTCCGCCAAGAAGTACAACTACATCACTCCCAGAGACTTCCTGGACTTCATCAAGCACTTCGTGAACTTGTACGGAGAGAAGAAAAGTGAGTTGGAGGAGCAGCAGCTGCACCTCAATACAGGCCTGGGGAAGTTGAGAGAGACCGAAGACACAGTGAAGAACATGCAAGCGAGTTTGGCGGCCAAGCGCAAGGAACTGGAGCTGAAGGAGCAGCAGGCCAATGAAAAGCTGCAGCTAATGGTTGCGGAGCAGAAGCAGGCAGAACAGAAACGAGAAGCCTCCATAAAAATGACTCAAGAGCTGGAAATCAAGGATAGAGAAGTCAAGGAAAGGCAAGAAGTGGTCAATAACGACCTAGCCAAAGCTGAACCTGCGCTAATTGAGGCCCAATCAGCAGTGCGAAGTATCAAGAAGAAGAACCTGGACGAAATCAGAGCGATGGCGAACCCCCCGACCCTCGTCAAAATGACTCTGGAGGGAGTTGCTTCTCTCATTGGAGGCACTGTCAAGACTTGGGAGTGGAGTGAAGTCAGAGGACTCATGAGGAAAGATGACTTTATTTCCACCATAGTGGACTACAGGACTGAAAACTTGAGCCCTGCGCTTGCTAGGAAGATCGTCAAGACCTACCTGGAAAGTCCGGAGTGGAACATAGAGAAAATCTTCAGGGCTTCCACAGCCGCTGGTCCACTGGCGAAGTGGGTGGAGTCGCAGGTCAACTTCTCCAACATCCTGGACAGTGTAGCGCCTTTGAAGAAGGAAGTAGCGGAGTTGGAATCTCAGGGCAATGCACTGCGCGAGCAGTACCAAAACTTCGTGAATATCATCCAAGAACTTGAGCAGAACATCGAGAAATACAAGGCGGATTATGCAGCGCTGATATCTGAAGTGCAGCAAATAAAGTCGGAAATGACCAAAGTGCAGGAAAAAGTAACTCGCTCTCGACAGCTCATATCCAACCTCAGTTCTGAGCGAGAACGGTGGGACTCAGCTTCACTGGATTTCCAGCGTCAAATGAGCACTATGCTAGGCGACGTCCTAACCGCAGGAGCTTTCCTTGGCTATATCGGCTACTTCGACCATTTCCACCGTCAAAGCCTATTAAGCAACTGGAAGGAATATGTCGACACTTCAGGAATTTGCTTCCGGCATGACATCAGCCTGGTGGAGTTCCTGTCGAAGCCACATGAGCGTCTGCTCTGGAAGGCTCACTACCTTCCAGACGACAATTTATGTGTCGAAAACGCAATTATTCTGCAGCGCTTTAACCGTTATCCTTTGGTTATCGACCCTGCAGGGCAGGCTACAGAGTTCCTCATGGCTCACCACGCTGAGAGGAAAATCACAAAAGTCTCACTAGCAGACGATTCCTTCCTAAAGAACCTGGAGAGCGCTTTGCGGTTTGGATGCCCGATACTGGTGGAAGACGTGGAAAGAATCGACCCGGTGCTGAACTCTGTGCTGAACAAGGAAGTGCATAAGACAGGCGGCAGAGTGCTAATTCATGTCGGCGACTTGGAAATCGATTTCAGTCCGAACTTCACAATGTACATGGTCACTCGAGACGCAAACGCAAACTTCACTCCTGACTTATGCTCCAGAGTCACCTTCGTTAACTTCACTGTCACAACCTCCTCACTGCAAAATCAGTGTCTGAATATCTTTTTGAAGAGTGAGAGGCCGGATGTGGACCACAAAAGATCCGATTTGTTGAAGCTGCAGGGAGAGTACAAAGTCCGGCTGAGAGAGTTGGAGGAAAGTTTGCTGAAGGCAATTAACGAGTCTAGAGGAAATATATTGGACGATGATAGTGTCATTTCGACCCTGGAAACCCTAAAGAAAGAGGCAACCGTCGTAGCAAGAGAAGCCGCCCGCACCGAGGAAGTCATGAAAGAAGTCGAGCAAGTCAGCAACGAATACGTCACCTTAGCAAGCGCCGCCAGTCGCATCTACTTCGCTATGGAGTCTCTATCCGAAGTGCACTTCCTATACCACTTTAGTCTGCAGTTCTTTATGACAGTGGTGTCTGGAGTGCTGAAAAGCAAGGATTTGAGTGCTTTGGCGCCTACTGACTACGAAGGCAGACTGCAAAGCATCACGCACAACTTGTTCGTAGCGGTGTATTCCAAGGTCAGCAGAGGCATGCTGGAGACTGACAAGTTGGTGTTCGCACTTCGACTGATGCAAATCAGAGTAGGGCACAAGTTCGAAGAGGAAATGGACATCTTCCTAAAGGGCAACCCAGCCCTGCAAGAGTCTGCAGCATTCACCCTAGATGGGAGATTCACAGACAGTCAAGCGAAAGAGCTGAGTTCCTTGACTCAGCGAGCGCAGTTCCAGAACTTAATAGACCACATGAGATCGGACGATTCACTCTGGATGCAGTTCATGGACTCTCCGACACCTGAGCAAGAGTTCCCGCAGGACTGGGGAGTCGTGAATCCGATATACAAGGGCAACGAGGAGCGCGCAGTACTAACTATCCTGGAAATGACAGTGCTGAAGATACTCCGGCCGGACCGAATGATACCCCACGTGAAGAGGCTGATCAGTAGTGTGCTCGGCGAGGAACTGCTCAGCAACCAAGTAACGGATTTGACTGAAATCGTGCAGGACGAGGCCACTCCCAAGTCGCCGTTGCTGCTATGCGCTGCACCCGGCTTCGACCCTTCCCAAAAAGTGGATAAGTTGGCGAAACACCTGAATAAGCGATACACCTCTGTGGCTTTGGGCTCTGCGGAAGGGTTTGATCAGGCTGAAAAGGCAATTGCAGCGGCTTCGAGAACCGGCACCTGGGTCCTGCTGAAGAATGTCCACTTGGCGCCCTCCTGGCTTGTGGAGCTGGAGAAGAAACTGCACAGGATGAACCCACACGACCAATTCCGTCTCTTCCTGACGATGGAAATCCAGCCCAAAGTGCCCACTACGCTACTGCGAGTCTCTACCATTTTAGTGTTTGAAAGTCCTCCGGGCATTAAGTCTTCCCTGCAGCGCTCCTTCAAGACTGTGCTTAACCATGACCGCACTGATAAGGCCCCGGTGGAGCGGAGTCGACTTCACTTCTTGCTGTGCTGGTTCCATGCGGTTATGCAGGAAAGGCTGCGCTTTACGCCGATAGGCTGGACGAAGGCGTATGAGTTCAGCGAAGCAGACCAAAGGTGCACCTTGGATGCAATTGACGAGTGGATGGATAATCTGGCGCAGGGCAGGTCCAACATCCCGCCTGAAAAGATCCCTTGGGATGCACTAAGGGCGCTGATTGCCAAATCTCTATATGGCGGGAGAGTCGATAATGAATTCGACGATAAGATTCTGGAGTCATTTGTCGACCAACTTTTCTGCGAAAAGACCTTCGACCCCAGATATTCCTTATTCAGTGGAGAAGGAGCACTGACGGTGCCCGACTGTAGGACAATGAGTCAATTCGCAAGTTGGATCGAAGCCTTGCCCGGGGCTGAAACTCCAGAGTGGGCGGGACTGCCCAGCAACGCCGAGAAACTGCTCCGCAGCGAAGAGGCTTTAGCCTTAGTTCGCAAGCTGCTATCCATTCAAAGCACAGGAGACGAGGAATTGGCCTACTCAGAAAAGCAGGAGTCCAGCAGAAGCGCCTGGCTCCTAGCCCTCAACCAGCGAGTTCAAGTCCTGTATAAGATTTTACCTGGAAGTGTCCAAACTCTGCACCGAACTTCCGTCTCAATCACCAACCCTCTGTTCCGCTTCTTCGAAAGGGAAATCAGTCTTGGAGAAAAGCTGCTGCAGCAGGTCAAAACGGACCTCACGAATCTGAAGGAAATGACGCAAGGGAACATCAAGTCTTCCAACGAACTGAGGAAATTGGCTTTGGACCTGCATAATGACAAAGTGCCGAAAGCGTGGGTGCGCTATGCTGTGGCGCCTACTTCGGTTAATGACTGGCTGGTGGACTTCAAGAAGCGGCTGGATCAGTTGAATGAACTGTGTGTGTCGGGAGACTTTGGGAAAAAGGGCGTGTGGCTGGGTGGCTTCTTCTTCCCGGAAGCGTACATGACTGCGACGAGGCAAGCGACTTGCCAGCGCCACAAGTGGTCCCTGGATGAGTTGATTTTGGAAGTTGCGGTTGGCGCTAGTATAGCCGGGGCAGATGATGACGGCTTCATCATCAACAACCTCCACCTACAGAGTGCAGAATGGGGCATGGACAGCCAAGCCCTGGAGCTGACTCCCGACCTGTCCCACCCCCTGCCCTCCGTAGTGTTCCGCTGGGTGCGCAGTCGCAGCAGCCAGCACCGCAACCTCATTTCCATCCCAGTCTACCTCAACTACCTGCGCAACAAGGTCCTCTTTTCAGTGGAGCTGAACGGAGGCAGCCTGTCTAAGAGCATTTGGTACCAGCGCGGCACTGCGATCACCACTTGGAACCGAGATTAGCTAACAGTAGGTAGATTCGGACTCAGTGAAACATCACTTCCTGTGTCATAAAGTTGCAAATCCATGCACTATTCGCATTTTGCATTTACATTTCCCATATAAGAATCATATAAGCTGTGAAATTTGAAATTTGATGAGTCTCGACTCTCCGCAGTCTGAATTGACTGCCAGGCCTGCCACTCTTCGTATATCGCTAGGGATCTGACTATCCGCGAAGTCGATAGACACTTGACAAGAGTAAGTTGGGCGAGGTATGTCTGATCTGCAACTGAAAGGTATATAGTATATGAAAGCCGACCCTGCAGTAGCCGAGTCAGTGTCAGTGTTCAACGACGACTCCACCGTCCTCGTGTCCGCCCCCGCCTTCTCCCACACGCTTCACTTCCTCGACCCAGTTCTCGAAGAGTCCTTTCAAAGCTTCCTGCACCAAAATAATCACTCCAATATCGCCCTCTACCCCTCCTCGAACGAGCGGATTTTGCTGTTTACACTGCTGTTCCTGTCCAATATCGGCATTACCGCTATAGGTTATTTGGCGGATAAGATCTCCTACGACTTGGTTGGCGGAGGCTTGGCGATCCAGTGCGTCGGACAATCTCTACTAGCAGTGTGCTGCTTAGTGTTCCTATGCGCCAATCACAGGCTTAAAAGCGACCCCAGGCCTATCATCCGTCTGCAAATCTCCCTATACGTACTTTCAGTGTGTGTCTTTACAGTCCTCGACTCCTCCCTGGTGTACATGGTCATAGGCGGAGATGAGATCAAGCCAACTCTCGTGGGACTGATTCCGCTGCTTGTCACCTTCCTTGCCATGCAGTATTTGTTCTCGTGTGAGTTTTTCGTGTATGGGATTACCACTTCTGCGGCTTTGGCGGTGTATTTGGGCGTGCATTTGGCGGCGCAGGATAGAGGCATGACGCAGGTGTTGCTGGAATTTGCGGTGCTGGTGGTAGCGAGTGCTTTCCTTATAAGACGTTTGTACACTCAAGAAAAGGCAGTGCGCCTTGCCTTTCTACTGGACAGACAAGAAGGACTAGGGAAGGTACAGAAGGCCAAGACCAGCCACACCTCCATGCAGCACCCCTTCGCTTCCTGCGAGACCGACGACATCTCCTCCAAACTCCACAGTGTCCACTCCGTGCTGACTGAAGCACTGGGAGTAATTACCTTCCAAGACATTCGGGCGAAACTGCGCTCAGCTCTCCAAGACCTGGAAGTCGCTGCTTCCAGACTAACGACCCAGCCTCCCCCCGAGCCCACTCCCCCCCGAGCCGAGCGAGTTGACCCCAACATCGACGAAGACGACCGTATATTCGTGCAGCAAAACTACATGATGACCAAAGCTTCTGACTATGCCACTCAGCCTGCCCCTCCTGTCACTCAGAAAGAAGTCGTCACTCTCAATATCAACCTGGAATACGGCCTTCATGAGTTGGTGGCAGTTTTGACTCAGTTGGGGAAGAATTGGAACTTTGACATGTTTTTCGTGACGGAAGTGACAAAGGCGAAGCCGATAGGAATAGTGGGCAGGTACTGTCTGTCGAAGTTCGATTTGACGACTAAATTCAACATTTCGGATGCAGTGGCACATAACTTCTTTTCAGCGCTGGAGGGACGCTACAAGGACAACCCTTACCACAACTCCACTCATGGAGCGGATGTACTCAATTCCACCTTTTTCCTCTATAACCACTCTTTTCTCATTGGACATTTGACCGACGTGGAAATTCTGGGCGCGATTATCGCTACTTTGGGCCACGATGTAGGCCACAGCGCCTTCAACAACCGCTTTCTTGTGAACAAACGCGACACTCTGGCGATTACCTGTAACCTTTCCTCAGACAATGATATGAGCGTGCTGGAAATGATGCACGCTTCACTCACCTACTCCCTGCTGCTCGAGGAAGACCAGAACATCCTGAAAAGTCTAGACAGCGACTCCTGGATGCTGTGCAGAAAGGTGGTCCTGAAAATGATCCTCGCCACCGACATGGCCCGCCACTTCGAGCTCCTGGGCGGCTTCAAGTCCAACCACGCAGCCATTTCCACAGCTTCCATCGGCAAGATCGACGAAAGAATCGCTATCAGTGAAATGTGCATCAAAGCCGCAGATATCGGCCACGCGGCCAAAAGCATCGATTTGCACGAGCGCTGGACTCTCCTAGTTTGTGAGGAGTTCTTCCAACAAGGCGATATGGAGAAGAAACTCGGCCTGCCGGTCTCTATGTACTGCGACAGGGAAACCACCGATATCGCCAAGGTACAGTCTACACAGTCCCAATTCGGCTTCATTCAGAACATTGTGCTGCCGCTGTATTTGGCGATTAACACCTTCCTGGGCTCTAAGGACGTGGAGACGTTTTGCATCGAGCAGTTACGAGTGAATATGAATGTATGGGAAGTAAAGACGCGGAAAAAGAGACGATACACGATAAAGTCGAAACCAGGAGAGCGCAGCTTCATGAAAAGTGAGTTTCAGAAGCTTACTGAGCGGATTCGAGGGGAAAAGCGCGGGTAAGGACTAGGCAGTGGCACGAGTGGTGGGAAGGACGTGCGGGACAAGCCTCTGCCGGTGCTTCTGTAGCTTAGTCTCAGTTGCTTGGGAGCTGACTGGAAGGACTGCGCCCTTCGCTGTCAGCAGGCCAGAAATTTAGTTGGGCAAATGTGTTGATGTCCATTCACGAGCTTACGCTCCAGCACAGGCTGCCAACCCGCTTGCAGGAGGCTGTGTGCAGGCCTTATTGCCTGCTTCCCGCCGCACTTATTAATGGGTCTAAGTCTGCGTGACGGCGTTCAGCTTGGCGCAGGTTTCCTCCAGCAGACTGAGGAGAGTCTCCTCAGTAGCTTCTCTGTCCTTGCGCTCCTGCTCCAGGTCGTTCTTAATCCGTCCCACCACGTCCTTCAACATCGCCAGCATCGCCTCCTCACTTTCCTCTCGAGCTCTCCGGTCCGTCAGCAGCTCAGTCTGCACCTGCTCGAACTCGTCTTTGACTGCGTTGCTGAGGGACAGCTCCAGACTTTCTTTCTCTTGGGCTAAGGCTTTCAGGCCGTTCTGCAGTCTGGGCACTTCGGAGTCGATTTGACTGCGGATGGCTTCGAAGGCGTCCATGCGACTGCGAGTTTCCTTCAGTAGTTCACTTCGGAGGGAGGTGCTGCGGTCATCAATGGTCTTCAACAGCTTCAACTCGTTGTCTTTGCGGGACTATATGGCGTTTACGCCCAGCTCGTCACTGAGGACCTGCTGTATGCGCTGTTCCAGCTGGGACAGGTCACGCATTTTCTGCTCCATTTGGGACTCTCGGCCGCCACGCTCTTCGTCGAGGGCCTTCTGAAGTCTGCCCACCTGCTCCCTGAGTATGTTGACTTTCTTATTGGTCTGTTCCTGCACTTCCCACATCTGTTCCTCTAGCGCCTGATACCTGCGCTCCAACTGGTCCAGCCGGCCGACTCTGTCCGTCTCCAGCGTAGTCTGCAGTCCACTGAGTTGCTGAGAGATGCGGGTAATTCGGTCTTGCTGGGAGTACAGCGCTGAGCTTTGGCGACTCATGGTGTATATGGAAGTGTACTTTGTGCACTTGGCGCAGCAGGACTTTGAGCAGTGCGAGGGACTGAAGGGGGCTTTAAGCGACTCTCTGCGCTGCTATGAAGAGTTCTATTTGGCGTTTGACTGGGTGGACATTCCCAGTCGCTTGGCTATTCTGGAAGCACTGGAAGACCGAATCCGAACATCTGAGCCAGTTCCCCTGCTCACGCAGCTCCTGCCTATCCTACACGTCCGCACCCGCCTCTGCGACACCTATCGAGCACTGGCAAACGACAGAACCGCAACTGCAAGTCTGGGAGGCACGTTAGACCTGCTGGGGCAGGAGCTGCGGACTGTCACAGCGGCTTCCTTAGCCCCTTATCGAGACACTTGCTTGTGCGAGGTCCAAATCCTGGAGCGGGAGTTGGCCTCCGCAAGTGCGCTTTCCCAAGGCTGTTACTATAGCGCGGTAGCCACTCTGACTCAGCTCAAGCAGCGCTTGCGGCAGTGGGAGCTGATCTTCATCCACAAGAAATACTCTCCTGTCGGACCGAACTCCAAAGTCGACTACAACGGGATATACAAGTGGCACATGCAGTACTTCCTGAACCTGCTGGCGAAGGCAGCTTTGTACTTCGCTAGAGAACTGAGTGGGATGGCGGATGCTGACTTGGTGAAGTACGGCTGGGAGTTGAGAGAGCGGTGACTGTCACTCAGCATTGAAAGCTATGCCGCAGCCTTTCAAGAGATCTGCCTTATTCGTGTCCTGGACCACTTGCCCAGACTGCTGTATCACCACCCTCCTGCCGCCTCCTTGCCTCCCCCCGCAGTAACCGACCTGCTGCTTCCACTAGGAAGAGGAAAGACACTGCACATGGAAGCCGAGGGAAGTGCATGGCTGCTGGCTCAGGTGGAGACTGAAGTGTACCTGTCCGTCAAGACCTCAAGTGCGCAAGCTGCAAGGGACTTCGAACCCCTGCTCTCCCAGTTAGCACTGCGCCTCGCCTCTCCAGTTCCCTAAGCACTAGCTGGACTTAAGTCCTACTTGTACCTAAACGAACCCCCACAGCTCCAGATTCAGGACCTTGAAGTCTTCCGTCGCTGCCAGGTCGCTGTTGCCGTAGGTGTCGCAGTAGGCGGACCTGCCGTTGACGAGATCCGCTGCCACGAACAGGCCCGACTGCACTCCCGCCCCGAAGATAACGGCTTGCAAGTCCGATATCACGTAATACTCATTCAACAGGGTCGCGTGGTAGGATCTCAGTCCGCCGCCTTTGAAGGTGAAGAGGAAGTTTTCGCCTGTGCCGTAGAAGCGCTTGGTCACTCTCCACGGCTCTGAGATGAAGCCGCCGAATACGGTATGAGCATCGTCCTGGATGATTAGGAGAGTCGCGCCGAAGTCACAGGCGTTGCGGTACATTGTGCGCAGTGCAGTGCCATGCTCACTCGGCGAATAGACGAGTTTCCAGTTCCTGAGTTGGAAAACCTTAGGCAGCTCTTTGCGCAGGGCAGCGAACATGGGCTCCGTCAGAATGGAGGACTTGATGCTGAGGACTTTTTTCTTGATGCGGCCGTAGAAGACGGGGGAATCGGAGATGGAGAGTGAGGGCAGAGCACGTGCAGGAGCACTTTCCTCCGCCGGCACTTCATCAGATGAATTTGACTGAGACCCGTCAGACTCCTCAGGCTCTGCCAATTCTTCTGAGGAAACCTGCAGAAAAGGCATTTTTTCCGGCTCTCCAAACTCCTCACAAAAGGGTATCACCGACTTCGTCCTCATCCCCTCACTCTCTATATGGTCCCGAAACTCCAATATCGCCTTGCACAGAATCATCGACTCTTCCGCCAGCTTCTCCGGAGTGAGAAAGTCATCAAACACGTCCTTCTTCTTCGACAAGCGGAAAACCACCCTGACCAGCGCCCCTTCTACATTCCGCAGCGCTACGAATAGGTGCAAGAAGTGCTTGGACCGCTCCACCACGTACTTGCACTGCAGTACATCGTGCATGTCCACGTAGCAGTAGTAGCTGCTGTGCTGCGCCTCCACCTTGTCTTCGTCACTGCGCTTCACTATGCACTTCTCAGTTTCTACTTCGAAGCAAATGAAGTACTCGCAAATTGTCAGTGCGCCCTTTACCCTGCCTTCACTGGTGCAGTAACTAGCACTCTTTTTCACCAATTGACACATCACATCCTGATGTGCTTCTTCCTGCATGAACATTCCGGAAGGCCCTGCGACAGCTTGCGCTCTGACTTTCAGCACTTTGCCTGCCACAAGGATGGACTGCTCACTGATGTGGTTGATTCTTAGCAAGTTGTGCACACTGGGTAGGACTTACGGCATGTCGAATCGGAGAGCGATGCCAGCCACTGTGTCGTTTTCACATACGACATAGTCCTGGTAGTCCATATTACCCGCTAGTCCTTATCTAAGAAGTCCGACTTGATCTTTTTGCGTAAGTCCATCTGCGCCCTCGCCTCTTTCTCCAGCGTGTCCAAATCATCACTGCCGAGTCTCGCAGCGATGAAGGCGAAAATGCCTACATACCAAGCCATGAAACCAAAGAGCGACAGCCAGGTTTTGACCCGCACAGAGCGAGGGTGTAAAGTGTGCAGATGGCCGAGGCGGTAGCGCATTTCGGTCGTGAGGTTGCTGGCTGGCAGTCCACTGAAGATGTCATCTGGGTCACGTCTTTGGCCCTTGATGTCGGGCAAGGGAGTGCGGAAGTCTGGGTCGCGACGGCTGATGGAAGTCGAGGGAGTCACGACGTCGGCTGCCAGGGCTGAGGTCTTTTTTAGCTGTTTCCCACCGGATAGCACCTTTTTTAGCATGAGATTCTAACGAAAAGGCGCTTCACCATGTCCTAGCGAAAGCTATAGCCACCTGCATCCTTGATTTGCTGCTGCAGCTATGGAGGATAATGATAAAGGAGGTACAGCGAGCCCACCTCAGACTCTACAAGACCCCCAAACACCTAATCGTACCCCCTACCTAGCTCCAATCCGTTCTCTCCGGCACCACTTCCCAGCTCCTAATCGACTGCAGCACTCTCCACTGCCGCAACACTCGCAACTTCAACCCTTTTGATGAGGACATCCGCTGCAGTGACTTGCAGCTCTATGAAGCCTACGGGTTTCTAGGACTGCTGCATGTGGAAAGCCGGGTGTATGCGGCTTTGGCGACTCAGGTAAAAGTGGTGGCGCAGTTCAGAGGACATGCCTTTTACCAGCTGCTGAAGACTGAGTTTGTGCAGGTGGGGGAGGGGGAAGTGACGGAGCAGGCGAGAGGAGTGTTGGACAGTACTGCCAAGGTGTTGGAAAGTGGCTTCTATGCGTCGCAGACCTTTGACCTGGCTAGGTCTATGCAGAAGCAGACGGAGGGACTGGATGAGCAGGCGGAGAAGTACTACTGGAACCAAACGCTTTGTAAGGAATTGCTTCAACAAGGAGCCGCAGCGAAGTGGCTCATGCCTATCGTGCAAGGCTTTATCGGCTTCCAGCGACTCAACATCCCCCCCGAGCCCATAGACTACCTCCTCATTTCTAGGCGCTGCAATGGCCGAGCCGGAACTCGCTACAACGTCAGAGGCGTGGATGACGAAGGCGAAGTAGCGAATTTCGTGGAGACTGAACAGATCATATGGACGGACGACACAGTTTTAAGCCTTGTCATGGTGCGCGGGACTGTGCCTGTCTTTTGGCAGCAGACAGGCTTAACAGCTCGCTTCGAACTCACTCGTTCGAAGGAATTGACAGCTCCGGCGTTCGTGAAAAGTCTCACCAACCTCATAAACACGTATGAGAAAGTGCTGTTCGTGAACCTGCTGAGTACAAAAAAGCCGCATGAAAGGGTGCTAACTGAGGCCCTGAAGGGACAAATCAAGCTCCACCAGAGTCAATTCGAAGACTCTCTTCACTATGTCGCGTACGACTACAAGACCGAAACAAAGGGAAATCTCGCAAACGCAAGTGCACTAGTGACGCAATTAAGTCCGTATCTACTGCTCCACCTCTTCTTCTCAGTCCAAGGGAAAGAAATTCTATCCCGGCAAAAGGGGGTCACAAGGATCAACTGCTTAGACTGCTTGGACAGGACAAATATTGTAATGAGTCGACTGGCCTGGTACATGCTTGGGTGGGAGTTGAGGTCAGTGGGTCGAGGACTGGTGGCCGAGTTCGATGACATGGAGAATGAGGCGGTAGCGGGGTTCAAAGCTTTGTGGGTGGAAAACGGAGATGCACTAAGTAGGCAGTATACGGGTGCAGGGTCGTCTGCATCCACTGCTGTACGGACTGGGAAAGACGGCTTTATGAGTCTTATTGAACAGAGCATGACAGGAATTGAGCGGTTTTACTCCGCTGCCTACGACGACGCTAAGAAGCAGGACGGAATCGATACACTGTTAGGGAAGCATAGTAGGACTATGACTGAGGACCTGCAGACAGAGGCGCTACGCAGGCATGTGAAGGAACGGGAAAGCGAGTTTCTAGGGACGGAGAAGGTCATTGTCAGAGTGTGCACTTGGAATGTGAGAGGGGAGCGGCCGCCTCCCTCAGATGTGCTCACCAACTTCATCTTCGAAAACGGCATCGAGCCCCACCTAATCGCCATCAGTCTGCAAGACCTGGTCCTAGTCAACGCAGCCAACGTGTTCCAAAGCACCAAACACCTTTCCCTAATTTCCGCCTGGACCAACCTCATCTCCGTCACCTTCACCAGACATACAGGGCGAGCCTACTTGCAGCTGAAATGTGAAGTGCAGGTGGGACTGTTGTCGGTTGTGTATGTGCGAAGTGATCTGGCTCCCTTTGTATCTAATTTGGATGTGGATAAGGTACGTCTGGGGTTGGATACTGCTTTGGCGGGGAAAGGCGCTATTGTGGTCCGTCTCAACCTGTACCACTCCAGTATTTGCTTCGCGAATGTGCATCTGTTTGGGTCGAACATCGATAACTCCACTCGTTTAAAGCAGCTAGAAGCTATCGAAGCCCAGGCTTTTCAGGTGGAATCAGTCGGTAAGCGCAAGCGATACCACATTAATTCCCATGATGCGGTTTTCCTATATGGCGACTTGAACTTCAAAATTGAGTCTACCGGTTCTCGCATTTACCAGTACTGCAAAAGCAACAATTTGCCGATGTTGCTTGCAAATGAGCAGTTAATCACAGTTATGTTAGAGAAGAAATCAAGGGTGTTGGACAGGTTTAAAGAAGGGGAAATCGACTTTTTACCCACTGTCAATAGAGGCGAATTAGCGAAGGAAAGTCCTGATTTAAACAAAGCTCAAAGCTGGACTGACCGCATTTTGTACAGCGGCAAAGGACTGAAACAGACTTCTTACGGTCCAATAGACATCAAGGTCTCCAGCCACTTGCCCCTCACCAGCAACTTCTCACTCACAGTCACCAAAATAAACGAAGAACAGAGGTGTCAGGTGGAGCGCGAGGAGTCTGCCAAGTGCTTTGCAACTGACCGAGTTTCCACCTAGATGCTGCAGTAGCTAGACTTTTACAGCAAATGGAGTATCGAGTTGGCACACTGAATCACTCATAAGACAAGTAGAAATTCGCTGATATTATGCGTTGGTTGACCTACCCTAAACCCAATTCTTCCTATCCCACTAGTCCTGCCTATTCCCCTTCTCCCTCTATCCGTCCCTGTTCTTGCCAGGGGGCTAAGGACAGTTGGCCCAGCCATATTGCACGAATGGTAAAGGCCGCAGAGAGGAAGGTCCCCGACACCATTCAGAAAGTGCGCAGCCGCATCGCCCAGGCAGACACCCAGCGAGCTGCTGAGCGCACTGCTCTCCGGGGACACCACAAGGCTGCTCGCGAGGTCGCCCTGGCTAAGGCTATCAAGTACACGGATGAGTACATCAATGCTGAGTTGGAAGAGGCGCACAAGAAGGCCCAGGCCAAGCACGAGCAAAACGTGTGGGTGCCCGCAGAAGCGAAGGTGGCGCTGGTCATCAGAATCAAGGGCATCAACAAGATGGCCCCCAAGCCCAAGAAGATCCTGCAGCTGTTCCGTCTCCGCCAAATCTTCAACGCTGTGCTGATAAAGCTTAACAAGGCCACTATGAACATGCTGAGAGTCATTGAGCCTTTCGTGGCCTATGGCTTCCCTTCGAGACACACTATTTCGAAGTTGGTCTATAAGCGCGGCTTCGCGAAGGTCAACCATCAGCGGCTTCCGATTACGTCGAATGACTTGGTGGAGCAGCAGTTGGGCAAGGTTGGGGTTACATGTGTCGAGGACATCGTGCACGAACTGGTGACCTGTGGTCCTCACTTCAAGGAAGCGTCTAGGTTCCTGTGGCCTTTCAAGCTGAATGCACCACGCAAGGGCTTTGTAGCCAAGCGGCACTCCTTTATCGAGGGCGGCGACTGGGGCAACCGTGAGGACAAGATCAACGACTTGGCCACTAGGATGCTCTAAGAGATAGGCAAAATGGGAGCGCGACTCAATCGCAGGGTTCAACGTGAAGGACCGCAAGAGTCCGTTTACCAGAACTTGAACCCGAGAGTTCTTATGAGCAGCAGTAGTCACAAGGTGCTGTCCTCCAGCACCGTCTCCAATCACTCCCCTCTCATCCTTGATGTCTATGTGGAAAGGACTTCCGTCACCATCGAGCAGGACGCAAACAACACCAACAAATACAGTTTGGACTTCACATTCGATGCGAAGTGTCCTTGCACAGTGACAGTGTTCTTTTATGCACAAGAAGTGCTGGATGCAGGGCAGGTGACGCAGGAGTAAGACCTAGGCAGTTACTACTGTGACCCAGTGCGAGATTTGCCTCCGCTAATACTAACGTTCGAGGCGGGCCTTGCACAGAAGTTTCCCTCCAAAACTATCGGTCTAAACATCGAAGGAGTCACTGAAAGCTTACTGCTTCTCAAGGACCGGAAAACCTACGTCTTCATCATCGAAATCGTAACCTCCACTCAGAAGCCTACCATCCCCGAAGCCGGCAAACGCCACCTTCAAACCACATTAGTGTCCCTCGCCAAGGAAAACGACATCTACAAGGCTCGCGTAGTCCACCAGAAATTCACATCCGACGCAGACTCTTTCTACGTAGCAGAAATCTTCGGCATGGAAAACAAGGGGCAAAGTGAATGCGTCGTTTGCATGACAGACCGGAAAGATACTGCTGTGCTTCCTTGTCGTCACCTTTGTCTGTGCACCAAGTGTGCCTATACTATGCGGGGTCAGCGCCAGGCTCGCTGTCCAATTTGCCGCACGCGTAAGTGCTACGCAGCCGCTCAGCGCTTATTGCAAGTCAAGGAAGAGTAGTCTGGTAAAATGGTAAAAGACGGCAAAGTGCAGGGATCTGGCTTTCCCAGAGATGTTAGAGAGGGACTGGCCACACGGATGTTCTCCAGAAGCAACCTCCATCGACTACTAGGCAGATCCAGTAGAGTGCCGAAAGGCTGTCGAAAGTTGGCTCAGACACTGAATTTCCGCGACTTTGAAGGCTTGCTCAGAGAGCGGATGATGACTTGGTCCTCCTATAGCTCTTCCCTGAGTTCCAAGTGGGAAGATATCCACCCGCGAATAGAGTTCCTATATCGACTCTTCAAAAGCGTGCAGACGCGGGGCGGCTGGCGGACTATGCTGGGCCTTGGACTATGGTCCGACCTGGAAAAAACTCTAGGTGTAGACCAAGCCAGAACTACATACGAACAGTGTCTCTCAATCCTGGACCCTGACTTGCACCCCACTGCTGTGCCTACAGTGGAGTACTTCCCGCCGAGTAGACTTGCGAAGTGGAAGGAAGTGCTGGCTGTGTCTGTGCCGCACAGCGAGGTTGAGATCAAGCGAATTTGTGCTTTGGAAGTCTGCATATTTCGCAAAGTGGCGGAGGTGGGTCAGCATTCACTACAAACTTGGGTAAGTTTGCTGCATTTTACCCCTATACCAAGGACTGAAGCTGCAGCTGAAATCACACATGACCCCAAACCCATCCACAACTCTCTCAACCTCGGAGTCCCCTTACTCCTTTTCAACCACAGTCACAAGCCTTGCTCTGTGCAGATCCACGCTGAGGCCGTTAGCTCCCTCACTGCCCAAGCACAGTTAGTCCTCCCTGCCCAGCGATACTTTGTAGTACTGAACCCCAGTGACATCCTACTCGTGCAAGGGCTGAATTGTGCGACTTTGACTGGAAATAAGAGTGAAGTCACTCGCTTGTCTTGTCTGCCGGGGCAGGGCGCGAGTCTGCTGCAAGTGTTGGAAAGAGCGAATTTGAGTACTTTGCTGAAACTGGAAGTGCCGTTTCCTGCGTTCACTTTGATATCGGAGTTACTGCTGCTGCGGAAATCGAGCTTTACGGATGAAGAGAGGTATCAGCTTGCAGTGAAATTAATGAGTCTTGTTGGAGACTGGAGCGAACCGAATCTAGAGTGCGCGCCTGCACTCCTCTGCTCACTATGTCGAAAAGAACTTTTCCTCCTCGCCTGGACCTGCACATGTGGATCCACTCTCTGTCCCTTCTGCAAAGAGGTAGTGTCTACTTAGGGAGTCTGCTGTGCGCAGCCTGGCTACAAGCAAGTCTTCACGTCCTCGGAAAGTCCTCGTCTCCTCACAGCCCTGCAAGTGGAGTTGGACGAGTTCACTAGTAAAGTGACCCAGCGAAGCCTTTCTCAGAACGGCCTGGCGAAAGCGCCTTCCTAGCACTAGATTGTCCTGTCTCAGTCCGTTCCTATGAGTCACGGGTTAGTAGTGTCTCATGTGCGGAATAGATACAGAGCTAGTGTGGTAGTGCTTAGCATAGTCACTTGCTTTGACACGTAATGTGGACCTATAACCGCTTTACCAAGGACTTGGATTGACAGGAAGTTTACGAGGGAGACTGAGGTGGATTTGGTTCATCGAATTCCCCGCTACCCAGCAAACCTTCTTATTCTCCGACTTCCCTACTGCTAGTTCATCAGACAGGGCATTCCTGCACTCTACGGCTTGTCCAACTTGCAGTATGAACAGACCTTGTGCGCATTGCTAGGGACATTATACTGCGGGCAGGTACCAAGTGCCTCAGGACTGGGAAGAGATTGGTGGTTGGCAATAGGATACAGGGAAGTTAGAGCCTAGGCATTCGAATCCTCAAGATAGACCTCCCACCTGCCTTCGAACAGTCTATCTGGAGACCCAAGGCGAAGTGCAGAAGACACAGATGAAGCAATCGGATCAAAGGCTGAAATTATAGGCAGAACATTCGTATGATGATATCAAAAAAGACCTGCGAATCATGGTTATTGACGCTTTTCGATATAAGTATATGCCAAATAGTCACTGCGGCTTTGGTCTAAGGCCTATTTCCACAGTCTGAAAACTCAAGATATCTATATTTAATGGGGAAATGCGATATAGTCCGAAAGTTAGTAAGGAACAGACCTCCAGTCATAAATTGAGATTTGCACCGTTGTAGCCCAGCACATAGATACCAGGGAAATATAGACTGAATGCATGTATGGAATTAATAAACACAGAAAGCTCTAGAACCTATAAGTGTAGAAGCAACACAAACCTGCCTCACCAGCAGTGATGCAGAGGTCACTTTTACACTAGCACAAAGCAAGTGCAACTGTACCAAACTCAGTAGATCTGCAGCATCTTTCCCCCGCCACTAGCCATAACTCCGCCGTCCTAGACTTAGCCTAGTTCCTTCCTGTCCTTTGCACACTCATTTGGACTCATAGGAACTCTCCCTGTGTTTCCAGTTAGTGCCGGGTAGCCGGGCATGATCAGAGCGTAATAAAGGTATGGCTCAGAAGAGAATTCAAAAGGAACTGCTGGATTTGCAGCGTGACCCCCCGGCGAACTGCTCAGCAGGGCCTTGCGGAGAAGAAGACTTCTTCCACTGGGTGGCCACTATCATGGGGCCGGAGGACAGTCCCTTCCAAGGCGGCGTTTTTTCCCTGAACATCCAGTTCCCCACTGACTACCCCTTCAAGCCTCCCAAGATCAACTTCCTGACGCGCATCTACCACCCGAACATCAACGCGAACGGCGCCATCTGCCTGGACATCCTGAAGGACCAATGGAGTCCGGCCCTGACCATCAGCAAAGTCCTGCTTTCCATCAGCTCCCTGCTGACAGACGCGAACCCCAACGACCCACTAGTCCCGGAAATCGCACATATCTACAAGACCGACAGGGCGAGGTATGACAACACGGCTCGGGAGTGGACTCGCAGATACGCCATGTAGGTAGCTAAGTCCTCTCCACCGCCATTATACGGTGGATGTCTCAGCGCTACATTGCCACCAGGCTGGAAAGCGCCTCGTCCATCTCGGACTTCCCGTCCTACATTGACTCGGGCAGTGTGGAGAGTGAGGCGCTGCACTACAGAGACAACCCACAGGTGGAGAGTGTCTTCGAAGAGTCCGATGAGCCGTCCAGACCCCCCGCAGACCTCAATTTCCTGGCCATCGGGCTCTACTCCGCCCTGCGCAATCTGCCGAAACAGCCCTAGAAAACCTAAACTGCCTAATTCACTAGCCTCGCAGGCAGCAGGTAGGCAGTTTCCCTGGGAGAAGTGCAGTTTTGGTCGTTTCTGCAGGGTTAAAGAGAGGTTTAAGGACTGGAAGTGTATTTGGGAAAGGCAATAAAGTCTGGAATAGAGCGCTTTTGACAGCCAATAAGCGCGAAATCGATACTTAAAATAGCGATTTTGCAGTTTCTTTGATTCTCAGCAATATGAAAGCGGCATAGTAGCGACTTTTCTCTCAACCAGCCTCTACACTATTGAATTGATCAGCAAATTACCCTCTAATAAAGAATCTAAGGGCGATACTCTACGAAATCCAGCATTTTCCGCAGTTCAGTCCGATGGTCCAAGTGTCCCTTGACTATGCTTGTGACATCGAAGTTCTCCACCCCAGGACTGGCAATGGCCTGCAAACCAATGGGCACATCGTCCTGCACACTCTGGTAGGCGTAGCGAAGCACCCAGTCCTGAGCTGAGTACAGATTCACGACCCTGCCGAGGACTGTGGCGCTGAGAGCGGCGGTCCAGAGCTCGGGAAGGCTGGAGACGGCCCCGCCCATCAGAATCACGTCTTGGACTAGTCCTTGCAGGTTGTTTTTCTTGAGGTGGGCGAGACAGGCAAAGATAGCTCTGGTTCCCAGGGAGAAGCCTATGAGAGAAACAGGTCCCTGGCCAAACGCTTGTCTCTCAATATTGGTAGCTAAGAGCACTCCTGCCCGGTCCGCCCTGTCCTCGGCGTCCTTAAAACTGCTCCAATTCCCCCGCACCCACTGAGCCGCAGAGGACGAAATCAGCCTCAGCAGCGCTACTCCCGGCTCTATTATCATCCACGGCAACTCCGTCCTGTAAGTACCCGCATCCCAGCGGAGAAACACCAAATTGCCCTGAGTGGGGTAGTCTGTGAGCTGCTTCCAGTCCTGGTCGGAGTCTCCAGACTCAGACTGCCAGCCTGATACTGCGATAGTCGTATTGAGGGACGGCCGCTCTAGTAGCTTTACCCACTGAAATGTGCGTAGTGCTGGACCTTGTGGGGTGGAGTTATAGGCAATTTGCCCTCCGTATTGGTCGATTTCCTCGAGTAATTTGTCTGGGAGGGTGGAAACGAGGGGGTGGTTGCACTCAGATAGGAACTGAGCGAGGGCCATTTCTGTGGATTTGCCCAAAAGCCAGGGGTCGAGGGTAAGGAACTGCCCGCAGGGTCTGGAACTGCCCAGTCTTAGGGCCAGTTTCCGGTAGAACTCGCGATGTAGGGCGGAATAGGGCGGAATTTGGCTTTGTTGAGATTGATGTTGCGGTAAATACTGCTGCGCTACGCCTGTAAGCAGCATTAATACACTTAACAAGGCGAAACAGTGGCTATCTATAGGCATATTCCTTTGCAAATCGCTCACTTTCTCCCTAAAGCTGTCCTCGTCCATATCAAATCCCTGCTCTATTCGCAGTATTTCCGCTAAAAGGCCTAAAAAGGACCCCAATTCTTCCCTAATTTCCCTCTTGGCAGCCACAAAGAGGACTTCTTGCGCTGCTCTGGGCACTAATTTCTCGTCAAACAGCGCAACTTCATAACTCACATGCACCAAATTGAGTACTTGGTTATGCACCATTGAAACCACATAGTTCTGCCTCTCAGTCTGTCTAATCCTCCCTTCCTCCCGATACTTCTCCTTCAATTCTCGCTTAAAACGCGTTTTTAGCGCTAAAGGCCACTCATATTCCGTCAAATTAGCAAAAGTCTCTTCCACTTTCGCCCAATGTTCCCTAAAAACGACCCCTAAGTACTCCTCCAGCTCCGTCACATCCACTTCCCTCATCCTCTCCTCCCAGTCCTGCTTCTCCTCTACACAGTTCTGCACGTGTCTCTCCACAGTCCTCAAGTCTTGCACTTTCCAGGTGGCATAGCAGTGCAGCAGGTGAGTTTGGTAGGTGAGCAGCAGGGCTTTGAGTGGGAAGCGGGAGCGAAGGAGGTGGTTCTGAGGGAAGTAGAGGTCGAGTATGGAGGAGAGTTGGGAGGTCAGGGATGTGGTGAAGTGGGCAAGGTGGGCGAAGCATAGGAAGGAGCAGGGCTGGTTGAGTTCCTGTTGGTGGGATTTGAGGGTGTGTTGTTTGAGGATTTGGCCAGCGGATTCGTGGATTTCCTGTCGGATGAGCCGGAGGTTGGCCTCGGTCGCCCTGTCTGCGACTTCTTCTCTCAGGGACTCCAGACTCAGAGACTGGTCTTCGAAGCTTTGCCCGCTCTGCACCATTTTCCCCAGCACGAAATCCCTCACCGCCTCCTCCACCTCTTCCTGCCTTTTCGGCTTTACCCACGTTTTCAGCCAAGTCTCAGCCTCTTTCAGCACCCTGTCCCTGATTTCCATTTCTACTATGGCGCACTTAGTCCTAGCTCTCTTTCTCAGCTGCGATTTCCTTCTCCACCTGCGTAATCTTCCACTTCTGCATCATCAGCTCCATCTCCAAGTCGCGAAGGCGAAGAGACAAAGCATCCCTTTGGGTCTCCAAGGCAGGGATTCGGGACAGGGAAACGAGGGCATTGAGGCGGGACTGGTGGGCTTGTGGGAAGAGATCAGCGTCGAAGGGAGCGAGAGGCCGGGAGAGCAGCTGGGCTTCCAGGGTGAGGAGGAGGGAAAGGGAGGGAGGGGCGGCCATTAGTATATCCACACTGCATATCTAGCCTGAAACTGCCACTTCTGGACTGATTTGGACCTAAAGCGCTTATCTACGGCCACTTTTCCAAGACTGCCATTTGACGCGGTCTGTATATTCCCTCAAATGCTATTCGAGCAGTTTCAATGTACAAATCAGATATATCGACTACACAAATGCCAATAAAACCGCCGATTCCATAGTAAATCTAGTGAATAAACTAGCAAATCTGCTTCTTCGCCCGAGAAAAACTCCCGTTCCTGGGCCGATTGAGCGTGGAAGTTAGCGACTTCGGCCTGAACTGCGCTACAAACTTCGGCGGCTTGGGCCTGCAGTCCTCAAAACTGCACACATCCGCCATCACCTTCACAGTACACGTCCTCAAACCCTCTTGTTGTCTCCTGCCCAGCAGAGACCCAGCTTCTTTCAGCTCTTCTGAGGCTTGAGACAGGCTGGAGTCCAGCACTGGGCCGATTTGAGCCAAAAGACCGACTTGTTGTCGGAGGAATCCGCCTGCTTCGGTCTCACAGAGCGATTCGCTGGCCAAAAGTCGGTCTTCGTACTCTTCTTCAGCTCTTAGTTTCTCATTTTCGACTGTTTCCAGGCTGTTTTCGAGGCTTTTGGCCTCATTTACTGCTGCTTGGGAGAGTTCATAGAGCTGTTCCTCGATATAGTTCTTCTCTCTCACTGCAACTGCCAGCTTTTCTCGCAAGCATCGCAGATTTTCCGCCTTTTTCCGGGTTTCCGCCAGCAAGCCCTGCACACAACTGTGCCTTTTCGCCTCTGCACCGCTCATAACTCGGCCACACCCCTCCCGACACAGTACCAACTTAGTCTTACAGTCACTGCAATTGAGCTTTTCCGCTCCAGTATACGCATTTTCCTTAGAATCCACGTCACTGCTGCATGCAAATGCACAGCGGCTTTCATGCCTATAGGCGTCCTTCACTCTGACCCAGACCTCACACCCATGTGGGTGGAACTTGCAGCGCAGCTCCATGTCCTGCAGCTTCAGATTCAAAAACTTGCTCACAGGCACGAACTCAGTGTGAGTGCATTGCCGGGCTGGGGAGGACAGTCCGATGCAGCCTTTGCAGAGGAAGAGACGGCAGAGGGAGCACTGCACGGGGCTGTTTAGGACTTCGGTGCAGACGCAGCAGAGGAAGTGGGGCACGAGTTCGCTCTTTTTGAATCGGCAACGTTCGAGACCCATATTTGCAGTGGGAGAGGGGAGGTAGGACTGGCTTGGAGAGGCACTAAACACTAAAATAGAGGCGAACTGTAAGCTTGGGAATATGGAAGCGGACTAATTGCTTTACATTTGGTACATAGGCAGTATGGAATCGCACCAAGCTCTAATTTATGCGATTTGGACGATTTGCCTCTAGCGAAATTCCCTAAATTCAGCTTATCATCTCTCCCTTTTCCCAATTTCCAAACTTCACCATCGCTTTTTCGGTACGTAAGAAGAGAAATGACTAGTGACGTCGCACGCTGGCCGCCTGAAGCCGAATTGGGTGTGGGGACCTTCAGCAGGGTCTTTTCCTCCACTGACCAGCAGACTAGAGCGGCTGTTGTGCTCAAATACCCCACCCTTCCCCAAGCTGCTGCAATGCTGGAGAAAGAGGCCAAGACTTTGGCTAGTCTCCAAGTGGTCAAATGTAAGAGATATCGCTAGGTGTACCCCGACTCATCCACTACTCCAAGACTCCTGCCTTTCTGGTCATGCAAAAAGTAGGGCCGACTTTGTTGACACTAAATAAGGAAAGGGGAGGGCTGACTATAAAGACAGTGATTATGCTGGGACTGAAGGCTTTGGACGGACTGGAAGAAATCCACTCAGCAGGGTTTCTGCATAGAGATATAAAGCCTGACAATATTTCCGTGGCTTTAGCCCCTATGGAGGCCACTGTTTACTTCATTGATTTCGGACTTAGTCGTCGATTTGAACGGTCTGGCAGTCATGTGGCCTATGCAGAGGGACAGAGTTTCGAAGGGACGCCGTATTTCGCTTCTCTGAACAGTGTGAAAGGAGTGCGGCCGGGGAGAAGGGACGACCTGGAGTCCCTGGGCTACGTCCTGCTCTACCTTCTACAGGGCAATTTGCCTTGGTTCTCAATCCAGTGCCCGAAGCGCACTGCAACACTACTATGCGAAGTGCTAAGAAGCAGGGAAAACTACCCCCTGGCAGTACTGTGTCACAGCAGCAACGGGGAACTGAAGGAGTTTTTGACATACTGCCAAGGACTTGTCTACTCGGAAAAGCCCGATTACGATTACCTACGTAAGCTGCTGACTGCCTGGGCACAGCGACTGGCTGTGGACATTGACTGGGCGTATGATTGGACACCTGCTCAAGCGCCCAGAGTGCAGTCGCCCCTGCGCAAGCACCATCTCAAGCGCAAGAAAAAGTGCAAAATGGTCGTTTGCGCCAACAGTCCCAGCCTAAATATGACCGAACTGCAGGAACAAAGCGAAGATTCGAGTCCCGGCCGCAAGCGCAACTCTCTCCGCGGGTTCTTCATTGAAACTTCCAACTCAGAGTCCTCCTCTGCAAGCGAAAACAGCCCTGAAATGCCCAAAACACCCGTTAGAAGCATTGGCCAGATCCCGAGTTTGGGAATCAGACCTGTTTGGGTGCAAATGGAACCCAAAACTGCCTTTTTGCCCACAATCAAGGAAAGTGGGACGGGAAGGTCTCGAAGTCATACCTGTGACGAAATAGCGCTGCTGACAGGTAAGTAAGCCTTTTCTTTCTCTATGGATTGCTGGGTGGGAGACAGTGGATTTGAGTGGGTATTTAGCTATAAACTGTGGTAAAACCTCGCAGTTTGCTCCTCCCCGCCCACCTCTGCCGTCATCTTCCGCAGTATCCACCTCAGAGCCAGGGCCAACACTGCCACAACTGCCAGCATCACCCCTACATATAGCCAGGTGCTTTCTGTGCTTGGTTCGAAGGCACAGAAGCGCTCGTTGCACGTGGAAATGCAGTCTGCGGTGTCACAGACGGTCAGGCAGAGGCTTTGACAGCGCTGGTCGTGGCCAAGAACTGAGCCTTGGTAGGTGCGAGTGGTGGTGGAAAGGACGACTTGCAGGAGAAGTAGGTAGAAAAAAGCACTTGAGGGCATTATATATGGGCAGTCGATGACATATGGAAAGGATTGACTGAAAAGGAGCGATTTTCGATCGTTCACACTGCATAAATCGTAGATTCGATACAGTAAAATCTCTATTAATCTGCCCTAAATGTGAATTATCCCTAAGTAGACTGTCCCTTTTCCCTGCTTTCCAGTGCAACTCCCTTCATTTCCCTGAGATACCTATAGGTCAGCAACCACAGAAGGACATTGGCCGCCACGAAGCCCAGCCACACACTTACTTTCCCTATATCACCGGCCACTATTTCCAAGAAGCTAATACCCACCAGTGCTGCGGACACCCAGCTTAAACTATACGCAATTCCACAAGCCAAGCCTCTGACTTGCAGCTGTTTTGGGAGTTACAGGGAACAGCTCGGGAGGGATTACGCCTGATAACGGGGCTGTGGACAGATTGACGAAGCAGAAGTAACTGAGGAGAGCAGTGAGGGAAAGCCACTTGGACAGGGAGTCGAAGGAGGTGTACACTTGCAGGTAAGTCCCTAGGGCCATTAGCAGCATACTGACACCTTGGAAAGGGACGAACACTAGGAGGATCCATCGACGTCCCAATTGATCCACTATTGCCATATTGAGGAAACAAGCCACAGCCCCCAGCAGAAACAGCATAGTGGCCGCCAAGTTGGCAGAGAAGTCCGACTCAAACCCCACTGAAGCCATCACTTGTGAGGAGAAGTACATAATCCCTGCAAAGCCTGAGAGTTGGTAGAGCACCAGGTAGGCGTTTACGTACAGGAAGTTGGGGAGATGGTTGGAAAAGAGGGAGGAACACTGAGCGGAGAGGCTGACTTTGGACTGATTTCCTGCGATTTCCAAGGTAATTCCCTCTATTTCTGTACTTACAAAGGCCTCAATTGCCTTGCTTTCTCCTTTATAGAACCGCTTCATGCCTGCTTTCGCTTGCTCTGAGCGGTTCTGTTGTACCAGCCATCTCGGCGACTCTGGCATGAACAGAAACAGTGCCAGTAGGTGCAAAACAGCGGGAACCGCCCCAATCACTACCATTTCCTTCCACAGTGGGGCGGTTACTAGCGATATGCCCAGGGCAGCTGCTTCGGAGACCAGCCAGGCTGCAGTAAGGGAGGAAAGACAGACACCTCGGTACCTGGTGGGAGTGAGTTCTGCGATGTAGACACGGTTGAGAGTGATATTGAGTCCCTCTCCGAAGCCTGTTATGACTCTGCCAGCTATCAAATAGGCGCTTTTTCTCGCACTAATAGTCACAGCGGTCCCAATAATAAGGATTAAGTCACTGATTGCGATAGACTTCTTCCTGCCCAGCCAGTCCCCTAGCAAGTTACTGCCCAGGGAGCCCAGCATTGCAGCCAAAGCGAACAAAAAGACGGCAAGTCCCTGTGTGTTTTGTGTGGTATCTGCCACATCCTGGGGGAGGTAGAAGAAGGCGGGACTGATAATGACGAGGAGATAGGCGCAGGAGACCTGGGAAAGGACACATAGCAGGGAAATAAGGGATAAATAGGCGGTGTGGACTGCAGGAGGCTGGATTAGCGGCTTGGAGTCCATTAGTATGCTATATTGATAAGTAAGTGCTTAAAAGCTTAGAATATAGCAGGGTCAATTCCTTGTTGCTGCCTAGACTAACAGTGTTCTAATTCTTCTGCAGTAATGGATTTATTTAAGAAAGAGAGAAATTACTTAGATAAAAGGCAGCGATTTGACACTGAAGTTTACATCGACTCCGTTTTGAATGAGAATTATCCCTAAGAAGACTGTCCCTTTTCCCTGCTTTCCAGTGCAACTCCCTTCATTTCCCTGAGATACCTATAGGTCAGCAACCACAGAAGGACATTTGCCGCCGCAAAGCCCAGCCACACACTTACTTTCCCTACATCAAAAGCCGCTATTTCCAAGAAGCTAATTCCCACTAGTGCTGCGGACACCCAACCCAAACTATACCCAATTCCACAAGCGAAACTCCTCACTTGCAGCTACTTGGGAGTTACAGGGAACAGCTCGGGAGGGATTACGCCAGAGAGAGGGGCTGTGGACAGGTTGGCGAAGCAGAAGTAACTGAGGAGAGCAGTGAGGGAAAGCCACTTGGACAGGGAGTCGAAGGAGGTGTACACTTGCAGGTAAGTCCCTAGGGCCATTAGCAGCATACTGACACCTTGGAATGGTATGAATACTAGGAGAATCCA
>Ga0247837_1002093_pt1 | contig 39001 bp, 30 predicted proteins | sample LaCtaG_2_FD_187115 | JGI IMG/M metagenome (GOLD analysis project Ga0247837, IMG submission 187115) | Freshwater microbial communities from meromictic Lake La Cruz, Castile-La Mancha, Spain - LaCruzMarch2015_14.5m | ecosystem: Environmental > Aquatic > Freshwater > Lake | place: Spain: Castile-La...
ATGGAGGGAACCGAGCCTCTCAGTTGCGCTCACTGCCCTGCAGTGCCCCAAGTCAAGTGCTACTGCCTCGAAGCGCCTATCTCCCTCTGCTCCCACTGCGCCGTGGCCCACTTCAGCCAAGACACGACCGCCCTCCACCGTCCTTTCCCAGTGGACTCAGTGTCCCTGTCCTCCACAGACCTATGCGGAGTCTGCAAAGTCTCCCCTGCAGTTTCTCTCTGCACCTGCATGTTCCCTTGGATCAGCTACTGCACTGACTGTGCCCGGGCGCACTTCAAGGAGGAAGCGGAGGGCAAGCACTCGCTGCAGCCGGTGAAGGCGAGGAACTGCTTGCAGAGTTGTGAGGATGTGCAGGGGTTCCAGGAGAGGTTGGAGGTCATTGAGGAGTTTGAGAGTGAGGTGAAGAGGAATGTGGTGACTATTGCGGACTGTATTAAGCAAGTCAACGAAGTGGCCAGCCAGCTGATCTCCGCCGTCGAAGGCTGGCGGGAAACCACAGTCCGCGGACTCCTCGAAGCCCAGGAAAGGATCAGCCAGAACGTGGAAATCAGCTGCAAACAACTAGACAGCCTGCGCTTCGAAGGCTCTATCAACCCACTCAGCAGACTGGAGCAACTGGTGGTCCTGGCCAATAAGGGCAACTGCGAGTCCTTTAAAGCGGAGCTGGCGATGGTCAAATTCAGCATTGAGCCTGACCGGCTGATAGGGCAAATCCCCTATTTGCTGCGCTTTGGGGAAAACTACCTGCTTCTGGAGCAGCTGAATAAGCTGTTTTACGTGATTCCCAGGACCAACAAGCTGATCACTCTCGACCTGCCAGAGCTCACTCCCCGGGAAACGCTCCTCAGCACCGATTTCAAGTTCAAATCCGCCTCCGCCTGGGTCAAACTCCCCTCTGGGGAACTCTTCCTCTGTGGCGGAGTGCGCCAACACAAGGGCGCCACCTACTACAAAGAAGCAGTCCTCATCGACCCCAGCACCAAACAGCTCAAACAGCTCCCGCCCATGAAAACCTCTAGGTGCAGACATGCAGTCGCCCACTACAAGGACGCTATTTATGTATTTGGAGGGTATAATGAGGCGTTGCTGAAGTCTTGTGAGAAGTTTGACGTGTTGGAGAACTGTTGGGGCGGGCTGCCGGACTTGAAGGAGGGGAAGGACTGCATGAGTGTCAGTATTTGGAGGGATAGGGCGTATTTGGTGGGGTATGGGTCGAATAGGGTGGAGGTTTTCGACTTTGTCACTGGCAACCTTTTCGCACTCCCCGCAGCCTTCCGCGCCTCTGTCATGAACATGTTAATGCCCAAGCACTGCGCAATTGTGGGGATTGAGGCCGGGGAGCTGGTAATTGTGATGGAATCGGAGATACTGAGAGTAAATGTGGACAGTCAGGCTGTCAGGAGTGTCAATTTGCCTAGTAAATTGGAGCGGGCGTGGCACACCCAGTGCGCTCCAGTGGTCCTGAAAGGCTCCGAAATCCTCTTTTTCACCCTCGACCAAGAACTGTGGAGACTCACTCTGCCCACCTCCGACCTCAAACTCCTCCTAACAGTTAAGTAGTCTAAACTAGGAAGAAGAGACTTGGAAGTGGAAGGCGGGTGTAGAGTGGGGTTTACGGGTAATTTGATATGCAATTAGGGGAAATTGGAGGAGGTGGGACGTAAAAGTGGGAAATTTGAAGGAGTAGGAGGAGGGAATCGATGAAAAGGACTGAATTTTTGATGGTTTATTAGAAAATTCACTACGAATTCTGCTAAAAGTAGGAAATTTAATGGCTTTAGGGGGAAGTACAGTTTTCAGGTCGAAATTATCGACTTTGCATACAATTTGAGCAAAATTGTTCATATCTTCGCATTTTCAGTTTAAATCCCCTGTCTTGCTTACGCCATTGCATGGATGTAATGGACGACGAGCTATATGACGACTTCCTATTCCACGCTGAAGCTTCTCAATACGACCGAGACCTAGCCAGCTGCACTTCGTCGTCCCAGGAAGAAGCCAGTCGCAGAGACCAAGACATCCGCGCCTTAGACGCCTTCGTAGGCCTGTTAACCGCAGAAGCCAGGAGCTACTTACTAAGACGTCTAGCGGGACAGCCCGCAGGCCACGAGCGCAGAACCAACTACTCCGCCCTCAAGAACACAGAGTCCCAGAAGGAAGTGAGGCAGACGCTTCTGCTGGTCGCAGGGCTGGTCAGCAGGGGAGATGCACAAAGGCTGTTGGTTGATACTACTGAGGACCTGCACTTGGCTGCCAATGCCGAGCCCTTTGCAGCGGGGTACCGGAAGAGACAGAGGACCACGAAAAGCGCGAAGACGGAGGATTTGGCGGCCCGCCTGCTGACCAACCTGGGCGCTGCGTACAAAGCGCACACTAAAAAGAGGTCTGAGAAGAAGCGACTGCTGTCGATTGCTGCCCCTGAAATCACCTATGCCGAAGGTCGCCGAGTCTTCGGTTGCGGACCCGGCCAATTTTCCCGAGCCAAGAAACTCGCAGAGACCTTCGGGCCTTTTTCCGACGGCAAAGCGCAGTCAGAGGAAAGCAGCTCAAGCGAGTCTAAGGGAGTGGTGGAAGCGGAGGATTTAGCGGAGCAGGTTTTGGCGGGCCCGAAATCTCGCCCAGGTGACCAATAAATTAGTCCTGTAGTGACTTGTGCCGCTTGGAGTCGGGGGGAGGGTTGGGGAAGGCTTCGAGGTGGGTGCGTTTGGAGACTGGGTCGATTGTGATTTCGTCTGTTGGAGGGATAGTCTGTAGGTCGTCCTCTGAACTTTCCTCCTTGACCTGAGCGAAGCAGCACTCTTTGAGTCCTAAGCTTTGCACCTCCTCGGGGATCATCCTGGGGTTGTAGGAGTAAAACCTAAGCGATACGTCTCCTTTCTTCATATAATTAACCATGTTTTCACTTCTTTTCATGCTCGATGCATACTTATTGGCCTCACTCCCATCCGCCACCAACACCACCACTCTCCCATTCCGCTGTCTCCCAGTCCTCCCGAACCTCTGAATCATCCGAATCGGACTCGAGCAAGCATCATAGCACACTATCAGGTCCACTTGCCCAATGTCCAGGCCTTCCTCACCCACCGAAGTCGCAATAAGCACTCTAATCGTCCCAGCCCGGAACTGCTCAATTACCTGAGTTTGCTCCTTTTGCGCCATTCCGGGCAGAGACTCCGTGCCTCGGCTTTGCCCGATGAAGACTGCGGATTTGATAGTGACTTCTAACTGGATCCCCAAGAAGTCCTTAATGGCGTATGCGCTGGTGCGATATTGAGTGAATACAATTGCTGTACTTTCTTCATTATCCCGCGTAAAGTCCCTCAAAATATCTGCCAATTTGTACATTTTCGGGTGCTCCTGGCCTTCTTTCGTCAGCACATCTGTGAGCGACTTCAGCTTCTTGTACTCTTCCAAGGCCATGACTTGCCGCTTTATCGCCTTTTTCTTGCCTGGGTCCTTCGCCAGGTCCTCATATCCGCTCAGAAAGCTTAGAAAAGAGGCGAGTCCGTGCTGAGTCAACTGCACTTTTCCGTTCAAAAAGGCCATTATACTGCCCAAACTACTGTAACATTCGTCGATGTTTTCAGGGCCAATTCGACTCAAAAGCAGTCCTCTCTGACTTCCCAGTCGATTGATCGCGTCCAAAACGTTCATTTTATTGATCATTTGCGGCTTTTGGGTTATAGACGCGTCCATGACTCCGCAGAAACACACTGGAGCGATCAACTTCCCTAGCAGTCTGAGGATCTGCTCCTCCACTGCCTTGAACCCTGCAGCACTGTCGACCTGGACCATTTCCACTGCCTTTTCATGGGTGTATTGGGCGATGTCGGGGTCGCTTTCTCTGCGTACTTCCACTTTGCAGACCTTGAGGTTGTCGACGACGCTTTGGATGTTTGGGATTTGGGATGCTGGAGTGGCGGAGAGGGCGAGAAGGCGATAGCCCACTTGTTTCGCTTCTAATGCATTGATGATATTGCAGTACGCGTAGCTTCCAGTGGCTCTGTGAGCCTCGTCAATGACCAACAGGACGACCTTGTCCAGGTCTATAAGGCCTCTGTTGATGTCGTTCTCCAGGGCCTGCGGGGTCATAAACCAGACTTTCGCCCGCTGGTAAATGGCCTGGCGCTGGGGAATTGACTGCTCCCCAGTCGCTAAGGCTACGTCCTGTGCACTCAGGTTCGCATTGCGCCGTACTCCCGTTATTTGCTGCGCAACTAGAGGTCGAGTAGGCGCCAAAAACACAATCTTCCCGCCCGGAAACCACTTCGCATAGTTCAATATCACGGCCGAGGCAATAAAGGTCTTCCCCAGGCCTGTGGGAATCGCCACCAAAGTATTGAAGCAGAGGGCGGTTTTGACGATGTTGAACTGGTATATGCGCAATTCGTCGGATCGGGGGTAGTACCAGAACTGCCCGGTGTGCTGGTCGTAGGCGGGCCGGGGCGGGGAGCCGCTGTTGGCGGGAGGACGCAGAGTGTCGTCGGATTTGGCCACTGGCGCAGGATCTGGCTTGGAAGAGGTGAAGAAGCGGTGAATGTTCGTTTGGGCCATTTTTGAATTCTCCCCGCTTAAAGAAAAGCGGGATCCAAAACCCGAAGAAGGGAATTATATAGCCAAAGTGAGTAAAAAAGCCCTAAACTAGTCGATTTACTACTTGATAATTCGAAATTTTGTGAAATTCTAACTATTTTTCTCCTTCCTACTTTCAACTTTCCAGTCTAAAGACCTCATGTCCCCTTTTTACCCTAAAAGTCCCTAAGACTACTATTACAGCACACTCCAACTGTTAGGAAAAATCTCCAACTGGGACTCGCCAAGGACTTGACTGCTGCGAGCGGCGTAGGGGATGGTTTTCGGCTGAAAGGAACATTCTTGGACTTCTCTATCCCGCTGGAGCTGCTTTTGAGCTTCGATTTTCTGAGCGAGACGCTGGCGCTGCTCCATAATCCGCTCATAGAAGGGAGTGCGACTGCGCTGTTGGAAGCGCGCCGAGCCTCTATATGAGTTTATAGTCGGTCGATGGCTGCCTGAGTCCGCTCCATTCACATCCTTTTTCGCATAGTTCAGCAGCTTCGCCTTCTGCGGCGGCGTCAAAGTCTTCACCAGCGCATCCATCGCCTCGCAGTATTCCTCGAAATTCAGCGTGACTTTCAGCGCCTCCAGTTCCTCTAGCAAAGGCGCAATGAGCATCAAAACCTCCCTGTCGATATTCTCCACCACGACTCGTCCAGCACAGATTTCCTGGTTTTCGTCAGGGTTCAGTAACTCGAAAAGCTCTTCGTATCGGTCTTTTCGCTTTTTTCTGAGAAGCCGCTCGGATGTGTCCTTGCTAGCGCTGGTGAGGTCTGCAGGGGGGGCGGGCTGGGGCCGGGGTTTGGAGTGGCTGCGGAGACGGTAGAGGTAGTCACCTACTGGTTCGTAGTGGGGGTGGCGGGGCTTTTTGGGAGAGCGGCCGGTGCGGGGGTGGTAGAGGGGCTGGCCGGTGGAGAGGTCGGTGTTGGGGTCCAGTCGGACACGTTCTCTATATAGCACTTACAGCTCTGAGTATTTCTGCGCATCCTTCTTATCTTCACTCATCCCATACAGCGGCTGCTCCACCACATACTGCTTCGCAATCAGCCGCGGCTGAAACGGACAATTGGCCGCCAAAAAAGAATCCGCTATCAGTCCCTGCCTCTCCTTGCGCTTATTCGCATCCTCATGCAGCTCTTGGAACCTTTGCACTGAGGAACTCCGCTTCACACTATTCACAATTCGCTCACTCACAGGGTTAATCGCAGGTGCAAAGGTGCACTGACTGTGCTCCTGCGCCAACTGCTCCCCTCTGGTCTTTTCCCTGTTTTCCTGGCTTATCCTACCCCGGACCAGTAGCAAGTCTTCAGGGGAGCGGTGCTTCAGCACGCTGCGGGACCGCTTTGTGAGGAGGACGGAGTTGTCGTTCAACTTGGGAGTGAAGGTCAACTCCTTGCTTTCCTCCGAGCCCTTGGCTTTCAGCAGTTCCTGGCAGTGCTTCCGCACGTCTTCCTTCATCTTCACCCCTTTGAAGTACAGCTTTTCGCCCGGGTTCGAAAAGCCCATATACCGCTTGGAGGCTTGGGCAGTGGGGATTTCGGATATAGGGACCGGCTTCGCAGGCAAGGGCTTGGACTGAAGGCGCTCAAATACGCCCCGCATGTCCTTGTGCATGTCTCGCGACCGCTCATTTATCGTGGGCTTCGCTTCCGCCGGCTTCTGGATAAGCCGGGAAAGCTGCTCCTCCCAGGGCTGACTCTGAGGCGTGGCCACTTCCACCCTCAATTCCGCGACGTTTTCCTCAATTTGCTCAGTCAGCGGTCGCACCAAGTCCTCACTCAGCCGAAACTCCACACAAAACTCCCTTGCTAAGGACTCAGGGTCGTCGTTTTCGTGCACTGTGATTTGGCCAGTCCTGCCGTCGCCCAGGTCTACACTCATTATCAGGATTTCTGCGCCCTTTGAGAAGCTGGCGGCAGTGGTGAAGTCTTGGGCTTGGGGACTGGCGAGGCCTAGTTGGTCCAGTATGTCCTGGTCCTGGAATTCGTCCTCTTCCATCGGCTCCTGCAGGTCCATTTTCGCTGAGTTTAAATAGCGCCCGGCTGCCCTTCCTCAGCCGACTCTACAGTTATCACATATCTACGCTACTGCTTTCTGACATTAGCCGCTCCGTCTTGCGGGCCAGTACCCTGCGCCTGGCTCTATGCGTCCGCAGTCCTGTCGATTCCACATGTTTGCGTCTCTGGGGCACGTTAAAGCTGCAGGACAGCCGGGGAATGGATAAAACTATGCTGGATCGACGGCTGCTGGCTGCTGAATTGGTCAAAACGCTGAATTTAGCGGTTTTTCGCCTGATAGAGTTGAGGTCGCGGCTCAGTTTTAGGTTGAAATCCCGCAGTTGGGCGGAAAAGCGGAAAATTTCGGCGTTTATTGAGAGCTTTTGCTTGGTTAAAGTCAATTCTCGGGAGATTTCTCGGTCGAAGTGGCGGATTGACTGGGAAAACACGAGTCCGGCGCCGTAGCTTGCCTTTAGTAGTTCTTTTTGGAAGCGAATTTTGGCCTTTCGGAGTAGTTGAAGCTGCAAAAACCTATTCCCAGCCCTATGCTTCCTCAAAAACCTCAACCTCCACCACCTCTGCAAGTAAGCACCCGCCGCACTCCTCAGCTCCTTCTCCTTAAAGCGTCTTTTATACATCTCCGCAGCCAGTCCTCTCTCAACTGGGGTAAATAAAGAGGTGTTGTAGACTCCCAGGGTTAGTATTGCCTGGGCGTAGTTGCCTAGAATGGCTACGAGGACGAGGACTGCGCGGCCGAGGGAAGTGCTGGCAAGGACGTCTCCATAGCCTATAGTCGCCATAGTGATTCCCGAGCAGTAAAAAGCCGTAGTGGGCGACACGAACTGCGAATCAGGTAAACTCCGTTCAAACACTATCAAAACCAGTGCCGACAGCACTATAAGAACCACAATAACCGCAAAAGAGTACACAATGTAGCGCCTCAAAGCCAAATATTTGACATAAAACCAGACACTGGGCTCTAGTTTGACCATACTTAACCGAAAAAGTGCCTTTTCAGAGCAGAATTCAGACTCTAGGTAGAGAAAGCGAAGGACGTGGTACAGCCGCACTAAGCACCAGTGGTACATCACATCGTCCAGGGACAGTTCTCTTTGTATTCCAATAGTCCTGAAGGAAATAACAGGGTTGTACATCGGCGGAACCGCCAAAGCCACCAATACTATTTCCCCTATCATTGAAATGCGAGTCTTTGGGTCGGTCCATATAGTGTGAGTTGGGCTTAGAGCCGCGGAATAGGCCTTTTTGAGGGCTAATTTGCACTCGTGGAGTTTGATAATGAAGAGAGCCAGAACACCTAGACAGAGGAGGTCTGCACTACTGTAGAGGTCTTGTAGGAAGTCTCGCTCATAGTGCTGGTCGTACCCGCGCATGTTTTTCAGGGTGGAAAGTAGGAAGGAGAGGAGAGAAAAAAGCGCACAGCCTCTAGCCGCAGCCCGCAGTCGAGTATGAATATATACGATTCTGTGGGTCGAAAAGGTAGGACTCAGAGGGAAATACAGGGCAGAGTAAGTCTCCTGCACAGCGGTTATAGGCGAGCAGTGAGTACTGCTTGAACCTTTCATATATATCAACCCGAGCACTGTTATTCACATATATGAACACTAGCCTGTATATAGCTGTTGCGGGTTCCCTCTGTTTTGCAGGATGTTAAGTCTTTTCTGGGGCCGGGAAATGGATTCGTCGCATTTGAGCATCGGCCATATGCTAAGTTTCCCTGATACCACGAGTCCGTTGTTTCTTCAGTCCACAGTGCTTCAAGGCACTCCCTTACGTCGCAAGGCCGATTTCGAGTCATTTCCTCGCATACTCCGCGGCCGATATCAGGCTCGAAAGCAGTTCACCCAGGTCTGCCGAACTCCCAGCGACAAGGAGTCCTTCAGTCTCGACCCTGCTTGCGAAACAGACCAAGACGCTATGATAATCACCCAATTAAGTCAAGTTCCCAAGCCACTGTCGGAAACTTTGACAGATGTGAAGGTTAGGAGAAGACTTCGAGGACCGAGTGAGGTCAATTTGTCTGCTTTGGTGGGGGATGCCAGGACGTCTGCTGTGCGAGTGCAGCGCAGTTGCGAAATGCTGCTGAATGCTTCGGAGGTGCTATTGGCCAGGAAAGTCGATATGGTGTCGCACTACAGACACAGATCTCAGCAGGTCGCCCTCGGCGACCCTCCTAAACCCGTATATCGGCCAAAACGAATCCTGAAGCTCTTCGCTGAGTTGAAACCGTCCAACGAGCAACTCAGCCAAATCTACACGCAACTCAGCTGGGAACTCGCCACTGCAGTCCAGGACAGCAACGGCTCCGCTCCTCGCCTACAGGAAAGCGGCTACAAGTGCTACATCGGTCCAGGGAATAACAGCCAGTTAGTGCTGCACATCCTCAAAAAGCGCTGGTTTTGGTCCAGAGTGGACGACTGGGAGCAGGCGGATTTCATATGGACGCAGAATAAGCAGCAAAGTATAGTTGAAACTTTGCCGGTTTCCACTGATTTCCTGACCAGAACGACCCACTTGCATCTGAGATCCTATCAATTGACGAAGAAAACGACGAAAATCATGACTGATTTCGAAAGGAAAAAGACAGGTTTGGGACTTATTACAGAGTCGCAGGTGTTGGTGGCTTTGGAGACTGTGAAGCAGCCAGTTCCTAGGCAAGTTTACAACCGATTGGAGCGCAATTACCAGCTTACGAGTAAAAAGCGACTGTATGTGAATATGCGCGATTATTGCAGTTTGCAAGGGAGGAATGTGTTTGACTATTTACCGCTCACGTTTCATATAGAAAACGGCTGCAAGGATCAGGAATATGCCCGCTTTTTAGCCTCTTTTCAAACCTTCGCAGCCCTAGCTGCGGACCAGCGCTGCTGCAACCTGTGGATCGTGAAGCCCGGAGAAGGCACGAACTGCGGCCACGGAATCCACGTGGCCAGCGACTTGGCGGAAATCCGAGACCTCATATCCGACCGCTTTTCCTACTCAGGCCGGCGCAGGACCTATATCGTGCAAAAGTACATCGAAAGACCATTATTGGTCCACAAGCGGAAATTCGATATAAGGTGTTACGGGCTGATTACTGCCTTTAACGGGCATATTCAGGGCTATTTCTATCACGACGGGTACCTGCGGACTTCTTCTAAAGAGTTCAGTTTGAAGAACTCGAACCGATTTGTGCATTTGACGAATGACGCAGTGCAGAAGAAATCGGAGGACTATGGGAAGTTCGAACATGGGAATAAGCTTTCCTATGCGGAATTTCAGAAGTACTTGGAGACTTGTCACCCTCAAATCGACTTCAAGCGAGACCTGTGGCCGCAGATAAAAGCCTTGGTGACCCTCAGCTATGAAGCCACGGCACAGGGCATTGACCCGCATAGGCGGAAACACACCTTCGAGGTCCTGGGGTATGACTTTATGGTGGATGAGGAGTTCAAAGTGTGGCTAATTGAGGTGAATACGAACCCTTGTCTGGCGCTCAGTTCGGCCTACTTAGCGAGACTGATTCCCGCTATGCTGGACAATGCCTTCCGCATTGTGCTGGATAGTCACTTCCCTGAGCCGGAAGGCAAGCGACGCACTGCTGAGTGGTCCTCTCAGCCGTTCGCCAACAAATTCGAATTGGTGTACAGTTCCTTTCTCCAAGCACCCGCTGCCTCCACTCCCCTCTCCCCTCCTTCCGAAGAAGACTCCGACACCGGCGGCAACTAGCTCTAGCTTACCTGTCTACACTAACTGACTCTGCACAGGGAAGTGCTGGAGACTGCGGCTGCAGGCTTGCACCAGTCCCAGCAGCTCTTCCTGCTTGCGTTGGAGGCTGGAAAGGGCGCTTTCGTAGGTGAGGTTGCGGGTTTCGAGGGTGGATTGGAGGGAGGTCTGTAGGGATTCTTCCCTGGAAATGGCGGATTCGAGGTCTAATGACTCGGAATCGCTTTCAATTTGACTGTTTTTCTCGATTTCTGCAATTTCTCTGGTCAATTCAGTCAATTTTGCTCTTTTTTCCTCAATTCCTTGTTTCAGTCTATCCTTTTCCATCTCAATTTTCCGATACTCCTCAAACTCCCTTTGAACTGCCTCCAAATCGCCCATAGCGCTTTTCAAGCTGACCAAATAGCCCTGCAATTCCGCCTCTTTGGCCCTGGCAGCCGCCAGTTCCCCCTGCAGTGCTTTGCTCTGCGGATCTTCAGGCATTTGTGAAGACAGACACTCGATTTCCGCTTCCAGACTCAGCTTTTCCTCTTCCATTTGCTTGCGGTCGCCCTCGAGTTCTTGCAGTTTTTGCCTTTTCGAGCTGATTGGCAGGTCCAAATCCTGCTTTTTTGCCTTAGTTTCCGCTATATCGACCTTTAAAGTGTCAATTTTGCGACGTAAAGAAGCGATTTCTTCCTCTTCCAAGGCCAATTTCCGCATTTCCTCCGTTTCCGCGAGTAACAACTCCTCATTGGTGCGATATCGCAGGAAATTGACCAAATCTGACATGATTTCTCTAGTTCTGCCCTCGCTAGGAGAGGTCAAATCCCGCATTTCCAGCTGCACAGCGCTTTTTAGTCGCCTTAGCAGGTCTGCTAGCACGGGGTAGAGCGCTACTGCCTGCTTTAGGTCGTCGGAGAGGTCGGTTAGGGCCTTTTGGGCCTTGGAACTGAGGGACTTGCTAGGGGCTTTGAGCCCGCCATAGCACAGGTCAATGAGAGACGCGTACAGTCTGCGGACCTGGTCCGCCCTCGGCCGCGCCAAGTCCTCCGCAGAGGCGATTTCCAGGTGCAGCGACTCACTGAGAGTGAAGTAGAGGTCTTCCGGAGTGAGCAGAGGAGAGGTGTAGGTCCTTTCCACCATTTAAGTGTAGCAGCCCGGGCTCCTACTTGCACATCCGGTCTCTGCATTGCAACTGTGGAGATATACCAAATAGCGACTTTAAGCCTTCCACTAGGACATTACATACATTGCCAATGCAGAGTCTGATCGTTCCCCAGTCGCTGTCCGCAGACATCAGTCAGTTCAAGTGAGCGCCACACAGCTCTCCGCACTCGCTCTACCCCACTGCTTCCTACCGCTGGGACGCCAATGAGACCTTTCGCTCAGTTGCTACGTACAGGACTGCGACTGCGGGCATTGAGGGAAAGAAGATAGTGCAGGAGGCGGCGGTTGTTGTCAATGTAGCTGACCATGCTCTCCCCAGACCCATCTCAATCCAATCCATCAAGCCAGTCCCTCCCAAGCCCTCCGGCTCCATCTCCCTGCCTCGCTACCGTCCCAAACCCCCGTCCTCCGCCCTCACCAAGCCCAGTCCCGACCACTACAGCACGCCCTCCCCCAAGAAACCCCGAGTTCCCAGACTCAGCCACCGGCCTAAGCCGCCTGCCTTGGTCCTGCCTACCCCTCCTGAGCCTGTGGCTAAGGAAGCCGACCCTTTGACCACCGAAAGAGTCAAACGGATCATGAGAGAGTCCGTGAGGAGCACACTCGAGGAACAGGAAAAGAAGCAGGCGGAGGAAAAAACGAGGAGGGAGGAAATGGAGAGGAAGAGGGCGGCTTTGGAACAGAGGGCGAAGGAGATCAGGGATATGAACAGCAAAGCTGCGAAACTCGTCTTTTCGCCCAAGTACGCTTGGGGAGTCAACCCGGCGCGGCCGCAGGACAGTCCGGAGTGGAGGATGGAAGTGCTGCAGGAGAAACAGCGTCGTGCCCAACTCCGCGCCAAGTCCTTAGAGCAAACTGAAGAACTCCGACGCATCCACCACCTCATCCGCCAGCAATCCCGCCCCCAAATCCCCTCCGAACCCGCCGAATCCAGCGACTCCTCGGTCCTGCGCACTCCCCAGCAGCCTGAAATCCAGGGCTTCATGAAGCGGCAGCAGGCGAAAAGGAGGGAACAAAGTCTGGACGAGGAACTCGCGAGGATGGCGGATGAGGCGAAAAGAGTGACTCGGCTGAAAATGCTGGAAGCGAAGGAAAAGAGGAGACTGGAGGCGCACAAGAGGAAGAGAAATAAAGGGGAAAAGACTGGGAAGCGCAAGAAAGGCAGGAGGAAGAGTCGAACTGCGTCGGGAGTGAGTGAAGGCAGAGAGGAAATGTTCGAGTCGTCCAGCAGTGGGTCGGCCTTGGCGAGTCAGAAGGAACTCCTACAGACATTATTACGCCGTCGTGAAAAATCCAGCACCTCTTCCCGCAACTCCGCAGTTCTCAGTGACCCCGCAGAAGACCCTCGCTCCCTGCAGCGCACCATCGAAGCCAATGAGCGGAAACTAGAGGAATTCCGCAAGCGTATCGATGGCATCCGCTCCCAGGCCTATATCGAAGAAGACAGTGAGGAGTATAGTCTTCAGGAGTCGATGGAAGAGGGGAAAGTGGTCAGGGTGCAGGCTGTGGCTCGAGCCTTTTTGGCGAAACAGGTATATTATGGCCTGTTGGAGGACCAAGATCACGACTCACTGCTCTCCGAACTGCACGATCTCACCCCCAAGCACTCCCTTTCCTTCGACCATCTCAGCGCTCCTACAGCTGGCCAACACCTTTCCCCCAGAGAAATCCAAGCCCACAACCTGCACCTCAACCTGGCCGCAGAGCAAAGAGTCTCCCTGCAGCGCTCTCACCTCAGTATGGACGCCAACTCAGTGCTGCAGGCTTCGAGACAGGAGGACCAGGCGCAGTTCAGTGCACTGGTCAGGGAAATTTGCGGCTCGCAGGAGGCGCTGGCTGAGGAAATCAGGAAAGCCTATGAAAGTATGCTGGAAAAGCGATACGACCAGCTGCAGCAGTTGTTCATACCGCCTGAAAAGCCGGAAACGCACAGTCCTGCCGGGTCTTCCCTCGACGAACGCATCGAAAACGCCATAGGAACCGCTACAACCAAAGCAATTGAACTGGAAACCGAGCAAGAACTCGCCAAAATCAGAGAAACAGCCGAATTGCACGCTGACTCCCCACAAGTCAGGCCAGAAAACCCGCTTTGCTTCATGGAAGCGGACTCTCCAGAGCCCGGGGAAAGGCTGGAAGAACCTGCGGGAGTGCGCACTCCTCCCTGGAACTACCAGCCAGTCACTATGAACGCGCAGGAAATGCTCATACTGGAAAGACTGAAAGACGCTGATTTGTCTCCTGGACACACGCCTAGTCCAGAGGTGAAGAGGGATCAGCTCGTCTTCAGTCCTTCCAACCAATTGGTCTCCTCCAAGCCCTCCCCCCAAGTCGTGGACCAAGTGACCGACTTCCTCCTTTCCCTGCTCCTCCAAGAGATCCAAGACCTGCAAGTCACCGAAGCCCGCGCCGCCGAGTTCGACAGCATCCCCCGCCACAGCATTTCTTCCGAAGCGCTGCTAAGGGAGCAGGAGGAGCTGCGGCAGGAGTGCGCTGTGAGGACAGATGATGAGTCGGTGTGGGAACTGGTGTCGGAAATGCTGGATGTGTGTGATGAGGAGGTGCGGAAAATGCTGCCGAAGGCGTTGCTTCGCAGTCCGGTGAGCGTTTTAGCACGCTTACAGGCAGTTGATTTGGGCCTGTTTCCGAGGGATCCTATGCCGCTCGATATACTCCCACGGTCGAAACTGTCGCAAGTGGAGCAGGGCCGGAACTACGACGGACTGCTGCACGCCCCGCCCACCCTGCGCCAGATCTGCCTCGACTCCCACCAAATCCACAACCGCCTGGTCTTCGAAGCGGCCAACGAAGCAGTGTCGATCTGGCGGAAGTACGGGTTCAAGGGAGTGCCGATGCCTTGGAGCGCTGCCCCGAGAGTAGTGACGCAGGTAGTGCGGCCTGAGGAAGTGAAGATACTGGCGACACGGCTGGTGTGCACTTGGAACGCTACGAGGATGGGGCAGATTCCGAGAGAGGCGGAAAGTCAGAGTGAGGAGTTGGTGCAGTTGCAGAGGGAGGAGAGACTGGTGCTGGATATCATTGGGGAGACGCTTAGGACAGATGAACAGTGGTGTGACTACGAGGACGAGGAGACCCAGGTGAAGCTGGATTTAGCCGATATGACGCTGGAGATGCTGATGAGTGAGACATTGAGTCTGCTCTATGCTCTTAGTTAGACCTTAGAGTAGACAGAAGCGCTTTCACACTGCGATTTAATGTCATTGTGAAGATTGCTGAGAATTATGGACTGTACCCGCTGCATTAAGCACTTCGATCTCGCAGACCCAGCGAATCTAAACCCAGTCCTTTGCCTCTCTCCAGCTACAGCAAGTAACTGATTTCCGTCAGATCTTCTCCTATGCACAACTGCGAAGAGGCAGTGGGCTCGTATGAGCTGTTTGGAGACGTCTGGATGAGATCAAAAGATAAGTGCAGGCAGAACTTCGAGGAAACTTGGCCGGTATGAGGGCGGTCAAAGGACAGTTAGGTGCACAGAAAGCGTTCATTTAGAGCTAACTAGGCTGGGGAGGGTGCAGGGCGTCGTGGAAGAACTGAGGGTCTGTGAGGGAGATTTCCAGCACTGGGCCTGGAGACTGCAAGGGACTGGGCTGTGGAGACTCCAGCTTCGCAGACATTTCCCTGAGATAAGAATCGTCCTGCACCATACTAGAAGCCCGGATCAGAGCCGCATTCGTAAGGAAACTCGAGTCCGTATCAATATCCGAATGCCTTCCAGGCCGATTCTCCTGAGGCGGCTTGACAGCACTGAGATTAATGACAACTGCAGGGTGCTGTTCCTCCGCAATTTCCACCGAGTCCTCCAATAACTGCTCCTTCATAGCAGACATAGACTTGCGTACTGCAGTACTGACCCTCGGTGACTCCACACTGTTCCTGACTGACTCAGCAACGTTGTCATCCGACTGCTGCGGAGTGGCTTCCGGGATCCAAGTCACTCCGTCTCCCAGTGGTTTCCCGCTTTTGCCCATTATTGGCCACATCCAGAGCCAGGGGTTGCGTCCGAACACTTGCATCCAGTTGCCCAGGGGACCCAGGGAGAACTTGGAAATGGTGTCTGGCTGCTCCAGGTTTTCGATGGTGGTGGAGTTGGTGAGGACGAGGTGCAGGTGGAACTTGCAGAAGGCTGTGAGGATGAGACTTAGGAGACAGAGGAAGAGGAAGAGGGCGAGGGGAGGGAGGCGGGCAAGGTCGAGAGTGGGAGAGGTCTGGTTAGGGAGTACTGAGAGAAAGACCATTTCCTGGTACACCACCGGGAACATCGTCACGACCATATAGTACATCAGCACCAGTGAATACCCCAGCAACAGTAAGAAGTACTTTCTATTGCAGAACCCAATGCAGTTGTTCACCCACGCTGTCTAGCGCATACGACAGTGATGGTCCATGTTGAGCACACAGCGGTTGCAGATGCTGCAGTGGTGACACCGCTCTGGTTTGAATACATGACACATGAGGCAGTATCGTTTGCGCTTGGTCTCTGCGTCTCCGATGTAGAAGCCCCAGTAGGGAGGCACTTGGCCGGGGTCGGTGAGCATGGTTTGCATGAGGCTCCATAGCTGCAGAGAGAGGAGGAGGTGGAAAGCTAGGAGAAGGACGGTGGCTGTTGGGTCGGCTGAGTGGGGATCACTGTACGAAAGAGGCAGGAACAGCTTGAAGACGTAGAGGTAGTAGGCCACACTCAGAACCCCAAAGACCACCAACACGAAAGTCCCTCCGAAGACCACCTGCAAGCAACTCCTAGGCGCCATATACTATAGCAGAAGCCCCAGCCCTCTGAAGTAAATTCCACTTCCACTCCCAATTCCTCCAGCCTAGTCCTAGCCTAAATCCCCATAGTCCGAAACTCTGGCCATTTGTTGCCTTATTGCCTTCCTTGCGATGGTAATATGTCCGCAGGCAGCAAAATTCGTCTGTACCGCGAGCGTCTCCACGAACTAGTGGACCTGATCTGCGACTACATGGAAACCCTGCCCTCCCGCCCTGCCAAAGCCTCTATCAAGCCCGGCGACGTGCGCACTGCCCTGGGCAGCCAGCCTCCTGCCCAGGCCATTCCTTGGGACACGCTTAAGGCTCAGCTGGAATCGGTAGTGTTCACTGGAGCGAACCACTGGCAGCACCCCAGGAACCATGGCTACTTCCCCTGCTCCACTTCCTTCCCTGCCATAATGGGCGAAATGATCTCCAAGGCCATTAACAACCCTGGCTTCGCCTGGCATGTCTCGCCTATTAATACAGAGTTGGAGATATTGATGTGTGACTGGGTGGCAGAGGCGCTGGGTCTGCCGGACTTCTACAAGCATGTGAGCAGACTGGGAGGAGGACTCAGTCATACTACGGCTTCGGAGTCGTGTCTGGTGGCACTCATTGGGGCTCGGAATAAAGCGAAGGGGGAGCGGATGGTGGTTTATGCGTCTGAACAGGCTCACTTTAGCACTCAAAAAGCAGCCAAAATCCTGCAAATCGAACACCGCTCTGTCCCTTCCCTAGCCTGTCCAGTGACCGGCAACTACATCATGGACGTTTCCCAGCTAGCAGCCATGATCACCGCAGATAGAGCAATGGGGAAAACGCCCGCAATGGTAATAGCGACCTTCGGCACTACAGCCTCCTGCGCTATAGACCCAATCCGAGCAATAGGGGAAATAACACAAAGAGAAGGCCTGTGGCTGCATGTAGACGCAGCCTATGCAGGCTCCGCCCTCATCTGTCCAGAGTTCCGTCCCTTGGTTGACGGCCTGGAACTCACGGATTCCTTCAACTTCAACGGACACAAGTGGCTGTTGACTGGGTTCAACAACTCTTTGCTGTATGTGAAGGAGCCGGAGTACTTGAGTAGGTCTTTGGCGGCCAGTGGCACTTATTTGGTGCCTTCGAAGCAGGAGGAAATCGACCTGATGGCGTGGCAAATCCCGCTGGGGAGAGACTTTAGAAGCATTAGATGGTGGATGCTGCTAAACCAGTATGGTGTGGAGGGACTGCAGGCCCATATCCGCAAGCATGTGGCCTTAGCCCGGCTATTCACTGAGCGACTCGCCTCCATCCCAGCCCTAGAAGTGCTGTTCCCAGTGCAATTCGGCCTAGTCTGCTTCTCACTGAAGGGAGACGACCAGGGCACAAGGCGCCTGGCACTGCAGCTGCAAGACCGCAAAGATACAATCTTCACTTCCGGGGAAGTCAAGGGCAGGAAGATCCTTCGCTTCATCGTGTGCAGTGAGTACTGCGAGGAAAGCCACATTGACCAGGCTGTTCAGGTCGTCAGGGAGGAGCTGCAGGCAGTGAAGGCAGATTAAGACAGATAGGGCGGGGAGATGTTAGTCAAACATGGACCTTTTGTTAGTTCTTCTGGCACTGCTGGTGCTAGCTATCGCTCTCCTGGCCTCCACACACCACAGTAGTCCCTACGACCAGTCGGATTCCAAGCCCTTACCTCGAGTCTGGACAGTGCCTGCGATCCCTTCCCGCCCTGCTTTCGACCTGTCCTCCGCTACACCCAGACTGCCTGTGCGTCTAGACAAGGAAAACTACAGGCCTAGTCGACCCTACAGTCCCCTGCAGGAAACGCCTGCTAGTAAGAGACCTGTCACTGTGGTGAATTGCGTGGATGCGTATCAGACTCCGGCGATGCTGCGGAAGGCAGGTGGGAAGGTGCAGGAAAGAGCGGAGGTGACGCCGAGCTTGAGAGTGCGGACTGTGCAAGAGAATAGATAGAGACTTAGACTCTGCGGACTCTTTTATTTCTGTGAAGAAAGGAACTGGAGCAGGAAACCATACTAAAGTTGGCAAGTGATTGCCTTGGTTTGACCAAAGACCTTGCATTACCTTATTACTCGCATACAAACTGGGCGTCTAGCAAGTTATTCATGCTGCAAACTTAGCAATTTCTCGAGGTAATAAGACTACCTGGGCAAACTGGTCTTTTGAAAGGTCCTTACCCACTGGTAGCGTAGGAAGTCTCGGGGTGCATATGATGCTGAGAAAGTCTTCGTAGAAAAGTGTATATGCATTAGCCATATTTGCCTAGGCATTCCTATGAAAGGTAATAAAATGCTCCCAGTACTGGTGCTGTCTCTGCTGGTGGGCACAGTTGTAGCAAACTGTGGCACTATGTGTGCTTCATGCACGGAAACCACGTGTCTAGAGTGTCCATATCAATATGGTCCTGCTCCAACTGGAACTGACTGCATCCCCTGTGGTAATGGGTGTCTCCAATGCTCGGCAACCACGTGTTTGGAGTGTATTGGTGACCATGGTCCTGATACAACTGGAACTGACTGTCTCCCCTGTGGTGAAGGGTGTTCCGCATGTTCGGCAACTGAGTGTCTGAGCTGTGACCTGTACTACGGTCCTGCTCCATATGGAACTGGTTGCATCCACTGTGGTCCTATGTGCCTCAATTGCACGCCATACGAGTGTCTGGGCTGTGCGGGGGGCTGGGTGTTGGAGTATGGAAGATGCTCTTCTAGCATTTAAGTTACTCTCTCCCTAGTCTTAGTTCCTGTAGCTCACAATGGAAAGTGACCCTAGTACTCGCATACAAACTCTAGCAAGTGATTCCTGATATACATTGTAATTTCGAGGTAGTAAGACTACCTGGGCAAACTGGTCTTCACAAAGGTCCTTACCCACTGGAAGCGTAGAAAGCCTTGGGACGCATATGCTGCTGAAAAAGTCTTCGTAGAAAAGTGTATATGCATTCGCCAAAGTCTCCATATTTGCCTAGACATTCCTATGAATGGTAATAAAATGCTCCCATTGCTGGTGCTGTCTCTGCTCGTGGACACAGTCCTAGCAGAATGCGGCTATTATTGCACTTCGTGCACGGAAACCACGTGTCTGGAGTGTACGCAGTACTATGGTCCTGCTCCAACTGGAACTAGCTGCATCCTATGCGGTTATAGATGCACCAAATGCACGGCAACCACGTGTTTGGCGTGCGATTCGGAATCCTATAAGCCTGATTCAACTGGAAAAGACTGCATTCCCTGCGGTTCTGGGTGTATGCAATGCTCGGCAACTGAGTGTCTGAACTGTGAGTTGTACTTTGGTCCTGCTCCAACTGGCACTGGCTGCATCGAGTGCGACCCTATGTGTCTCGAATGCACTGCTTACGAGTGCCTGGCCTGTGGCGGGGGCTGGGTATTGGAGGGAGGAAGTTGCTATAGCGATTAAGTTACTCTCTCCCTAGTCCTTAGTTTCTGTTACAATGGAGAGTGACTTGAGCAAATGTAGAGATTACACAGTTACAGTTAGAGAAGCACACCTTTACCTTCGACGCACTCTGCCCGGAGCAGTCACTGCAGCTCTGGAAGGCTGGAAGGAGAACTTGACGAGGGCCAGTGTGGAGCTGGGTCCGTCTTCGTGTGTGAGGAAGTTGTGCAGGAAACACACTCCTGCCCGAGGCTGCACTTCCAGCCAGGAGTTCTCCAACAGGGAACTCACCCGGTCAGCTCTGGACATCGCCTTCAGTAGCCTGTTCCTGCGGTCTCTGTGGTACCCTAGCATCAAGCTGAAATACTCGTCTCCGGGGTGTTTCCCCAAAGCCAGTCTTTCCACCCCTGCTTTCTCCCATTCCGGTGGCTCGGGCACTAGGAGTTGCAAGTAGGCCACCCACAGTAAATCGCTCTCCAGCGACTCCAGCACCTCCAAGGACACCTTTATCCCCAGACGAAGTCCAGTACTCACTATATCGGGGACGGAAAGGCCTAGGTAGGGACGGTACAGGCGCAGGTCGAAAAGGTCAAAGGGGCTGCCGCAGGCCTTGAAATAGTAGGCTAGAAAAGAGGAGGAAAGTTGCGGGGAAAGGGGAGAAGTAGGTGCAAAAGACCCCTCAGTAGGACGTATTTTAGCAGCAGTATGGGAGCCCACAGGTCTCGACACTGCCCTTTTCCTAGCACCTCCTTCTTTTCTCTCTTCCAACTGCCCACCGAAACTGCCACCCCGCATCCGCGGACTTCCTTCTCCGGCACTGCCCAGTCTCCGCCTTTTCAGTGCTACCAGGGTTCGTTGTGAGGCGGAAAGAGTGAACACTCTACGGGAGGTGCTGGAGGACGGGGAGACTTTGGGCGAAGTGAGAGCTGACTTGGAGGAGAGCACAGTGCTGGTTTGGCGGGAGTGGGCGGGACTGGCGACTGTGGAGCCGGCAGGAGAAGAAAACTGAGGCGAAGCAGGCAGTTCTCTGCCATCCAAGCTAAACAGTCTATTCCCAGTCTTCCCCCTGCCTTTCACCGAGCTGAGTTGTATAGACGCAGGCTCCTGCTGCGCAGAGGGGACACTGGGCTGGGAAAGGAAGGAAAGTGTGTTGCGCAGGAAGGCGGTGAGCAAAGACTTCCCACTGACCAAGTTGGAGACTACTGGACTGCTGCTTCCACTCTCTGAATCCCTCTCTTCATCCTCTGCTTCTTTGACTACATCGCGGGGTTCTGCCGCAGCACTGCTTTCTTCCTCTTCTAATTGCTCTTTGCGGCTTCTTTTTCGACCCTCGTTTCTTGTAAAGGACTGGTTCTTCTTGACTCGAGACATCATTCCGGAGATAGCAGCCTTGGCGAGACTGCTAGGGTCGAAGCTAAGCGGGGTGTTAGGGAAGGAGGAAGGCGCAGGGGTTCCATGAGGAGAGACTGGCTGTCGAAATGCGGCTTTAAAGCTCAACGATTTGGAGAAGCCTGGCTTTATTTTGGTGGGTTTGAGAGGGATAACACAAGAAACCACTTCAGCTTCGCTAGGTCTGTCAGCGTGTTTGGCTCCTGGCTTCGACTCACTTGGGTGTGGACGTTTTGCCTGTTCTGTCCCTTCCACACTCCTTCTTTTCTGCTCCATTGCAGCCTTTGTCTCTGCATTATACGGCTCATTTGTGCCGGTCTGGACCTGGGGGATTAGTTTGCGGTCCTCTGCAGTCCCTACTGTTTGTTCTTCCCTCAAACTTTTCACTTCTTCGAGTGCCTTCCCGGCCACAGTGTCTCCCACTTCTTCTTTTCGCACCATCAGCCTCATCCCCGAACTTTGCCTTCCAGTTAGCCGCTCCAGCAGCTCCTTCTCAAGGACTCTCGATTGCCTTGCGGCTCTAGGCCGGGCGAGTAGCGATTTCAGGCTTCTGATCTGAGCGCCACTTTCCAGACTCGGTAATAAGCTCTGTCCCTCGACTTCCACAGTGTAGTGGTCTTTGGGAGACAGCACTCCGTCTTCCTCAGTTTCAGTGCTAGTGAATTGAATCGATGAAGTGGTGTCCAGGGTAAGTGCGGAGAGACGAAAGGGACAGGTGTATAGGATTTCGATCAATTCAGAGGGAGAGTCGGGCTTAAAGGAGAGCCATTTGGCTGCGTCGTGGGCTTCCAGCGCCTCTTGATTGTGACTTTCCATGTAGTTGCTGAGGTGTCGTCCCATCAACTCTGCAGCTGCTTTTCTCATTTTAGCGAGAAGGTCTTTGGAGGGAAGCGTCTTATGCACTTCTTCAGGACTTTTGAGCACTGCAGCTAGCATGCGAGTGTGCATCGAACGAGCCTGCTGCAGCAGTTTTTTCAGCTTTTCACTGAACGGATATTGTCGTTTGGCGGCTTGAGACCCGGACTGGTACCAGTACCGCTCTCCTTGCAGAGTGTACCGGAACTCCCAACCCTTCATCTTTTTCTTCATTTTGGCATAGTAGCGATACACGAGTCCCAGCATTTCTATGTCCCCATCAGCCATATCCAACGCCATCAGTCCGTCAATGGTCTCCTGGGAGTAGGCGATTTTGGGGCGGAAGAGAGTCACTGGCAGGTTCCTCTGCCCAGGAAAGTCCCTGACTCGGAGCACGTAGTCCTCGCCTGCCATCAAGCGGTGCAGGTCTATGTCGTAGGAGCGGTAGTGGCGGTCTAGGAAGGTCATGGTGGCGCTGGAGGCCTCCAGGTTGCCGAAGCGCAGAGTTTGAATGTACTTGTACAGGAAGTTCTTAGAGGGGTGGAAGCCCAGTGTGACGTTGTAGTGGGAATTCAGATACAGATCGTTGCGATAAGGGTCATGTGACCGCTTCCACAAAGGAGGCAAGGGCAGCACTGCAAACACTCTCGCCACCCACAGCAGTCGATAATCGTCCTGCACGCCCAACGCTCTCGCCAGTTCCATCATCCTTTCCGGGGCCACGCTTTGGAACTCCAGCGAGTCCTCTAGATGTTTGGGTACACTCGAGCCTGTGAGCAGCGAGGAGTAAAACAGCTCTGCGTCGTGCATGGCTTGCTCGAAGCGAAGCGTGGACTTGACGGAGTCTTGCTTCTTCTCTATCTTCTTGAGGAGGTCGGCGAAGAAGCGGGACTGCTCGGTTGAGGACTGCAGGGAGGAGGGGTCGTCGATGGGCCCAGCTTCCGCTTTCTGCTGTTCATTCGTCTCCACCAAGTGGTGATAGGCGGCTCTGAATATGTACAGGAGAGGGTGAGTTTCTGTGGTCACGCCTGTCTTCAAGTTGTGGTACTGCGCCATACCGCTTGCATTGGCCTCCTTCTTCCACCCTTGCGGCAGGATCGTGACCAGCGCTTCCTTGAGGAACCAGAGCAGGTCTGCGTCTGAGTGCAGGTCCATGCCGAGTTGGGCAGCCAGGGCTTTCGCCTCGTGCTGGGGGTAGGAGTAGGAGCGCTGGGAGTCGCCCTCACCACGAGTGAAGACGAACAGGTCGCCAGAAGGAGTGCTCATAGCTCTAATGGCTACTTTCTCTATCCAATACTAATCCTTCTTACAGTATTGTCGGTACTTCCAAGCAGTGGGATACAACTAACTGAGGGTTAAACTTTGAGTCAGCACAAAGCCTGCAGCACTCAGTTCTAACTTGACCACAGCTTCGTTCTTGGCACTTCGGGTGAACTTCGCGCACTTTTCTTGTTCGAAAGGAGTTTCCAGTAGTCCGCCCAGTTCCCTGATCCGCACGCCCTCGAGACCCGACACCTGGATTCCCAGACGCTGGATGCCTGCGGGGCCGTAGGTAATGAGACTGTTCACTTCCTCGCAGGAGGCAGTTTTCAGTAACTCGGATATAGCCAAAGGAAGTGGAGCCCCGTAGAAGTCAAACAGCGAAAGCGCTCGATCGTAATTTAGGTCCTTTTCCCCGTCAAAGAGGTAAAGGGAGCAGGTCTTGATAGGGGCGGTGACAGAGCAGGTAAAGCCCACTGGGATGGGTTGTGCCCCGTAGCACCACTTCCCCAGACCCTCTGCATCACTCACCATCGTCAAGAACCTGCTCAGTTGGGTCTGTCCCATGGGCTTGTTCACTCCGATTCCGCAGTCCACCTCTTCTCCTAACTGCAGGTAAAACGATATAGTCAGCGGAGTCAACGACAGTAAAAAGTCTTCGATCCGTTCATATTCCCTGTGCATTAATTCGGGTAATTTTAGGTCGACTTGCAGTAGTTTCATTTCCTCGCAGAAGCGGCGAATTGCTTCGAAGTCGCGAATGCCGTCCACTTCATGTGTGATAGTAAAGAGCTGTCCCGTGGACTCCAGGGCCACGACAGTATGCACGTCCTGAGGGACCAGGGCTTCCTGCTGCAGAGTCCTATACACCAGGCGGTGCCAAAGATGCAGAAGAGAGAGGAAATCCGGGTAGTGTGGCGAGTCCTTGAGGTATAGTTTGGCAGTACCAAGGATCGAGGAGAAGTCACGAGGGTAGGACTTGACCTGCTTTTGGTTGCGCAGAAAGGTGTCGATGGAAGGCTTAGTCGACTTGTCTGAGAAGATGCTGGACACCACTGTGTCCTGAAAGGCAGACAGCGGCTGTGTGAGCACGAACTCGCCCTGATCCTGACACTGCGATCCTCTGCATCCCATTTAAAATGGTTTCTTAAGAGACGGGACTGGGCGGCTGGTCCATGCAGCCCAGCGTCTTGAGCAGGCGGTAGTGGCCTTTGAGAGCTGTCCAGAAGCTGGAGTACTGGTAGTAACGCAGTCCGAACTCCTGGCAAGTGCGCTGCACCACACCAGTTATTTCAGGTAGGCGAGTGTGCACCATGCCAGGGAAGAGGTGGTGCTCGATCTGGTGATTCAGTCCGCCACTGAGATGTGTCCACACCTTCGAGTCGAGGCCGAAGTTGAGTGAGTTTTCCACCTGCAGCACTCCCCAGTTCGACTTCCCTATGCTCGAGTTGTCCACGAAGCCCGCATCCAGCGTCCAATGATTGACTGCGAAGAACAAAGAGTACCCAATTGAAAAGACCATTTGCATGAAGAACCAGATCCAGAAGACCTGGAGAAAACCGTGCACATAGGTCGGCAGGAAGAGAGTAACGAAGAAAGTCCACACTTTCACAAAGAGTTGCAGCGCGAACGAGGAAAATGAAGTGAAGCCCCGTCTGTTGGGGAAGTTCGACATCCAAAACATCTCATCAATCGTACCGAAAAAGTCCCCAAAGTTGATGAGTGCATATACGAGCCACGCATACAAGTGTTGATACTGGTGCACACTCAGCCGCTGTTGGTTCACATGCAGACGCAAGTATGGGTAGGAAGTGTCAAACGCCCGGTCCAGTTCGTAGTGGTTCACACAGGAGTGGTGGCCGAAGTTGTGGGATCTGCGGTACACCACACTGCAAGAACCCACTAAATCCAGTGTGTAGCCAGCCAGGGAGTTCGCCAGTTTGGAACTGCTGTAAGCTCCGTGGTTGCCGTCATGCATAATATTCACTCCGATTTGCCCACATAGCAGGCCAATCAAAACTGCAGACCACCAAGTACAGAAGTAGATGTACATTGCGACGAAAGGCAGGTAGAGAGTCAACAGGATGATTGACTTGAGCACCATCTTGGGGTCGTCTCTGCGCTTGCTCGCAGGCATCTGCGCCTCCACTCTCTCCTTAATAGTGCGGTAGAAGGACCCGTCCCAGGAGTAGAAGTCGCGGTACTCGTATACTTCCCCAATCAGGTACTTGTCAGGAATGCCGGAATCCAGCACGCTCAGCGGGTGGTAACTTTCCCACACGCCTGTGCAGTCTCCACCCGCGCCATCCCATATCATCTGTCCGCCAGGGTGGTGTGGCACCCATTCAGTGACGTCGTAGACCTTGCCGTGCACCACTATCCAGCAATCGTGGGGTTTGTCGTGCTTGACGACTTCCGTCCAGTCGTAGACAGCGTAGCCCTTGGCCTTCGCGACGCGGAAGTCGCGGATGCTCATGTGCCGCCAGAGGAGATGGAACAGGCTCTCTGAGCTGTTGTCGAGAGTGGCCCGCTGAATCACCATTACCACAAACCCACTTCCTCCCAAGCACTGTACTAAGCAGGGAAAAGCTGCTAGACTATGAAGTCAGTTAGAGGAAAGTTCGTGGGACCGCTGGCGGAGAGCTCGGTCCCCCCGCAACTTCTTAGCGCCCCTGACTTGCTGCAGAGTGATTGAGCCTGGCAAACGCACACTGTTGACTTCCTGGATGAGCCGCGCATACTCCGCCCTCCGTTCACTCACCTCCCTTTGCTGTCTCCACCTCTCACTCCCCACCTGCGACCCCAGTCCTCCTAACTGCACACTCTTGCCTGCGCTCAACGCTTCGTACTCTTGCTGGGAGTAGGGCGTGAACTCGATGGACGCACGCACAGAGCTCGAGGGCTTGACTGGACTTTCCTGCTTAGAGGAGAGGGACAAACTGGGTCTGTGGCTCGGACTTTCCCTTCTCACCACCATTTGCCCAGTGCTCCGCATCCTGCGACTAGGGGAGTTGGACTCAGCCCTGGACACAGGCTTGGAACTCACAGTGTCGATCACTCCCTGCCGTCCCACGAGAGTGCTTCTGTCCTTGAAGCGCTCCAAAAAGCTAGCAGAAGCCATATTTAAGCCTGAGTCATGGGTTTGTCCGGTAACCTAACTACTCCATAGCTTGGTCCAGCAGCCGCACGAGTTCGGCAGCATGGACGTGGGGATAGCCAGTGGCAGCAGCAGCATGTGGCGCCCTGCTGACCACTGAGACCTTGTCAATGCCTAGAGGACTGAGACAGGTCTCCAAGCGAGGCCACACGTAGTTCCACGGACCTAGGTTGAGCGGCTCTTCCTGCACCCACTGGAAAGCGGCCTTGTTGTACTTCCCTGCCATGTGCTGCACTCTGTCGAAGGGGAAAGGCGCGATTTGCTCCACGCGGCAGATTGCGATGTCCTTGATGCCCCGCTTCTCTCTGGCTTCAGTGAGGTCGTAGTAAACTTGCCCTGAGCAGAGCAGCACCTTCCGAATACTCTCATGAGACACTAGGTGCTTAGCCGGGTCGTCTATCAGTCTGGAAACTCGGTCATTCGAGAAGTCCGCCAGGTCCGAAACAGCGGCTTTATGCCGCAGCAAGCGCTTGGGACTCATGACGACGAGGGGCTTGCGGAAGTCCCTGCGCACCTGTCTTCTGAGCATGTGGAAGTAGTTGGCCGGAGTGGTGGGCACACACATCTGCAAGTTGCTGCCCAGGATCTGATTCCTGTCCCTTATTTTTTTCATCGGGATCACATAGGGATTCTCAGCTGATAGCTGCAGGAGCCGCTCCATGCGTCCACAGGAGTGCTCTGCGCCCTGGCCGTCGTATCCATGAGGCAGCAGCATCACCAAGCCTGTCTGTTGGCCCCACTTCGCCTCGCTGCTGAAGATGAACTGGTCGAACATTATTTGAGCGCCGTTCGCGAAATCCCCGAACTGGGCTTCCCACATCACGAGACAGTTCGGGTTGACAAGGGAGTAGCCGTACTCGAAGCCCAAGACTCCGTACTCGCTCAGAAGGGAGTTCACAGCTGTGAACTCCGCTTGAGCGGGGGACAGGTTTTGAAGTGGAACGTACTTCTTGCGGTCAACGACTTGGTCGTGCAGCACTGCATGTCGGTGAGAGAAGGTGCCTCTCTCCACATCTTCCCCACTGATTCTCACGTGCATTTTGTCATCCACCAACAGAGACGCCCAAGCCAGAGCCTCTCCAGTGGCCCAGTCGATTCCCGATCCCTTCTCCAAATTCTGCCACCTTTGTTTGTAGATCTTTCCGACTCCTGGGTGCACGTTCAGATCCGCTGGCAAAGCGCACATTTTCTCCCCGAGCTGCCTCAGACGCTCAGCGCTCACACCTGTGTTTTTCACATCACCAGGGGGCAGGTTGATAGGACTCCATTCAGTGTAAGTCTTGAATTTACTCGTGACTTGCTCCTCACTCACAGTCGCTGCTTTCTTGAATGATGCCTCGAACTCGGTATTGATCTTGGCTGTCAGTGCTTCCACTTCCTGCAGAGTCATGGTTCCTTCCTTGGTGAGTTTCTGGGCGTAGAGTTGGTATGCAGAGGTATGGTTGCGGATGAGTTTGTACATGAGTGGGTTGGTAAACATCGGTTCGTCAGTCTCGTTGTGGCCAAATTTGCGGTAGCCGACGACATCGAGAAAGACATCAGTGCGGAACTCACTGCGCCAGTCAGCAGCCAGCTTCGACACAAAGTCCACCTCTTCAGGGTAGTCCCCATTCACATGGAAAACCGGGGCTGACATGGTCTTCGCTATCTCTGTTGGATAGAGGCCAGACCTCGCTTCCTTCGGATTCGTTGTGAAGCCAATGTTGTTGTTGGCCACTACATGCACAGTGCCTCCTGTCGTGTATCCATACAGCTCTTCCATCTGTGCAGTTTCGAACACAATGCCTTGTCCAGCCAGCGCTGCATCTCCGTGGATCAAGATCGCCATAGCTCTGCTCTTAGTCTTCTGGTAGTCTTGAATGGCCCTGGTTTTGCCCAGCACCACAGGGTCTGCGGCTTCAAGGTGAGAGGGGTTGGCGAGCAGCGTGACAGTGACTTTCTTGCCGTGCACGACTCTCTCCACAGTCCTGCCGAGATGGTATTTGACGTCTCCTTCCTCCAGCTTTCTTGAGTGCGTGCCGAAAAAGTGTGCAAACTGTTCTTCAGCCGGTGTATTCAAGATATGCACCAGCACATTGAGGCGTCCTCTGTGCGGCATCCCAATGATGAAGGTGTCCACTCCGTGCTCAACAGACCGCTCAATGATGGCTTCGATCGCTGGCACCACGACCTCAAGTCCGTCCAAGCCGAAGCGCTTGTGAGTGGCGAACTTGGTGTGGAAGTACTCTTCGAGCAGTGTGCTGCGGCCTAGCCGCTCGAGCAACTGCCGCTTCAGCTCAGGAGAAGCTTGGTGCTCGGTGTCCACCTCGATGCGATCCCGGATGAAGTTGATTTCGTCACGGTACGGGATGTGCATATACTCATACCCGATTTTGTTACAGTATACGCGATTAAGTTTGTCCAGCAAGTCCCGAAAACGCCAGATGCCCTTGTGCTCTCCGTCCCTGGACAAGTAGCCTTTGAACAGCTTCGATCCCAGGCGGAACACACGGTCTTGGTCCGCTGCTGAAAAGTTGTAGTTCTCAATGCGCACAGAGCCCGGAATTCGCTTCTTCATGAGATGGTCTTCTACATACGTATTGAGCTGCAGCGGGTCAAGGTCTGCGAACAGATGGCCATGGAATTGGTACGCTCGCACCAAAGCATTGACTTTGACCGTGTCCATGATTTCCTTCTCCTCCATAGGCTTCACCAGTGCAGAGCGCAAATGTTCTTGCAGACTGGGTGGGGCCTGGTAGGCAGTTTCATTGCCGGTTTCCAGCCCAGCGAAGTAGGCCTGCCAGGATGCATGCACTGAAGCGGGGTTGGCCTTCCACTGGTCGAAGAGCTGCTCCACGAACAGTGAGTTCGTTCCTGTCATGAACAGGTCGGAATGGGGCCTGCGCCCTGCGACTAGGGCGCGGGTTGCCAGCCACCTGATCATTATATATGGAGCTTACACGTCTAGATTGCTTGCTCTTCGACTGTGTCGCCTTCCTCCAGTACAGACTGCTGGATTGAGCAGTCTTGCTTGCACACTGGACAGAGCTAGGTAAAACTCACAGTGTGCTGTTGGAACCATTGGTCTATGCATGCGACGTTGAAAACGTGTTTGCAGGGCAACTCACGGACTTGGCAAGCTATTGGGAGGCCCTCTAAGCAAATAGCGCAGACATCTCCAGCGCCGTGGTAAGGCTTGACAGGGAACAGAGTACTTATAATGATGAGACCCAGCCCGCCTCCCACGTCTGTCTGAGCAATAGAAGCGCGTGGATGAGCAGAGGAGTTGAGGAAGTGAGCGCAAGACCAGGACAGCGCTATTACCAAAATCACCGCCAAAATCACGTATACAGCCTCGTCCTGCTGATTCCCGGGAGCGGGCTGCACTTCATACCCTAGCATTACTCCCTCCGCACCTGCATTGTACATGCTCACCAGTCCTTGAGTGCAGGGCAAATCCAACACCTGCTCTGGATCTCTGTCCACAGAGAAGTCAATGGAGCCCAAACAATGCAGACTACTGGGAGGTGTAGGAGCACAGCTGACATAGACTTGGGCCTGAGCAGTGGCGGGAGACACACTCACGTATAGGTTGAGGTCCGAGGCTTCGGTATCAATGGAAAGGAAGCTCCAGAAGTGGGGGGCCGTAGGGATGACGATGTGGCTGTCGGGTTGGAGACGGGAAGTGAACAGACTGCAGTCTTGGTCGAGAAAGTGATCTTCGCAGAGACAAGAGCCCTGCACGCAGACACCATGGCCGGAACACCTTCGCGGGCACTGGAGAAAACGAGTGATAGTCAGCTTCAGGTCATAAGTCACAGACATTCGGCAATACACTGCCAAAGTTGCATTTCTTGGATTTTCGAGTTGTAGAAAGTGGTAGGACTTATTGAACAGCCACCCAGATTCATCCATTGCATCTGCCTCGAAGCCCTGAGCTGAGTGGGCGGGTAGCGCTCCATAACTAGCGAGTAGGGCAACTGGCTCCTTAACTGCATGCGTCCATATCTCAGCCAACAAGTAAGACTCCGAGGATTCGGGCAGTGAGAAGAACTGCCACTCCGAAGTCTGAGTGATAGCTTGAGAGGAGTTAACAGGTAGAACTGGGTGAGCGAAACTGGTAGAAAGGAGCAGCAAGCACAAGGGACTCATATTTATGAAGGTGGTCTAATTGCACTGATATAATATGAAATCGCTCCACGTACTAGTCTGTCTGTTGGGGGCAGCGGCGGCTCTCTACTCTCCCAGCAGTCCTGTAGTGAAGCTGACTCAAGCCAACTTCGAAAAAGAGGTGAAAAGCTCAGGGGACCTGTGGTTCGTGGAGTTCTTCGCTCCTTGGTGCGGCCATTGCAAAAGCCTTGCTCCCGAGTACGAAAAGGCTGCCAAGGCTCTCAAAGGCGTCGTCAAGGTAGGCGCTGTGGACATGACCACTGACGAGTCTGTGGGTGCTCCTTATAGTGTGCAGGGCTTCCCAACGCTCAAGTTCTTTGGGGAGAACAAGTCCAAGCCACTCGATTACAGCGAAGGCAGGACGGCGAAAGAAATCGTCGACTTCGCTATGTCGCAGGCGCAGGATTTGGTGAAGAAGAGAATGGGAGGCAGCAGTGGCTCTTCCAGTTCATCAGGAGGGAAGTCCACACATGAAGAGCCACAGGGAGACGGGGATGTTATTGTGCTTGGGGACAGCAGCTTCGACCAAGTGCTTGCGGACAACGACTTGTGGCTCGTGGAGTTCTACGCTCCCTGGTGTGGCCACTGCAAGAACCTCGCCCCAGAGTGGAGCAAGGCCGCCACCAACCTCAAAGGCCAAGTCAAAGTCGCCAAAGTCGACGCCACTGCAAACGAACACATAGCCTCCAAGTACAGAGTGAAGAGCTACCCCACAATCAAGGTCTTCTTGCCCGGGGACAAGCAAAACCCTGACGACTACAACGGACCGAGAGATGCGGACGGAATCACTAACTTCGCTCTGCAGAAGATGGAGGCCTTTGGAGCGGTACTAGAAGTGAAGCAAGTGACTGGGACTGCTGTGTTTGACTCGGAGTGTCCGAGTGCTGAAACTCGGGTGTGCATCATTGTGTTCCTGCCGCACATCATGGACAGTTCTGCGCAAGAGCGGGAGCGGTATCTGGATAGTGTGCGAGCCGCTAGTAAGAAGGCTCGCAGCAAGCCTATTCGCTTCTTGTGGGCGCAAGGCGGCGACCACTTCTCCTTCGAGGAAAAGCTGGGCATGAACTTCGGCTACCCAGCTGTAATGGCTGTGAGCACGCAAAAGTCACGCTATGCCATCATGCGAAGCGCTTTCAATGCAGGCGAATTGGAGACCTTCGTGTCCAAGATACTAAGCGGCACCACAGCTTTAGTGCCCTACGAGAAGCTCCCCAAACTCGGGTCCTCCGAGCCATGGGATGGGAAGGACGCGCCAGCCAGTCAAGAACTCTAGATAGTATGAAAGGGCAGTCAGTCAGAACTTTTGCTTTGCTCTTCAGTGGACTGGGCAGTGCAGCTGCACTGTGTCTGCTCGGTTCACTCTGGCTGCTGCAGAGAGTGGGCGGGTTGGGACTGATGTGTGTGGTGACCGGCCAGGGACTGATGGTGGTGAGCAGTCTGATGGGGATGCTGGCGTGTTTCCGGGCGTCGAGAAATCTGCAGCTAGACCGAGAGGAAGAGGTGAGGGAACTGCTGGGCTGGGCCCTTTGTGCTTTGCTAGTGCCCTTAGTGGTGGATGTGCAAGTCGCACTCAGCGCCAGTTTGTTCCCTCAGCCGCTCATTCAACTGGCACAGACCCTAGGAGTCGGTGAAGTCTACTGGGTTCTTTGGATGGCGGAAATTGGCTTTGGCGCCCTCGGGATGTTAGCAGCGTGTACAGTCCTTTATGGGGTATCGTTGGAAGTGCGCTGGACCCTGGCCTACGATTGTCTCATCTGGCTCAACTTTCTACTTGTCCTACTCGGCCAAGCAATTTTGGTCCGTGCTCTGCATCTCAGAAGAGTGTCACTGATACGAAACGCAGGCATAGGACTGGATGAACTGGCGGGAATCATATGCACAGTAGTTGGGTATGTGGGCGCTAGAGCTGTACACACCGCTTCCATGCTTCTACTGAGGACATTCGTCATCCTGGCAATGGTGTGCACTGGAGTGGGCCTGGTGGCCTCGGTCTTCGGTTGGGTTGCAGGAGTGCGAGTTTCAACTCATCTCACTGCAAACTGTTTTGATGCAATGGCCACTGCTCATGCCAGTCAGCTCGAAGCTCTAGAGTGCCCGGCCAAGTATGCAAACTTCAGTGACTCACTGGATACTCTGTCTTGCTCCAAGCCGGAAATGCGCCTCGCTTGGGAAAACCCTCTAGGTCAAGACTTCGCCTGTCTCAACTCCACCTGCTGTTCACAATTGCCTCTCCACCTGGAAGCTGTTTCAGAAAGTCTCTGTGTGCAGCTACTCGGGGCGGCCTTAGCTGCAGCACTCGCCTCTGGCCTGGTAGTGATCTTCGTGAAGCAGTTAGCCTATGATGACAAGGATCGATTTGCTGTGAATTGCGTGTTCATTGGCATGCTAGTTTCGACTGTGGCTGCATGTGCTTGGCTGATCTTTTCCAGTCCTTACCCCTCGGAAATGACCGCAGGGCCAGGAAGCCATGCCTTCTCACTTTCAGAAACACTGCTAATACCAGGCGGCTGTGTAAGCGGTCTTCGGCTGGAAGCCCCATCCTGCTCCCATTGCAAATACACAGTTATTACAGAGAACTCAGTGCTTTACGAGGGCCCGAGTCAACGCACCAAGGTTGTACTAGAGGGGTCACAGCAGGAAGTGATAGGAGCACTTGGTCGGCTGGTGGTGTGTCCTGAGTGTGCAGTTTCTTCCATGACTGTGCTAATTACAGCAGAGGGGAGCTCAGTGCCGCAGGTCAACTCCTACGAATGGCGAGCTCGCACTTCTTTCTGGGGCACAGTGGTCTACGATGACGAGCCTGAGCCAGAGGTAGCAGTGGCCCTGGAAATGCCTGGATGCCAGACAGTGCTTTACCAAACTGATAACAAGGGTCGCTTTCAAGTGGAGGTGCCTCTGGCTCCGGACCAAAGTCCTTACAATGTTACTCTGCATTTCGCTAAGGACGGCTTCTCCACCATCTCTCTCCAGCACACTATTGGCGGCCCTGCCACTTTCAAGGAACTACCAGTTGTTCAGCTTACTCACCCCTCTCTCCTCTTTTCCTCTGTCGCTGTTTACTTTTTCGACGTGGTGAGCAACACTCGGCTCTCCACTGGATCTATACAAGTGCGCGAGGGCTACAACAACGTGACAGGGCCTGTGAAGGATCTGGTGACAGTGGTGGATGGAGTGGGTATGTTGGAAGAGCTAAGGCCGGGAGTGTATACATTAGTGTGCAGCAGTCCTGGGTTGTTCAGTGACGTGACAGAGGTGGAAGTGCAGCCCAACTCGCACCAGGAAAAGGCAGCTCTCCTCTCACTTCTACAGCCCGGACTAAGGGTAGTGATGGGATGGGAATCACAGCGAGATCTGGACTTGAGTGTGAAGTTCGCCCAGTGCTGGGTGGGCTTTTTCAACAAAGCCTGCGGAGACGTACAGCTGCACGCAGACAACCAATTCGGAGGCAGTAGTGGAGGCGAAGCACTCACTTTCAACTCTCTGCAGACCAGTTCCTACTACTTCGCTGCTACTACCTTTCGACCATTCGACCAGAGCGCCCCCGCTAGTCTCCGCTTCTACTGGAACTCCCAGTTGCCTTTCCTCAGACTTGAGTTAGCACCGGACTCGCCCGGACTCTGCTTAGATGGCGCTACTGCCTTCATTAGTGCTGCTGAGCAGGATGGCAACTGCACAACTCACCAGCTTGCTGATGTGACAGGCTGGGTGTCGCGCCCTCATTAGTAGTTTATGAAACTCATCTTGAAGTCACTCAGCGGGGCAAAGACGCTCATTGAAGCAGACTCCTGTTTCACGGTGCAGCAACTCAAGGAGGTGATGGCGCCCCATCTAGGCCTGTCTGCAGGCCAGCTGCGCCTCCTTCTCGCAGGGAACGTGCTGGAGGACAATCATAGTCTCGAAAGCTACAAGGTGCAGGACAATACACAACTAGTGTACCTGCAAGCACGGCCAAGGCCAGTGACACCCCAGGACGAAGAGCTAGTAGTGGGGGAAGAGTACGAGGCTCGGCTGCAGCGTCTAGTGGACTTGGGATATGATCGTGCCTTGGCAGTGGCAGCACTGCGCGAAGCCAGTAACGACGAAGCACGAGCTCGCGAGATGCTGGAGGGAGGAACTGCACTGGACTGCGACGATGAAGAAAGGATGCTAGAGTCGCAAAATCCTCTATCCTTCCTGCTGGGAAACGAAGCCTTCCTTACAGTGCGCAGGAAACTGCAAACGACGCCAGGTCTGCTCACAGCGCTCCTGGACCAACTGCAGTTGTACAACCCTGCACTGTTCTGTCTGGTGGCCCAGTACTCCGACGCTTTCCAAGAACTGCTTGACGCTCCTGAGGAGGAATTCCAGCTGAGTGACCAAGACCGAGCCGTTTTGGACAAACTCACAGCCCTGGGCTTCAGCGAGGAAGAAGCCCTGGCGGCCTACCTACAGTGCGAAAGAGACGAGGCCCGGGCTACTCAGCTGCTGCTGGAGAACTACTACCAGAGTTCCTAGAGGCTTGCTGTGTCGGCCGCAAGCTTGGCGATGTCCTGCACGTCTAGTGTCTTGCCGCGCAGTTCCGGCTTCAAAGCCGCCAGCACAATTGCCTTGCCCACCACGTCCACATGTAGAGACTTCGACGGAATCACAGTCTTTTCCAGACTGCCAAGTAGGCCTCCGGCCGCATGCAGTACGTCCACAGCGCAGGCAATTGCCTTCAGGGAGGTTTGTTCGCGGTACATGAAGCCAGGTCTGACCACTGCATAGGGAATTGCTGTCTGTTTGGCTAGAAAAGCCTCGACTTCACGCTTGGTGGAGAGGTAGCGAGGGGAGAAGAACATGCCACGCTCAGCACTGACATAGACGAAGGGCTTGGGCGTGTTGGCGAGTTCTCCCAGTAGAATCAGCGCTGAGTCTCTGTTCATCTGTTCATAGCTGCCCTGGTAGACATTGAAAAGGTTGAGTGGGGTGCGAGAGTCGAGCAGCACTCCAATGCTGTGCACGACTGCAGCGGCCTGGGCTAAGTGCTGTCGGTAGGAAGCGGGCTCCAGTACGTCTCCACGCACATAGTCCACTTTCGATTGCCAGGGCTCTTGCACCCGAGGTCGGCCGGAGCGAGACACGCAGGTCACTTTCACGCCCTGGCTCAGCGCCCAGCGGGCTGCTGCTGACCCGACGAATCCGTTGCCACCGAATATCAGCAAAGACATTATCAGATCAAATTACTTGAAACCACACAACGGAGTCAAATCCAGAGATGGGAACATTAGCTGAAGTCTGCAGGAAACAGCTGTAGAAATGACCTGGATGGGTGTAAGTCTGCATGTGAGGTAGTTAACCGCCCGACTAGACTTCTCGGCAGCAGATAAGTCTAGGCCTACTGCCTAATAATGTCTGACAGCGATCAAGCAGTCAAGCCTAAAGACTTTCCACCTGAAAACTCCCTGGAAACGTGGGTCGTAAAGGCTTACGAGGGCAGCTCTCTCGAAGCCATTGAAGCCAAGGTCAAATCTGCGATATCAAGGGGTTGCAGTCTCCCTGGACGTCTAATCGCCATTCGCCTAGCTTCCAGAAATCAAGCATATGAGCTGGAGTTGGAATTCGTAGACCCGGTAACGAGAGAACAGCTCGATATTGACAGCTTTCCAGTTGAAAAGAAAGGAAACTTCGAGGATTATCAATTAGACAGGGGGAGACCTCTCTATCAGAATGGGAATAACACAGTCCCTGTGAAAATAATAAGGATTTCGCACCCCCTACCCGCAGTAGTAAAGATGTACTCCTGCAGTGGCTTCTCATCTCTGAACAAAGTCCTACAAGAAGCTTTGCTGCAGACTAGAATGGCTTGCGCCTTTACATGCAAACTGCTCAGTATTTCCATTCGCAGGGGCGAGGGTATGTTTAAAGTGGGACTGATCATGGAAAAACTCGAAGGAGACTTGGCAGAGGATATTGACCGTCGTGCAAGTCAAAAATGTCCTTATACAGAGACAGAGTTGAGGTGTATACTGGAGTGCATAGCGGAAGCATTGTTTTATGGCAAGTTGATGGTATGCACTAAACAGAGGGTAGCGCATCAGGACATCAAGCCCGCTAATATCTTCAAATACAAAGACTTATACAAGTTAGGAGACTTTGGGTCTGCCTGTCCTGAAGGTATTGCGGAGAAATACACAGGAGACGGGACATATGAATATCTGAGTCCTGAAATGCGCAGGTTGATGCTCGGAAAGGCAGTGAAGGTGGACTATTACCAGAGTGATATTTACTCTCTTGGAGTGACTATGCTGCACCTAGCTAAACTAGCCCTGCCCGCTAACATACTTCGCAAGGCTTCAGAGGTGGAAATGGAGACTCGTGAATTGCATTACTCCAGTAACTTGTTGAGTCTGATTCAGCGAATGTTGGAGAGAAATCCAGCGGATCGTCCAAACATTGAGGAGGTGCTTCTACAGGTCAGCTCCACACTCCCAGAGCAATTCACTGTAGAAGAGGGCATACGAAAGGGCACTGCAGAACCTGAATATCTGCTTGAATTAGTCAATGAGAACATACTCCGAAACAACCACAAGGTTGCAGCCAAGCAAATGCTCCAGTACGCCGCTAGCCCAGCAGTCAGATTTGGGACAGAATCACTTATTCGGAAAAAGTTTGTGTATCCCTTTGCACAGTATTACAGGCTATCTGAAAGATTTGAGGAGTATAAATCGATATTAGTAGAAATAGCACTATTCAACGAAAACAGAGTCCCTGAAGCTGATAGAGAGGTAGCAATGGTGTATAGCGACCTGAGCCTACAATGTGCCTTTGCACATAACCGCTCAGAGACGGAGGCAGCTCTGCGGAAAGCTTGGAAATTTGCTGGGCAAATTGAATATTGGGATAAATCTTCCCGTGTGCACTTCTACCGTAATTTAGGCATTATGCACCAACAGCAAGAGAAATTCGAGGAAGCGGAGGAATTGCTGCTGCGGTGCCTCGCTTTAGCACGAGAAATTTCGGAAGAAAACGAAACTGTCGCTGAGTTACTGGTTATTTTGGGACAAGTGTACGGGAGCCAGGGGAAATATGATCCCTCAAAAGACATGTGCATGAAGAGTCTTGAGATATCTGCCAAAAATGCTGAAAAAGAGTGGAAGTGCACGATCGATGCTTATTTATGCCTATCTGAAATATATCGATGGCGCAATCTGGCACTGAAAGCGGAAAAATGGTGTTTGAAGGCTGTGAAGGCTTTGAAAAAGAAGTACGCAGAGAACAGTCTGGAACTGTCTGGAGGGTTGACTGAGTTGGCGAATGTGTCCCTACTGCAAGGACGAGAGGATGAAGCGGAGTCTTTGTTCCAAGAGGTTATCAGCAAGCAAGAAAGGGCAAAGATAACCGACCGCCGCCAACTAGTGTGCGGCTACCTGAACTTGGCGAAGCTGTATGCGTCCCAAGACAAAGTCCATGCATCCAAAGAGATGGCTCGGAAGGCTGCTGACACTCTTCTTGCAACCTCGAATCCTAGCCCATTTCTGCAGGGGAAGGTGTATTGCTTCTTGGGTGAGATATATAGCCAACAGAGTGAACTGCATGACGCAGAAACTATGCTGCTCCAAGCTCAGTCCTTTCTGAAAGCGGCATGTGGAGAAAGCAGTCTCCACCTTGCAGAAGTGCATCAAAAACTGGCGAATGTGTACATATTACAGCGAAAATGGCCACTCGCTGAGCCACTCCTAGAGCAGTACCTAGCAATGTATAGAAAGGCACAGCAAGAACAGAGTTTCGAGTGTGCGTGGGAATATCACGGTTTGGCTGTTGTCTATGCAAGGCAGTTGAAACTGACTGAAGCGGAAAGCACTATAAAGAAAGGAATTGATATATTGGAGAGTTTGTCAAAGCAAACATATGAGAAAGTTACCTGGCTAAATCTCGCTTTAGCTGGAATATATAAGTTACAAGGGCAGCATTCGAAGGCCGAACAAATCTATTTTGCTGAAAAGAAAAGAATACCGGCACTCCATGATCTCTACGAATTCTTTATGTCAGAAAAGAACTACAGCGAGGCAGAATCATACATACTCCTAGTCATTATCTTAATTCAAGTTACGGAAGGAGAAGGCCCAACTCTTACTAGCGCCCGTCAAAGGCTAGCGCAGAATTACTACTTCCAGGGAACGCTCCAGGAAGCAGAAGCGCTTTACAAAGTCACGCTTACCAATTGGAGCGAACTGTTTGGGGACAGAAACATCTATGTCGCTGTGATTTGCAATGAATTGGCTTGCATTTATGCTCAGTCCAACAGACTAACGGAAGGTGAAGAGATGTGTCTGAGGGGCTTAGAGATAGCTAAGTCGCAGCCGGACGAAGGGGCACGCCTTATTCCTCAACTTGAGCATATGTTAGAGGAATTACGAGTTGCAAGAAGCCAGAGCCTCAGAATCTAGTCAGTTAGATGGATGGTTTCTATGCTGGATCTCAACACCGCAGATCCAGCGATGCTCTAATATTCTTGTTTTTAGATTATTTATTTCCTTAAAATGCACAACCAAACTCGCAGAAGAGTAAATGTAATGGAGGGGAATAAATATAATATATGTTTGAGGGACTAGACTGAATA
>Ga0247837_1002094_pt1 | contig 38974 bp, 29 predicted proteins | sample LaCtaG_2_FD_187115 | JGI IMG/M metagenome (GOLD analysis project Ga0247837, IMG submission 187115) | Freshwater microbial communities from meromictic Lake La Cruz, Castile-La Mancha, Spain - LaCruzMarch2015_14.5m | ecosystem: Environmental > Aquatic > Freshwater > Lake | place: Spain: Castile-La...
CATATTCTCGGTGGCGGATGGCGATTCCTCCATCGCCGTTTCCGCAACTTCCACGAACGCACCATGAAACTCATCTGGGCATATTGCCTCTGCGCGTTCCTGATCGCCGCGCCGCTCCCGCCGGCACGCGGAGAAGACGGCGCCGGCAACGACCCATTCATCGCGCAGGCACGGGTGTTCGCTCGGGATGCAAGAATTTGTCGCACGCTGACCTCCGGTCGCCCGGCGTGGGAAGCCGTCGGAGTAGGCTCCCTTCCTGCGGAAACGATCCTGCAGGCTTTTGCACGACTGTTCGAACGAATGGGTGGGACATTTCATGTCCTTCCGCACGAATCCACTCCCGACGGGGTTCGGACCATGAGCGGAACCGTGGGTGGGTTGCAGAAAACCATCGTTCTTGTCTCTCAACCCGGGGGTTCCACGTGCGGGTTACACGTGATCTCGCGTCAGTTGGCCACCGCGGAGGATCTTCGAAACTCCCTTTTCCTTCGCTTTCTGGAGTTGCGACGCCTGACCGGGGAAGTTCTGCTTGAGCGGGAGGTAATGGATGTCCGATCGGGACGTTGGGCTCAGATGGTGTTTGAGAGTTCGAAGCCCGCGGAACTCGTTGTCGATTCGGTCGCCTCGTCCCTGATGGAGTCCGGTTGGGTGTTGGTTGGCACTCCCGGTCGGGCGACGGCGTGGCAACCGGTTTGCGCCTTGCAGCGGGATAACCACACCGCAACCGTGATGGCATTTTCCCCTTCGGGAGCCTCCGCAGGGGTTCTGTCGGTCGTGTTCGTTCACCTCTGTCCCCTTTATCCCATTACTTCTCCGAACCCATCCTATGCCCACCATCGCTGATCTCATTGACAACCTTACCGGGCGAATCCTCGTGCCTGAAATTCACATCGCCCGGTCTTTCTCCGAACGACTGATCGGACTCATGGGGAAAGCCTCGATTCCTGCGGAGCGGGGCATGTGGTTTGAGCATTGCGGTTCGATTCAAACCACGTTCATGCGCTTTCCGATCGACGTCATCTTCTTCGACAAAAACATGACGATCCAGCGGATCGCGTGCGAGGTTGCCCCGTGGCGAATGGCGGCCTGTTCAGGGGCGTCGCACACGCTGGAGCTCAACGCCGGGCAGGCATCTCGCATCGGATTGCAACCCGGCATGTCGACAACGCTTCGGTTGAAAACTCGTTATCGTTTCGAAGATTAGTCCCGGGGGGTTGGTCGGATTTGGAACGCTTCACGGCGAGGATTGGCAGGGCTGCTTTCCGGTCTTGCGCCGTGTCCGTCGCGGTCCGATTTCGGTCCGTAGCGCCGAACGACTCGAACTGGACACAGACAGGGTGCGGTTGTCGGGGCGGAGCCGATTTTTCAAATTAGCGTGTTCCGTTTCCACCGAGCATTTGACCCCGATGCGGCGTCCCGCGTATCGTGGTCACCTTACCCATGGTGCGCAGTTACAAAGATACGCTGAGTCTCCCGAAGACGGAGTTCCCAATGAAAGCCGGGCTTGCCACAAGAGAGCCCGCGATTCTGGAGCGGTGGCAGTCGGATAATCTCTACGAAAAGATTCAGGAGCTCCGCCGGGATGCGCCGCTTTATGTGCTTCATGACGGACCCCCGTTCGCCAACGGGGACGTTCACATGGGGACCGCGCTCAACAAGATCCTGAAGGATCTCGTGATCAAGAGCCGCACGATGCTCGGATTTCGCGCGCCATTTGTTCCGGGTTGGGACTGTCATGGGCTGCCGATCGAATTCAAGGTGGTGAAGGAATCGCGCGGGCTCTCCCCGGTCGAGGTTCGCAAGAAATCGGAGGAGTATGCCCGGAAGTTCATCGATCTTCAGCGATCGTCGTTTAAACGGTTGGGGGTGCTCGGTGACTGGGAACATCCCTACCTGACGCTTTCGCCGGGGTACGAGGCGGCGATCATTCGCTCGTTTGGTCGATTTGTGGAAGCCGGTCTGGTGTACCGCAGCAAGAAGCCGGTGCTTTGGAGCACGGGGGCGCAAACCGCGCTCGCCGAGGCGGAGGTGGAGTATCAGGAAAAGACGTCGCCCGCGGTGTTCGTGCGGTTTGCCTTGGAGGAAACCGTTGCCGGTCATGTTGCGAGCGCCGTGATTTGGACCACCACGCCGTGGACGTTGCCGGCGAACCTCGCCATCGCCGTTCACCCCGCGCACCGCTACGTCGTGGCGGCAACGATTTTCAACGGGGAACCCGCAAATGTGATCATCGCCGAGGCGCTGCAGGCTGCGTTTACCGCCGCGACCGGCCTGGAAATCGTGCAGGTGCTCGCGACGGTGTCCGGGAGCGAACTCGTCGGCCTCTCGGCAAGACATCCGTTCCTCGATCGGACCGCGGGGCTTTACGCGGGAGATTTTGTGACATTGGATGCCGGTACCGGCTTGGTACACATTGCTCCGGGGCACGGGGAGGACGATTTTCTGCTCGGGAAGGCAAACGGGCTCGACCTCCTTTCTCCCGTGGATGACCTCGGGCGCTACACGGGCGAGGTGGGGGTTCCCGGGTTGGAGGGAAAGAACGTTTTCGCGGCAAACGAGGACATAATCGCTTTGCTGCAGGAACGCGGGGCGTTGATGGGACGGCAGGCCCACATCCATTCGTACCCGCATTGCTGGCGATCGAAAACTCCGGTGATTTTCCGCGCGGTGGAGCAGTTTTTCATTCGCATTGACGGAATCCGGGAAACCGCGCTTGCGGAAGTCGATCGCGTCTCGTGGCTGCCGCATTGGGGCAGGAACCGGATCCGCGGAACCGTGGAATCGCGCCCGGATTGGTGCATCTCCCGTCAGAGGGCCTGGGGCGTGCCTCTCCCCGTCTTTTATAGCCCCGAGGGCGTCCCGATCCTTGACCCCGCCGTCATCGCCCGGGTGGCCGAACTGGTGGCGGAGAAGGGAACGAACGTCTGGTTTGAAATGCCAGACGCCGACCTCGCGGCCGCCGTCGGATTGCCGGAGGGGGTCACCCACCGCAATGACACACTCGATGTTTGGATCGACTCCGGGGTGAGCCACGAAGCGGTGTGCCGGACCCACCCGGCCTTGCGTTTCCCGGCGGATTTGTACCTCGAGGCGACCGACCAGCATCGCGGCTGGTTCCAAAGTTCCCTCATCACCTCGGTCGCGCTCAATGGCGTGGCACCTTACGACCGCGTGTTGACCCACGGTTTCGTGGTGGACCTCGATGGGAAAAAAATTTCGAAGTCGGCGCAGGGCGGATATTCCAAGCCCACGGATGCGGATCATTTCGTAAAGAAGCATGGTGCGGATCTCGTCCGGCTCTGGGTGGCGAGTGTGGACTTCACGGACGACGTCCCGTTTTCCGAAGAGATCTTCACGCGGCTTGGCGATGTGTACCGCCGGGTTCGCAATACCCTGCGGATCCTCCTGGCCAACTTGCACGACTACGACGCGTCCCGTCCGGTGTTGCCCGAGGACTACACGCTGATTGATCGTTGGACGCTCTCGCGGTTGGCCGAACTCAATCATGGGTGTCGTGACGCATACGAACGACTGGAGTTCACCCGCGTTTATCATGCGCTCGTGCAATTCTGCTCCGCGGATTTGAGCAGCATCTACATCGACATCACGAAGGATCGTCTTTACTGCGATGAATCCGGGTCTGGTCGTCGGCGTGCGACGCAGGCGGTGATGCGGCGTTGTTTCGAGGACCTGACCCGCTTGCTGGCGCCCATTTTGGCCTTCACCGCCGAGGAGGCGTGGGGGGTTTTTGATCCCGCGTCGTCGGTCCATATGCAGGAATTTCCCGCGGTCTGCGATGCGGTTCCGGAGGTGATTGGGGAGGTGGAGTGTCTGCTTCGTTTGCGGGGGTGCATCGCGCAGGAAATGGATGTCGCAAAGAAGACGGAGCTTTTGGGCAACTCCCTTGAGGCGAAAGTGAAGCTGATCGTCTCGGAGCCGGAAGACCTGCAGGTGCTTTCACGCTACGCAGCGGAGCTGGAGGAATTTTTCATCCTCAGCGAATTGGAGGTGGTCCCAGGAGATCATTTCGCCGTTGAGATTTCGCGGACCACACGGGTGAAGTGTGAACGTTGCTGGCGCCACCGTGCGGATGTGGGTGAGCACGCCGAACATCCGACCCTGTGCGGCCGGTGTACGAGCGCGGTGGCTGCCGCCGGAGTCGCATGAGGTCCAAGGCTGCAGCGGTGGGGTTCGTGCTCGCCATAGCGCTTCCGGTCTGGATTCTCGATCAAATCACGAAGTTTGTCGTGATCGCCAACTTGGGAGTTCACGATGCGATCACCGTGATCCCCGGATTTTTTGACCTCGTTCATGTGCACAACACCGGGGCGGCGTTTGGCATGATGCGAAATAACAACACGTTTTTCATTGGCCTGTCCGCGGTGGCCACGATCGTCCTGCTGGTGCTCACCGCGAGGCGAGCATTCCCCGATGCCATGACGCGGACGGCGGCGGGCTTATTGTTGGGGGGCGTGTGGGGCAATCTCACGGACCGATTGATTCATGGTCACGTCGTGGATTTCCTGCATTTTTACCACAAAGCCTGGGCGTGGCCGGCGTTCAACCTCGCGGACAGCTGCATCTGCGTGGCGGCGGGTTTGTTCATTTTGAAATCGTTCTTCGAGGACCCTCCGCCACGTCCGGCGCCGTAGTGTGCTGACATTCAAAGAGCGGCTGTATCGAAGAGCTGCCATGCGGTCTGAATTCCTCAGTGACGGCATTGTCCCATCCACTCTGCGATTTTTTAACCGCAGATTTTGACCGATGCTCGCAGATTGGCTCTTCGCTGAATTGAGTGGGTAAAAGCAGCAAGATGAGGAGCTTCAGAGTCGCAGCCTTTGCTGGCGCTGATTGTTGAGCTCCTTGCGGCGATCGGCATTCTGCGCACCACCGGTGTGCGATTCGTTAGCCCAGCCCAACGGGCTGGGTGGGAAACCAAAGGGGACTCCGGCCTGAAGGGACGGGATGGGTGGGGGCGTGGCGTGCGGCCCTGCGGTTGCCCTGTCGCGGACTTTCAGCCCGCAGCTTCCGCCACTGCAACAAACCCAGCCCTTACGAGCTGGGCTAAGGAATGCCGGGCCGTCGGCCCTGGAGCGGCGCGATTCGATCAGAGCCTTGGGAAACTTCCCTTCAAAAGCCTGTCTGAGCAAGCCTTCGGGGCGCAGGGGCCCCTGCAATCAAGCCTGTTCCTGCCCACTCAGAACGTCGAGGAGCCCGCAGATTTTATGAAAAAGGACCCACAAACCTACACCGTGCTCGGTACTGCGATGGAAGTGCATCGCGAACTTGGTCCGGGCTTCTTGGAGGCCATGCTCTTCCAACAGCCCGAGTTGAGAAAGTCGGGTTAGAAACCGCTTGCGCCCGTGCAACGTCGGCGTTCAACTCCCCCGCATGGACTCTCTCTATCCGAAAAGCCCGTATATCCAAGTGGGCGGAATTGTGTACTTCGCCAGGATGCTCGACAAAATCCGTCTCCAGGCGATCGGCAAACTTTCCGAGGATTACATTCCGAACTTGGGCAAGGCCTTCGACCTCCGCTGCTGCAAGTTGCTGGGAGTGGAGTATGACGACGTCGTCGAGCAGGTGCACGAGGGGTCCTCGGATGAGGAAGTTTTGGAGTGGTGCTTCGAACAGGCCGGTGCGCCGGATGAGGAACGCATCGAGGTTTGGAACGGCTTTATGGTGAAGCGCGGATGGAAGGATGAGGCAACTGAAACCTTGAAGCGCCGACTTTACGAACGGGGATGCGAGAACCGCACGGACATCGAAACGATGTTCGATTTCCTCGACCTGGACGAAGACCGCGATCCCGCCCTCAGAGCTTGACCTCAACCATTTTCATTCCCATGAATCCAACCGAACGCATACCACAAATCGACGAAGCTCTTGAATGGCGCTACGCCACGAAATCCTTCGATGCGGAACGCCAGATTGACCCGGCGACCTGGGATTTCCTGGAGAGATCCTTGGTTCTCACCCCGTCTTCCTACGGTCTCCAACCTTGGAAGTTCTTCATTGTCGGAGATCCGGCAATCCGCGCCAAGTTCCGGGAAAACGGCTGGGGACAGTCGCAATTTACCGATGCCTCGCATGTCATCGTCTTCGCTATTGTCACCGATCTTCCGCAGTCCCATGTGGACAAGTATGCGGAGCGGATTGCGGAGGTTCGCGGCGTCCCGGTCGAGTCGCTTAGCCCTCTGATGAAGATGATCGAGAGCGACGTGATCAAGGGCCCGCGTCGCGCCATCGTCAACGAATGGGCCGCACGACAGGCCTATATTGCACTCGGTCAGTTCATGGGTCTTGCGGCGGTCCTCGGAATTGATACATGCCCAATCGAGGGCTTCGATCCCGCCGCGTTCGACGAGATTCTTGGGCTCAAGGCCCGCGGCCTGGCGTCTGTGGTCTGCTGCGCGGCGGGTTATCGCTCGCCGTCAGACAAGTATGCAGACTACGCGAAGGTCCGTTTTGCCCCGGAAGACGTGATCGAACACATCTAACGAAGGTGACAGGGGCAGCCTGGCCCTGTTCCGGGGGGGGAGTGACGACGGAGTAACTCCGTTAACCCTAAAAACGGGAATGGAACCACAGATTTACAGGATCTACACAGATAAAGCATTGGACTGGAGGAACTTCGCTTTGGGAAGTCGACGAGGATGTGTTCACCAAATAGGAGGCAGGCGTTATTTGTGTAATATCCTCACACTGAGTAACCTAACTTCGAAAAACAGTTCTTATTTTCCCATTTAGGTTAACAGTTAACCCTCTCGGGTAACTTCGCCCTATTGACGGAGGAACTGGTCCGCTGCGGCGAGCGCGGCGGGAATTCCTTCCACGTTCCTTCCTGCGCCCCGGGCGATGTCGGGTCGGCCTCCTCCTTTGCCGCCGACGGGATCGGCCATGCGTTTGACGATTTCGCCCGCGGGAAACTTGGCGGTCCACTCTGCGGATGCGTGCGCGACGAGCGAGACCTGACCTTCCGCCCCCGCGGCGAGAGCGGCCACTCCCTGGAAGCCCCGTGTCTTCAGGACATTTGCGATCTCCTGCAGCAGATCGCCGCTTGCATCATCGATCGATGCAATCACGCGTGTTGGACTGGAACCCTCGGCCCGGCGCAGCAGACCATCCGCTTCGGACTCCGCCCGCATCCGGAGCGCCTTCTGCCGCTCGCGAAGGAGCGCTTTTTCCGCGTCTTTGAGCTTCGCCTCCAGCTCCGCCAACCGATCGCGCTGCGCATCACGGTTTGACTCCAATACTTCGAGCGCCGCGAGTCCGGCTACGGCTTCGATCCGCCGAACGCCTGCGGCAATCGCACCCTCACTCACGATATGGAAGACGCCGAGTTGACCAGTTGCCCGGACGTGCGTGCCGCCGCACAACTCCATGGAGTAGCCGTTGAGCAGACCCGGCCCGCCGCCGATCTGGACGACGCGCACGGTGTCACCATACTTGTCTCCGAAGAACTGCATGATGTCCGCCCGCCCCCGCACCGACTCGTGCGATTGCTCGGTCCAGGAAACGGAGTCATTTTCGACGATCCGCTCATTGACGAGTCGTTCCATGTCGCGCAGCTGGGCCGGCGTGACCGGCGAGCTGTTGAAGTCAAAGGTCAGCTTCTCCGCGCCGACGAATGAGCCTTTTTGCGAAGCCTCCACGCTCACCACCTCGTGCAGTGCCCAGTGAAGCAAGTGGGTGACCGTATGGTGGCGTTCCACGGCACGACGGAGGTCGGCGTCGACTTTCACCCGGACGCGGGAGCCGACCGCAGGGGCTTCGGCGGCTCCTTGGGGGTCGAGGAAGTGCAGCCAGGTTGCGCCGGTTTTCTGCGTGGAAACGATGCTCCATGTCTGGCCGTCCCCATGGATTTCTCCGGCGTCGCCGGTCTGTCCGCCCATTTCGGCGTAGCAAACGCTGCGGTCGAGGATGACCGCGGTTCGGTTCTTGAGCGTGATCACCTCGGCGACCGTGGCGTCTGCCTCGGCTTCGTCGTATCCCACAAACTGTGTGGGTTCGGCGTTCTCAAGTTCGGAAAGTTCAACGATCTGACGCTTCTGGGCGCGGCGCGCGCGGTCGCGCTGCTCCTCCATTCGCGTCTCGAATCCGGCGACATCGACGGTGAGGCCCCGTTCGCGCGCCATCAATTCCGTCAAATCCAGGGGGAATCCCTGTTCATCGTATAACCGGAAAGCGAGGTTCGCAGGAATGGATCCTCCCGGGGGAAGTTTGGCGGCTTCGGTCTCAAATAGATCGATGCCCCGGTCCAGGGTCCGGTTAAATGCTTCCTCCTCGCGGTGCAGGACGTCTTCGATATGCGTCTGGCGGCGCCGCAACTCCGGGAAAATGCCACCCATCTTCTCGACCAACACATCCACGAGCTTGTGAAAAAACGGCTCGTGCATGCCGAGCATCCGACCGTATCGGACTGCCCGCCTCAGGATCCGGCGCAACACATAGCTGCGGTCCGTGTTTCCAGGTGAAATGCCGTCTGCGATGGCGAAGCTGAGCGTGCGGATGTGGTCACTGATGACCCGGAACGCAACGTCGATATCCTCTTGTTCACTGTGACCGCTCGGTCCGCTTGGCAGCGTACTCCGGTACTTGTGCCCACTCATGCGCTCCAACGCGTCGAAGAGGGGTCGGAACAAATCCGTCTCGTAGTTGGATATGCGGGCGTTTGCGAAGTCTGTGAAGTTCTTCGTCCCCTGAATAATGGACGTGACCCGTTCGAAACCCATGCCGGTGTCGACATGGCGCGCGGGGAGGGGACTGAACGATCCGTCCGCATTGGCATTGTACTGGATGAACACCAAGTTCCAGATTTCGATGCAGTCTGAGGAACCCATGTTGACGAGCCTCCCGGCGGTGCCACCATCCGGCGTGAGATCGATGTGGAGTTCGGAGCAGGGACCGCAGGGGCCGGTCTCGCCCATCATCCAAAAATTGTCCTTTTTGTTGCCTCGGACGATGTGAACGGCGGGGTCCAATCCGGCCGCCGTAAAAATTGCCGCCCAATGATCGTACGCTTCCTGGTCGAACTCGGACGGATCCCCCTCTCCGGGAGCGTACACCGTTGCGTAAACACGATTCTTCGGGAAACCCCACACATTCACCACGAGTTCCCACGCCCACGCGATGGCTTCTGCCTTGAAGTAGTCGCCGAACGACCAGTTCCCGAGCATCTCGAAAAACGTGTGGTGGTAGGTGTCGATCCCGACGTCGTCCAAATCATTATGTTTCCCGCCCGCACGGATGCATTTCTGGGTGTCGGCAGCACGGGTGTCGGACCCGGGGATGGCCCCGCCGATGCGGGAGACGTCGGCCTTGCGTTCCCCAAGGAAAATCGGAACGAACTGATTCATTCCCGCATTCGTGAACAGCAGGTTCGGCGAATCCGGAAGGAGACTCGAAGACGGGACAATGCTGTGCTGGCGGGATTTGAAAAACTCGAGGAACGAGTGACGGATTTCTTCGGAGGTCATGGATGGGCGGAAGGGGATGGAGAGGATGGATCGACGTTTGGCTGCGCCGGAGGGATCGGAGGACTTGGAGCCCAAGCGGCGGGGTCGGCACTCAAATCCGATAGCACATCGCCTGTTAGCACGAGGACTTCGGGATCATCGTTTCGCCGCGCGACGGTTTTCCCGTCCGGGGAACGGCCGAACGCCAACCGGAGGATTGGCTTTTCGCCCGCATCCTCCTCGGCCGAGTTTTCAGAGAGCCAGGCACTGAAAGTAAGGGTCACCGCCGCCGGGTCCAGCCCAACCTCGGCGAAAGTTTCCCCGGAAGCATCGCGAAATCCGTCGATCCTGGTCTCGGTGATCGCTTTCACAAGGTGTGCAACGGCGTCCGCAGACACTGGCGTTTTGTCCGGATCCGTGATCCAACCCTCCCCGTCCCGACGGATGAGGAGTTTGCTGCCGTCGCGTTCGACGACGAAGCGGTCGACGGTATCCAGATTGAGCGTTGCGAAGGTTCGGTCCCTGAGTGTCTCCGGAGTCATGGCGGTGAATGCTTCGAAGGAGGCTCTTGGGATTTCGACCACCATGTCCCTCGCCGTGGTTTGGAGGTAGATGGAGTCCGGCGCGTCTGGAACGGCTCCGCCGAAGCGAAATCGGATCTCCCGTTCAGGATGCGAGCGGCGGGAGATCGTCACTTCCTCCCGGCCTTCCTCGATCCCGTACGCGGAAAGGTTCGCCGAATCAGGTGCCACGAATTTGGTGATCTTGGATCCAAGAATCGTCCGCAGGAAGCTTTCTGCAGCGGCCGGATCGACGGCCGCGCGAAGCGGTTTGGTCATTTCCCAGCCATTCCCCTTCCGGCGGAGTTCCATTTCGCCCTCGGCGCGTCGAATGGTGAAGCGTTCGATGTCGTCGAGGGGAACCGATGAAAGTGTTAGCGAGCGGTAGGTATCGACCGGAGTGAATGCGATGTCCTCGAGATCATCTCGCACCAGGTACACGTCGTCGCCCTCACCCGTTCGAACGTAGACCTGATCCGCACCGGCGGCTTCCTTCCCGAAGAAGATCCGCTTCTCGCCGTCCGTTTCGGTTTGCACTGCGATCACGCGGCGGGCATTGCGCAGCCCGAAATCCTTCAGTTCGAGCTTCCCGCTCTTGAACTCGCCTGAGGGGATGTGGTCCAGACTCCGGAGATCGACCAGGGCCCCGAGGAGTTTGCCCACCGCATCCGTGGAAGCCTCGTCTTTGAGCGGTTTGGTCAGCCGCCAACCGTCCTCCCGTCGCTCGAGCTCCACGGTCTGGTCCCCGTCCTTCATGGAAACTTTCCGGACATCTCCCGCATCCCAATCCGCGAAGAAGCCTGCGGCGAGGGACCGATCGCGGGTGCTCTTCAGCCGGGGCTCTACGAACACAAGAAAAGCGACGGTGGCTCCCGCGAGCAAGACGAGCGCGATGGTGAGAAAACGGTTCATCGTGACTCCTACGCTCGCCGTCTCAACCACACGAACACCCCGAGGATCGCCGCGATCCCGGGCAAAACGACCATCGTGTAAATCATGATCCGACCCAGCTGCTCCTCCGTCAGGTTGAGCTGAAACTGTTTGACTGATTTCGGTGCGACGCCCGCGACACTGCCGCGATCGAGCATCCAGTTCATTGCCGACAGAAAGAAATCGAGGCTGGTCTCGCTGAGCGCGGGGTCGGTGAGGAACGTACTGTTTCCGACGACCACCAATTTGGACCCGCCGAGTTCCACGCGGTCATCCTTTACCCCTCCTCGTTCGGCCGACGCGGCGATGACAAGCGGCGGTCCGGCGTCGGTTCCGGCATCGAATTCCATTCCCGTGTTCCCGTCGGTCTTTGCGTATTTGGTTTCCCCCCAATAGCCTTCTGCGGCCTCAGCGAGTGGGCGGAGCACGATTTGTTTGACCGACGCCACCGCGTTCTCGAGCTGGAGGGATTGCGTTGCGCCGGTGAAGAGTCCGTTGAAATCCTCGATGCGCTTCGTGATTTGGCTGCCGGGGATGAATCGGGTGGTCACGTCGCGGAGAATCCCCGTGGCAAAGCCCAGACTCACCGTCCGAAGCACGCGGTTGTCGAGCGGACGGATGCCGTTTTCCACAAGAAATGCCTGGATGAGCGGCGTGTCCATTCCCGGCTCCAACGCCACGTAGACGGCTCCGTTTTTTTCCCAGAATGCCTTGATGATTTCCATCTCTCTCTGCGCGGGATCTGATTGCGGGCTGATGATGACTAATGCGCCGGCATCTTCAGGCACGGCATCGAGAGCGGCGAGGTTGAGAGGTTCCGCGGTGAGCCCCTGGCGGATGATGTAGTCGCGCAGGATGCTTAAAGGTGGTGTGGGAGCGAACGTTGGTTCCCCGTGGCCCTGCAAAAAATAAATCTTCCGGGTCTCCGGCTTGATCAGTTCGAGGAATGCGGTCGTCAGGACCTGTTCCCCTTTGAACTCCTTCACTTGCGGAGTGTCTCCCATGAGCACGTTTTCCTGCCAAACGGCCATCTGGGAAACGGGCAGGAACTTGGACCGCCCGTCGTAGTCGACGATAACGACGTTCTCGTTGGCTCCAAACTTGTACTGATTCTGCAGGTCCCGGGCCCGGGCGAAGTTCCGCGTCGGGTTTACAAATTCCACGGTTAAGTTTTTCTTCGCGGAAAACTGCAGCTCGCGCAACAGCGCGTTGACATCGGGATACAGGGCCGAGTCGGGCGTCAGAGAGGTCGGCGAGAAATACACAATGATCGTCGCCGGTTTCTCCAACTGTTTCATCACGCGCTTCGTCTGGTCCGAGAGACTGAATTTCTGCGATCGGGAAAAATCGCCGCGCACGTAGTAGTGGAACCCTAGGTAATTGACCCCGAGCACGACGATCGCCATGGCGACGATCTGGATGACGACATGCGTGCCGATCCGGAATCTGGAAATGCGTGAAGTGTTCTTGGCCATCGCGGGTCAGGAAGCCCATTTCCGGCGTTGAAACGCCTGGAAGGTGAGGAACAGGGTAAAGAACGTCATGCTCAGGTAAAAAACGACCGGTCGGGTGTCGAAGATCCCCTGCGAGAACTCCATCATGTGTTCGAGCGCCGAAAGATAGCTGGTGAGTTCCCGGAGGAATGGGCTCACGTTGAGGATGAAAATCGTCAGCAGGCCCATGAAAAACATGAGCGTGATCAGCACAAAGGAGATGATCGCGGCCACGATTTGGTTGTTGGTCAGCGCCGACGCGAGGCAGCCAACCGAGAGGTAAAACATGCCCAGAAGCAGCAACATCGCATAGCCTCCGAGATACGACCCCGCCGCATCTCCGGCGGTTTGGGCGGTCTGCCATTGGAAGATGACAAAGTACAAAAGGCTGGGCAGCCAGAGGATGACATAGAAAAGCAAAGCCCCGCAGTACTTGGAAAGCACCACCTCGAGATCGCGAACGGGCGCCGTCATCAGTGGTTCGATTGTGCCCATTTTGTACTCCTCCGAGAACAGCCGCATCGTCAGGAGCGGGAACACAAGGACAAACGGAAACCAGAAGAACACGGTGTTAAAAAACGCTTCGACCACCGTGGCTTCGGAGGGCATCCGGTTAAGGACGGACACCCCTGCGTAGAAATTGAACCCGGTGATCACCAGGAAGAAGACGAGGACGGTGTAGGCGATCGGAGATCGGAAGTACGAGCTGATCTCGCGGGCGAGGAGGGTAAGGAATCGGGACATGCCAGGGATAAGTTGCCGCTATCGGGACGCCGAGGGGTGGCGTTGATCGTCGGAATGGGTGACCTCCGCAAAGACATCTTCGAGGGTGACGCGGCGTTGGGCGAGCTCCCGGACCGGCCAATTCAGGCGCGATGCCAATTGAAAAATGTCCTCCCGAGGGTCGCTGCCGCTCTCGATCTTGATCGTGAAAACCTCCCAGTCATCCTCTCGGGTCGATGTCACGTCCCGCACCCCGGCCAGTGCCATCAGGGCCTTCGATGCGGCGGCTGCGTCCTGGACCTTTGCCTCGAGACGCACCTCGTTGCCCCGCTTCATCCGGTCGCGCAGATTCATCGGCGTGTCGGATGCCTCAATCCGACCCTGATTGATGATGATCACGCGGCTACACGTCATTTCCACCTCCGAGAGAATGTGGGTCGACAGCAGAATCGTATGGTGGCGGCCGAGATTCCGAATCAACTCGCGGACCTGTCGGATCTGATTCGGATCAAGACCGATGGTCGGTTCGTCGAGAATGAGGAGATCCGGTTCATGCACGAGAGCATCCGCAAGGCCTACCCGTTGACGATAGCCCTTGGAGAGAGAACCGATGAGTTTTCGGCCGACATCTTCGAGTCCGCACAGCGCTTTGACGTCCTCGATCCGCTCGCGGCGGCGGCGCCCTCGCACCCCCTTGAGAGCCGCGCGGTAGGCGAGGTATTCCGAGACGCGCATGTCGGCATACAGCGGGACATTTTCCGGCATGTATCCGATCCGTTCCCTGGCCTTGGTGGATTCGCGGAAGACATCAAAGCCGGCGATCGTTGCCGTGCCCGAGGTGGGCGGGAGGAAACACGAGAGGATGCGCATCGTGGTGCTTTTCCCGGCGCCGTTGGGACCGAGAAAACCCACGATTTCGCCTTTGCCGACCTCGAAACTGATCCCGTGGAGCGCTTGGACGCCGGCGTACCGCTTGGTCAGACTTTCAACCTTGATCATGCAACAACGAACACTGTGGGTAGATAACGGGGCGGTCGACGATTGACAAGGACGAGTGTGGAGGCGGGGGCTTCAGAACCCGAGGGCCGGGCACGTCTCCGTCATCGACCCACAAACTGCACGGCGATCCGTAACGTGCGCGGCCTCGGGCGGGCTTCGATGACGAGTCGGATCTCTTTTTCCAGCGCGGAATCGCGGGGCCTTTCGTAGCGTGCGATCATCGTACGCGCGGCGGATTGCATTTCGCGCCAACGGTCGCTATCGACCTCCGCCGCGTGGGCAATATGCCGCAGGACGCTCAGCCATTCCAGGAAGACGCGTTCGAGGTCGCCGGATTCGATCTCCGCTGCGGAACCCCGGGAGGCGGGGGTGTGGGCCAGGTGGGCGCGCAATTGCTCGGACGCCCCTTCGCCATAGCCGGGGCACACGCCGAGGTGGAGATATCCGGGAATCTCCACGTGCCCAAATGCGGAGCGGGCACTGGCGGAGAGGCGCTCGCTCTTGCCCGTTAGGGACTCCTGAAACCGTGGGCCGGCGCGCAGGTTTGCGAGGTCGAAGAGGAGTTCCTCGATGGGATAACCGGGTTCCTCTAGGGCCGCAGCGACCATCAGCCCTTCCGCCCCGGGAAACCGACCCACGATGCATCCGCGCACCGTGGGTTTCCCCTCCGCGTCCACCAACCCGAGTTGTCGCCAAAGCTGGGCCGCAGAATCTCGCGCTGGGGTCACGCGAGTGCCATCCGCGCGTTGATATCCCTCGTCAAGATTCAACGCCACCCGCCGACGGGGTGGGTCGATCAGGAAGTTTCCGTCGCTTTCTCTCCAGGCGGAAACCGTTTCCCTGGAAAACTCGCAACGCATCTGCAGGTTCCCGCCCGCCCGAACGAGATCGTGGAACGTGCCAAGTCCGCCCTTTTCGATCAAAAGCGGGACGAGCGTGGATTCGACCTCCCCGCTCGAGAACGTGTCGCCTTTCCTCAAACGAAGGCGCTTTTGCAACCATGGCGCCGCGTGCAGGCGATCGTCCGCAGCGAGTCGCCCAAGCGTGAGTGCCTTGCCGTACATGAAGCCTTGATCGGTCGGGATGCGGCACAGCAACCCCTCGCCCAGTGCCCCGACCACGGTGGGTACGCGGAGCGCAGGCCGCCAACGATCCTTGTGCAGCGCGAAGCAGCGATCGAGGCGGACCGACTCCTCGCGCAGCCCGCTCGCGGATTTCCACTGCAAGGAATAATCGAGGAACTCTTCCCGCGTTGGTCCGAAGCGGCGGGTTTCCCCACTCCCGCCCTCCGGATGGTCCTCTTCGATGCCCAACAGCGGCGGTTGCCGGCTGAAAAAGCGTGAGCACACGTCGATCGCCGCCTCGAGCGGATTGCGGTCGGTGACATCCGCGTGTTCCATCACGCGGAGGAGCGTCGGCCAATCGACCGTGTTGAGGCGGCGGAGTCGCTTCGGCCAGGCATCCGCCAGGCGCGGTCCGCGATCGGTCCGGAGTGCCACGCCCTTGGTGTCCAGTCCCCGCCGACCTGCGCGGCCGAACATTTGCAGGAGTTCGTCCGGTTGGAGTTCCCTTTCGAACGCGCCTTCCATGTATTTGGAGCCGGCGATCAGGACGGAACGCACCGAGAAGTTGATTCCGGCGGCGAGTCCGGTGGTGGCCACGATGACGCGGAGGTGTCCGGCTCGTGCGAGCGGTTCCACCAGCGCGGCGCGAGCGAGGTAGGGAAGCCCGCTGTGGTGAAATGCGACGCGATGGGAGAGGACGCGGGCGAGGGCGTCGCCTCCGATCTCGGCGGCGCGAAGGCCGGAGAGCATCGCGTTGTCGATGGGCAACGCATCGGCGATCTGCCGCGCGATCTTCTCGGCCTCGCGTCGTCGAGGGATGAAGATCAACAGAGGCGAAAGGTCTGCCATGGCCACCGAAACCGCAAGGCGCTGCCAGAAACCCACAACCCCCGCAGGCGGCCGGGGGAGCGATTCCACAGGAACTTCCTCGAGCGGCACCGGCCGTTCCCGCACGGAAATGAGCTCCGCCCGCCGACCATTGCGACGGAGCCACTCGACCACGTCGCCGGGATTCTGAACGCTGCCGCTCAGAAGCAGAAGCTGCGTCTGCGGAGGAGCCGTTGCGATCGCCAGTTCGTAGTTCAGCCCGCGCGTGGAATCCGCGATCAACTGGTATTCATCTATTACCAGTAACGCCGGGCCTTCCCCCCGGAGGAAGCGCTCCCGCTGAGTTTCCAACGTCGCCACGAGGATCGGCGCGTTCGTGTTTTCCGAAACATCCCCGGTGGCGATCCCGACGTTCCACCCCCGCGCATTCCACTGGGCACGCTTGTCGTTTGCGAGGGCGCGCGTCGGCACGGTGTAAACAGCTTGTCCGTGCCGGAGCCCTTGTCGGGACTCCACCAGCATCTCAAAAATGCGCGTCTTCCCGGCGCCGGTGGGAGCGTCGACGACCAGATCAAATCCCTCCCGGAGCAGTCGAACGGCATCCTGTTGCCAAAGGTCCGGAAGATCCAAAGGCAAACGAAGCGATTCCACACCTTCAAGTTAGCAAGGATTGTCCGGGAGAAAACAGGGATCGTGCGCCTCCATCACGGTTTCCCTTGATGGAGGAACGGTTCGATCAACGGACCTTCGTCGGAAAAAGTTACCCGCACCGCTCCGGACTCCCGGATGTCGATTCCCCGCATACCCTGGTCGGAAGCATCTCCTTTCGGAGACGATCGGAAAATTCGGACTGTTTCGAGTGGGTCCACGCGGGATTCCACGAGCGTTTCTTTTCCAACGCGCAGCCGCGTTCCGGGTCCGGAAACTTCCACGGTCCAACCGGCGGAACCCTCTACGAATTCGGCACGGTAAAGGTTGTCCGAAACAATCGCGCTTCCGGGGGCGAGGGGACGGATCGCGACGGAGTTGGATTCGCTCAGGGTAACGAAACGATCCTGCAGGCTCCACGGGATTGCGATCTCGTCCGGCGTAAATCTTTCCAAGAACGCGGTTGGTTCGCCCGAGGCAACCCCACGAGAATCCGTGAGAATCAACCCCTTCACTTGCCGGATTCCGCGAGCGTGGAGCATCGGACGCAGGACCCGCTCCGTCGTGCCTGCGCTTCCGCACTGGATGACCCAGGTGCCCGATGGAACCTGCAGGACCGCGCAGGAGCCGGATCCGACATCCAGAATGGTCAATTGGGGAGCCTCCGGAAGCGCGGCCGGGATGGAGGAGAACGGCAGCCGGGCAATGGCCGCAATCGAAAAGATCAGCATCCGCGCGAGGGCCCAATTCGCATGGTTGTAAATCTCGGCAATCGCCGGTGCCACCGTGCCGAACAGCAAGGATGTCAGGGAAAGGCACAGCATCGCGAAAGACAGCGGCACCGCCACAAGGTTCGCAGGAATGGACGTCAGCGGGAGTAGGTGGAAGACCCCCAGTGCATGCGGAATGGACGCGACCCACGCCACCGTCGAGACTGCAACAGCGGAGATGAACCGAACGCGCATGCCCTCGAAGGCTGCAAGCGGTACGGACCAGAGTTTCCGGGGCAGGAACGGATCCGGACGGCCGATTTTTAGTAGTACCGACTCCACGGTTGACGAGCCGAGAAGGATCGCCCCCGCGACGAGGAACGACATTTGAAATCCCAGGTTGAACAGGAGGTTTGTGTCGCTTCCGAGCAGCAAAAGGAAGGCGGCCGCGAGTCCGTTCACGGCCTGCCCCGTGCGGTCGATACATCGACCGGCGAGCAAGAGTGATGTCATCACGGCAGCTCGCACAGACGCGGGCTGCCATCCGGTGACCAGCGTATACAGGAACACGCCCGCAATGCTCACGATGGCGGCGGGTCGCCGACCCAGGGATTGGAGCACGGCGGAAAGAACGAGGGCGACCATCCCCACGTGCAGTCCGCTCACCGAGAACAGATGGTACGTACCCGTCTCCCGAAAGGCATCGGTCAGGCTTTCGGCGTCCTCCGTCACCCCAAGGGTAACGCCCTTGATCAGGCCCAAAACGGACGGATCATCCGCGATCCCTTTCCCGAGGGTATGCTCACACCAATTTCGGAGTCTGAGAGCGAACGCGAACACCGGATCGCCTCTGTCTTTCTCAACGCGCTCGATCCGATGGGAACGGAGTTGCGAAAAAATTCCCCGCCTGGCCAGCCACGCGCTGGCATCGAATGCGCCCGGATTGCGGGCCGCCGGGATGGGGCCTGCGGTCCCCGCCGCGCGGATTTGATCTCCGAAGCAGACATCGCGCCGGTGCGTGACGACGGTCCAATCCATATGAGACGGCCACAGTTCTCCGTTCGCCGTCTGAACCCGGTCAAGCCGCATCACAAACTGGGATCCGCGCGCATTCTCCCGTGGTTCCGTCACGACGACGCCCTCCGCCCGCACAAATTGGGCCTTCGCGAAATGGCGTTGCGCCCAGAGGCGACCCGGATGCTCCCGCGTGTTCCATTGATGCACCAACGCAAAGGCGCACAATGGAAGCACTAGTGCTGGAAAGGGGTGGGGTCGCCACCAAAGCCACGCGGCTGCCAGTGAGATTGCGGTCAGCGCGATGGGCAGCGGAAGTGCCCAGCGTTCCCCCAGGAGAACCCCGCACGCTGCGGCCATCGCGATGGGCAACAGCGTCGCGGTGGGGAGGCACGGAAGACGCTTCACCCCGGGAGATGCCGGGGGGAGTTTGAAAGGTCAGCGGAAATCGCCCTCTCGGTCGGCAAAAAACGCCGGACAATGCCAAGAGTTAATGCGTAAATCAGTCATGACGACGAAGTTTACGTACTGGAGAGCTGACGATGGAAAGTATCTCGGCTACCTGAATGCATTTCCCGACCACTGGACACAGGGAGAATCCATTGAGGATTTGAAGGAGCATCTCCGGGACTTGCACGAGACTTTCACGGGCGAAGACATACCGGGAATCAAGAGGGAGGAAGAATTAGAATTAGCGTGAAGCGGCGCGACCTGATTTCAGCTGTAGTAGCTGCTGGTGCTGAACTGATCCGACACGGGAGCAAGCACGACATTTATCCCAATCCGAAGAATGGAGCGACGCAACCGATTCCGCGCCACCGGGAAATAAACGAAATGTTAGCGAAAAAGATCCTGAGAGATCTTTCGAAAGATCCCGGATAGTTGAACTGTCGGAAGGATGCTTTGGACGCCCGACGCTACTGCATCCCTGCGCCTGTGGATCGTTTGGCGAGGTTTCGCTTCTTTGGCGCCGAGACATCCGTGCGGTGCTGCACCTTTTCCACGGTCCCCTTTTTGAAGTACTGTTTGCGGAGATCCTGCAGGAGAGCGTCCCGGCGGTCGTAGAGACGCTTCGGTTCGCGCGGTTCTGTGCGTGTGAGCGCATACGCCGTGATGAGCGGCAGGGAAATGGTCGAATCCAGATAGCAAACCACGCAGTCCGGCAGGCGATCTGGGTCAATCTTCCCCCAACTCACGGCCTCGCCAGGCGTCGCGCCGCTGAGGCCGCCGGTATCCGGGCGGGCGTCCGTACATTGCAAAAAGTAGTCGTGTCCGCGCTCGTCGATTCCCATCACTTCCTGAATCTGCGGCTCCGTCTGAAGCATGAAGTTCTTCGGCGAACCGCCCCCGAGGATGAACACGCTGGATGTGCCCCCGCCGCGCTTCGCCCCGTAAACGATGGACGCGGTTTGATTGACGTCGCGATTGACGTCGAACGCCAGTTTGGAGTCACGCAGGGACATGGCGGCGACGTTCATCCCAATCGAACTGTCCCCCGGGGAACTCGTAAAAATGGGCACTCCGAGCTGATACGCCGCGCTGAGCACGCTGGTTTCCGTGATCCCGAGCTTCTGCTCGCGCTCGTAGACGTATTTCCCGAGGAGATAGTGAAATTCGTCCGTCCCCATTGTGTACTGAAACTCCGGTCCCTGAATCACCGTGCGCACGAAGGCGTCGGTATCCAGCAGGACGTCGTAGTCGAAGAGCACATCGTAAATGCGAATGATGCCCTCATTGCGCAGGTCGATGTCGTCGAGGAACGGCGAGCCCGCGAAAAGTTCCATCCCGAGGCCGTAGTGCAGATCGTGGTACAGATTCGCGCCTGTCGAGATGATCCAGTCGACAAAGCCCGCCTTCATGAGCGGGATGATCGCAGATTTCCCCAGTCCGGCAGGGGTCAGGGCGCCGGTGAGCGACATGCCGACCGTACCGGTTCCGGCGACCATCTTGTTGGTGAACAAACGGCAGGCCTCCGCGAGGCGACCCCCGTTGTACGCCTTGAAAGTCGTGTCGATCAGATCCGCGACCGATAAATCCTTGCGGATCGATTCGGGTAACAGGCGGGGAAACTTCTTTTTCAGGGAAGACATGACAGTGCGGCCGATGGGAAAGGAGCCGGGGTCTCCCGACCCCGATCTTGGGCTTAGTTGAACGAGAAAGGCGAGTAGAGCGACTCTTCGTAACCCGAATCATACCAGTCATCGATGACCGGTTCGTTATACGCGAACGGGGCCTCGTCCTGATACTGCGGCGTGTTGAAGTAGGCGTCCTTCTGCATTTTGGAAATCGAGTCCTTCTGTTTCTGCGAAGGGGATCCGTAGAATCCCTCGGTTTCCGTCAGGTAATTCAGCAATTGCGGGGAGGCCCCGGCGGACTGGAGCGCCTGTAGTTGGGCGTAACTGAAAGTGTAAATCTTCCGCGTGCTCCGCAGGTAGCCCACCGTGATGTTCGCGGGCACTTTCTTCACGACCAGCTCCGTGATGTCGTTGTAGTCGAGCACCTGGCCGTTCGAAACCTTGTTGTAAACCGCGTAGCTCACTCCGCGTTGCTGCATGGTGGTCGTGATTTGCGGATCCACCTGGGGCCCGGTTGCACAGCCGACGAGGAAGCCGCAGAGGGCGAGGGAGGCAAGGAGGAGCTTTCGCATGGCGGAGAATTAAGCGGACCCGTGTCCCGGCTGCAACCTCGAACGTGCGACGTTTCCGCCGATTTCCTTGCACCCGCCCCGGGCGCGTTTACTGTTTCGTCTTGATGAAGATCGCGAGTTTGGGAGCCGGGAAGATGGCGTCTGCCCTGCTGCGGGCGTTTGTCCGCTCCGGTGTGTGCGCGGGCGCGGACTTGCGGATCGCGAGCAAAACGCCTGCATCCCGCCTCGCTCTTGCCGACGAACTCGGCGCGACCGCGTGCGAATCGGCTCCCGAGGCGGTCGCGGGCTCCGACCTCGTGCTTGTGGCGGTCCGGCCCCCGGACGTCCTCCCTCTCCTCGCGGAGGTTGGCGGGGGACTGGGAGAAAAGCTCGTCGTCTCGATTGCGACGGGCATCCCCCTTGCGGCATTCGAATCCGCCGCGCCGCAGGCGCGCGTTTTTCGGGCAATGCCCAACACCCCGGTGGAGGTGGGAGCCGGAACCACAGCGATCGTTGCTGGAACGCGGATCCGACCCGGCGACGCGGAGATTGTGCGGTCGCTTTTTTCCAGTACGGGTGAAGTGGTGGACGTCCTCGAGTCCCAAATGCACGCCGTGACGGCGCTCAGCGGGAGCGGACCGGCGTATTTCTTCCTATTTATTGAGGCGCTGGCGGATGCCGGGGTTGCCATGGGACTCTCACGCGACGTGGCGCAAAGGCTCGCGGTCTCCACGGCCCGGGGCTCGGCCGAACTCGCATTTCAGACGGGGAGACACCCAACGCTTCTTCGCGAAAAGGTCACGAGTCCCGGCGGCACTACTGCCGCGGCCCTGGCCGTATTCGAATCCGGTGCCCTTCGCGGGCTCGTTCAGGAAGCCCTGCGCGCGGCAGCGAATCGGTCCGAAGCACTGTCGAAATCGTGAAACGCCGTTCCCGTTTCGCTGCTGTCGCTGTCGTGGCGCTGGCGTGCGCCCGCTTTGCGAACGCGGCCAGTCCCTCGCCGAGTCCAACGCCAGCCACCCCCGCGGCCGCCGCGCCCAGCGCGGTGCCCACTCCCTCCGTTCCCGACGCCAGTTACATTCCCAATGAAGCGCGCGTTTTTGCTGCCCAGGGAAACAAGGCCTTCGAAGCCGGAAAGTACGAGGAGGCCAAAGCCGCGTATCAGGCGGTCCTCAAGCTGGTACCCGAGAATCTAGTCGGTCTGGTGAATCTTGGAACGGTGTACTATCGGATGCAGGATTACGCGGCCGCGGAAAAGACACTGCGCCAGGCGGTGAGGGTCCGACTCGAAACCGCACCCGCTTGGATGACTCTCGGTCTGGTGTATCTGGACCAACAAAAACTCGACGACGCCCTCGCGGCGTTCGGCCAGAGCGTGGCGATCGATCCCCGCAATGCCCGGGCTCACAACTACCTCGGGGTGACCGTCGGACGAAAGGGGTGGAACGATGCGGCAGAATCTGAACTCCGTCGCGCTCTCGAGATTGACCCCGGCTATTCCGAAGCGCATTTCAACCTTGCCGTGTTTTACCTAGAAAGAAAACCGCCCGCGATTGAGCTCGCGCGTCGGCATTATAAGAGGGCTACCGAGCTCGGTGCGGAGCGGGATCCCTTGTTGGAAAAGGAGATCGCCGCCGCACAGTCCGCCGCGACCCCTGCGCCATGAGAGCGACGCGCGTGATTCTCTTTCTGCTTGGGCTTTCGACCGGAGCCACGGCGCAGCAGGTGTCGCCGGTGATCAAGGCGGCCTCCGCGATCTTGGTGGACGCTCGGACCGGGGAGGTCCTCTTTGAAAAGAATGCGGACGCGCCCCGCGCGGTGGCCAGTACGCAAAAGTTGCTCACCGCCCTGCTCATCGCGGAGCGTGGCGATCTGGACAGCCCGATGCAGATCGAGCCGGTCGATACGCAATGCGATCCGACGATGCTCTACCTCAAGCCCGGGGACAGCTACCTGCGCAGGGATCTTCTAAACGCGTTGATGGTGAAGAGCGCAAACGACGTCGCGAGGGCGCTTGCGCGAGACAATGCCGGAAGCGTCGAGGAATTCGTTGAGAAGATGAACCGACGCGCCTTCGTGCTCGGTGCGGAGAAATCGAATTTCGTCAATCCGAACGGATTGCCCGCAGAGGGTCAGTTCTCTTGCGCGAGGGACATGGCAAAGATCGCCCTCGCCGCGTACGAGATCCCGGAGATCCGTTCCGCCGCCATGACGAAATTGCTGCAGTTCCAATATGCCGACGGGCGGACCGTTCCGCTTCAAAACACGAACCGGGTCATGCGCGAGAACGATTTTTGCAATGGGATGAAAACGGGGTACACGAACCTCGCGGGGCATTGTCTGGTCTCCAGCGGCATGGCGAACGACCGCGAGGTCATTGCTGTCGTTCTTGGCAGCAGCAAGCCTCGGGTGTGGACGGAGTCGGCGAATTTGCTGCGTTTCGGCTTGGGTCTTCCGATCCGTCCGGAGCCCACCCCGGCGCCGAAGGCCCCGGCGAAGAAGAAAACGAAGACGAAGCGGAGCACGAGTTAGGGTGCTGATTTAAGCTCAGAACTTTCAACGTCGAAACCATCTCCGATGCCGAACGCTTACATCGAGACTACCGTCCCGAGCTACTATGTGGCTCGCACGTCACAGAACCTTATCCAGGCATCACGGCAAGCCAGCACCCGTCTTTGGTGGGACAGCGGTTGCTCGGGTTTCGAACTTTTCACATCTTTGGAGGCGGTTGAGGAGGCGCAGGAAGGTGAACCCGCGATGGCGCAGTTGAGGCTCGCGTTGCTTCAGCGTGCGATCCAACTCGAGATCACGGACGAAACCGGGGTTCTTGCTCAAAGGCTTGTCTCAGATGGTTTGATCCCGAGCAAAGCAGCCTCGGACGCCATCCATATCGCAGTGGCATGCGTCCACGGAATGCATTACCTTGTGACTTGGAACTTCGAGCACATCGCGAATCCCTTCATACGGGATCGCCTGCGCAAAACCGTTCACGAGGCCGGGTTTCATCTGCCTGTGTTATGCAGCCCGGACGAGCTTCTACGATATGATGAAGACAATTGATCCATCCCTGCTTCAATCGGACGCGGTTATCGCAGAATTGCGTCGCGTGAAGACCGCGCTTGCCGCCAAACACAACTTCGATGTTCTTGCAATGGTGCGAGCGCTTCAAGAGCGCGAAAGGCTTCAGAAATGCGAACCAAGTCCCGGGGCCATCGCGCGAAAGTAAAGGAGCACGGGCATTCCTGCCCGAGTGGGTTGAAGAGGAACGGACTGGAAAGGCCGTTCTCCATTAGCAGAACACCGTAATGGCCCGTTCCTACGTTATCGAAGGCCCGTCTGGAGCTCGACCAAACATCGCGTACGAGGCGGAACTGAACCCCGAGCAGCTCGCTGCCGTGACCTCCGAGCCGGGGCCGTCGCTCGTCATCGCCGGCGCCGGGAGTGGGAAAACCCGCACGTTGACCTATCGCGTCGCCTGGTTGCTGGAGAAGGGCGTGCTGCCGCGGAACATTCTACTGTTAACCTTTACGAACAAAGCGGCGCGGGAGATGGTGGAACGCGTGTCGCATCTTATGCCCGGTGCCGCGCAGGGGATTTGGGGCGGGACGTTTCATTCGATCGGCAACCGCATTCTGCGACGCCATCCGGAACGCATCGGTTTCCAACAGGGATTTTCCATCATGGATCGCGAGGACCAGGAGGATCTCATGGCTTCCGTCATGGCGCGCGCCGGATTTACCTCGAAGGAGAAGCGGTTTCCCAAAGCCGATGTGCTCGGTGATTTGTTCAGCCTCTCGATCAATACCGGCGAACCGATCAGCAAGATTGTGACCGATCGCTACCGGTACTTTTTCCCCCTCATCCCGGACATCGAGAAAATGCATGTCCTCTATGAAGGGCGGAAGCGCGAGACGAACTCGATGGACTTCGACGACCTGCTCTCCAAAACGTTGCAGTTGTTCGAGCTCTGCCCGGACGTGGCGGAGGTGTACCAGAAGCAGTTCCAGCACGTGCTCGTCGACGAGTATCAGGACACGAACCGCATCCAAGCGGAGTTAGTGGACTCCATAGCGCGAGTGCACCGCAACGTGATGGTCGTCGGCGACGATGCCCAGAGCATCTACTCGTGGCGTGGGGCGAATTTTGAAAACATCCTCGCGTTTCCGAAGCGCTACGACGGGGCGAATGTGTTTCGCATTACCACGAACTATCGCAGCGTTCCGGAGATCCTGAATGTCGCCAATGCTGCGATTGCGGGGAATACCAAACAGTTTCCGAAGGAGTTGACGGCGATCCGGAAATCGGGCCCCGCGCGGCCGGGGTTGGTCAGTCTCGCGACGAACAACCAGCAGGCCGCTTTTGTGGCGCAGCGGATTTTGGAACTGCACGAGGAGGGGGCGGACCTGCACGAGATTGCGATCCTTTACCGTGCCCATTATCACTCGATGGAGATCCAGCTCGAACTGACCCGCCGGGGCATCCCGTACGAGATCACGAGCGGCCTGCGGTTCTTTGAACAGGCGCACATTAAGGACATGGCGGCGTTTCTGAAGTTCGTCGCCAACCCGCGCGATGAAATGTCGTTTAAGCGCATCGTGCGACTGTTGCCCGGCGTGGGCGCAAAAGGCGCGGAGACGCTATGGGATCAAACCCGCAGCGCTCTTGGCGAACCCGCAAATTTTGCCAAACTTCACGAAGCGTGCAAGCCGCCGTCGAAGTCCGCCAAACACTGGACGCAGCTGGTTCACACCCTGGAAGAAATCGCGCCGGAAGGCAAACCACTCGGACCCGCCACGATGATCGAGTCGGTCCTCGAAGCCGTTTACGACGAGTACATGCAGGGGAAATTTTCCAATTACGAGAGCCGACGCGAGGATCTGCTGACCGTGATTAACTATGCGCGGCAGTTCGAGAGCACGGAGGATTTCCTTTCCCAACTCGCTCTCTTAAGTGGGATCGAAACCAGCTCGGAACTCGGTCCCATGGCGGACGAAACCGAGAAAATCACGCTGTCTTCGATCCATCAGGCTAAGGGGTTGGAATGGAAGTTCGTGTTCTTGATCTGGATGACGGAAGGGATGTTTCCCAGCTCGCGTTCGCTGGAAAATCCCGACAGCCTCGAGGAGGAACGGCGGTTGTTTTATGTCGCCGTCACGCGGAGTCGCGACGAGCTTTACCTGACCTGGCCGGAAATGCGGCTTGGCAGCGGTTGGGGGGATGCGTTCCAGCGGCCGTCGCGGTTCCTGCAGGAAATCCCCGAGGCGCTGTTGGAGGAGTGGAACGTGAGTGAGTCAACCGCCCCGCGAGACGAGCCGTTTTAGCCGCGCGGCGACGCAGCGGCGCAGCGGCGCAGCGGGACGAACGGACGGGGACGCCAAGGATGGGGATAGAGGGATTACATCGCTGCGGAGTGGATGGAGCCCTTGATCTGGATGCACGGGAATGTGGCGTCCGGATTCCCAACGCGGGTGTCCAACCGGGAGAGAGACTCGTCAACCAGCATTTGGGGGTGGAATTGGTAGCGGGCCACCGGAAAGCCATAGTGGAGATTCACGCCTTCGGTGGTCATGACGATGATCCGCATTTGCTCGGGAACGGCGATGCCCGCTTTGAAAAGCGCCAACGCGACCCCCCGCATCGCAATGTCATCGTTGACCACGAGGCAGTCGGGCATCTTATTTGTTTTTTTGCAGTCCTCCAGGTACTGACACGTCCGCTCGAATGCGAGCGCCTCTACCTCGCTGCCTCCTTTCGAAAAAACGCAGTATACGATTTCGGCCCGTTCGACCTCCGGGCGATGTGTGAGCCGTAGAAAAAGATCTGTAAAACCCGTGCCAACCGCTCCGTGCCAGATGGTGTGGATGAATGTGATGCGCTTCCTTCCCTCTTTGATGAGGTGATCCACCGATTGTTTGATGAAATCATTGATATCCAGCGTGAAGTCCGACGCGGGATCCAGCCCCTCAAAGAGTACGCGGGGCGTCCGAGAGGCGCGGACCGCTGCATCCAGTCGGGGCGAGACGAGGTGGACTTGAATAATACCGCCGAGTTGGCGGTCGGCAAGTTGGTGGAACAACGGTTCCCAGAGCCCATCCCCTTCCGACTCGATCTCCAACGGATCGCTGCACCAGAAGTCACTGCAACGCACGCCTTTCGCCGTCAGCGCCCGCTCCAGTTTTTCGCGAAGAACACGATGAAAGTAGCTGCTCTCTGTGTTGAGATCCGTTCCGAAGCAGAGCGCGACGGTGCGGAGCGTCTTACGTTCTGAAACAAAAGTTCCGCGCCGTGGCGATCGCTGGATTAACCCGCTGCGGGTCAGGCTCCCCAGGGCCTCTTGGACCGCGGTGCAGCTAACCCCGAAGAGATTGGCCAGTTCTGTATTGGTGGGGATCCGCTGCCCGGCTTTCAGTCGTCCCTCTAAAATCAAGCGTTGAAGGTGATTGTGGATCTGCCGAACCCTGGGAAGTCCCCGGTCGAGCTCAAAATCAGCCAACTCCGAACAAATCTCGGGCACAATGGCGCCGCCCGAGCCCGTTATGACGGCAGGTTGCCGCGCGGGGCGCCGAGCGGTGCGAGGAGGTTCAGATTCTAGACGCAAAAGAATAGGGAAAAAGTGGAATGGTTCACCGAAACTCACAACCGAAGGCAGCCTGTACGTTCGGATCGGGAAGATGGTGAGGTTTTATCAGGATGGAACGAAAGTCCGGCAACATCGAAACACGGCGAGTCAGTTCTGCTCTTGAAAATCATGTCAGTCTACACGCTCTAACAGCCGTAAGCCGCTTCTGCCACTCTTGACGACTCTCGTGATATCTATAGTACTGAGTGCGTGATGGCGAGGATTGAGTGCGGTAACGGGTCAATTTCCTGGAAATGGCGTCGCTTCGTGGGTTGGGCGATCGAGCGGGCTATCGGTCAGCGTCCATGTTAAGGCGTACCGTCAGCTGCGTGGCGCTTCACAATCGGGATTACGTCTCGTTCGAAGAGAAGCTCCGAGAGGCCGTGCGGTGGATAGCGGTCGCAGGCGAAGGCGGATCAGATCTCGTCGTCCTCCCGGAGTCGATTAACACGTATGCCGGAGACGGAGGACAGTCGCCGCCGCGCACGTCAGATATCGTTCACGAGAGCTGGCAGTCGTCCTGCGAGTTCCTGCTCGATGGAGCTCGAAGCGCGGGGGTAGCCGTCGCGATCCCGTTGCTTGTTCACGAGAACGGGTTGTTGCTGAATCGGTTCTACTTGATGTCCCGTGAAGGCGAGTGCCTCGGGTGGTACAACAAGCAACACCTTCCCCCGGGAGAGCGCGCGCAAGGAGTGCATCCGGGTTCCGTCTGCCCATTGATGAATTGGGACGGAGTGCGCGTGGGTGGAGCAATTTGTTTCGAAACATGGTTTCCGTCGGTTTTCGAGTCGCAACGCATGTGCGGGGCGAATTTAATTCTCGTCCCGTCGCTATGGCCCGGAGGATTGGTGCTCAACGCCGAAGCAATCCGGAACTCTATCCCGATTGCGCTGGCCTACCCCGCTTGGAGTCGGATTATCGATATCGATGGCTCGGAAATCGCCTCCGGCGGTTATCGGAACGAGACGCTGCGATTTGGGTTTGGTTCGCCCATTGTTTCCAGTTCGATCAATTTCAACCGGCGGGCGGTCCATGCCGACGGCGCACAACAACACATTCACGACCTCCAACGAGCCTTCGGCGGGAGGGTTGGCATTGCGTTCAATCAGCCCAATTGCCTCTTCCTGATCGAATCCCTCGACGCCGACCTCAACGTTCTCGACGTTCTGGAACGCTTTGGTTTGCAGCCTTTCCCTGAATGGTTCGCCTCCACGCAGTCCCCCTTCCTCGCAGCGGGAGATCGCTGAGTTCGCGTTCCGCAATAACGATATCGGTATTTTTTGTATTTTATATTTGATCGACGGAGTTTTCTATTGGATTCTCCTGCGGTCGGGGAGGCGAACGGTGTCCGTCATCTCTCCCGGAGGGTTCAACCGCATGACGCAAAATGATTGTTTCCTGGTGCCATGGATGATTGTCGGCTTGGCCATGGCCATGCTGGGATCGGCGGAGGCGACCGAGGGTAATCCTGCGCTGCCCAGGCTGGAGGAATCGATCACCTTTTATGCGAGCTTTGATCAATCCACCACGGATGCGGAGCTTGCTAATGGGGCGCCAACCGGGCATCCGGGTGAGCCAAACGCTGCATCCCCAGAGTTTTCGAATGGCGTTTTTCTGAAAGGTTTGGAGACGCCCAATGGCGGCACGTATTGGGGATCGGAAGGAAACATTGATCTCACAAAATCGGGTGGAATTGCATTCTGGGTCTCTCCGCGGGGATGGGCGGACCGGGAGCTTCAATACATTTTCCTGCTGCGTCTCCTGACGCCGAATGGACAACTCATGGTCGGTCGAATGGATCTTCGTCCGCAGGGGAAAAGCACCCCGAGTATCTACGTGTATGCGGCGGTGGAGTCGGATAGCGTCTCGGAGCCGATTCATGGCACCGGCCAATGGGAGGACGGAGAGTGGCACTTGGTGGCGGTCAATTGGACCGATTCTGAGGTGCAACTGTCCGTTGACGGTGCCCCATTTGTGAAGACCCCGTTCAAAGGATTTTTGAAAAATGGCGCGGGGGCCGGTCGTCTGATGCTGGGTTGTGGGTGGACGGATGGTCAGGAAGGCCTGTTTGCGGCGGATGAGGTGATGGCGGTCGACCGCCCGTTCTCTGATGAAGAAATCGCGAAGTTAAAAGCGGAAGGCATGGCTCAAACCGAGCGGGCGGGTAAGCCGTGAAAGGGACCACGCGGGCTGAGCGTGTTCGCTTCGGGCGGGGATTCACCTTGATCGAATTGCTGATTGTGCTGGCGGTGGTTGGGGTTTTGGCAAGCCTGATGGTTCCAGTTCTTCGTTCGGGAATTGAGAGGTCGCAGGCGGCGGGGTGCCTGGCCAATCTGAGTAAAATCGGCAAGGCGGTCCACAGTTACGCAGCGGAAGCGGGTCGCTTGCCCACCTGGCAGAATGGAACAGTCTATGGGTTGGGATACACTTCCCAGAGTAACCCATCGTGGGTTCAACTCTTGATTCCGTACACGGATGGCAGCGTTCGTCCGTGGGTGTGCCCCGCCTCGGAGGGAGGAGAGATGAAGAAGTTAATGGGGTACCCGCGGGCGTACACCAATGCATACAGTGGAAGTCCCAGCGTGGCGATTTTTGGGGCGAACTGCCAGACGATTGGAATTCAAAACCAGCTTTCCAATCCGGCAGACCCGTCGCTCAATCTCAGCTTCGGTCATTTTTCAATCGGTCGGATCCGCAATTCCAGCAAATTGATTTACGCGGTGGATTGCGCAGGAAACAACGACACTTACTGGCAGAGAAATGGAGGGAATGGGAACACCTTCCGGCTGACCCAATACTCCATCTGGGCGAAGAATCAGAATTCGCAGGGAATCATCCCCCGCCACAACGGTCAGGCAAATGTCCTGTTTCTGGATGGGCACACCGAATCCGTGACTCGCGGAGAACTCGCTTCCTGGCTGCAGCGGGCACCCAATGACCGCACCGAACCGCATTTCGTCGCCCAACTCCCGTGATGCATTCCTTGCGTGCGTATTTTGACCGATGACCATGCGGACCCCCTTACTGGATTCTCCCCCGCGAACGGGTCGGCTATCGATCGAGAATAGCAATCTCCGCGTCACCGTGCGCCTTGCTCCCCGACGTGGCGTGCCTTCGGTGAGAGTGCTCGACAAGCGGACGGACCTGGAACTTTCCGCGCCGCTGTGCGGGGTCAGTTGTATGTGGGAGGTCTTGCAGCGACCGGAATCCGCTGAGGTGGAGCTTCTGGGGATTCGCGAAGTGAACGAATGGCGGATGGATCTGTTTTTCCGCGTCGGTAGGCCATCGGTCTTCTGGACGATTTCCCTGGAGCTTGAAGAGGCGGATTTGATCGTAACGGTGCCGTGGGCCTCTGTGGAAGAGCGTCGCAGTGCTCAGTTTCGACTCATCGGAATTCATCCACTGCCTGGACTCCTGAAGACGCGTGATACCCTTGTTGCTCCCCTGAAAGGCGGGGCGCTCATCCGTCCCGGAACGAATCGTGCGCCCAGCAGAGACAGCGTGCGGATCTACGGAAGTCAACCGCGGTGGGAGGATCTGCCGCTGCTCCCGGTATGCGGACTCATTGAGGGCAAACGTGCGGCTGTGGCAGCGATTGTGGAGGATGGCGAGTGCGATGCGCAATATGAACTCGATCTTCCGGGGGATGGTTCCGGGAGCGGGGACTTCTCCTTCTGTTACCGCTACCAGTGGCCGGACCCGGTCGATCCCATTGATCGCAAAGTTCGATTTTGTTTTCTCATCGAAGAATTCGCGAGCTATGCGGGAATCGGACGCCGCTTAAACGCGCACATGCGGGAAGTACAGGGGGTCAGCACGCTGGCCGAGAAGATCTCCGTTGCGCCCTTTATTGGCGATGTTGCGGGCTCGATGGTGATGAAAACCTTTCATGGCATCAAAGATCTGGACCGTGAATTGGGCGATGGCTGTTTTCACCTGCACCAAACCTTCGGTGAGGCTGCCGAGCAACTGGCCAAGATTCGGGCCGCAGGTGTGGAGAAGGCGTATGTCCAGATCGTGGGATGGACGCAGGATGGGCATGATGGAATCTTTCCGGAGCGGTTTCCAGTAGACGGGAGGATCGGAGGGGAAGAGGGATTGCGTCGGTTGATTCGATTCGGGCAGGGACTCGGCTACCAGATGCAGGTGCATGACAACTTCGTCGACTCCTACGTTCGGGATCATCCCGGGGTTCTCTGGCGCATGTGGGGGGAGCCCATCGGTCGCGGGATCTGGGGCGGCGGATCGTGTTACATTATCGACCCTCGGAAAACGGGGCTCGCGCGGATTCAGCGGGAAATGGAGCGAGTCAAAGACTTGGGAGTGCAGGGAATCTACTACCTTGATGCCATGGCAGCACCTTTGGAGATTGACTATGATCGGCGGGGGTTCCGTCCCCGGCGCGCCCATTCTGACGGAATGATTGCACTTCTGAAGCTTGCGCGCTCGGTTTTCGGGGCGGTTGGAACAGAAACTGGCTTCGCGCACGTCGCACGACATGTCGACTATGTGACCTCGGCTCCTTTTCGCATGCACGCCAACCGCTATTTCCTCTCAACTCCCGCCATCGCTGCCGTGGATGAGTGGATTCCCCTTTGGCAAATCGCATTCCATGGCTTGCTCATCCACGCCCAGATCGACAGGCATATCCCCTCGCGGGAAGCTCTTCTCGAAGCTGCAGAAATCGGAGCGATTCCACGGTCCGATTTTTCGGGAGCAAACCCTTCCGCCGGACCTCTCCTTGCGGTGCAATGGAGCGACGATCTTCTCCCCATGCTCCGGGCAAAGTACGAAATCCTGTGCAAACGACTCGGGGGAAATCGAGTGGCGTTCATCCATGACCATGAATGTCTCGGGAATCGCGCGTACCGCACACGCTTTTCAAACGGATGTTCTGTCACGGTGGATTACGCGGAAGCCAAGCTGTGGGTTGACGAACACGAAGTTCCCATTCCCCCGGTCTTCGACCTCCCGCTGGATCTCCTCCCCAATTGAAGCCACGCCAGATAACCGACCCAAACCATTCATGAAAGTATTATTAGTACTATTAGAGTCGCCGTCACGGCTTTCATCCTTCTTGCACCGCGTTTCGCAGGCGATCGTGAGGCGTTCCTTTGGTTTGGCTGTGGTTGGTTTGGGAGGACTGGAACGTTCGCGCTCCTTACGGAACCTGACGCCAACTCTTACTGTTTGCCCATGAACCCCGTTGCCGAACCCTGCCAGCCGCGCACGTCATCGTCGCTCCCGGCCATCCTTTCCACCGTAGAAGGTTTGATCGTGGAGAGAGTGGAAGAGGACGCCGACGGTTTACGCGTGCGACTCAGCGCATTGCCCGGGATTTATCAGCTCTCCGTCTGGATGGACGCGGCCGCCTTTGATTGGGAGTCGCTTTACTATCCGATGCAGGAGTTTGGAAACAACGGGGTGCGTACGGGTCCGTGGGATTTTCGACCGGTGACGGGAACCCCGATGCTTCCGAGCTACTGGGTTTCCCATAATGAGCGGCGATTGGGCCTTTGGTATCCGCGACGGGTAACGCTTGAGGACTTGGAGCACCGCATGTTCTCCGCGCGACTCCGATTCTGCGTCGGGGACGAGGGACGACAGACGCTGGCGTTTTCTCAGTATTCCAATGGCGCGGCTCTGGGCTTTGAGACTTGGAGGAACCCGGTTCTCGAGGCAGCTCCGCTCGAACTTGAGCGGGTGGGCGAGTGGCTATCGAAAGCAAGTTTTGCCAAGTTGCCGACCCGGCAGTGGTCCGACCCGGACTTCTGGGCGACCAAGCGTCGGGATCTGGCGGACACGTCCTTGAGCTTCCGCCAACCGCTGGAACAGGTTCACGAATGGTTTCTGGAGGCCCGGGGAAGTAACAGTGAAGTCGATCCCGACGGACGAAGGGTGAGTATGGACTCCGAGGGACCCAAGGACGTATTGGCGTGGTTGGTGCTCTATCGGGTTTTCGGGGAGGCAATCTGGAAAGACGCCATTCTCTCAATGTGCCGGGATCTCATCGCCCTCCCTGGTTGGGGTCGGCCGGCGCCGGACGTCTACGGATGGAACGGCGATCTGGTCGCGATCACCTCTTTTCGCGCACTCATCTATGCGGTCGAGGGTCTCGGCGGGGAAATGGATCCTGAGCTTAAAGCCGCCATCTTCGAGAAGCTGCGGATCCAAGGCAGGGCCTTCATCGACTCGCTCCTCCTGAGCGTCGACTATTGGGGCGGGTCGCTGCTTCAGGACCATGGGAGGATGGCGCTCGCAGGATTTGCCCATAGTGCGCTTCATTTGGTGCCGGATCTCGAGGAGGCTTCGCAATGGTTCGCGATCGCGTTTTGCCTCGTGGGACAGGCACTGGAAGCCTCGCCGCGAGATGGAACAATCCCTGCGAGTTCCTATGACAATCTAAACGCCTACACTACGGAAATCGCATTGCTCCGCGACTCCTGGCTGGCCGTTTCCGACCGCGACATTTACGCGGACTACTCATTTCCCCTTAATGAACTCGGCGCATACGTCGTCGACTCTTTTGACCCATTGGCTCCCATGCGTAGCGGGGCCGGAGCCATTCGATTCCTGGGGCATGTCGCGGATGCGTCTCGCGACGGGAAGATCGCATGGATTCGCAACAGGTTTATTGGTTTGACCGAAGAGGATCTGGAAGGGCAGTGGTTCTCCTATCGCAGTCAGGCATATTCATTAGCTGACGGATTTATTGGTCAGAGATGTCGTATGGACCTCGAGCCCATTTTCCCCGCTCAGCAGCAATTGCTGCGGGTGTTCCCGGATAGCGGTCAGATTTTGTTTCGCACCGCCACCTCAAGAATGGACTTTCGATGCCAGTGCGGGCCCTGGATTGGTTATAAAGGATGGAGTCTGGTGGACGGTCCCTGCGATCGAATGACGGTAAATGTTGGCCCCGGCCATTTTCACCTTTCGGAGGGTGGATGTCCGGTTCTCACCACACCGGATTCACGGTATGCGCTCCGGACAAACACGCGTACTTCGATGCTGATCGACGGGAAGGGACAGCATGGAGATATCGGGTATCCGATGTCCATTTCCGGCTGGCGTTACCGTGGAGAGCGCATCGAAAGTCATGTGATTGCTCCGGATGGCAGAACAGGTTGGGTTCGTCTTAACCTCGCTCCTTTGTACCCGGAACCGTGCGAATTGATCAGGTATACCCGGGAGTTCCAATTCCTCGAGTCGGGCGTTGTCATTTGGGACATCGTCTCCAGCCGTATCCCGCATCGTTGGACGTGGTTGTTCCAGGGTCGGGAGCAAAGCGGGCTGAAGCAGATGTCCGGCACACATTGGAAGCTTTCGCCCGCAGTTGACCTCGAACTCCTGGACTCCAGCGGAGTCAGGGACTCCAGTTCGGAGCTCACGGCATTAGTCAACGGGTATGTCGTCTCTCCCGAAGCAGGTACCGCGCGAGCAGTGCGGTTTGATCATTTGGAGCCCTCAAGCGAGGCGTTCGCTAAGTTTCTGATTTCATGGCAACACAATACTTAACTTGTCCCTCCGCGTGGTCCCCAGCCGGACCCCGCGTCAGCCCGCTCAAGATGTCAACGCTGCTCCTGCTTGCATCCCTTCTCGTCGGAGTGCTGCCGTTGCGTGCGGCTCCGTCCGAAGTCCCTCGCGTTCCCTTCGTATCCATCCCCTCGCTGAAACAGGCTCCGAAAATCGACGGGGTGATTGATCCTAAGGAATGGTTTGGTGCGGCGGAGATGACCGGGATATGTATGCACTCGCAAAAGGATCCCGCCCGCCTCTCTCCGTTGGAGGTCACTTTTCGCGTCGCTTTTGCCGAGCGATCCATCTTCTTTGCGATGTCTTCCGCTGTCCCTCCGGGCGGGAAGTTGGTGGCGCGCGGTCCCAAATCCCCACGAGGAGACAATTCCCGAGTGTTCAAGGACGACCACGTGGAGATCATCATTGATCCCAATCGCAGTACAAACAGCGCATCGCGGAGAATACTTCAGTGTCTCTTCAACTCCCGGGGCGCGACGTATCGTCAGGCTTATCGACTCGATGGCGGGGGAGAGCAGTGGTTGCCCAATCTGGTCGTGGGGAACACCGTTTCCGATGGGATGTGGCACTTTGAAACGAAGTTGGATTTTGATGTGCTCGGATTAACGGAGAGCGACTTGGCGGAGGGGTTCGGATTCCGGGTGTGTAGAAGCTGGCAGCAGATCCATGGGCACCCCACCCAAACCGAATGGAGTCCGCTGGGAGGCGCTTTCACGAGTGTGGAAACCATGCCTGTGGTGAAGCGCGTGAGTTCAGGTCCGTCCGGAGGTATTTCACGCGTATCGGCAGTGTCGAATCTTGGACAACCACTGGAGATTGAGCTGGCGACGGCAAACACGACCGCCTTTCCGCAGATCGTGGATTACACAATCGAGTTGCACCCGGAGCGCAGTAAACCCGAGATGAGGAAAGGGACTTTGCAAATTGCGCCAGGATCGCTCGGGACCGAGACGGTTTCGCAATCCGGCCTGGATCCTGAAGAGACGGTTCGGGTGCGCACCACGGTTACTGACCGGCAAACCGGCCAGCCTATTTACATTCGCGACTTCAATGTCCTCTATGCCCGTGCGGACGATGTTTGGGCGCTGGATTCCGAACCGGAACGCAAAGTGAATGTGTCTTTCGCATACTACCCATCGATCGATCGCCTGCACGCGAGTGTGAGTTACACTGCTTTGGAAGCGCGATCGCGCGTCACCGGTTGCCTCGCCAAGGTCCAGCGGGGGAATGAGGTGATCCTGGAGCAGCAACTTAAGCCTTCGGGCGATTCGGTGTTTGAGAGCACCCTCGAACTGCCGCCCCTCCCGGACGGGAAGTACGAACTTGTAGTGGAGACCCAAGGGGTAGCGGTTCATCCCATCCGCGAGCCATTTGAGAGAACGCGTTTTCCCTGGGAAGGGACTGCTTTGGGACGGTCGGACATCCTGGTAGAACCGTTCACCCCGATCACGATGGGCGAAGGTTATGTCACGACGCTGCTTCGACGTTACTCGGAGGGAGGCTTGGGGCTATGGAGTCAGGTCGAAAGCCTGAATGAGGATCTGCTGGCTGCACCCATGGAGTTGAAGATCTTCGCAGAGGGTAAGGTCTTCGAGGCCAGAAACGACTCCGTGAAAACGGATATTCAAACGGACACACGCAGAGTGCAGTCTGGGACATGGACGGGTGGGCCGCTTTCGGGGAGCTTTCAAACAACACTCGATTTCGATGGGATGCTCCGGTGGAAACTTAAGTTGAATCCCCATGAAGGCGTCCCGGTGGATCGGGTGACATTGGTGATCCCTTTGAAGGGTTCACAGGTCCCCCTCATGCATGCCTGCACGGATGGCATCCGCTTTAACTATGCTGGCTATACACCGAAAGGCGAGGGGGTGATCTGGAAGGGGAGTCAGGCTCCGAAGAACGAGATTGTGGGGACTTTCATTCCCTATCTCTGGCTGGGTGCAGAAGAGCGTGGATTTTCTGTTTTCGGCGAAAATGATCGGGGATGGATGAACGGTGTTAAAGATGAATGCATCGAAATAGTGCGCACGGGCGATACCGTCGAGATCCGCTTAAATCTAATAACCGGGCCGGCCGTGTGGAAGTCTCCGCGTGAAATCGAGTTGGGATTCCTGGTCACGCCGGTCAAACCCATGCCGGAAGGGTGGAGATTAACGTCCCTGGGAACGCCGCCCAGCAGCGATCCGCAATATGCCGGAAAGTTGCGCACGATCGCGTGGCTCGGCGCGCTGGGTTATGTCGGAGCGGCCGCCCATGCCATGGATCCGGAGCCCAGGGAAAAGGATTTCCGAATCTGGGAGAAACTGGGAGACGTTCGGAAAGGCCATGGTGTGGACCAAGCGTTCTTTGATGAGTGGAAAGACGGGTACAAGGGGATTTACGCGCCCAGGCGGGGCATGCCGGGGCCGGGGGATATAAACTACACGCTGAATGTGATGAAGACGTTGCCGAAGGAGGTAACGATTTATACCAACGCCCGCGGTGTGCGCATGGACACGCCGGAAGCAGCGACATTTATGGATGAATGGCTCCGGCAGCGCTACACGCAACGCAAATGGACGCCAATCTCCGGGTTCCTCTACGATCTCGACCCGTCTGAGAGCTATCAGGACCGTGCCATGTGGCTTTACGACAAGGCGAAGTCCACCTTCGCCAACCATATCTATTGGGATGATCTGTTCTTATCGGCCAACTATCGCGCCGTGGGTGGCACTGGGTATTACCGCGATGACGGCGAGTTCCAGCCCGGAACCGGCCTCTGGAATCTCCGTGGCCTGGTCCGGCGAACCGCAATTCTTGGCATGGAGCGCGGAGAACCTCCGTTCAACATCGGCCACATGACAAACACGGCGATCGGTCCAATCCTCTCGTTTACACAAATGTTCTATACTTGGGAGGACAAGGGAGGAGATCGTGACTTCCAGGATCGCTGGTCGCGCGACTACATTCGCGCTGAGAGCACGGGACGCCAGTTCGGTGCGGTTTCGATTTGTTTACCTTTGGTGCATTCCTCGGACCCCGCACGCGAGGCGCGAGCATGGCGAACGATGACGGGAGTCATGCTGACTCACGAATTGAAGTCCAACCGCGTGGTTCCGGATTTCGACAAGACGTTCACGCATTTGCTGCGCGCCGGTTACGGAGACAAGGATGCATCCGTTTTCAATTACTGGCAGAAGGATTACCCGGTTATGATTCGTGGCGGGGAATCCTCCAGCCTGTTGGTCGGAAAACCCGGAAGTGCTCTCTTGGTGCTGTGTGACTATGGTACGGCGGAGACCTCCGAGTTTCGGATCGAACCAGACGCCCAACGCCTCGGCCTTCGCCTGCCCTTGACTGTAACCAACCTGGAGTCAGGCGAGAAAGTGCCCGTGGATTCGAAAGGCGGTTTTTCGATCAAACTTCCCAAGCACGAGTACGCGCTGATCCAAATCAATGGAGCTGCGCGTTAGGAAACGTCGTCCGCAATCGAAACAAGGTTTTGTGGGCTCCTCGACGTTCTGAGTGGGCAGGAAAAGGCTTGATTGCAGGGCCGCCTGCGCGCCGAAGGCTTGCCCCGACAGGCGTTTGAAGGGAAGTTTCCCAAGGCTTTGCTCGAATCGCGCCGCTCCAGGGCCGACGCCCCGGCATTCCTTAGCCCAGCTCGTAAGGGCTGGGTTTTTTGCAGTGGCGGAAGCTGCGGGCTGAAAGTCCGCGACAGGGCGAGAGCAGGGCTGCACGCCACGCCTCCACCCATCCCGTCCCTTCAGGCCGGAGTCACCCTTTG
>Ga0247837_1002098_pt1 | contig 38869 bp, 28 predicted proteins | sample LaCtaG_2_FD_187115 | JGI IMG/M metagenome (GOLD analysis project Ga0247837, IMG submission 187115) | Freshwater microbial communities from meromictic Lake La Cruz, Castile-La Mancha, Spain - LaCruzMarch2015_14.5m | ecosystem: Environmental > Aquatic > Freshwater > Lake | place: Spain: Castile-La...
TGGAACAGGACCCGCAGTCCCCTCCATCAAACCCGCAAATCTGAGTATTGCACTCTTGAAGACACTGCCCATTCCCAAGTTCAGTCTCAAAGCCTATCTAGCTAGTACATTGACTCGCGCAAAAGCCGCAGTCTCCCCAGTCCCAACCACAAATTTCCAAAGCACAAGTCCTGTCACATTTCCCATTTCCCAGCAGCGACAGCCCACATCCCTTCGCTACACACTCCGCAAAGCAGTCACTTTTGCCCCTTTCTTCACTGCTCGAATCGAAGCCACATAATGGACTCATGCAGCCTGGGTCGCAGATTCCGTCTCCCAGCTATGTAGAGCGTACCCAGGAAGCGGGGCAGAGAGTTGGGGGGCAGGCGAGTGAGTAGGCGAGGAAAAGGATGAGTGAGATGCGGATATTCTTCATTATCTGGTCTAATGTAGTAAATTATGTCTATTCGATAAATCGCCTGGACCTGGTGAAGCCTCTAGACTACCGTATATGAAGAAGGAAGCTTTATAGACAAATCGTGATAAGAGGGCTCAATACTCAGTAGAAATCGTCTCGTTCTTTCCCAATAAAGGCAATTTTCACCGAGTTGAAGAGGAAATATTCAAAAAGATCGACAAATAGGAGAAATTCTCAGAAAACTGACAAAGCGAACTGAGAAGTTCAGTATTTTTTGCGATTTTGAGACGGTGAAACTGTAAATTTCGGAAAAGGGGTGTTGGCAAATGAGTTTATATACAAATAAATGCTTGCAATCGGAACTTTGCCAGAAATTCGCCTAAAAGAAAGAGTTTTCCAGCAGTAAAGCAGAGACAGAAAGAGGAAAATAAACCATATTTCCAAGCTTCAACGTGCCAATTCGCAGGAAAATAGGCAAATTAGTCCAGCTAAGTCCCGCCGAACTCTCAACTCTTCCTACCTACCAACTCCACAATGCTCCAACTTATCTCTAAACCCGCTTCATCATCTCCAAGACCTCGAGCAGATGTCGTCCCACATGCGCATTGAGCTGGTCCTGCAGCACCTCCCTCTCACACAAGACACACACACAGGCAGTGGTCTTCTCAGTGCAGACAAGGGTCCATTCCTCGGGGTCGGAGAGGTGGCTGGTAGGAGAGGTGAGGTCGATGGTGGGCGGAGACAGGAATTGGGCGTGCCAGAGACGGCGGAGAGTGGGTGAGAGAGGGAAGACAGGTCTGGTGGGGCAGGAACGCTTCCCGCCTTGGATGCTTTTCACCATTTCCTTATTAACCAGCTGAGAAAAGTCGCTGTCGAAAATAGGCCGACTTTGATGTAGGGAGGCTATAAAAGAGCTTTTCCTCAAGTTTCCACTTAGTCCTTCATGAAGCCAGAAATGCGCTTAAGCTATTCACTTTTAGTGTCTAGTGCAGCTTGGCAAGCGGAGCAGCAGGCCACGGAATCAGCTTGGAAGTGGTCTTTTGGTAAATTGCATACATCGGGTACTTACTAGCAGAGATTTTCTCAGTGAGGTCCACTGAGCCTTGGAAAATCAGCGTCAAAACGACCGCCCCTCCAATAGACCAGTGTAGCCAACGGCCACTGGCAGCCACTGCAAAGCCGTAAAACAGCCACCAAACCATCGACTCCGCAAACACATTTGGATGCCGGGAAAACCTGAAAAGCCCTTCTGCTAAAAAGCCTCTTTTCTGTGCTTCTGAAGCCCGTCCTTGTGATATAGCGAGTTTTTTGTGAGTTTGGTAGTTCCATTGCTGCTGGTCTGCTACTGCTTCAAAGGCTATAAAGCCCAATAGTCCGCAGGCCACTACCAGGTCTAGATAGCAAATCGGGACATTCGGATATAGAGTGACTACATAAGCGGGCAGAGCGAAGGCAAGGATAACTAGGCTTTGGACAATTCCAACGAACCAGAACATGAAGCAGCAAAGCCCGAAATTGCTGCTAAACCAAGCGCGCATATAGACCCAGCGGTAGTCTTCTTCGTGAAAACCGCCTTTTCTCGCGAAGTTGTATGTCAGACGCACAGACCAAACCGTGCATAGAGCAGCAGCGAGAGTGCCTCTGGCTGTAGGCTCGCAGTAGACACAAAGCCAAGAGTAGAAAGCTGGGGCAATGTTCCACAGTTGGTCCACACTGCCGCAGAAGCCGGACCACAGCCACCGCGCGAAGGCGTAGGCGCCGAAAAACAGACTGATGGCTACCAATAGAGCCAGTCTGCCTGCAGCCACTGTGTCCTGACAGTCTTCACTGCAAGTGGCATCTAGAAGGGACATTTTCACTAGATGTAGAGCTACTGAACCCTAAAGGGAGGATTTAGGCTGGTTTTCAGGACGTTTCGATCAGACAGCGATAGGATATCATTGGAATAACTGTCAGAGAATCTCTATGGAAGCTAAAGGTTTGTCTACTGTCTAAGCCACTGCTGGATTTTGCCAACGTCCCTAGTTTTGACATGCACAAGGACTAATTTCCCAGGTTGCCTTGAAAATTCGAAGATCTGATACGAGTGAAAGGGTCCTTGTGGGTACGCACTGCCCAACTGTCCACTTAGTGCGAGCACAGAGTCCATCTCTCCATATTTCCTTAGGCTATCAATACGGCCTGAATCTAGGGTACGGCCGACGTCCATAAAAGAACCCACGCCGCATATGTGGTCTCCTGCCTCTCTGCATTAGCCCGGGAATGTTGGTGCGCTTGGCCGTCACCTTGAGCTGTCTTCCCTTGAGTACGGCCTCGTTTAGCGCCACTGCCTTATCAATGCTTTCCGCCTCCGCAAACTCAACATAGGCAAAGCCCTTCGGCTGTCCCGTGAACTTATCGAGCAGAATGGTGACTCTATTGATAGTGCCGCACTCCTTGAAAAACTCCTTCAAGTCCGCAGGACTCGCATGGTAGTCCACATTGCCAACGAAGATAGAGCGGGCGTCCACTTCACTGGGCTCTGCCACTTTGGACTCCAACTGTCTGATGTCTTTGCTCTTCTGTGCTAGATCTTGGTTCGCTTCTTTGATCTGTCGGGATATTTCTTCGAAGGCGTTCTTTTGAGACTCGTCAGCCATTTATAAGCGAGAGGATGGCGCGGACTGAACTAGGAGTTAGGCGATGGAGGGCTGGATGCCGGCGCTCTTTTCAGTCATTACCACGCCTTCGCGCTGCATTTCCGCGAGTACAAACTCCACATATTCCGGCTGCAGCGGCAGCATGAGCCCGGGCACACAGGCTCCCCTGCTGACCCACTGCACAGCCGCAGTCACATGCAGACCTGTGAGCTTCGTAGCGGCACTACACACACTCGGAACTCCCTCTGCCTCCAGCGCCGCCCTCAACTCACAAGACACTCCTCCAGACTCGTAGGTGATTATGTGGTCAAGGAAGAGGAAGTCGTGGTCTTCAGAGCGGAATTGGAGAGCTTGGTCCAGCAGGGCGCTAAAGGCGTGTAGCACTGAGGGGTGTTCGCCTACTGGAGTGGTTGCAAGTGCGCCTACGTAGTTGAGTGCCTGAATCACGGTCATGCGCTGCTCTATGGACTCTTCAGTCATCACGTTGAGAGCTTTGAGCACGGTTTCTTCGGCGGAAGCAGGCACCCAGTCTGGTAAAGCCATGCGAAGCGCTTCTTTCCCGCTCAGGATTTCGGTGAGCACTGCGAGCCAGTTCTCACCCACTGGCTTCTTGCCCAGCTCCAGCAGTCCCAACTCCACCAGTCCCTTCATCAGCTTGCAAAAGCCTTCGTATCTAACCACATACCTCGCATACGTCTGCACTCCTTGCAGGCCGTACTGCAGGATCAAAGCAGTGGAATCGCCGTTGAAATAGGCCTCTAAAGGCAAAGTCGAGGGGTTGGATCGCTGATACACTCTGCAGGATTTCATCACATCTGGGCTTTTGATGGTGCGGACTTGGTCGTTTTCGATGTATCGCACAGCCCGCACTACAGAGGTCAGTGCCTCCACTGCAGGTCTGGAGAACTTGGACTTGAAAGGGTTGTTGACGTACGCTGGCAGCGGCAACTCTCCGGAGTACGTTTCAAACCTGAGCACATGCTGCCCACTTTCCCTCAGCCTCTCCATCAGTGCCAAGGAAGTAACATGGTCCAGTCCCGGCGTCACTCCAGTTTCGCTCAAAATGGTGATTCCCGCGTCCAGCGCCTCATGCTCCATATGCCTCGCTCGCGTACACAGCACAAAGGGAGTTATCATATTCCTCCTGTGCTCTATACAGGCTCTCAGAATGTCGCTTTGGTAGTCACTAGAGGTCAACCCTACCACTATAGCTGCACTCCGTACATATCTGCTCAGTAAAGACTCATACTCCAGCGACTTCACAAGCTCGAACAGGACGAAGTTGGCAGTGCGAGGGCAGTTCGGGACATGCAGACCAGTCTTCGTGAGCACTGTACAATCGAAGCCTCTGCTGTCCAAGGCCTGCAGCAGTGCTGCGGAGAGTTGTTCATTGCCCACTAGCAGGACTTGCAGTCTGGCGGTCATTACAATGGTGACTGCGGGGCTGACTTGGAAGGTGGTGGCGGCTGCAGTGGCGCTGTTGGCGGCTACTGTGGCGCTGTGGAGTCGCTGGCGGCAGGTGATTCTGCCCTCCAAGCCCACCACTACAGTCTCTATTCTTTCTCAGGCGGCGCTGCTGGACTTGCTCAGGACTATAAGACTGCGCAACTCTGCGGCTTTCATTAGTCTCAGGACTGCTGCGAGAATCCGTAGAAGACGTCACCCTCACAACTCCGAGCCCTACCGCCAGTGCATCCTCCATTACACCGACAAGGGCCGGTCCTTGCTCCGAGAAGTGTCCAAAACAGTGATCCGGGAGCTCGACCTGACCGAGGCACTCGTCATCTCCTCCTGCGCCTTCTACGAAGGAGACGAAGACGTAGACGAAGCCAAGGCCAAACTCGGTGTAATCCTCAACGAGTCCCCAGTACCCGCTTCTCTGGACCTTGTGAAAGCCAGGGAAATATACCTGTTTTGCAGGGAAAAGTCGAGTGAAGCGCTGGATGAGAGCTCCTACGACCTTGTGGTGCGCAATGTGGCGATGGAGGACGAGGTGTGGCAGCGCTTTGGCTTCGAAATGGAGGAAGTGGAGAGAGCCTTTGAGCGACACCGCAGAGAACTGAAGTCGCTGGAGACGCGACTGAAGCTGCAGACGGGGCTGTTTACTGCAGAAGATCAGGCCATGTAATTAGCTATTTGAATGGCCTTGCAGGCGATAGTGGAAGTGATACTGCATCTCGACAGCTTCCGAAACGTGGACCTGACGAAACAAGGTCTGTACCAAGTGCGCCTGTGTGTGGCTGCTGGAGAGCTGCTGCAGGTAGATGCAGTGCCGGGGGAGTTGGTAAAGCTGGGGTTTCAGAGCAAAGCGGTGGACTTAATGCCTGCTAGGATCGAGCGGGAGACTAATGCTATGTGTTCTAGTGCTGTGTTGATACGCTATTGTGATGAAGAATTTAAGATGAACGATGCCTGCACATTTCGCATAGAACTCGCCCTGACCGTATCCTCAGAACTGACCCTCGAGGCCCAACTCCTCTTCACAGACCTCGAAGGAACCCTGGACTTCGACGCTTCCCCAGTGCAGCTGCAGACTCGAGCCAGTGAAATGGCTTTCACACAGGTGGATTCCACTCGGCTGAAAGTGCTGAACCCTTGTGAAGGCCTGCACCGGTACTCGCAGTTCGTGTTTCCCAGTCCGCATACGTGTGTTTTGTCTGTCACGGTGCATACTTCCTTGCTGGGTTATCGCTACAGAGGCAGTTCTCAGCTGGGTGAGTTGGACCTTCCGAAGGCTATTGCGAAGTGCTTATTCCCCAAGGAAGACGGAGATGTGAAGCCTTATATTGGCTCTGAAGAAATAGACCAGAAATATGACCAACTAATGTCGAACTTCGTGCACAGTCACTCTCACCTGCGACAGTTCCTGTCCACAGTGCTCCAGAAGTGTGTAAGTCAGGACCTGTCCAGCGCCTTTCAAGCCACTCCCGAATCCCTCCAATTGCCTTTCTACCGCTCCCCACAGTGTCACTCTGTGCCTGAAATGTTCAGCGAAGCAGTGGCGAGTCACGACCCGGAGTGTATAGCAGCGGCTGTGATGAGTGAAATTGAGGTGCTGTCGGGACATGTGGTGCAGATGTTTCTCCTAGTGAAAAACCTGCTCGGCACTTTGCCGGGGCCGATAGTGGCGGTGCTGAGAGAGCGGTACTTAGGGGAAGTCAGGGAAAGGTGTGGGGAAAGTGTGTTTAGAGACTCGCATGTGATTCACTCGTGTCCACTTACAGCTGATAATGCACTGGCAGACCGACACCGCGACCAGGCTTTCTCTCACCGTCAAATTCGCTATTTCCGCACTTTCCCTCCTATGTCCATCCAAGACCCTCAACTCTTCCCTGCTCCAGAGGACTGCCCACTCCTATTTGAAGACAACTACAGCCTTCCAGGCCCTCCTTCCAGGCCTGAAAACAAGGCCAATGCCACTGAACACGTCATAGTCTTGGTGCACGGGTACCAAGGCGGCCCCTCTGACGTGCGACTCATACGGAATGCGTTGGGCTTGGTGCACCCACATGCACTCTTTCTATGCTCTGCAGCGAATGAGACAAGCACTGAGGGAGATATCATGGAAATGGGCGAAAAACTCGCATCAGAGGTGAGTGAGTTCGTGGAAAATTGGTGTTCTGGTGGGAAACTGGCTAAATTGTCCTTCGTGGCTCACTCTTTAGGAGGACTGATAGTGCGGGCAGCACTGCCCCACCTGCAGGATTTCTACCCTAGTCTGCACACCTTTCTTAGTCTGTCCAGTCCTCACCTCGGCTACATGTACACAGCCTCTCACCTCTTAGACGCCGGCCTGTGGCTGCTAAAGGCCTGGAGCCATTCTCTATGTCTCAAGCAGCTTTCTATGACTGACCATCCCGACCCCTACCAAACCGCTCTCTTCCGTCTCTCCAACTTCCCTGGACTAAACTGCTTCAAACACGTAGTCCTAGTCGCCTCCCACCAAGACCACTACGCACCCTTCGAGTCCGTTAGAGTCGAAATTTCGCCCAGAGCCGCTACAGACCCTATGCGGGGCAGGGCCTATGTGGAAATGGCCACCCGGATCCTTGAGAGTGTGAGTCCTGCCCAGGTCTGTCGCTTGGACGTGAGCTTCAAAGTCGCACAGAAGACGCTGAATTCGTTCATAGGCAGGAAAGCGCATATTGAGTTTTTGGAAAATGAAGGCTTTTTGAGGCTACTGGCCTTCGGTTACCCTGAGTTCTTTGCTTAGTTCTGTACCTAGAAGTAGTGCTTATAGGACAATCACTCGCTTTTCTTAGAAACGCACACAGCATTTCAGTATGCAAAAACGCAATTCGGACGAATTTAGAGGGCAACACTGCCATTTCCCCTTACAACTGAGCTGCTAATTACTGACAGAACTCTTGGTACTGCAGCTATGATGGCGTCGGAAGCAGCTGAACGTGACATGCAGGCCATCAAGGCAGATCACAAGGTCATTCAGCAGGAAATCGAGAAACTGCGGACCCTCACTCTCCCACTAGTGGCAAAAGCCTCTAAGCCCCATTCCCAGACTTGCACTGCACCCCAATCAGACTTAGCAGGCCCTGGACGCTACAATGTCACTGGGGAACTGGGCAAGTCGCAGACTTTGTCCCTGTACCGCTCTTCCCCCAGGCTGACTATTCCCTTGGCGGGCTGCAGAGGTGGCTCTCAACAGGCTTTTTGGCCTTCTCCTGGTACCTATACACCGAAGGTCGATTTCTCACACAGGAGTCAGCCCAGTTTTTCATTCGGTCACAAAGACGCCAAGCGTCTGTGCTATTTAGAGGAAATAGCGAGAAGGTCGCCCGGGCCTGTGTACTCCCCAGCCCCGAGTTCGACTCCTGGAGGGAAGATTGCAGGGTCGAAGAGGGAAACCTACAGGCAGTTCCTCAGGAACGACTTCCCCTCCCCTCAGCACTACTACTTGATGTCTGCCGGGGCCACAATAAGCGGGCGATTCGGGAAAAGCGCGAAAAGTGACTACATGAAGGAGTACATCCCGGGGATAGAGCGGTACTTGAAAGGCAAAAGCAGCGAGTTCACAGCGAATCTGCCCTCAGTCCGTCCTCGCAACTGTGCGTCTCTGAAGTCTCAAGGCCATTTGTCCCTATTAGACGGAAATTGGAGCAATCCGGGGGTAGGCACCTACTCCGCCCTCCTCCCAGTCTCTGCCAAAAACCAGTTTTCCTTCTCCAAAGCCCCTCGCACCACCCGCATCCCTAATGTTCCCTAGCTAAGCCCATTTCCTCGTCCACTCGAGGCCTTCCCGCTCTATTAGCTCTAACGCAGACTATCTAAGCTTATTATGCGTCTGACTTGACCAGGTAGATGTGGCCGTGGGGCGAAAAGACGTACTCAGAGGAAGGCAGCACCAAGTCCTGTGTGGGGATTACGTCGGAAAAGAGCAGAAACAGGTACTTTAGAGCCCGAGCCGTGAAGGCGGAGGGCATCTGGTTGTCGTGCTCTGGAGGCACTACGTTAACATCCGTAACCCCACTGAAGCCATTCTCAATGCCTGCAGCCCTGAGCACTGCCTTATACAAGTAGTACGCCGCTGTGCGGTACACACTGTCATGCGTGGCCCTAAACTGATGGAAAAAGGACTCAAACAGGTCCGGAAACAAGCGATACCCCATGAATTCCTCATAGTAATAAGGTCCTTCTGGGCTGAAATAGGTATACGTAGGGGGCACTCCGGCCTTGGAAGAGCGGTACATCTGCACACAGGTTTCAATCAGCTTGTTGGCGAGTGCTAGTTCAGAGAGATTGTAGCGCTGTAGACTGTCGAGAGCCAGTTGGCCGGGCCACATGCAGGCAGAAGCGTGCATGCGGTACAGTAAAGTCTCGTTATCTGCTCTTTCAGCTGTGAAGAAGCCGCCGTCTTTCATCTGCAGGGTGAGGTTTTTGAGGATGAACTGCTTGCTCAGGTCGTAAATGTCGCTAATTTTGGTGTTGTTTTGGCCCATTTGTCGCCAGGCGTTGTACAAGTTGCGGTAGGTGGCGGACCCTTGCCAGTCCACACTTAGGGAGCCAGAGAACCGGGACTTCCGCCTCTTCACGTCGAGAGTTGAGACGTAGGGAGGCAGGGAGTGGTAGCGGGGGTGGTAGTCGTATAGGTACTGCACCATGCGGTTTATGGTCTCGAGGTACCGGTCATCTCCTGTGATTTGGTAGAGACGGTAGAATTCACTCCACTGCGACAGTTCGGACACTTGCAGTTTGTAGGTGGGGGAAGACCCCGCCTTGGTTTCCAGGTTAAAGAGCGTATTGGGCAGGTTTTCATCCTTGTGACTATACGCCTCCAGCAGCAGGTCCCCCAGCTTCACAGTGATATTGCCTACATCATAGTTCCCAGACAAGTCATAAGCACTCAGCAGCCCTCCCAGGACATTCCCAATCAACGGCCCAGTCCTGAGACTCTGATCCCTCACAATCGAGTTCTTCTTGATGTAGTCCACAGCGTCTAAGAACTCGTCCTCAGTTCCCATCAAGTACAGAGAGTCCAGGTTGTCGTAGATAAAGAAGCCAATGCCGCCTCTATCGTCGTTCCCTTCGCCGGTCACAGGGTTGAAGGAGTCGTAGCCCCAGGCCTTTTTCTTGTACATGTGCCAGACTCGGCGGAACTCTTGGCTCATTTCGATGCGTCTGCCTTCGCAGTAGGCCTCGTAGGAGGAGGGGATGAAGGCGTCTTCATCCGGACGCAGACAAAACTCAGGCTTATCAGTCCAGATGAAGATGAAGTCAGTGGGGGAAGGCGCTTTGCAGGCCTTTTCATTGTAAAGGTCCGCAGCGATATTGGCGTAGATGAGGTCCTCCAGGGAGCTGGGCATGCGGGTGAGCTCATCAGCCTGGACTGAGGCTACTAGGGTCCAGAGCAGCCAAGCCATTTTAGACACGTGTTGGGCCGCCTAATTACCCGGGCCCCAAAGCTAGGCCAAGCAGGACTGCCTGCACCCTGGCACGAAGTGCCCAATTAGTGACTATGTGCTACTGCCTACCCCTGGTCTCTGCCAAGTCTTGGCTCCATCAGGCGCTACTTGTTCCCCATCAGTCTCCACCCACAGCAGAGCCTTATCTAGCTCCGTCCTCACTAACATCAACTCCCCGAAGTTGAGCACGACCGTGCCCTTGTCCCAGCGGAAGTAAGTGGCATTTATCACGTCCAGCCGTTCTCCCGGCTTTAGCGCCTTCACTGGAGCCTCGTCGTCCGAGTCCCAGGCAGAGTGCAGGTCCGCAGGCTCGCCTCGAAGCAGCCGTTTGGCCTGGTCGAGGCGTTCAGCACTGGGTTTGGGCGAGGCGTAGGAACTGGAAGTGACAATGGACTGGGTGGTGCGCTGTTTGTAGGTGGACATGAGTGTCTGGGAGGAGTAGCTTGTCGAGGCACTGCGCTTCACCCAGTCTTCCAGTGGACGGAGGTCCAGACGCCGGGAGGCGAGGAAGCGCTGGACGACCTCTAAGCGACTGAAGCACTTGAAGAGGAAGTCCACACAGGACTCTGTGGCCTTAATAAACTGCAAGTTGTCCCTTATAACTGCCATCAGCAGTCCCAATATCAGCTCCAATCTCCCTTCCGTCACAGTATCAGTCAGCCGCAGTAGCGCTGTTATTTGTCTGAAAATGGGCTTGTGCTTGTCATAGTCGTTTTCGTTCAAACAGTTCATCAGCACCTTTACATAGTCGGTAGAGAGCGTCAGACTGTCAGTGCACATGTAGGCGAGAATGCGACCTAACGCTCGACTGCCGACCTTCGTAGTAGCTTCCTTGACGAGCAGGAGAATGTAACTTCGAGAGGTGAAGTACCGCCGCAGGTCTTCTTGTTTGAGTTTCTCAGGGAAACGACCCAAAGCTCGGAAGAGGTAGCTATAGGAAGCGCTGCCATCATATAGCGCATAGGCGTATTTGTCATACACCGCTTCCACAGGCTTGTCTCCTTCATACCCCAGGTATATATCCTGGTGCTGAGGCGGGGTGGCTGCAGGTAGGTCCGGCAACAGTCGTTTGTCCTCGAAAACATGTGCAAGCAGCCTGGCATTGAGCGCAACTCGGTCATAGACTTGAGGACAAGCCTCGGCCGCTGCATCTAGCAGTTCGAAGTAGTGGGTGAAGTAGCGACTTAGGCTCTTCCGAGCCTGTGGCAAGCACTTCAGAAGTCTCAGCGCAAAGGCTTCATGCTGGGGCGCCGCTGTCTTCCGCAGGGCCGTTTTGGCCAGAATGACGATAAGCTTGCGCATTGGGAACTCCGGACAGTCAAACAAAAGCTCCTTAAGCACTGGCTCCACTGAAATAGTCTCCAAGTACCACTGGGCCACTTCCGTCTTCTTCGCAATGCCCGCCTTCATCACTTTCACCATCTCCTCCACTCGGTATTTCTCCTTCGACCTCACGAACAGTGTGAGGAAAAAGGACAACAGGAACTTCCAACACCGCACTTCTTGAGAGTGACTGGTCGCAAGCTTCTGCAGGAAGTCGAAGTACTCGTGACTAAAGGCGTTTCGACGTCGCCACAGCTTTTGGTTGTCGTCCTGGACTTGACTGTATATTGTTAAGACTGTGGAACTGTGCTGTCGCTTGAAATCGGGGTTTAAAGGGGTTAATAGGTCTTCGTCTGCACCACGTTTTGCGTATTTGCCCACTCTTTCGTATAGGAGCAAGTAGGCATTGCGGTACTTTTCGCGAAGACTGACGATTTGGGCGCCGTAGCCGGTCGTGACGTTCCATTTTTCCTCGCCACCGAAAGCCTCGGCAGGGATTTCCTTTGAGTCGAATTCCCGTACTAGTGTGTCATTGAACTCATACCACCTCTTCGAGTCCTCAATAAACGAGTAATAATGTCCACTCTCCGCAGTGCCCATATGCACGACAATCCCTCTCAAACGGTACTGGTAGTAGTCATCAGGGAACTTCCTGCCCGGGGCTTCCCTCTGTTCCTTTAGAGCGTCTCTGCGACTCAGGCCTTCCACTGTGTACGGCTCCAGGTCGATTTCCATCGGAAATTCGCAGTAGTCGTTCAGCTTCAGACGGTTCATGGTGTCGAGGTCGAAGTCGAAGCGGCGGAGGGCGAAGATCATGATGTTGGGGAGGTGGCGGATGGACACTCTGCGCTCGGCGGTGACTTTGGCGTCGCAGTGGTCACACTGGTAGGCGTTGTCGCCTTCTAAGACTTCGCCTTGCACGTAGCTTTCCAGACTTTCGTAGATGGACTTCTTCGTTTTGACGTCCAGTGGGAGAGTGAGGAAGGGCTCTGCACGTTCACTCCTATGCGAGCAGCTGCCCTTCCCTATCAACTCCGTGCTTTGCAAGCCTCCAAAGTGGTCCTGTATCAGCGACTTGGCTTGTGAGTCCGACTGAAGCTGCAACTCAATTTTGTCCATGAAGTTATTGAAGAACTCATCCACGTCCATTTGCTCCATAGGGTTAAGCGCCTGTCCATCAGGCTTAAAAGCCTTGGTAAGTGCCTTAGGGTTGACATACTGCTTGTCACTTTCCTGCAGTGAAGCGAACATTGTTTGGAACTGGTACAGCAGGTCGTCTTCAGGCTGTTGCGAGTTGACAGCGACCGACAAAATGCCTTCTCGGAAAGTCGGGAGCATAAAGAGTTGCTGCAGAATGGAGTTCATGTAGCAGGTGCAACCCAGGTTTTTTATACCGACGTAGCCAGTTTCCGACCTTTCCATGGTAGTATGGTGGTTATTCCAGTCTTGACGGCGGGAAGACCTCCAATGTGGGTCTTGGTGCAGCCGGTCCAAGTAGGTGACTATTTTGGTAAGGGTCTCAGAGGAACCCACTGATATCGCATTTAGCAGCTTCAACGCTTCCTTCCTCGTAGCCGCGTTTTTACACTTCGGGGGACTGACCGCAGTGAGACGGCCTGAGAACGGCACCTCGAACAGACAAGTGTGTAGAACCAGCTGAACCAACTCCTCACTCGGAGACTGCTGCACCTTCTTAGTGATAGCTCGCAGCAGAGTTATCACTCCGGCCAGTACTTCGTCCTTCTCACTGGCGCTTTTTTCACACTTATGCACCATCAGCTCCTCTATCAGTTGTCCCTGCACTGTGATTAGCGTTGGGGTCAGTCGGTCCTGTGCAGAGCGGACCAGCTTCGCTGTGAGTTGGAAGTAGGCAGCGCCTCCAGTCCGTCTGCCCACCGCTTCCTGCACTATCCCCAGCAGCTTTGCCAGCAGATCCGTCTCCAGTGCCAACTTCCCCGCCACTCCCGCCAGCAGTTCCTTCATCCCGTCACTGAACAAAGGACTAGTGGACCGCAGCAGAGCTGAAGCCAGCAGTTCTTCCAAGTTCACATAAGTCACCAAAGACCGGGCTGCCACTTGCTTATCACGTAAAGTATCCACTACTTTGGTCAGTAGTGCAGAGGCGTACTTTACTGTGTCGATGGCTTTGGGCTGCTCTTCGGACTCGGAAAGGCTTTGGGAGGTTTCCCAGAGGAGACTGAGAGTGCGCTTTATCAGCTCCACAGGGTCGTATTCCCGGATTGAGGAGAGGAACTTGCGTAAAAGACTGAAGATCACGAAGGAGTACTTGAGAGTCAGGGCGGGACTGTGGTGGTCGTCAAGGCGGTTGGAGTAGAAAATGCGAAGTATGTCGTTTACGCCGTTATTTCGTGCGAAATCGTCTGAAAAGTCCGGATCGTCACTAAGTTCATCCAAAATGATGAGACAATACAGCAGCTTGTGCAGACTTTCACTCTTCAAATGGTTCTGCAGAGCTTCTCCCAAGCCCGCAATTTCCTCCTTTATCTTCTCATTAGTGGGTAGTCTCATTAGCAAACTCCAGGCCAATTCCGCATAGTCCCTTTCCGGCCTGGAAATCAGTTCAAAGAGAGTATCCAGCAGCTCCTGGTTGTTCGCCATTAGTGTCTTGGGGTCGATGATTTCTACTCCCTTGAGGATTTCCACCACTGCAGCGATGGAGGGCTTGAGGGAGTTCAGCTCTATGTCGTCTTCAAAGCGAGTGTACAGCTTGCTGGCTATTGTGAGATTGATATAGTACGGATGCTGTTTGTAGGTTTCTGCGATTTTCCGCCTGGCGTCTCCTAATGTACAGGAAGACGGGAGCTGCACCTTGCGATATTCAGTATCCGTAGCCAGTCGATAGTAGAGAACTAGCTGAGAAGACGACGTTTTCAAGTTTTTGGCAATTGGACGGCCTTCCGCTTCGTCCAAAAAGGCATTAAACAGCTTCAAAATCCTGCAAATGACCAAGTCATGATTCATCTCCCCTCTGATTTTCTCCGCAAACAGCTGCAACAGCTCAGTCCACACCCTGTCTTTCTCAATCGCAACTCCTTTTCCCAGGCGCATATGCAGGTCCACTATCAACTTTATAGCCCGCTCACTCACTACTTCACTTTCCGCATGCAATGCTATCGATACGAGAGAGGGAAAACCCTGTATGTCGGTCTGGAAGCGCTGTAGCACTGACATCCCCCGTCCCTCCAACTTCTTCTTAATCATATTACACATGATGAAAAACTTCGTAAAGCAGCCAAACGCCTCTCCCGATATAGTGGACACAGGGAAATTCGCCCCACATAAGTACTGTTCGAACAGAGTTTCCACTAACTCTCTGGTCAGAGTCACACGGCCGTCCAGGATGTTGGCCAACCACTTGAGGAAGAGGTCGGAGTCGAAGCCGGAGGCAGGGTGCAGCACGTAGCTGGTCCAGAGTTGGTCAAGTTGCTCAATAGACAGGCGGCTTTTCTCCAGTATTTCCAGACAAAACTCTAAGAAGCTGAAGCGGGTGTCGAGGTTGACTTGGTGGGAGTAGCGGCCGGAAAGGATGGACTCGGGGCTAATTGAGGCTCCGGCTCGAGCGATTTCTGCGTACTTTGCCAACGTTTCCACTGCTATTTTGACAAGGCCGAACTTCTTGTCTAGGCGCTTTACCTGGTCTGCTAAAGACCTGGAAATAGTTGTTGTCGCCGGCCTCAGAATACCCAAAGCAACCTTCAAAGACTGCGGGATCGACTCTTCATTGCTCACATTATTCAGCACCAAGTCCAAATATTCGTCTTGTCTGTTGCGGAAAGCTGCACTTTTCAGCAGTTCCAGCAGCAGTTCAGAGCTCAGATCTGCCAAGGGAGTGCTCGTTTTCGGGTCGTCCAGCATTAGACTGAAGAACTTCGGGAGGGCGTAGTCGTTGGAAGCGTCGCTACGGCCTCTAGCCTGGCTGTCCACTGCATATAGTGTGAAGTCCTTCAATAGTCGCAGGTACTTCTCATCATACTGATCTGAAGGCACATCGGAAAAGCGTTGGAAAAGGACGTCCTTGAGATCCGCACTCAGGTAGCCGGACACAGTGACCAGCACTTCATACACCGCCCTGACATAGGACTCATGCTTGTCATTACGCGAGGTCCACAGCAAGTCCAAATGCTCCGCTGTCAGCACTTCATTCTCTGCATAGAAGCTGAAGATTTCCCCTGCCCGCTTCACAATTTCGCCGTGCGGCCGGTCTGTTATGATGGTAGTGAGCAGGTCTTGCTCAGTCATGAAGGTTAGTAAAGCTCGCTTAGATAGGCGTTTGGGCACTATTTGGCCTATGTAGGTCCGGGCATGCGGACCAGTTCTCCCGATCATTTCCCGAAATTCATTCAGGCCTCGGATCCTCTTTTCCAGGAACTGGCACTTCAGCAGGACTAGGGCGAGCCGCATTTCCGTGGCCTCCACGAAGTCGGTAGGCGCGGTCCGGTCTGCCTGCAGGACGAGGTGCTGGGTGCCTTGCAGCAGCTTCATACACGTGTCCTTGTCAAAGTCCTTCAAGTCTCGCTCTGACAGGTCTAGCAGCCTCGCTAGCACTGCAGGGCGCCAGTCCTGCAGGAAGGTGCTGAGGGCTGTGTTGGTGAGGAGCTGGGCGAAGTGGCGGAAGGGCAGTTCGGAGAGCACTTCCAAGGGGATCTTTTCATTGTCTCGCTTGATTAGGTCGAGGAATACACGAAATCCGCCCTGTTTCGCGAAGTAATTAGCGAGGTACTGCAGTGCCTTGGAATCGTGGTTATTCCACACTGTGTCTGGACAGGGCTCATAGTCCTTCGGCGCCAACACGTACTCCCTAAAGAAGCGCCCAGTGCGCTCCTCCCCAGCCTGCAGCCTTTCCAAGGTAAACAGCAACTCCGGGTACGCCATAGCCAGCGCAACCTTCAAGTCAGTGAGGAACAGCTCCGGACAAGCCAGCCCAGCCGCATAGTACCTAAACAGGTCCGGCACTTGCAGCCAAGCGAGCACCAGGTCAATCACCTTCGCGAAGAAACAGAGAATCTGAGTGACTTCCGCACCTGCCACTCTAGCAGTCAGCAGACAGTCTATGAGTGTGAATAAATCCCCTCGGAGGAATTGAGTGGTTTCGTATGCACTTTCGAAGACGAAATTGCTTCTGATCAGGTCGTCGAGTTGAGTCTGAGTCTCCATTAGGTCTTCGGACTTGAAGGTCCATTCGCGAATAGCGCCCTGCACTCCACCGGTGTACAGGCGTGAGTACTTGCGGAAAGGAGCGATGCGGCTGGACTTCAGGGACACGCGTTCATCCCACTTGCGACTCCAGCCGTCGAAACGTAGGGTCAGACTAGACTCGTCCACCTGCACGACCTTTGCCGCACACCACTTGTTCACAGAGTCCCTCGCATCTATGAAGCGATTCAACTGGATGAAGGAAGGAACACTCGTCTGCAAGGCCATTATTTGGCTGTCTGCCGCCATAGCCTGTCTGCCCCTCCCCCTCTATAAGACTCTGTCAGAATGCTCTGTTGAGCTGATATGGAAGACTGCAGGGGAGGTGGACAATTAGGGGATCTAGTGAGGGCAGACAATGTGACTATTCCAGACTGAGGATAAATACCTATTTGTCTGGAAAAGAGTGAATAGATGTAAAATGTCCAATTGGCATTTGCTGTTCCTAATGGACATATCTAGGCAGTACTGGTCCCTGCAGGTGTAAATCGAACCAACAGCAGTGCTATTGGCAGCAAGACCTCCCACAGCAATATGCAGGTAGCTACATAGACTTATATGAGTGAGGGGAGTCGCTTGATGCTGTACAACCAGGTCGTCTGGGCATACAACCAGCTGGGCCCGCTGTCTCTCAGGCCTGTGCCCACTTTTCACCAGGCCTTGGACTCTCCGCACTGTTCCTGGGTCGGCTTCTTCCTCCTAGCACTGCTTCCAGGACTCAACTTTCTCCTATTACTGACTCTAATGGTTCATCTCGTGTCCTTCTGTCGGGAAATACGTGCAGTTTGCCAGAACCAGAGGGCAGTTCCGAACCCTTTCGAGCACATGCTCGCAGACCCAGACCTAATCAGGCCCTTTCTGACTCGCACTCAACTGCCAAACCGCCTTCACAGTGGCCACTGCACAGTCTCCAGTGAGTCCGTCGTGCAGCGCTCTAGCGAGCCTGCGGAACGCACGTATTATCGGCCGGAGTTGCGGGGAGTGTATGAGAGAATGCTGCTTTCAGGCCTGTGCAGCTGTCTGTTTGCTTGTGTGTTGGTGTTGGTGGCGCTGCTGTCGGTGGGTATGGACCTGTGCTGGCTAGCAGATGTGGAAGGCTGGGATTGTCATGGAAATTAACCCAAGTTTTTCCTAGCCATCTAACAAATTCATAGAAAGCGAATTATGTTTTGAAGTGCGGACTTGGCAGAGAGGATGCTGGACTCGATGGTATTAATACGGCCTTTCAGTTCGTTCAGAATCGCCTTTTTCTGCTGCATTGAGTAGCGTTCGTACACGTTCTTGCGTGCAGGACTGGCTGAGGACCCAGTCTCGTACGTCCTTTCCAGTTCTGAATTAGGTTGCGACGCTTCCGCTATCATAGGCATTTGCTCGCATCCACTGTCACTCCCTAGACTAGGCACTCTAACACCTTCACTTTCCTCCTTCCTCATAAACCTCGCCTTCGGCGGCACCTTACGGTGCATAACTTTCTTGCGTGCCAGTGACAGTTCTGAAGCCGTGGAATCCGACTTACAGTCCAAGTCCCCGAGAAGTGCGTGCGAAGGCAGGAGAGTGTGCGGCAAAGGCTTGCTTTGTTCATTGCATAGCAGTTCTTTGATAGTCTCAGCGCTCCAGATGTGGTCACTGTCGCCTGACATCCTTCCTTTTTTATTATTATGGTCGATGCATTGACAGGCAAAGACTGGGGGTTAACACCTGAGAGTTGAATTGGGTAGTATAGTGGTGGCCTAGTGGAGGACTGGAAGGGAGGGAGCGATGCTAGTGAGTAAGCAGAGGTTTAGATAGATTGCTAACCGTTACAGATCGCTGCCAGCCCTGTTTATTTGCACTGGAAGCCACTTTGGATGTACTGATCTCAACCCTTGTCATGCAAGTTCAGTCTATAGTCTCACTCCCCATCAGTAGTCTATCAAGTGATTTTTGAGTTTGTAGCGTAACTACAGCAAACTACCGGGAAATCACAGATCCATTACAGACTTTTCAATATCCGCATGCTATTTTATGAATTTCCATGTCTAGTGCAGCTCTCGTAAGCTGCATCCCTCTGAGAGGCGATTCGCGCAGGATATAAATGGCAGAGAGTGATAGTCAGGGCGAGGACCTGCCGCCCTTCACTCCCTTGGCTCAAGAAAAGCCGCAAGACCTGGAAGACCTGCCAGAGTACACTCCCTTCTCAGCCCCGCACAGAGACAAAGCCTCCACCCTAGAGATTTCCAGCGAAACTCCTCAAATCCCTTCACAACAGGAAGGGAAGCAGGAAGCTGTAGTGGAAGAGGTGCTGCAGACTGACTATGTGCAGGAAATGGTGGTGGCCGCGGAAGGGCCGGGGGATAGTGTGCAGGAGCCGAGTGCGGAACTGCAGATTGCGGGGGAGTTCGAAGGAAGAAAGCCGGAACACTATGATGAGACTGATATTGTGGAGGAAACTGCCGAAACAGAGTCCGTTCTCAAGCCAGAGGAGCAGAAATCAGAGGAGAAACCCGCCCAGAAGTCGAAAAGCAGGCAGAAAAAGGGAGGAAAAGACCCAATTGCGGAAACAAACACTCAGTCAGTCCCTAGTCTCAAGCAAGGAAGTGCACAGGCAGTTTCAGAGCCAGACACAGACACATTCCCCTCCATTGAGTCTAAAGAGCGGGCTGTCGATCCTCCTCAGAAGCCTTCAGTTCCAGAGGAAGAAGTCAAAGATAGTCCTCAGGAACCTACTATCCCGGAAAGCAGTGGAAAAAGACCAAGTATGCAGGCCAAAAAGGACAGGAAGAAAGTTCGGAGCGGCAGACCGGCCCCTGCCACTGATGGCAAGCCTCCTGTGCAAGAGGAAGCGAAGGAAAAGCCTATGGACCCTGTAGCCAGCGAGCAGCCGAGAGAGGAGCCTAAGCCAGCTGGGGGCAGGCCTGTTCCAGAGGCGACCCAGGAGTCTCCTAAGTCCACTGTTAGCGAAGAAAGGGTGGAGGAAAAGCCTCAGCAGCCTTCCGTCCCAGGCCAATCAGACCCGAAGGATAGCAAGTCTCCCGCTCATGTTGCACCTGTCCAAGAGGAAAAGAAGGAGGTCTCTCATGCGCCTGAAGTCAGTGGGGAGCTTCCAGTAGAAGAGAAGCAGCCCCCCAAACAAGGCAAAGGCAAGCAGCGTAGTGGCAAGCCTCCCACCACTGTGGAAGAGAAGCCGGCGACTGAGGTCGTTCCCGACCCTCCCAAACCTGCAGTTCGCGAGGAGATAGTGGCAGAAGCACCCAAACCACCTCCCACCCAAGGGAAATGGAAAGCAAAAGCCGCAGCTAAGGTTCCTGTTCCAGAAGAAAACAAGGAAGTAGTGGCAGTCCCTGTCGCCAGCGAAAAACCTGTAGTGGAGGAGAAGCAGCCTATGCAAGCCAAAGGTAAGCAGAAACTACGCAGTGGAAAACCTCCTATTCCTGTGGAGGAAAAGCCACTGTCAGTCCCAGAGACCTTACAGGAGCCTCCTAATCCCCCTGTCCAGGAAGAGATAGTGGAGGAAAAGCCCAAACAGCCTCCTGCCCAAGCCAAAGGACAATTGAAAGCAAAAGCTGCAACTAATGTTCCTGTCCCAGAGGAAAACAAGGAAGTAGCGGCAGTCCCTGTTGCCAGCAATCCTATAGTGGAGGAGAAGCCTAAGCAGCCCACTATGCAAGCCAAAGGCAAGCAGAAGCTACGTAGTGGAAAACCTCCCATCCCTGTGGAGGAAAAGCCACTGTCAGTCCCAGAAACCTTACAGGAGCCTCCCAACCCCCCTGTCCGGGAAGAGATAGTGGAGGAAAAGCCCAAACAGCCTCCTGCTCAAGCCAAAGGTCAATCCAAACCAAAGGACAACAAAGCCAATCTCTCTGCTGCTAATGTCCCTGCACCAGAGGAAACTAAGGCATCTCCGGCCCTTGAGGAACCTCGAGCAGAAGAAAAGCCTAAGCAGCCCACTATGCAAGCGAAAGGCAAACAGAAGCTACGCAGCGGCAAACCTGCAGGTCCCTCTGAAGAAGCCCCACAGACTGTTGTGAAAGAAACCCAGCCTATTCCACCCCCTGCGAATGTAAAGGATGCTGCAACTCAGCCCAAACCAACTCCAGCGGAGTCTGTAAAGCCTTTGATCCAGGCACTCCTGCCTAAGCCTACAGCTCAATCCTCTGGCTGGAAGAAAAGACCCAAGGAAGGCGAAGTTCCCCAGCCTCCCCCAGTCTCAACTCCAGCTCCGCAGCCAGCAGAGGAAAGCAAACAGCCAGTGCAGTCCAAAGGCCCACAGAAACCGCGCAGTGGCAACCCACCAGTTGCTCCACAGGAGGAAGGCAAGGCAGAGGCTCCGCGCCAGGGCGGACTTTCAGCCCAGGCGAGACAGAAAATACGCGACGGCAGGAACGGACGAGGTCCCAAGCCTACTCCAGCCCGGCCCGAGGAAGTACCGAAAGCTGCAGAGGTGTCCAGACCCACAGGCCCCAAGCCTGAAAAGGACCCTCAAGTCATGGAGTTGGAGAAGCAGATCCACTTAGTTCGTGAACGCCAGAAAAACGTCAAGTTACTCACCGCCAAACTGCAGAAGTCCATAGAGGACACTCAGGCGAAGAAAGAGCGAGTGCTGAAGCAGATCGAAAAAGCCAAGCAGACTTTGACCCAACTCAATGAAGAACTTGCGAAAAGCGCAGTGCCTGCTGCAGACTCGAAATCAGAATCACTATTGAGACAACTAAAAGCGAAGGTTCGTGTACTGTCAGAGGACCTGGCGACCAAGGAAAAAGACTTCGCTGATGCCCGGAAGCTGAAAGAAAGCAAGGCGAAGCAGGTGAAGGGACTGGAGACTCAGCTTGAGGGATTGGAAGACCAGAAAAGCAAGCTAATTGCTCAGCACTCGGAAGCTTTGTCGGAGTCTGGCTCTTATCAAAGCGAAATTAAGCGCTTGGAGGCGCTTATTAGAAAGGCGAATGAAGAAATTGAACAGATGAAGGGCTCATTTTCCAGTCTGGATCTAGAAAGCGAGTTGAAGGCTTTGGAAGCGGAGCGCACAGCCAAGTCTCGCGAACTAGGTGAGCAGGAAGGCAGACTGCACGCCTCTCTGTCCCTCCTAGACACCGAACACCTCGCTTACTACCCCGAACAGCCCCGAGTTTCAGTGAGTTCCGCCAAACTCCTGAAAGAAATCGGCGAAGTGGAGTTGGAGCTGGGCAGCAAGACTAGGGAAGTGGAGCAGTTGCGGGGTGAGCTGGAGGAGGGCCGGGAAGGCTGCTGTCCCCTGGTCTTCCTACTGATAGGCATACTGCTGGGCGTGTTGGTGCAGCAGTTAGTTAGGTACTAAGCCTTTGCCTCGGACTGAGCATTTAGCTAGGTCTATGCTCGTTTCTGCGGCTTGACGTAGTCTCGCAGGGCATAGAGCAGGCAGTGCACAGGCACCAGAGTCCCGAGCACTGCCAGGCTGGCAGCAGCCAACGAAGGACCGGTGGTGGGGCAGAGGGGGGGCTTCTGGAAGACCTCGTTGGAGGGTCGACTGCACTGGTTTCCAAAGCTGGCGTTGGTGATGTTGTACCAAACGAGCACAGCGAGGAGTTGGAAGATCAGCGCGCCCACTGGCACCAAGTAGTTGAGAAACGGCAGTCCGAACTCTCTTCTGCCCATCACATGCACCAGTGCCTCAACCCACATCACTTCCAGCACGAGCGCTGCTACGGCCAAGTACAGGTACTACATAGGACTTACAGCGTAGCCGCCATTCTTCAGCTCGCTGAACAGTGAGCAGTAGCCGTAGCTATCGAGCGCACAGAACTTCGCAGAGTAGCAGTCATAAGCCACGAACTTGAGCGTAGGGTCGCAGTCCTTGCAGGCGAGCAGCGACCCTGTGAACTCCGGTATGTCTGAGCGCTCCACCCAGTCGTCCAGAATAGTACTCACAATTATCATCACTGCGTTGCACACTACACAGGCCACCAATATGCCGAGCCAGTAGAAGTTCCCCATCAGGACTACTTTGCCGAGACGCAATTCTTTGCTGGCGTTCACTGAAACTGGTCCCTTCAGGTACAGCACGAACAGCACTGCGGAGGTTATGAAACTCCACAAGAGTCCGATGATGCCTAGTATCGGTCCGCGGCCTGCGCAAAACTTAACCTTCGTGCTGGTGTCCTCTATCGCGTTATCGCAGGAACCGTTGAACTCGGCCTCTGACAGGCCGAAGAACCCTGCCACTGCCAGCAGCTGAGCAAGTGGCACGATCACTAGGAGGCTGAAGGTCAGCCACTTCCACCCTGCGTCCTTGCCTGTGTACAGGAACACAAACCGCTCCATCAGCAGCAAGGTGAAGAAGGTAGCGAAGCCGCTTGCACCCAAGTAGAGGATGGAGCCGCTCTGCACGCCCTGCCAGGAGGAGCACAAGTCACTCTGGTTGTCCAACTCACAGTAGGGCTTGACGAAGCAGTTCCAACTCATGCCCAAGAGGTTGTCCGGCCCTCGCTGCACTTCTGCGAGCGTGAAGTACACCTTGTCTGGGCCGTCTTCACGTGTGACCCAGTACTCGCTGAAGGCGCTTACGAACCACACCAAGTTGCCAAGAAGCAGCAGGAGCCCTACACAGTACAGGTTGCGGCTGAGAGGAGTGGACTGTTTGACTGGCCTTTCCGGCACTTCTGGGTCGGGGCTGGACTGCGGCGGTTCCTGCGAGGCCATTTATATAAGGGTGGCTGCGAACAGCGTTAGCTAGGGAGAGCGGGCAGACTGGCCAGTGCAGCTTTGAGTTTGCCTGCCTGCTTGGTGATCCGGTTGAGGTACCCCTTTTCCTGGAACTTGGCGATGGTATAGGTGTTGTGGTCCATGGCCAGGTAGTCGATGTTGGTGAAGTCTGTGAGCAGGGTGGCTTCCTGCACCCACTTTTCAAGGGTCTTTTCGATTTCATCGCGCTTTAAAGCGAAGTGTTTCCAGATAACTTCACGAAACTCTTGAGGCGGATTTTGAATCATTTTCCTCATCGCGTACTTGATGTTATTGTACTTGACGACTGCACAGTAGGCGAGGTTGCCAGGGTCCTGGACACTGTAGGTCTCGTACCCAGGCTCCTTCTGCAGCACTTCATTGTCCATGACGAGAGATTGGATGGAAAGGAAGACCTGCAGAAGGGTGCTGGTGGCGCCGTTCCACATTTCTTCAGGACTGCTTTCCCAGGTGTTGATGATGGAGAGACAGACGTACCCGTCGTTGTAGAGGTTGGGGTTGAAGCGGGCCCTGCTTTCGCCTGTGGTCGCTATGCGGACAAATGGGGGAGTTATCGGATAGCTCGTCCTCAAGCCTACATCAAAGAGATACAAGCCATGTGCGTAGGGAGTGTCCTCCGGACCTGAAATAAGAGTCCGCATGAGATGCATTCTGGTCGAGTCCATCGCCACAAATATCGCCGCTGCACTCTCACAGGGCAAGTCCTTGACAAAGTTGCGTACTTCCCTGTTCAGCCTTGCAGCGTCAGAAACTCCCATTTCCTCGTGCTCGGTATTGGGCAGAGCGAAGTAAGGGCCCAGGTCAAAGTTCGAGAAGCGGAGATCTTTCATAGTTTGGAAGTAGTGCGACTTGCTCTGAGGTATTTCCCCTGAGTCACGGTGCTGCAGCACTGGGACCTCTTTCGTCTCTTCCATTATCCCTAGTGCAGGCCGTAATGCGAGGTCAGTACTCACTTTCCACACTATCCCTGTACAGTCCAGAGCCTTCACTGACTTTACCAGCGCTGCTCAGTCCCAAACACAGTCGCTGTGGCAGTTTCAATCAGCCGGAGTCACCCAGCTTGCGCTGGGATGAACTGGGAAATCACTCCCAAACACTGGAAAGACTCAGTCCTGTGAGAAGTGGCAAGCAACTGCCTTCCGATAGCGACTTCCAGCGTCTAATTAGCAGGTTGGAGCAAGTGGTGAGCGGCTCCGAACTGCGTGGATTCGTGCTTGTAGCCGGCAAAACCGTCCGTTTAGAGCTAGCCATCGGAGAGTGGCAGTACCTAAAGGTGAAAGCAGCAGGTCTGCCCTCCCCGCTCACAGTGGTGCTCAAAAGAACCAAAGGCCGCGTGGCTTCCTATGCTTCCCTGTCAGTGCCCGAGCCAGACCATCAGTCCTGCGACTTCGCCAGCAGGACGGACCGCTTCCTGGTGACTGCCCACGGCCCTCGCTTCAAGACCAAGTGGATCTTCCTCGGCCTGCACTGTATTGAGCAAGCAGTGTTCACACTCACTGTGAGAGTGGCGCCTGTGAGGAAAGGAAAGTCTGCGGACTACTCGAAGCCGCAAGGACTTATGGAGTTAGCCGAGTTGAGGAAAGACGCTGAGAAGCGGAAAGCCTTATTCCAGCGAGTGGAGTCCATTCTTGCAGTTCGCAAGGAGAAGATGCTGCAAAAGTGCAGTAACCGCGACTTTGTGCGGGAGAACAAGACCCTGCGGACAGATGAGGAACTGGGTGCCAAACGCGAAGCAGAGACTTTGCGACGGGAAGAAGCCTTACGCCGGTACGAAGCAGCACTGAATCGCAAGAAACAGCGAGCTTTGCTGCAGCTCAACAAGCAGGAAACTAAGCGATTGCAAGAGGCTTTGGCTGAGGACGCGCAATCTAGAGTGGAAGAGGTGCAGGCCTGCTTGCGGGCTGCTCTCTGTGCTGGTGCGGCTGAGGCTATGTGGGAGGTTTTGGTGCAGCACAAGGAAGAGCCCAGCGGGGTTACGCTGGTAGCAAACGCCATGGTGAGGCGTTATGCCAGACGCATGTCGCAGGCGACAAGTTTGAAGAGACAGACTAAGGAGCTACTCCTGAACCACCTCACTCTCTACACAGCCTCAGTCTTCCCAGTCTGTCTGGTCACCACTCGTATGACTCTCTTCGCTGTGATCCGCAGCAGTGCGGAAGCTCACAAGGCCAAGTGTGCATTCGACGAGTATGTTAACAAAGGTGACATTTAGTCAGTTGTCCTTATTCAGTGTCTATGGAAGCAATATCGCTGCCTCAAGGCAGACCGCATGGAAGCCTTGAATGGCCTTTGGGACCAGGCTGTCTCTCAACTCCTTGCCGAGGAGCAATCTCAAAAGAGCAGTCACCGGAAAGTGAAAGAACTGCAAACTCGCCTGCAAGCCGTGAACCGAACTCAGCTCCTTTCCCAGTACTACCGCCGTTGTCAGCGCCGTTACTACCGCAGCATAGAAGCCTACGTGCACTCCAACGACCTCTACCGCACTAGTATGCGCGCCTTCGTCTTCACTACGCGGAGGGCGGAGGAAGGCTGTGCGCCTGAGTTCCGCTATTTGCCCAGCACGGAAGACATGCTGAAAATCGTGCAGACCTCTGTGGGCAAAGTGGATTTGTAGGGCTTTTAGCCTCTTTTGGAAGCGTTCGTTCCCAGTTTTGCAGTAGAAAAGCCGAAATAACATATACTAATTGACCAAATACACCAGATTACTCATAGATTTGCCAGAAATCAAGCGTTCGAATGAGAAATTGCCCAATTTCAGACTTCCTTCTTGTGGAATCGTGGGAAAGACTTCCTGCGGATGGACGGAGTGGCGTTACTCCAGTATTACGCATTTGCAGTTCAGATGGCCAGCAGCCAGGAGAGGTGCAGCCAAAGACAGCTGCACCATAGGTAAAATGGCCAACCAGGCAATGCTGGAACACGTGCTGTCGCTGACAGAGGCCACTGCCGACTTCCTCTGTCCCCTGACAGCCAACGAGTACGGCATTGAGTTCCTCTACTTCAGAGTGCGAGACATGGACTCAGGAATGGTATTGTTCGAAGTGAAGCGCGATCCTGAGGAAGAAGTGGCAGTCAGTGACGGCCCAGACGAGCAAATCCGCCTCATTCGCTACCACTTTGGTCCGGACTTCCTGAAGCTGCGGGCGCTCGGCAGCACACTGCAGTTCAAAGTCGGTCCCCAGGAAGTTCGCGACTTTCGTATGATTGAAAGACACTATTTCAGAAATCAGCTGCTAAAGAGCTTCGATTTCAACTTGGAGTTCTGCATTCCGAATAGTGTGAACACGTGGGAAATTATCTACGAATTGCCGCCTCTCGACCCTGCAGTCGAGCAAGAGATGATTGCTAATCCCTGGGAAACGAAAAGTGATAGTTTCTATTTCGTGGCAGGGCAGCTCGTCATGCATAACAAGGCCGAGTACAATTACGCTCCCTTCGCCTAGTAATTAGGACTCTCAGATATGGCCGCAAGTCTCGTGTCTTCTGTGATCCACTCGCCAGACAACAAGACTGATCTCGCAAGACTGGTCAACAGCATACGCACAGCGCCTCTGGGAGTATGCAAGGAAGTGATCACGATCATAAAGAAGGAAATCAAGAGTAAGTCAGTCCCGCCTCCCGAGAAGTTGCGGGCGTTGCAGCTGTTCCACGCCTGCATGATGACGGGGAATACAGAGTTTCTGGTCTTTGCGTCGAAGAAAGTGATGCAGCGGTTCACGATTTTAGCGAGACACAAGAAGTTACTGATGGACGATAACAGAGGCGGGGACTTGTTCGGCAGTATGAGTGCTCAATCAAGTGAAGCTACTCAAGCGTCTGTGGATTTCCTTAGAACTCTGCTGATCAGTATCAGGGCGTGGGCGCATCAATTCGGCAGCGGGCCGGATGGCCAGCCTTCCGCCTTCTTCAAGGCGTACAAGTCGTTGGAGGCGGAAAGAGTGAAGTTTCCGTCTGCTGAGAACAAGAATAGACGGTCTTCCCAGCCTCCAAGACCTGCCTACATGCGAGAAGCTGAGGAGGACTTCGGCTTCGTAGAGGACCACCGGCTCAAACCAGTGTCCCGGCCTATGCCTGACAGACCCGCTGTGGACAACCACAGGCCGAAGAGCCTTAAAAAGGACTTTGAAGCGATTCAAAGTTCGGTGGAACTGATGAGGGAAATGCTGGACGCCTCTGAGCCGGACAGGGAAACGCTGGACGTGTTGGCTGCCACTCTGCGCAGTCATGTGTCTCAGCTGGAAACGCTCATTGGGTCTTCGCAGCAGGGAGAGGAAATCGAAAGTCTATTCGAGGCAAATGACTCGATTCGGGAGACTTTGGAGCAATATGAGCGATTTAAAAGCAGAGGAAGTGCAGGACCGAAGGCGAGAGTTGAGCCGAAGCCTCAGTCCAAGCCGAGAGAAGAGGCCCAGGCTGCTTCCCTGCTAGACCTCAACTTCGACGCTCCTGTGAAGCCGCAGCCTGCAGCCTTTCGCACAGAAGCCTTGTCCTCCTCCTACGCCAACAACCCCTTCTTATCTGTCCGTCCCCAGGCTGCAGACGCCTATGCCCGGCCTGCCTACGACCCTCAAGCTCTTAGTCTGAAGCCTGCAATGCCACCTCCTGAGGTAAATAGACAGAGTGAGCAGCTCCAAAGGCAGTTGGAGGCTCGCTTGGCAGAGGCGGAGGGCAGAGCCAAGGAAGCTCGGCAGCTCGCGGAAGCCCTGCAGAACACTTGCAAGCAGAAGGACGGCGAAGTGGCGCTGCTGCGAGCGCAAATCGACGAGCTGCTGGGTGAGAACCGAAGACTGAAGGAAGAACTGGGAAAGGCTCAAAGAGTGCCGTTAGTTCCTATGAACGACCCAATGGCTCCCAGTCTTTCCCCCTTCGCCTCTTCCAACTCCTCACTCAGTCGCAGTCCCGACCCAATGGACAGCTACCTCGTCTCTCCCAAGCAGCAGCCCCGTCCTCAAGTCATCACCAATGACCCTGCTTTCCCCTCACTCTGGTTCACTGACCGAGGAATACTGCTCGACACGGACCTGCTGCAGGTAGGGTTCAAGCTGCAAGTGCAGGGCAGCGAAGCTCGCATGATGATGTACGTAGGCAACAAATGTGCAGTGGCGATGGAAGAACTGACGACTACGCTGGTGTACACTCCAGGTCAGGGCATAGAGCTGCAGTTGGACAAGGAAGAGGAGCCAGGTGCTGTGCTGGAGCGAGGAAAGGCGGACAGGATGATTAGAGCCCGAGCCAGCAACTTCTACCCGGAAGTGCCTCGACTCTCTCTCCGGTTCCTCTCAGAGCAGCGTGAAGTGAAGGTACTGCTGCAACTGCCTCTGACTGTGCTTCGTTTCCTATCCGCTCCCCGAGCAGACCCCAGCCAAGTACTGCAGATGTGGAGTTCTCTGGAGCCCAGTGCAGCGCACATCCCCTTCCAGGCTCTATACCCAGCCTTTGACTCCCTGTCGGCCCTGGCCCAGGCTTTCTCAGCTGGAGATTGCTTCCAAGTGCTCAGTAGAAGGGAAGCACCGGAGCTGGAAGGGGCACTGTTGGCGTGCGGACACAAGGACTCAGCTATCCTCTTCATTAAGCTGCAGCCGGAGGGGAGTTTGGAGGTCAGATCGAACACTCCCAGACTGAGAGAGTGCGCAGTGACGCTGCTGCCCAGTCTGCTGATAGCGCAGGCTTAGCTGTAGAGTCCCACATTTCCTTCCACATGTACTGTCTTTGACTTGAAAAGTGAGTCTATTAGTCCAATAGCAATTCCAAAATGCAATTAAGCAGCCGACCCCCACTACCGTCCATGTCCTCAGCCCGCTCCCTGTCCCAAGGAGCTCGCTCTCACCGCGAATACGCAGGCATGATCTTGCGAAGTGAGCAGATGTCCCGCACTCTGACCCCCGCCACCACAGCCCTGGAGGCCGACATCGAGTCGCTCACCCTCAAGTACAACCTCATCTTGGACAAAACCGTCTCTGCGAGGAAACGCTTCGCAGACTTTCTGCAGGACACTAGCGACTTCAAGGCGGAAGCTAGGCAGAAACTCAGTGCCACTCAGGAAACGTTGACCAATACTCAGGAGGAGTTGAGCGCTTGGCTGGGCTCGCTGACTGAAACACTGCAGCAAGAGATGCAGACAGACGCTGCCCACAGACGACTACTTTGGCGCCGGGTAGGCCTGCTGTCTACACAGGCCACAGAAATTGCAGACACCTTGCGAGACTCCTGGGGACGCGTCAGAGCGCTGGAAGACCACTGCGGCACGCAAGTGCTAGGCCCGTAGGCTGCAATGCCTCTGTTAAATAGGGTGATTCTGGGGTCGCTGCTGCTCTATCTGCAGTGCTCAGTGCAAGCACTGATGCTGCTGGAGCGGATTCCAGACCAAGTAGTGGGGCGCGACTCTGAGTTTTCTTTCAATGTGCAGAAGTATTTCAGTGAGCCAGTGTTGGAATTCCAAGTGGAGACGCCTACCTTTCTGTCCTTTGCAAGTCGCAGACTGGTGCCGGTGGATCTCGCTCGATTGCCGATACAAGAGGCCCAGCAGCCCCTGCAGTCTGCAGTCAGTCTGGACCAAGACGTCTTCTTATTAACCCAAGAACTGGGTCTACTGGTCTACCACGCCCAAAGTCGTACTCGTCTGCACCTGCTGCAGCACTACTTCGAAAAAGCAGTTTGCCAGCTGTTCCAGCATGTGACTATTGCTGAGAACTACATGGCCCTGTACAACTCTTCATATATAACCGTAGTGGACGTTACTGATCCTATTTTCCCCTTTGTGGTCACAGAGAGGGCTTTAGACTTGAATATTGTCAAGGCGTTGATCCAGCCCAATTGCCAGTTACTGATTGTATCCACACTAAGCGGAGTTCAGCTGTACGACTACAGCGAAGAAACAGGGATTCTCTTCAATAAGACTTGGGACATCGGTCCTGATTTCCACCCTAGCGCTGCAGAACAGACTCAAACCGCCCTTTTCGTCCTCGACCCAGTTTACGGACTTCGCTCATTGTGCTTGGAAACTGGGACTTTGCAGCTATTTAATATCAGCGGACTGCGACTTTTCCTAACTGACAGCAGTCTCGTAATTGACGGCTGCATCGTGCTCGACCTACTCACACAGACGACCTGGTCCTATACAGCTCCTATGTCCGCCGATATATTCACAGTCCTAGGAGACATCTATTTCTACGGCAACTCCACTCACTTAGTGGCTCTGAACACTGTGCTCAACCTGACGTCTGTGGAAGAGCGAGGAGAGTTGGTGGATTTGGCGGTAGTGAATGCGACGCTGCTGGAAGTGAGGAAGGGGGAAGTGCTGTTCAGAGCCTTTTCACCGGAGTTTGCAGTGCTGCATGGGCATGTCCCGATAGAAACGGGGGGATTTCAGGTCAAATTCGTCGCTCGAGGGAAGTCGAATTCGGTGGAAGTGCATTTTATGCTGATGGTAGAGGCGCCTCCCTTGGAAGTGCTGGCCTACCTGCTGGGCGGGAGCACCTGTGTGCTGTTGCTCGCAGGTCTCGGCTGCTACCTCTTCAAACTAATGGAGGTGCGCAAGGACCAGCCCTCAGTTCCAGGAATGCACATCATGAGTGAAGAGTTCACCAGTGCCACGCGTCTTCCTCACCCCCGGCAGTTAGGGCCGATGCCTGAAGCCAACTAACAGGTAGTCTGCTCCTGTAAGTGTATATATGGCCCAGCGTTTCCCTGATATCTGCCGCCATCTCAGCTCCTATGCTCAAGAGGACGACTCTGACCGAGTGCCGCTCTTCTGCTTTCGATGCACTCCGCAACTTCCGTTGGAAGCTCTGCTGGGCGATGCTGTGCCCACGCAACTGCAGGAGCCGACAGACCAACTGGCCAGCTACCTGGCTTTCATACGTCTGCAAGCCTCCACTCGCTTCGACTCTTGTGTGGAGTCAAGGAGACATAGGAGGAAAAGACCAGGACCAGTACCTTCGATGCTGACCGACTGGGAGAGATGTGTGCAAGGGATAGCAGGGAGAGTGACGCAGGCAGCTGTGAGGCTAGCAGTGAGCGAAGCATTAGCAGAGGCCCGCAGGTACATCTTCTCAAGTCCGGCCTTGCGAGATGCCAGTACTGCAGCTCTGCGACATCTGTGCATGGGCGGACTAGCAGACGGCTACAGTATTCACATGCGACTCACAGAGGACCTGGAGCAGCTAGCAGCGGGCCTGGAGAATGCCTTGGTGCTGGAGACACTGGAGCAACTCGAGTTCCTGCGAAGTATTGAGAACAGCACTCACTTGGCAGAGGTCTGTGCTCACTGTGTCCGGTCCCGCGCTTCCTCAGACACCAAAGCAGCAGTTCGAAGTCTGTATCTGCAACTGCTGGCGCTCAAGCACCACACGACTCCCACGCAAGCCCAGGAACTAGTCCCCGGCTTCACCTACGACCACATCCAGTCACTAGATGCAGTGCTCGAGCTGTTGGATAGTCCGCAGCCCGCCCAGGATGCTGAGATCCTCAGATTTCGACAGAGACTTGCGAGACTCAAGCCGCCGCCCCAGCGCCTGCGTCCCCGACTCTCTGCCTCCTTCGTAGCCAGGATCCAAGGCCGCCTTCGACGTCCCTAGCCATTTCCTCTATAATGGATATGGACGATCTGACACTGATCCACAGGAGCAGACACAACCGAGTGCAGCGCCCGCACCCCCCTCCCACCAAGGTCTCCAAAGACTTCAGTGACCCCCAGTTTCCCGAACTAGAGCGCAAGGCCTTGCAGGAACTCGCCCAGGCCCCGCCCGGAGCTGACTACCAACTCATCTTCGCCCGCAATCAACTCAGTCCTCTGGTAATGATGCACAAGTGGGGCAAACTCCTCAAGCAGTTCAACCCCCGCCATCTTATCGCTATGATTGACGTCATAAAGGACAAGTACAATGAAGGCTTGGGACTCACTGATATCGGTCGGATTGTGGGCATTCGCAGGACTAGTGTGCGCAACATCCTCAAAGGCCACGTCACCAACATGGACCGCATCCAGGAACATGTGGGGAAGAAAGGCTTGTGCATCAAGGAGTTCGAGTTCGTGCATGCCTTCGACATTTCCCTGTGCTCAGTGAAGGAACAGGACCAGGCGCCAGCCAAGCAGAACAGTGTAGTGCTCGACTTCGAGTTGTTCCGCAACAACCAGGTCCGGAAGTGGATGAGTGACGAGGGACTATTGGTGCCCCGAGCCCTGCAGTTGTCTGTCCTCAGGAGTGTGGCACTGGGGACATCTGTGCCACTGGCTTGTCAGACGTTTAAAGTAATGGAGGGGAAATTCATGCGACTGTGGGGAGATTTGCTGGCCAGGTACTCTGCAACGAAGCTGGAAGCCGGGGTCAAAATGGCTGCCCAGCTGCTTCTCCTTGGGTACACTTTCAACACTATCAGTGACCGGATGGAGTGTTCAGATCGCATCATTAGGACTATTGCTGCCAACTTCGACCTGGACGAAACCGACCAAGAGAACCTGATAATGTGCATGCTGCTCGTCATTCAGAAGGAAACCAACCTCGACGCCCTCGCAGACGTCCTCAACATGCCCATCACCATGCTCCACTGCATGCGAATGCGCTTCGCCAAGGTGCAGGAAATGGCCAGTGTCGCGAAGGAAAGAAACGCGTGGTGGCTGTACCAAAACGGCCTGGACGTAGCGATGATCTGCAGTTGGCTGGGACTGCCCTTCGACGTAGTGCTTAATAGCAAGACTGAGTAGATAGGACGAGCCACTGCTCCTGTTCTTCCTGTACACTTGCTAGGCTGGCAGAGAGTTGCTCTCGCAGGGCTGGGTTCAGTTGCCAGTGAGAGGAGACCTGCTGCACCACACCTGCAGTTTCCAGGCGCTCCAGTACCTTGCAGGCTTCTCGTCCTGGCAAAAGGCCTAAGTCGCCGATAGAGGCTTCGGAAAGACGAGACCGGTTTTGCAGAAGCAGCACGATTCGGCCAGCGTACTCACCTAGCTGGGAAGTGACGAGTTGGGAGATAGTCTGGACCTGGAGACGCTCTAGAAGCACTGTTGGACTGAGAGCGAAGCGAGTGCCGCTCGGCTGCAGGTAGGCACTGAGAGAGGCGAGAAGAACTGCCACTTCCTCAGAGGAAAAGCCTAGAACCGCTGGAAACAGTGCTGTGAGCTCTGACACTGTCACAGGTCTGGCCAGGGACAGCAGGACAAACACTAGCAAGGCCGCTCTTTCTCCCTCCTCCTTACCCACCAGCTTCACTATTTTCCTATGAATCAGTCGCTGGTCCATCACTTTCCAGTTCACGACATGGGTTTCATCAGAGAGTTGGGCGGCCTCTGAGACACTTTTGGAGAGTTTGGGCTTCTTGCGAGGAGTGGGACTTGCAGAGGAGTTCCTTTTGAGCGCCGGCACTCGCTCCTCTGCAGGTACAAGAAAGTCGGCTCGTGTTAGGGCTGTGACTTGCAGTTCTCCACATTTCGTTGCTAAGACTTGCAAGGAAAAAGAACCCAAGTCCAAAGCAGCCTGCATGCCCTCTCCCGCGCTGCACTCTCGCTGCGCCAATTCCACATACAGTGGGAAGCGGAGCCGAGCCTGGACTGCGTCCGCCCTCAAGCAATAGTCCGCATTTCTCTGCTCGACTAACTGCAGCTGTTGGAGGCGGGTTAGCACTTTGTGGATCTGGGCGAGGGAAAGAAGGCTGAGAGCTGTGAGTTTCTTGATATTGGCGGGGCCGGTTCTGAGCAGAGTGGCTGCCAGACCTGCAGCGGCTTCTCCCACCGCTTCCCCCACAAGTCTGCCCACAAGGACCTCCATTTCCCAGCAATTAAAAATGCTTCGAGCGCAGGCTCCGATTTCCTCCGTCCCCGAAGTGCTCCGCACCATCAATCGCAGTCGCTACCGCTCCCCCAGACCCCGACCCTCAGCCCGCTCCAACTCTCTTGATATCCGCAGGAAATTCGCTCCCCAAGTGAACAAGTCCTTTACATCCTATCACGACCCGCCACTCAGTCCGAATCGACGACTTCGATCGATGTCAGTGGAGCGGTCCAGGAACATATCGCTGGGGGAAATCAGGCCTCCTGGGGACAGAAAGCGTATGGCCTTCTCCACGAGGCACCGGAACTTGAAATCCACAGGGAGACTGGAAGGCAAGCAGACTGAGGCGCCTCCTCTGCACGGAGTCATGGACAAGGGCAATGCAGAGTTGAAAAACAAGCAATTCGCTGCTGCGATTAAATGCTTCAAACGAGTTCTGAGGGATGAGCCTTCCCACTTAGACGCAATGTACAACCGAGCCATCTGCTATATGCATCTCAGCCAGCACAAGATGGCCATCCCAGACCTGCTCACAGTCTCCAAGGAAAACCCTCTGTATGACCGTCAGCTGTACATTGCCCTGGCCATGTGCTTCGTGGCAGGAGGCGACGCGGGCACTGCAGTGCGGCAACTCACCAAGGGTCTGTCGAAGTACCCCAAGTTCTTCGAAGGCTACTTGACCCGAGGCCAACTGCTGCTGCAGATGCAGAGATGTGACAAGGCAGCGCAGGACTTCTACAAGGCAGTGACGCTGGACCCGCACTCCGGAGAAGCTTACCTAGGCCTGGCGGACTGCTTTCGAGGCCTAGGGGAAGTGGCCAATGCGGTCCAGGCCTACTCCAAAGCCGCAGAACAGCGTCCCACCCTCATTCAAGCGCTTACTCGCCGCAGTCTAATGCACCAAGACTTGGGCCAGTCTCGAGACGCACTGGCTGACTTAAGTCTGCTGCTCTCGCAGTGTTCAGACCACGCGCCTACCTACTTCTCCAAGGCACAGCTGCTGCAGTCCTTGGGAGAGGAAAATGAAGCCAGTTTGGCCTTTGAACAGGCCATTAAGTATGACGGGGAGGAGAAACAGCTGACTGCGCTGGCCATATACCAGTTGGGACTGATCAAAGTCAGGCAGAGAGACTTCTATGGCGCTATGTTTACGCTGAGAAGAGCGAGAGATGTGAAGGCGCAGACCAAGGACCAGCAGACGCTCAAACTGTATGCGGAGGCAGTGCTGTCGCTCATGAAGCGCAAGTTCAAAGAGGCGATTTCGCTGCTTTCCAAGCTGATAAAGCGCAAAAGCACCGCTTTGGCTGAGTTCGAAGCCTCACTTTTCGCCTATCGAGGCTACGGCCTGTCTGCCCTTCAGAAGCATCCGAAGGCTGTGAAGGACTTCCGAGCCTGTCAGCAACTCCACGAGTTAGACAACGCTACCAGCTACAACAAGGCCATTAGTCAAGGAATCATTGCCGCTGAGGCCTCAGACTACGGCAAGGCACTCCGGTACTTCGACCGAGCACAGCAGCTCTTCCCCAGCAACATGGAGCCTATCGCCTACAAGGCTCTTTCCCTGCTCGTAGCCACGAAGAGCAGTGGTCTGCGCGCTGCAGTGGTCGAAGAAGCAAAGCAGCACCTGGACTCAGCCCTTGACAAGAGGCCTACAGAGGCGGAACTGTACTTCCTTCGAGCGGCTCTGTACTACTCGCAGGACCAGTGCACAGCTGCAGTGCCGGACTTGGAGCAGGCCATTGAGAAGGCAGAGGACAATGTGCCGGCGCACTACTTGCTTCGAGGACTCTGCTATGCACGCTTACGTCTGCACCAGGAGGCTTTGCAGGACTTCAGTATTGCGATACAGCTGGATGAAGGCTTGGCGGAGGCGTACTTCTATAGAGGCAGGTGTGCATATCTGCTGGAAGACCCGAGTTTGTCCTTCCTAGACTTCCAGAAGCTGATCCTAGCGAAGCAGGCAGACCCCTTGGTGCATGTGCACGCAGGGAACCTACTGATGCTCACAGGGTCATTTGAGGACGCAGCCAAAGCCTACTCTAACGCCAACGAAATCAAGCCCACTGCCCTAGCCTACCTGCAACGGTGCAAGTGCAGATTGTACCTAGACAACCTAGTCCTAGCGCTATCAGATGCAAACAAGGCTGCTACTGAGGATACTACCTTAGCGGGTGATAGAGACTTCCTCACTGCTCTCAAGGATGCTGGAGACGGCAGTTCCCAGTCACTAGGCAAGTCGCTGGCAGGGCTGAATAGACTGCAGGGCACTTCCGGCCAACTGTACAGCGAAGCACTGCTCAACTTCTACAGAGGCACCTGGCTGCTCGCGAACCAGGACTACGAGAAAGCACTGCACGTGCTGAGTCAAGCAGCGGAAGAGCCCAGTGTGCCGCAACATGAAGTGCTGTTCAACCTGGCAATGTGCTGTGCGCAGATAGGCGACTATGAGAAGATGACCCAGTTGTTGGAGCAGGTGGCAGCCTATTTGCCTCAGAACAGACCTCAACTCATGCTTTTGGCGGGACTGGCTCGTGCGGCTTTAGGGGAAGATGCTGAGGAGTACTTGTCCAAAGCGTTGGAACTGGATGATTCGCTGGCGGAAGTCTTGGAAAGGGACCAGGTCCTCAGTGTGGGAGACTCTGCTTGGCAGACTTTGCCGAAATTAAACTGGGCTGTGGCCTCCTACTCTCTAGTAACCTTTACACAGACTATCTCACTGTGCTGCTCACTACCCCGGCCTTCTCTTCCCTCCTTCGACTTCGGGATCGAAGACTCTGCCATAGGGTACTTCAACATGAAAGCGCTAAAAAGCAAGCCAGAAGCGCCCTGGCTGAACCGAGTGAACGGCACCATCCAGTTCACAGAAGACATGCAAATGATCACCAGCGAAAACGTCTCCGACTCAGAAGAAGCCGGCCTCGCAGACCTCAAGGAAGAACAGCTCAGTCCTGATGAAGACAGCGCCGAAGAAGCAAGGAAGTGCCAATCCGCAGCTCTGCTACGAGGCAACCCCAGCTCCAGTGGCGACCTCCCGACCAAGCGGACTGAGGAACTACTAGGGAAGTCGCAAGCGACACGCCCAATGCCCTTCTAGCGCTGTCCTTATCCAAGCCCTTAATAAGATATGGAGGACGACCTGAATGCGAAGTGCTTCACTGACCCGGAGTTCTACACGCTGGAGCTGAGGGTGTTGGAGCGACTCAAATCTCAGACCAACGATAGGAACATCAAGAATGTGTGCAGAGACTTAGGCGTGGACGCCTATGACTTTAAGGACAGGTGGGGGCCGATGCTGAGGAACCATACTCCTACTGAGATCTTGGAAGACATGGCGGCAATACGGCCTCGAGTGCAGGAGCCAGTGGCAGACATAGCCAAGGACTTGGGCTTGCCCTATAGCACTGTGAGGACTATTGTCAGGAAGCTCCTTGTCACTCCGGAAACCGACCATCAGCGCACGAAGGAGAACCTGACGCATAGGCTGATAGCCCAGTCAGGAGTGCTACGGAAAGAAGCAAGGGAACAGCTGGGAACTATGCCTAGGGCGGATACGAAGAAGGACAATAGTGGCGGGGAGGACAGTAGTTCGTCTAGTGAAGAGGAAGCTCCAGCAAAGGTGGAGAAAGTCGCATCCTTGCTGCCTGAACGCCGGCCGCCTCCTCCGCGTCCAATCAAGTCAATCGGTCCTGTCTGGTACGAGCAGACTATCGCCCTGCTGAGCGGCACTGAGGCCAAAAGTCTCAGTCCGGACGTGCAGCTGCGCATCCTGGAAGACATCCACCGGGGCACAGACCTGCAAAAGGCCTGTCAGAAGCTGGGAGTGGAAGTCTCCGTGTTCAAATCTCTCTGGGGACCCTTCGTGCGCCTCATCGAGCCGAGTCTGCTGGACGCCTCAGTCCACCTGATCGTGTATCTGAGTCACCAAGCAGTATGTACACACAGTCCTCAGTAACTTGGGACTGGACCTGGGGCCCAGTGACTCCACTTCCTTCGATGTCAGCATTCTCCTGGTGGGCAAGGAGCAACTCACTGCCAGTCGCATAGCGGAGATCTGCAAAGTGCCAGCGGACCTGGGGAAGGCGATTGTCAAGCGAGCAGGGCAAAGAGAGCTGTTCATCACCAAAGTTAATGACACATTTGTGGACGCTGAGAAGGCTGAAGCCTTCCTATGGCTGTATGAACGCGGACTACCACTCTCACTGATATGCACCGCAAAGCAAATCGCCCAAGGCATGATGAAGACCTTACTGCCCGAAGAAGACTAACTAGCTAGTAATGGGGAAAGGCGAGATAGCGATGGCGTTCGGACTGAGCTACTTCTGTCCCTTTGTGATGCACATTACGAGGGAAGTGTGGGCCATGTCGAAGCCAGACGTGCATGCGGACTTAGGACTGGACGCAGCGACACTGGGAGGACTGGACCTGTGTTTCTACTTCTTCTACAGTGTGGGGATGTATGCAGCAGGGGCGATGGGAGACCGACTGCCTCTTAGACTACTGCTCTTCGGAGGGATATCGCTAAGTGCAGGTCTGATAGCACTGGTGAGGTCTACCTAGATTGCAGGACTGGGGAAAGCGGGTGTGTCGCAGTCGTATCCCTACTTCCTGTTATTCAGTGTGTTGGGTCTGGTGCTGTCCACTGTAGACATCACATAGATCTGGCCGAGCACTATAGCGGTGGTGGGCAGTTGGTTTCCGGCCCACAATCGTGGACGTGTATTCGGCCTGTGGAGTTCCAATCTGGCTCTTGGAAACGTTGCCGGCGCACAGTTGAGCAATCTAGTGCAGAATGGACTCGGCCTGAGCTGGGAATACGTCCTCTGGGCTTCCTCCATTCTCTCTCTCCTGCTCTCCATCCTGATTCTCCTCTTCCTGTACGAGAAGCCGCCCGAGAGTTCCGAGCGTCGGTCCTTCACC
>Ga0247837_1002101_pt1 | contig 38853 bp, 36 predicted proteins | sample LaCtaG_2_FD_187115 | JGI IMG/M metagenome (GOLD analysis project Ga0247837, IMG submission 187115) | Freshwater microbial communities from meromictic Lake La Cruz, Castile-La Mancha, Spain - LaCruzMarch2015_14.5m | ecosystem: Environmental > Aquatic > Freshwater > Lake | place: Spain: Castile-La...
TCATTTATAAACTCAAAACTCCACAGGTAGTAGCGCTATCCAGAGCTGCAAGAGCTTTCTATCATCTGTTAAGAGATACTCAACTGGATAGACCTAGCATAGGAAAGGAGAATATATAGTTAAAGTGATCTCCACGCTGTACACTCAGAAAACCTTCCCATGCATCTGATTCATTCAAAACTATGAATTCTTGGCTCTCTAAGTGATCTTCTGAGTAGGACACTAAGCCTCATGAGGTCCAGTCCTACACAGAAGACACTGTATGATAATCCCTGGGATATTGGGAAAGAGCGGACCTTACATAGCTTTCAGTTGGGATTGAAGGAGGAAGGATTACAGAAGACTCTGATATATGAAATCCTGGGAATTTATTTCAATTTGGACTAGTTATAGTCGCACTTCCCTTGATTCCTCAGACTCAACCGCCGATATCGCATTAATGAGCCCTTCACCAGTCTATAAACCGCTAATTTTGTCATTTGTAGTCGACCCAAGGGGGCATATGACATATTATGCTTGCCTATATGAACTATTCTCCAATACATCAAAGAACTGCACTAACTGTTTTATCTCCTTTTTCTATAATTGCACACAGTCATTACGTTCAAATAGGTCTGGCACTATAAAAATATATCATAGCAGGGTACACTGCCACTTGCAAATTGACATACATAGCTGCACACTAGAAGCAGTACAGGGCTTTCCCAGGAAACCACAGGACAGTCATTCAGGCTGAGTCCCTCTGCAAGCAGTAGAAGACATGTCAACACCTTTCATTACTTTTCTACACGTCTTTTCTCAGACTTCTGAGGCTTGGAGGGACAGGTCTTCGTAAGGTTTGTAGTTGGGAACAGGAAGGCAGCAGCTTAGGCTGGAAGTGCTTATCCCTTAATAATGTGGACTAGTGCTGCTGTTGTTTTCAGAAGGACTTTGCGATTGTTGAAAATTTATCCAACAGCGTTAGTCATAGAAATCTCGGAAAATTGCAAAGGCAAAAAAGTCGCTGTCATAATTACGACTAACTCTAATTTTCGAATGAATAACGTAGACTATTCGACTAAATGACCTGAATTCACCTTAATTTCCACTCCTTTCGCCTTTGCAATGATTTCTCACCGTATTTAGCGGTTTCCTAGCAGTGACTGCTGATTTCTCAAGTGGCCATCGCCATTTGATGTGCGAATGATAGGAGAAATATAAGGAGCTAACATGCATAAAACAACGTAGGCCTTATAGCAGCACTCTAGGTGGTTGCTAGTAGGGTAAAAGGTCATTGTTACATCCATATGAGGTAATTCTACCCCAGCAGCAGCAGGAGTCGAAGGCGTCTGCAAGAGACTAACATTACTGGCTGGAAATGCTGTTTCTGTGTCTTTGAAGGAGAAAGCGAAGGACTGAGAAGGTAGCTAGGCAGAGAGGGGAATGCTGTGCTCAGAGCCAGTCTAGCACTGGTGTAAGGCTGTTTATCTGGTTTCTGTCTTGTGGTAAGTCGCCCTTCTCCGCTCTAGGTCGTTCTCTCGCTTTTTGTTTTCGATGCTTTGATTGTACTCATCCAAGACGTCATCGAACTGATTCCGGTCCCACTGCATCCACTCCCCAATGACTTCCACCCAAAACATCGTTTCAGTGCCCACAGCCGTCAAGGCGTTTTGCATCTTCTCCCTCAGACTAGCCATTTACTACAGCCAGCTAACAGCCACTACTCAGAAAGGCGCTATAGTGCTGTTTTCAGATGTCTCTACACCTTCCTATCACCTTCGCGACTGTGGCCTTGGTCAGAGCTGCGTACTTCGTGACTGCGGAGAGGATGGCGTGGTAGCGCGGGTCTGAGGGGAGATGTGGGAATCCCTCCCCTAGCAGGGCTAAATAGGCAGTGTAGAGGCCTTGGGCGAAGGGAATAGGATACGGAAGGAAGGCTCCACAGGCGTATGTTTTCCCCTTTGTGTGTATGGTGGGCGTGTATGCGATTTCCAGGCCGTACGCAATCATATATTTCCTCAAAAGCCCCTCCGATACAGCCCCACAAACCGCCTCCGTCCACAAAGCCGGGAAATGCCTATTTCCCCTCTCTCCACTCCCTACCTCCGACCTCACCGCCTGCCACTGCCCACTGATAAACTCCAAGCGACCCAGCAACACTTCCAAACTCTCCTCATCCTGCAGTCCTTGATACAGCAAATACACCTGGAACTGATACAAGGAAGTGCACCCCTTGCATGCGCGCATCTGACTCAGCTGTTTGCTGACCTGCTTTCGGAGAGTTTCTTCCTCCACGTCGCTGGCGCTTTCAGGCAGCATCAAGGCGAGCATCAGCCAAAGGGTGTTCTCTGCGTCTAATTGCCCGGTGTTTTCCTCGTCCAAATAGCTGAAAACCAAGCTGACTTTCTCAAGCCAGGACGGGCGCAGGGCGGGAATTGGCACTTGGTCGTGGTCCAGGCCTAGGGGGGAGGACTGGAGGAATAGGCAATGTAGGGCTTCTAGGGCGCTGACTAGGGAGGCAAGTTGGGCTTCGCTGTGGAGTTCTTGGTCTTTTAGCACGAAATAGGTCTCTATTGCGTCGATTGAGGGGTCGGACCAAACGTCGAGGGCGCTTCCGAACTCGTTGGAAAGCCTCCACTGGCGATATAGGCTTAACAGCTCGCTGGGGGTCACTTCCCCCTTAACTGCCCATTGAGCGATTTGCAGTAAAGCAGCTATTTTGGCTGTGGAAGTCGATAGGGGTGCAGTGGGGGACGGACTGTGAGGGAAAATTCGGGCAATACGGCTTTCTATGCTTTGAAGAAGGCAGGAATAGGGACTGGAAGGCCGGTAGACACTCAAACTGCAGTAGAGATGCACAGTCCGTAGCAGCTGCAGTCCGCGCAAGGACGCATCTCCCACAAACCGCCACACAGCAGGACAGCAGACAAGCCTCAGCGGGTCACCTAGCGACTGCGGCGGGGGCTGCATATGGCTTCTAAGCTATATTAGTCCTTCGAAGGAGGCAAAAAGGTCCCAGCCACTGCCACTAGTGTCCTGAGGGTGTAGTTGGTCACGAGTCCGTGGACCCGGTAGGGGTCTTCTTGGAGGAATTCCAAGGCTTCGGGCTCACTTGCGAATAGGAATTCTGCGGAGTCTAAGGGCTCTATGTGGGCGCCTGCGAGGAGGAGGCCTTTGGACTCGAAGGCCTGAAGTCTCCCTATGTGGGCGGCGCGGAAGGGCGCTCTTCGCTCGGACATGTCAGGGACGTAGGCGTAGGAGAGGTGGACGATGGAAGTCTGCTTCATATTAGCGAGTGGGAGTTTAGCCCTAGAGATGCCGCTTGCGAGTTTCGTAGAGGTAGTACTCGTGCTTGGCGAACGGGTGCTTCTCTACCGTCGTAACGGCGAAGGCCACGGACAGAGCGAAGTCGTAGAGGAAGAAGAAAGTCCAGAAGCGCACAGAGTGCTGGTTGGGGAAGGAACGCATCGGAATGCCGCCTGCACTGCGGTAGCGAGTGCGCCGAGTCAGCCACAGCGACACTGGAGCCGCCAGCAGACCTCCCAATATCCACTTGCGGAAGTAGTCCCGCCGCATTGCGTCCAACTCCACCTGGATGGCAAAGCGGGCTTCACGAGCAGGGTCAGGCGGCGTGTTCTGGACAGTCTGGGTGCGCAGCTCCACTTCCAGTCTGTCCAAGTAGGCCAGTTCCTCCGCACGAGTGGGCTCCCGTGGAATAGCTTCGCCCTCCACCTTCAGTAAGTCTAGGTGACTGCTAGCCATTTATTACAACGACCTCCCACTAGACTCGGACTTAGTCCATTTATTCTGCCTACGACTAAAATCCCTTGGCGAATTGTCTGCCAGCGCAGTGACAGTAGGAGCCGCGTATCCCACAAAGGGTGCAGAAGACAGTCCCGCAGAGACAGGTCATGCGGGTCTGTCCAGGGAGCTGGAGATTCCATAGAGTGCAGCTTGGACAGGCCTTGAAAGTCGCTCCCAGTTTCATAAAGGCAAACATGCGATCTAGGTCTGGGGTAGTGAGATAGGTCTTTAGCTCTTCACATGCACGGCCAGGGTGCAAGGCTGCTCTGCATCGCAAGCAGTAGCGGTTGCTGCAGGAAGGACAGTAGAAGTCAGTGTTGCCTTGGAAGTACAGACGATAACTACAGCGAGTAGTAGGGCAGGTGACCATCGACTCAGGGTGGATGTTGAAGTGCTGGAAGCCTTGCTGGGTCTGGCTGAACCACTGGCGGAGATGGGTCGGAATGCAGCGAATATCGCGGAATGTGATTTCGGTCCGACACTGGGCGGAGGGGCAGGCTAATGGGAAAACCCCTTCGCGGACGCGAATTGAGAGTCTCTCCTCCAAGCACTTCGCATGGAACACATGTCCACACTCCTGCACCACTTCAGGCGCTTGTGCATACGTCCTACACTTCTGACAGGTCATATTGGCTCTGGCCTGTTCCTCCGCCATGGCCTCCACCTCCCGCTGGTACTGCGCCTGCAGCTGCCGAGCGAGTTCTTCAGATTTCCGCTTGGCTTCCGCTTCCTTACGGTTTTCTTCCAATTCAAGCTTTCGGACGACTTCGGCGATGTCTTGTTCCTTGGCCTTGATAGGGACAGGCAGGGGCTTGGGTCGTTCGTTCGGCATAGCTGCGCGGATGCTATTCATAGAAGCCACTCTGCACACTTCCAAAGCGCCCTTAGCGTCTCCGATTCGGCCCTCCTTTACATACCCGCAGATTGATAGGTAGTCCTCGTCTCCCACTTCTCGACTCTTTTTAGCTCGGCATACGAGTGACATGAACTTGTATAGCACAGGGAGAGTCAGACCGGTTAGGGACTGGCAGACTCCTGCGATGTAGTACAGCTCTGCTGGAAGGTCTTCTTCGTTGCGCCGAATAAGCTCGAAGTCGCGCCGAAGGGAAGTGAGAGATAAGCTGCTATCAGATGCCATGAGATATTACTATGGCGGATAGGCAATAGCATCATAGTACTCATCCACGCGACTTCTCGATAAAAATACCCAAATTCACACAAAACCCTCAGAGATTCCAAAAGCAGCTGTTTTACCAGTATATAAGGCTAGATAACTCTGCAAATCGGACTATTTCGCATAACTGCTTTCCCTAACACCCATAATGTCCTCTCGTCCCCTCCTCCCTTCCCTGCCTATCAAGCTCCGTCCTCACCCCCCTGACCCTCAGGCTTTCCCCCACTTTCCCCTTATTCGCTCCATCGTCCCTCCTAACGTTACGCCCTCAGGACCCGAGGCATTGCCTTCGATCCAGGCCGCAGTGGTGCCTTTCGGCTACGGCAAGAGCAGGTTCCTGCCAGAGCACAGGGCGGAAATCGAGGGGAAAGGGAAGGAACTGGGCCAGAGAAGCAGCAGTTCTACGCGGAAAGGGACAAGCGATAACCTGAGCCTGCGGTCGCCTCTGAGGGTGCCGATTCAGTACCTTTCCCGGCACCCGCAGAACATTCCTGGGCTTATTAGGGTCAAGGGGGAGCGGGAACTGGTGTATTTGTCGCAGTCTTCCAAAGCGAATCTGTCCACTAGTACGACTAAAAGAGCTGAATCGCCTATTCCCCTGCACTCCGTCCTTTCCCTCTACCAGGGGGCTAGAAAGCTATCCGCCTCACCAACTCGAAAGACGCCTTCCCCCGTCAAAAAGCGGGAAAGAAAGGAAGACGGCATAAAGACCTACGAAGGAGAGCAGCACAACAGTGTAAAGCAGGGCAAAGGCACTGCTATCTACTTCAACGGAGACGTCTACATGGGCGCCTGGGCTGGAAACCAACGCAACGGCAAGGGAGTACTGACCTCAAAGGTCCTGGGAACGACCTTTACTGGGGAGTGGAGAGAGGATCGTAGGAGTGGCAGTGGGGCTTTGACCTGTGAGAATGGGGATGTGGTGGAAGGGGTGTGGAGGGAGGATGCTTTGGGTATGGCTGATGTCGTTATTAGGTTTCTCACGTCTGAAGTCCTATATACCGGGAGTCTACTGGACTGTCAACTTCACGGCTTTGGTCGAGCAGATTTTCTCCGTGACCAGGTGAATTACGTAGGCAACTGGCAGTGCGGCCAGCGACATGGCTGGGGCCACCTGTCCTTCCCCAACTCCCACTACTTCGAAGGCTTGTTTGAACATGGATATACACAGGGACCGGGCCTGCTGGTGTACAGAAAGGCGCTGGCTCTGAGAGAAGAGGGCAAAGGCGGGACGCTTAGAAGGACTGGCAGGAGGAAGGGCCTGCAGTCTTCCCAAAGTCACGCTTGTTTGCCCAATAAGACTGAAGGCCTGGGAAATTGCGACTCCTTTTCCACCTTTCTTTCCGAAATCGAACTCCACGATACTGATGTGCTGTGGAAAACTATGACCAAAGAAGAACTGAAGGCCGCAGGCTGCGACTTCGAAGCCACCAACGGCTCCTTTACCTCCGGGAAGCTAAGCGGGTAAGTTCCACCCAGCGGCGCAGCCATCAAATACGGCTCCAGCGGGCTCTACCACGGCCTAACGAAAGACGGCATTCGCTCCGGACTCGGCCGAATGCAGTACTCAAACAGCAATTCCGCCTGCTTGCAGTTCCCAGAAAGCGAGGGTTCCTACACAGGAGAGTGGAGACTGGACAAACGACATGGACACGGCTGTATGGCCTGGCCCTGTGGACTGCGCTATGAAGGGCAGTTTCGAGAGGACCATAGACACTTGGTCACTGGGAAAATGACGTTTCCCGGGGGGGAGGTGTATGAGGGGGGCTGGGTGGGTGAGTTGATGCATGGGGTGGGCACGTATAGGACTGAGGGGGTGGTGTTTAAGGGGAAGTTTGTGATGGGGAGTATGGCGGGAGAGGGGGTGCTGGTGTTCCCGGATGGTGCACGGTACCAGGGAGATATACGTGACCTGAAGCCTACCGGCCAAGGCCACCAGCACTACCCCGACCAAACCCAGTACCAAGGCCAGCTCCACTGCGGCATTCGCCACGGCTCCGGTCACCTCTCTTATCCGAACGGAGACTGGTATTCCGGCGAGTGGAAAGACAACCTGAGGGATGGGTACGGGACTATGCACTGGGCGAATACGAAGGAAATGTATGAAGGAATGTTTGCAAAAGGCAAGAGGTGGGGAAGGGGAGTGCTGAGGAATGGCAGGAAGGAGGTCGTGTATGACGGGATGTGGAGGGAAGATGAGATGGAGGGAAGTGGAGTGCTCATTACTCGAGCTTAGACTGCTAATATGTCTCCATAGTAATGAGTGTGGAAGTCGCAAGTAGGGAAATACACCGGTGCAGTTTTCCACATATGTGAGGCGATTATCTATTATTTTAGCGCGGACATGACTTCAACGGAAGGAATAGACATTAATATAGGCTCAGCAACTACACTATGCACTCCCATAAGGCAACTCGCCACTCTCAACCGGTGAGAGCTCCTGAAGTTCTGGATAACTCGACTACCTGCAGAGTTTCTAAGTAGATACAATGAGTCAAATCAACTTCGATGCACTCATAACAAATTAGCCAAATACCCTGCATTTCATAATTGGAGGCCTGCTGAGTCTAAGCCAGAGGAGCTTTTCCTTCAGTCCCTACGAAGAGTAGGTAGTAAAATGTGGGTGGCGACATTGCTTCTCCTCTGGGAAGCAGCAGCCCAGTCTGGATTTCCGCCCTGTGGCCTATTGGGAGAGCCCCTAGCCAATGTTACAGTGACTTGGACTCCTGCAGTGCCTTCCCTGCAGTCCTTGGTAACTTTCAACATAACGGGAGTTTCAGTCTCCTACTCAGGCTGGCTTGAGTGGAGAGTAGTGCTCACTTCCCAAAGCTCGCAGTTTTGGAGTTATATTTGGGGTGACAGCCAATTGAACGAAGGCGTAGAGTTTAATTACGTATTTGGGTATTCATTCTATGGGCCGTTGTCTATACCAAGCGGACTACCTACTCCATTCTCTCAAGACACAGCACTGATAGCATAGTAGTTATATGTATGAGTGCATAGCAGTATTTGACTTACTTTGGAAAGGAGGCTCTTCCTCCACACAGTATGGAGAATATGCTGTTGTGCAGTTTCAATAGGACGTATGGGTTCTATTGCCATATTTAGTTTCTATAGAAGTCGCTGATTCAACGGCGTCTTCACAGTACTCCTTTCAATGCAAGCCGATATAAAGCCTACCTACTCCCGCTTAAGCCTAACATATGACGGGACATTAGCCACAGCACTGGGAATAGAGTACTGTCCCGGGCCCGGACTAGCACTCCTCTCCTGCCGACTTCTCCTCACCGACCGACTAAAGGTATATCTCGGCCCTCCCAGCTGTCCTCTGAGCATATAAGACCCTGGATCCGGACCTTGGCCTAGTCTCCTTCTCACGAATTTCTGCTCTGAGCCTATAATCGGCATTTTGGTCTTCTCCAGCACTTGGCTGGTGTTGGGACTGTACTGGCCGGGACCCTGTGTAAATGGTACTGGAAGAGGGAGTCGCTGAGTTTCGCCCAGTCGCTGCTTTATTGTGAACTGGGGAGTGGAGTCCAGGGTCTTAGGGGAGTAGGTCCCAGGACCGGGCGTAGTCACAGATGTGACTTTGGTGAGGTCTCTGCGACTGTGCCCAATCGCACACGTAGGAACCGAGCGGAACTGCGGGTTGGGGGCGTAGTCCGCCGGAGAGGGAGTTTTCGCCCGACTTCTCCCATCCAGTTTCAGCGACTTCCCAATCGAATACGCAGGCACAAATATGCGTTTCAGCGGGGAATAAGTGCCAGGCCCCGGCACAAGCAAGCGAAATGCGGAACTCGCAGGCCGTCTGGGCGTCAAACTAGCAGCAGTATTGACCCTAACCACATTCCCAGCCAAATCATACGTCCCTGGCCCCGGCGCCTGGTCAGTCGCCAGTCCCAACCCCTGCTTATTCGCTCTGGGGATGGTAAACCTCGGGCCTGACTGAGAAGAACTGAGGTCGTAGGCTCCGGGACCTGGGTCTTCCATAGCCTTAGTGCTGAATCCGTCTCTTGTAGACCTTCCGAAGCTGAATATAGCCTACACAGCTTTAGGGGAAGCCAGGTCCTTGACCAGCGGGTCGTAGGCGCCTGGGCCTGGCGTCCTCCGTCTGTCTTTCACTGAGGAAAGCTTTAGTCTGAAGGTGTAGGCGAGAGGCTCAGTGGGCTGTTTCGGCTCATATCCCCCTGGGCCTGGGACCTGTTCAGTGTCCCTTTCCGGCTTCCGAGAGGTCAAAATCGCTCTCGGAGCACTGCCCAAACTCGACCTCAGGTCGTAATTCCCTGGGCCCGGAGTCTCGCTGTCACTTCTCTCAACTGTTTTCTCCGCTTTTCCGATTACAGCTCTCGGGGGAGACCTTCTGAAGTCGGTATCGGTCCGGTAAGCGGCTGGGCCGGGGGTCAGGGAGCTGGTGAGGTTGAGACGCTGGCTGGTGCCGATGGAAAAGGCAGGGGCGGAGGGCAGCAGCATAGGAATTAATGGAAAGGGTCAAGGACTAGTTAGAGTGCGGGCACTTTCCCAGGGGAATTCGCTGTCTTCACGTCCAAAGGGCCCAGCAGCCACTGTCTTCTCATACCCCCCCTGGCGCAGACTCAGTTCCTGCACCAGGCTGTCCGCCCGCAGGTCGAAATTCGCAAGCACCAAAGCCGTTAAATCCTTATCCTCCCTGCCCGCCTTGGTCGTGCCGAAAGTGTCAATGTTGATAGAAGTGGGACTGCCCGCTCCTCCATACGCCAACTGAACCAGCGCTCTATCACATAAATTCGCCTTCACCAGGCTTTTCGCGATCCAGCGAGCTGCTAAAGGCGCAAATCGCTCGACTCGGTGAGGGTCTTTGCCGGTGCACGCAGTACTGCTCGGGTCTGCCCAACACCCGTAGTAGTTACCGTGTCTGCCGGAGACTCCGCTGTTCCTGGCTGCAGGGTTGGCTCTGTATATGGTCCGGTCATCCAGATATTGCTCGGGAATTACTGCTTTCACTACCTCTTCTCGCAACTGAGCAGTAACATCCGCTCCCGGAGTCGCCAAGTCGCCTGAAATCTGCACCGTATGCACTCGACTAGGCACTAATTTCCCCCTCGTTCGCTTATACTCCATCGTAACCTGCACCTCACAGTCCGCTTTCGCCCACTCACAAGTCGACCTGCACACTTCACTCAGCCTCTGACTCAGACGCGAGGCGCATAGCACTGCGAAGGGTATGCATTCCGGGGTTTCGCTGCAGGCGTAGCCACTAATCACTCCCGAATCGCAGATGTTGGTGTCTTCAGCTGCCTTTAGCGCGGTTTCCGCACATTGCTGGTCCACATGGATTACGACCCTGCAAGTTTCCGGCCCTAAGCCTTTCTCAGACCCGGCAAATAGTAGCTTTTTGAGTACTCTTCGGACTATTTGTTGGTAGTCTACTTGAGCGGCGGTAGCGACGCTGCCTAGGACTAGCACCAGGTCTGCCTTGATGAGGACTTGCAGACTGACCCTGGCTTGCGGGTCTTCGGAGAGGAGGGAGTCCACTAGGGACTCGGCGATATGGTCGCATAGTTTGTCGGGGTGACTGTCGCAAAGGCTTTCAGCAGAAAAGAGAACGTGCGTGTTCGGCAGACCTGCAATCAGCGCATCTGCCATTTATACGCTAAGCGCACAGGCTTGCAGGTGGACTGCGGCCTCCAATGCAGCTTGCCGCCCGCCCTCGACAGCGCCAGCACCGAAGGCGAAGACCCCTTCCTCTTGAAATCCACACTTTCCCCCATCTCTTCCCCCTCCGGCTGCTGCACTCTCAGCACATCACTCAGCACGCCCCACCGGGCATGTTCTAGTAGCGGCTGCACCACTTCCCGGGCTACGTTCCTGGTGGCGGTTTTCAGCATGTCTTCCAGTTGGAAGGAGGAAAAGCCGCTGATCACTGCTTTGCTGCTGTCTGCGGGGTCGTAGGAACGCTGGCGCATCTGCCTTCCCCGCATTTCCTGCAAGCGTCCTTCCAGCCGCTGCCACAGACTGCAGTGTCCTTCCAGCACTGAATTGCTCTTCTTCCACACAGAGTGAGACAGAAAGCTTTCAATTGCGGCTTTCCATGAGGTCTTTATAGCCTGCTCTGGAAGGGACATTAAAGCGCATATCAGTCTGCTTATGTACTCCACCAGTAGGTCGTCTCCACTGATAGTCACCTGTCCAGGCCTCACCTGCGCCTGCGAAACTGACATAGAAGCCTTTGAATTGCCTCTAAAAAGCCCTTTAAGTCGCTTATTTGCCCCTATTTCCGCCTCTTCCATTAGTGTTTTCGCCAGTCCATCCTCATATAGAAGGCTGTAGAGTGTTTTGTTGAGGTCTCTGGGCTCTGGGAAGAATTGGTCGTAGGTAGGGCTTTGGGTGTTGGGGTAGATACAGAGGAAATGCCCACTTCGCTGCATTTCCTCCAATACTTCTCTCAGAATGTCCCGGATTCGAGGGTTTCGGAGATGAGGAATCGCTTTAAGTGTCGACTTTGAAGCCTTTTTAGCCCTCAAACGAGCTTTAATTCGACTATAAGCCTCTTTTTTCCTATCAAACGCTCGCACCCCTACCAAGTTAAAGGTATCTGCGATCAGTTTGCCCTTAATGTACAGGTCCAAGGGCGAGTCAGTGGCCAGTGAGGGGGACAAATTGACCTCCAACAGCCACGGCTTCAACTCCGCGTCCAGCAAAACGTCAAATCCGAACAAATCAAAGCAGTTATTCCTGCCCAGGCCCAGTTCCCCCACACTTTCCACCACATTTTCCTCCACCGCAATGAGTGACTTTATGATAATATCGTATATTTGCGACCACAGGAAGAAGGTGTCGACCCCAGCGTCTGCTAAGTGCTTGAACAGGGCGGATAGACTCCACTTGTGGCCGATGTCGTCCTTGCGGTAGTCTGTATTGGGCTGGAAGGAGTCGTTTTTCTTGTTGATGCTGTAGTTGGTGAGGTGCACGTAGCGCTGGTCCTTGCGGGCCCCGGGACTGTACTCCTCGCTGGCGAAGCGGGCGAGTCCTTCCCTGTAGACGTAGATGCGGAGAGGGTCGTAGCCGGTCACTAGCACGTAAATGCGCAAATCGAACTTCAGCCCATTGAGGAGGAATGGAGAGTTGATATACTTGGAAAGGATGTAGGGCTCCTCCAGAGGCACCTGGCTGAGGGAGTCCAGCAGGAAAATGCCCTTGCCTTGAGAGGAAGCCGCAGGCTTCGCAATCCACAAAGAGGCCGGAATCTCTCTAAATCGGTCGTAAAAGGCAGAAAATTGTCCTGGAAGAATGAAGGTTTCCGGAAGGAAATCAAACGCAGAGCCAAATCGATCCTGCATTCTGCCTATATTGGCAGCCAGAGAGTCCTTGCGGGTGAGTTCCGTAGACCCGGGGAAGTGGTTAATTCGCTGGTACTCGTGCAGGCCGTCATAGTGGTAAGGCTGCGGGGCTGTGCCGGCCCAAAGTATGTTCCAGTCGTGTGAGTCTGTGAGTGTGAAGCCGGCGAGTTCGAGCACGGACCGGACCAAACGGCCCTCTGCTTTGTGCATTTTGTAGACCAGCTCTCTACCTGATACACAGTTGGCCTTGGCATACAGACTCACAGCAGGGTTTTCTCTCACCAACTGGCTTTCCCTCACAGGCAAAAAGCGCACTAAGGGCGGCCGAGTGTCAGGCAGCACTGCAATTTCCCTCAAAATCTGCTGCATTTCCGCGTCTTTCGCTTGAGACAGCCTGTGGCAGTCGCGAAGTCCGCAGGGCAGTCCGATGTCTCTGCTTTCCACCCACATCCAGCCGCTTTTGAGTGCAATAGCTTGGGATAAGGTCTGTTTGAGCCCGGCTGGGAAGGAAATGGAGGGGCGGACTGGACCTAAAGACACGAATTTGAAGTCTAAAGTCTCAGTTTGGTCCATTTGCGCAATATATACTGACTTTCACGTCTAGATTGTTTCATTAAAAAGATTGATGGGTGTAGCGGGCCACACACAGGTCTGGAAGTGGGCATTGCTGGCCTGTTTCCAGGCTTTCCTAGTAGTGCAAAGCGCCTCTATCCCGATGGAAGAGCTGCGCTCTGCCCTGCAAATTGCAGCCTGGACCAATGGAAATGAGTGCGGATGGGGCGGAGTCACCTGTGACTTCAGTGGCTCAGTGCAGGGACTTAGTCTGGTGGACCAGACACTAGCAGCGCCCCTGCCTTTAGGCGTTTTCAGCCAACTCTCTCACCTGCAATGGGTCATAATCGTATTTTCCTCCTGGAACGACGACTACACGACTGGAATCCCTGCAGACATCTGCACTGGCAACCAAATATATGAACTGGACTTCTCTAACTTCAAGCTGGAGGCCCAGTTCCCCAGCGTAGTGTTTGAATGTGCGAATTTGAGGACTTTGAACTTGGCTAGGACGGGGCTGAAAGGACTGGTTCCGGACTTGTTCGCTGCCCTGCCGCTGCTGGAAAGGGTGGAAATGTATGAAAACTCACTGTCGGGGCCGATATCCCTGTCCCTGGCTGCACTACAGGAGCTGCAAGTAGTGGAACTGCAAGCCAACCAGTTCACAGGCCCTTTGCCAGCCTTCGCCTCCACTGCCCTTCAAGTCCTAGACGTCCGCTACAACTCTCTCACAGGGACTTTGGCTGTAAGTGATACGCAGCCTTCCTTCGCACAAAAGCCGCGGATAGTCTATATTGGGGTGGAGTTCAACCAGATGACGCTACCGCAGCAGTGCCAGGGAGTGCATTTCTGCTATGTTGGCCTGTCTGTCTAGAGAGGGGTGGTTCAGTAGAGTATAGACTGTAAAGTGCCTGTTGAGGCGCGTAAGCGCAGAATAAGATAAGGAACTATTGATTGATGTGTGTGATTTAGTCCTCCATTCCCTAGGCTTTAGACAAAATCAAGCACTTCGCCCACATCTACACCCGCCAATATGCCTTCTATACTAAAATCTCCACAGCCAGTTCTAGACCTACGAGGACTTAGCTCTAGCAATAACTCCAATCTTCACGACCCTCCCTTCTTTGGCAATGTAGATCTCAGTCCCTACAATGAGAGGCGAATGGTAGCTCCAGCAACACCCCGCGATATTCGTTACATAGAAGTGGAGCGTACTTTCCACTGCGCCATTTGCAGTCCATCATTCAATAAAACGAGTTCATCTCGCCACCGTAAGTGGCTGAGGCGCAGTACAGGCAGCACAGTGAAGGTCTCGGTAGGGGCAGAAGCTTTCCACTGCTCTGCTGTTTGAAGTGGCGACAAGGTAGAGGAGGAGCTGGAAGCGGCAGGGAGTGAACTCTGACCGAGCGGAGTGGGGGTGGTGGTGGGAAAGTGCACTTTTCACAGATTTCCCCATCGCCAATACCTCCCTCATAGGTCCACACCCATTCCCACCGCATCCTCCAAATGCAAAGACAGTGCTTCCCACCTGAGCCATTCCCACCCAGTCTCTGGGAGTGAGAAGAGAAGCCAGAGGAGTGACTTGGAAAGTGAGTAGTCCAGCGTCATTACTTCCATCCCCACAATCAGCACAGTAGTTCTGTCTCTCTGTATATACCCACTGTGCACCTCTGTGGTATAGGATGTCGGGTGGTTTGGTGCGTTTTGAAGTCGTATAGCTCCATCCCATCGAGATAGAGAGCAGCGAAGAAGCGTGCGTCTTCGAAGTAGGAGCAAATCAATCGAATTACGTTGAAACTGAGACTTCCTCCAGCCACTCCAGAGGACTTGAGGTAAAGCAGCCCCGCCTTGGCTTCCACAGTTGACAGCCCTTGTTACCCTACAACTCGAATAGACAAGAGCGTTGCTTCGATCATACCCGCATCAGCCTACAAAGACTCTTGCTGCTTAGTGTTAGGAGTGGCAAAACCAGCTAATTTCCCGTTATTGTATCTTTCAGCCTCTGCTATTTCCCTGAATTACGCCTAATCGAGCCCAGGGAAACTCCCAAACGTCAATCAACAACAGAATAAAGTAAACTAGTCGTTCGGCAAAGGCGTCCAGCCTCTAGGTGTCGGCACTTGCTCAGTACGCCTCGTTCTGCTCACCGGCGGCAGCTTCACATGCAGCAGTTTCCTGCTAGTTGCACAGGAAAACAGCGGCTCCTGTCGCTCTGGTAGCGTCCTAAGGGAGCTCGCGTGGGGGTAGGATTTGCGAGGTGGGCCAGGCTTGGGAGGTGGAGGACTGGGACGGAAGTCTTGGAAATTGAGAGTGCGCAGGTTGATACGGAGCCGGGCTTGCGGCGAAAGGACGAGCCAGGAGCCAGGTTTCCTGGAGTCGTAAATAGAGGTCATATTACATACAGACCAGAAGAACAAGCAGCGGATCCCGACTTGTGACTATCCCAAGGTTCCAACCGAAGGGGAAGCCACAGTTTCCCTATATCGATTCCCATTGCTACTACTCTTTCGCCCGGCTCCGCAGTTCTTGCTCCGTAGCATAGCTAATCGCTGTGAAAACCGCAGCACTAAGGACCATGCAGTCCAACGCCTGCAAAGCGCAAGCCACCGCCTCCGCTGTACTCATCTGCCCCGGCTCCTTTGGCCTGCGGAGTTGAGCGAAAGCCATGGGCTGCGCACAGGGCAACACCACAATAGGCAGCAGAGCCAGCCAGTTATTCCTCGTCCAGATCTCATTCGCGTATTTCCAAGTTGCGTCGATTACTATCAACCTGCTGGGTCGGAAGGGTAAAGTCTCGATAGGGACTGCGGTTTTGGCAGGGTAGAGGAGGACTGCATTGGGCTCTTGGATGGGAGGGAATTTCCGGCCTTTCTAGGTGAATTGTACGACTAGTTGGATTCTAGCCATACAGCGTTCCAGTATAGAGACTGAGTTGAACGCATGTTCCCTTTCCTTTGGGTGTTGCAGCACTGTCAAGGCAATATCAGCCTCTATCGGGTTCTCTGGACAGCCAGCGCAGTAGCACACTTTCTCAGGCCGTCTATGTGCCCATTACTTGCAATTGACGCAAATCGCCCTTGAGTGCTCCATTGCTATTATATATGACCGCTCGCAGAACTCCAAACACCTATATGACTGGGAATTCGCCCTTCCCCGCACATGTGCAAAGCTTCCTGTATAGTGGCAAAGTGGTCACTTTGGCTGACCATGTTGGGGCAAATGTGGATATGAACAGAGACATATTCCGCAAAGTGATGGAAGTCACCGAAAGTCGCATGCGCGAACAGCACTTCAAGTACGCAACCAAAGGCGCCTTCGCCCAGCAAATCGTGCAAAGCGTGCGCACCCGCACTCGCAAGAAGACCAAAAAGCCCACAGCCCAGCCAGAAACAGTAGCCACGCCCCAAATCAACGTGCAGGAAGTGCAAGAAGACACCGAGTCTGAAACTGAGGAAGAGCCTGTCTTTGCTGTCACCAATCCACTCAAGCCGTCTCAGCGATTACTGGACTTTTTGGCTGGACATAAAAAGACGCTGTCCGTTCCTGTGCTGCCTGTGCTGGGGAGAACTGCGAGGAAGAGAGGGATTGGGACTTTGAGGAGTCCGGGGAGAGGCGGTGTGGGGGATAGGAGAAGACACGTGCAGTCTTTTCTCTCAATTTAGTGCTCTAAATTGCAGTGTTGGTAGTTCTGGGACAGGCTCGAGCGGCCAATAGTGCCTATTGTTCCCATCGATAAGGCACTTTAAGTACTGTTTTTCTTTACAAGTCCACTTTCTGCAGTCTCTTCCTCATATAGTCCTCTGCTAAATCCGACCTTTCAATGGCCTGCAAGCAGGTGGATATCTCTCCCTAACCTATAATGGAGCGCCAGCCAAACGAGACTTCCGTCATGTTCCAGCGTCGCAAGGCAGTCTACGACCGCGCGAAGCAAATGGGCGAAAGCGAAGAAACGGCAATAAAGCTAGCAAACGTATGGAACAACATCACACTGCTGGGCTGCCGCTACTCCAAGGAACTCAGTGAGCCGGCCAGACGCTACGGCGCTGCTCTGCCGCCATAATATGGACGTAGCTACACTCTCTGTCTTTGTGGCGGAGTGGACACTGCGGGCGAGGGTTGTGCACAAGGGGCCGGTGCAGCAGTGGAAGAGCAAGAGAGGGGAGGGAAGGCTGTTTCATGTGTGCTTGGTGGATGAGCAGGGCAGGGAAATCGCGGCTACTTTCTTTAATGCGGGAGTGGAGCGCTTTCACACACTCATAGAGGAGAACCAGAGATACACCTTTGCAGGGGGGAAAGTCATCAAGGCCAGCGAGAAATTTCGCCTAGTGGACTGCGACCTACACATCAACTTCAACGAAAAGGCAACAATTGAAGTAATTGAGGACAGTCCAGAGCCTGAACTGCCGGAAGTACAAATTACTCCCTTAGCCCAAGTCACCGAATTAGCCAGGGACGGAAGAATTGCAGTGCTCACGGTCTGCGCTATAGTGACGGACAGAGGAGCAGTTAGAGAAGTGACGAATCGCCAGGGGGAAATTAAGCGAAAAAGAGACGTTACAGTGAATGACCTAAGTAAGCACCCCATGCAACTCACGCTTTGGGGAGAAGAAAGTGACCTGGCGATATGGGAAACTGCTGAAGATCCACTCGTTTTACTCGGAATTCGACTCCAAACTTGCGTCTTTAACCACTCCTTAATGCTCACTACGAACCGCAGCACTAGCCAGTTGGTGTTTTACCCTAGTGAATGTCAGGCCGCCAGTGACTTAAAAGCCTGGTGGCTGTCCACGAAGCCGGGCTTTGTCCCTGCACCCTTGGCTACACTGGCAAGTCTAGTGTCTGAAGAAGTGGCCGGTAAGCACAAAGTCACCCGAGAAATAGTAGCCTTCATCAACTACATCCGTCACGACATCGACACTCCCCTATGGTACGAATCCTGTCCCAACCCCGCCTGCAAGCGCAAAGTCCACAGACTGGACTCCGGCTTCCACTGTGACCGGTGCAAAGCAGACCTTCAAGACTGCCTATATCGCTACTGCGCCTCTATTAAGCTCTGCGACTACACAGACGGCCTGTGGGCCAGTGCTTTCGATGATACTTTCGAGCAGTTGATAGGAATTCCAGCGAGTAAGGCGAGGGAAATGAGTGAAGCAGAACCGGAGAAGCTGAATGCTTTGGTGCTGGATATACTCAACAGACAGTACTCTTTTACTCTGCTGAAAACCCAGTCTGTGCACCAAGACCTTCCTAAGGTCCGCTACACTATTGAAAAAGTGACTGAAGTGGACCAGAAAAGCCTCACTCATACTCTATTAGCAGAGCTGGAAGGCCTAAATAGCCCCATGTTTGAGTGATAAATAAGCTCTAGGATGGCTGTGAAGCGACAGGAGGGAAGCTGGCACTCGCTGCCTGCAGTCACTGGGAAGTATTTGCTCCGTCCGGCCGCTTCTCACTTCCGACTAATTGCACTAAGTTCGCTTGATAAGGTGCCTTTCCCTTCAGCCTATAGGCAGATTTACCTACCCCAGTGGCGCTTTACAGCCGACTACGAGCGACTATTCGCAGCCGGGCAAGTCCCCAAACGAGCCCTAAATGTGGCCTACACGCTACAGCACCTCTTGGAACTTGTGAGCGAAGGCACCGGAGTGCGATTCACCCAAGTCTTCACTGAGGCTGGGACTCAGGTGTTAGGCCTGGGAGAGGTGCAGGAAGCTGCTGCTTTGGTGCTGGGAACTGAGGAAAACGCACAGAGAAACGCAGGGAAAAGCATAAGAAAAGGAGCCTTTAAACTGCCGATTATTGGTGTGAGACACATAGAAATGAGCGCTAGGACCAATAGGCAGACTTTCCTTTCCTTTCCTCGACTTCCCAAACTTCCACTCACCTCTAGAGACTTGAAAGTGACCTATCCCCGCTCCGAATCGACTATATCAATGGCTTCTATCATCCCTGCGCCAACTCCTCGATTGCCCACTCCAACCCTCCAGTCCGAAGCCTCATTAATAGACCTTTTCACTGCTAATCAGGTCAAATCACTGCAGAGAGACTATATGCGTCTTCGACACTGTTTGCTCCCCCTTCAATTGAGCGATTTTCCTCAGCAAACTAGCAGCAGTCCTGGGCTTGAGAAGAAGAAAAAGCTGAAATTCAGCACTGTTTTCGAGGTTTATATGCAGGAAGCAGCTCCAGTGCTGAGGGAAAAGCCAGCGCAGCTGTTCGCCGCCATACTGAGAGGGGCGGGGGCAGACGGAGAAGGTCTCAACTGGGGCCAATGGCTACTTGTGAACGCTGTATTGGTATATCACAATGCACCTGAAGCCGTAACAGCAGCTTTTATGGACAAATTTATGGCTTTAAGCAGGGCAAACGACTCTGAATCGCAATTAGTGTCAATTTCCAGTTATTCCGATCTAATTGCAGCGCTAATTTCCCCCTCCCAAGCCAGACCCAAGGCTACTCCGCCCTGTTCTAATAGTAAACATGACTAGTTTCACCTTCGAACTCTTCCCTCACTCCACCCTGCACCTGGCTTTGTTCTCGGAAGTGACCAATGCGGCTGAGTTGAAGGCTGCTTTGCCTCATTTTGACTGTGCACTGATGAGTACGGAGCTGCTTTCTTCAGTCCAACATGTCCTTTGCGCTGCCAATCGAGCACTTTTCAATGAGTTTCGGGGGAAACGGAAGACGAAGACGGTATATGCAGACTTAATTTACTACCTGTCGCCCACCACGAACATAAGGGAAAGTCTGCAGCGCTGGGGCGTACACGAAGACAGCAGGACAGTGCTGGCAGTGTCCTTTTCAGAGGAAGGACTGACCCAAGTCTGCAAGGCAGTGGAGGGGAGACAGGAGCCGCTGCGGAGGCTAAGCGAGTTCAGTGACTTGAAGAAGGTGGCGGAGGTTTTTGAGGTGGGGCAGGAGGAGCTGCAGAGTGACTTGTCACTCACAGCTGCCGTTTACACGCGCATTGCCTTAAAGGACTATAAGAAATCGTAGTTTCGCAGGCTTGTGTCGACTAGGAGTGGCTGAGACGTACGATTCGCGAAATAACTACCAGTCCTACTGCCCATTTCTACCTACTCAGTCTCCCTGACTAATGAAGCTGGCAAAGTCCGCCAGCAAGCCAGTTTCCGGCCCCAGTCCCAACGCACTCCTCTGCTCCTCACTAAGTCCCAACACATTCACCATGCTTTCCAGCATTTCCCTGCGCAGTCTTTCACTATTCCTCTGGTTCAGGTAGTTGAACAGGAAGGTGGAAATGAAGCGGCGGTCAATGAGGTTTTCAGCACTGGTGACTTGGCAGGACACTTTGGAAAGTAGCAGTTTGGCTTCTTCCTTGATGGACTCGGTGGCTTTTAGGTTGGTTTCCAGCTGGAAGCGGGCTTCGGAGAGCTGTTCTTCCTTGGAGAGCAGGTCAGTGCGGAGTTGTTTGCAGGCGGATTCTAACTCGGTCATTGCGTCTTTGGTAGAGTGGATTTCAGTTTCTTTGGCGTCCAAAGCGACTTCGAGCTCAGAAGTGTGCCGGCTCAACTCCTCATTACTGCCTCCCAGGGCCATTTCCGTCTCCTGCATCTTCTCCATCGCACCCGCCAAGCGCTCATTCCTCTCCTCCAACGCCTGCACCTGCTCACTTAGAGTCGCCAAGCTCATGCGAACACTATCCAGCTCCGCACTCAACTGGTCCTTATCCGCCTGCAGCATAAGCCCGGCTTCCGTCCTTTCCCTCGCCTCACGAATCGCCTTTTCCAGCATACCTTTGAGGGAGATGTTTTCCTCTTGCAGAGTTTGCTGCATTTCTCGCTCATTCGTGAGGCGGGCAGTCTGGTCCTTCGCCTGTGTCTGCAGGGTCTTCACCACTGCTTCCAGTTCGCTTTTCTCTATAGCGGCTTGAAGCAAGTTTCGACACTCCTCGTCCCTCGCCTGCAGCTGTCCCCTCAGTTCCTTGTTCACCTTGTCAAATTGGTCAGCGGATTTCGCGTAGTTTTCTGCTGAGTGGTTTAATTCCTGCACGAGTTTCTGCAGATCGGCTATTTCCTGTTGGAAGTCTTTGCCTAGCTGTTCTGCAGTGGTAGCCTTGGATTGTAGGTCGTTTAGCCGGGATAAGCTGGTTTCCATGAGGTAGATTAGCTTCCCACTGGCGGCTGAAAAGTCGGAGGAGGGCTTGGTGGCGCCTCCGAACTTCTCAATTACTTTGTTGAGGCCGGAGTCTAGCTCTGCTTGCACGGATTTGAGCCGGGTGTTGTGGGCTTTGAGGCTGTCGAGCACTTCTTCGAAGCTGAGAGTATCAGTAGAGGGTTGATTAGGCAGTCCTAAAACCGCATTTCCTTCCTGAATCAGTCGAAAAGTGACCTCCGCATTGATTTTCCTACTCGACATCACCGACTGCAACTGCTGCTTCGCAGTCTCCAGCGACTTCGTCCTTGCTGCCAGCTCTTCCCTGGTCCTATCCAGTATGCCCTGCAGCGTAATTTTCCCGCTTTCCGCCTCTTCTAGGCATTTGGAGACTGCGTCGACCTCTGCTCCTCTCATATCTTGGGCCTTTAGCGCGGCTTGCAGGTCGATATCGAGCGCGATACAGAGTTTCTTCTGTGTGTTTAGCTGTTCTTCAGAGGTTTTCAGCTCTTCCCCAAGTCTTCTTAGGGCTGATTCCAAGGCGCCTTTATCCTCCTTTAAAGCAGATATTTGGGCGAGGAGGGAAACGGCCTGGGTCTGAGCGGCTGAAAGGAGCTGCTGGAGACTTTCGCTGTGTTGAGTCTGGGAGACTAGGGCGGAAGTCAGGTCTGAGACTTGCTTCTGCAGGGATTTCCGCTCTTCCGCTATTGCAGTCCGCTCTGCAGCCAGTTCACCTGCGATTTCCACGATTTCCTCAGGAGTGAAGCCCCCGCCCTCAATTTCAATCTTCACGCCCACCAACCACTTCCCAGCCTCATACTCCCTAACCCGCTCCCTTTCTCCTTCCAATTCCCTCCCAATCCTCTCAATTTCCTCCTCCTTCTGTCCAATCGTAGTCTCTGCTTGCTCTGCTTAGCGGCTACTTCGGTGGTCTTCAGCCTCTGCGGTCTGCTGACTTAGCAGCCTTTGGTACTCCTCACAGCGCGCTTCCAGTTCCTTTTTCTCCTCGCCGACAGCTGTGATGAACCGCTCTTTGTCGTCTTCGCTGGGTCCGTCGAGCACTGCTTCCTTCACTGCGCCGGTGGCTCGGGAAATAGCGGACCAGAAAGCCATTAGAGTTTACATAGGGGGCGAGGAAGGGTCTGCTGAGGTAATTAGGGCGGGGCTGTGTGAGACTCTTATAGGTCTAACATCAATTTGCTTGGGAAAGTCGCTGATAGTAAGCTAGGACAAGAATAGGGATTTGGCACAGGATTTCGGACAATATTGAGTAAAATTGCCGCTTAGTGAGTATTTCTCGTTGTTGAAGGCTTCCACAGACTAGCAATCCTAGGCGTGTAATAGTCCTTGATGGAGCGATATCTCCGAGTAGAATTCGGCGACAAGCCCAGCATCAAAATCCCGCTTCCCATGACCTTCGAAGAACTCGTGGAGCGCGTCGAGTACTCCTTCAAAATCAACATCTGGGACTTTTCCTTGATGTTCTACTCCCCAGACCAAGTGATGTACCGCATATTCGACAACCGCTCGTACCAGGAAGCCCTCAGTGACAACTCGGAACACATCGTCACTCTCTTCGTCACGCCCAAGACTCCAATGCTGCAAAGACCTATTAACCACTCTTTGACTTTGATGGGACTGCCGAGAGACATTGGGAAGGCGGTGATGTACCACGGACTCACCAACTCCTTCACAGTCATCAACAACCCGAAGTTGATAGGAAGTGCGAGGATCTGCATGCTGAATGAAGGGAAGTACCTGATGACCGGGGGCAAGCACTACCCCAGACAGGCGATCGAGATCGCAGTGCCGAACTTCGAAATCAAGGAACTGCCGGACTTGACGATTGGCAGGTCCTGGCATGCTTCGGTGGTGTGGAGCGGCAAGCCTGTCATACTAGGGGGAAGGGACGATAACAGGCATGTGCTGTGCTCAGCGGAAATGCTCGAATCGCATGTGTGGGTCGAATTCCCCCCAATTACCATTGAAAGAGACTCGCCGGCGGCTACATCCTATGAAGAAGCGATATTTGTGTGTGGGGGCGGCAGGTCTAGGAAGGGAGTGTATGTGCTGCTCAATACAATTGACCATTTCAGTAATGGGGAGTGGAACTTGCTGGGAATTACACTGCCTGCGGCGCTCACTACGTGTGGCTTGGTCGCTATGTCTGCGACTAGTTTGATGGTCATGGGCGGGTTCAATGCGGAAGGACTGGAGGTAAGAGACGTAATGAGTGTGGAACTAGTGGGCGGCAGCGTAGTCCAAATGACCTCCCTGCCGCACGCAGACACCTTCCCCAGCAACGTCACAGTGACCATCGGCTCCAAGGTGATATCCATGGGCAGTACAGCCGTGTACAGCTACCTGATGGCAGAGGAGCGGTGGGAGGCAGTGCCCTTGCCTGCGAATGCTATGTAAGGCTTAAAGTTCTCTTCTTCTCTTGCGAGAGAGATGGTCTGCTTGCGCGATTTTCTGGCTGAATGGCCCACTGGCGAGGTCTTCAGGGATCCCCGCAGGGTCAAGTCTGCCTTCCAGCCCACTCACGTAGTCCTCCACCACTTCTTCCCAGTCAATTATCTTCTTGAACGCTCGCATTCTGTGCATTAGCGCGAGTAGTAGGCGGCCGTACTCTGTGGGCGACACTAGGCCTTGAGCGTCCTTGTGGGCTGTGGCTAGTACCTCTGAAACTGCGTTTTTGGTCTCTTTTTGTCGGTCGGAAGGCTCTTCGACAGCGTAGGCTGTCACAAGCAGCACTAAAAATAGCGCTTTTTGGACCATTTTTTACCTATATAGCTCATCTGTCGCCTAAAAGCCGCTCAAAGTGGATAGTTTCCTGTGCGAAAATGCGACTAATAGTGGCAGGAGGGGTGATTGCAGGCCGAGTAGCATGTCGAGACAATGGTTCTAAGTAGGGAATCACTAGCAAATCGCGTCAACAACACACTATTGCGGGAAGAGGCCAAAGTCGGGGTAACCGCCCTCTCCGGAGAGTGGAAAAGTCGCCTGGAATTCAACGGTTTGCCGGGCGAAGGACTGACTTCGTCCTTTCTAGGCCTTGTCCTCAGCTGTTCCACTTCTTCTTTCAGGCTTTGATAGAGGGAAATGGCTCGGTTTTCCTCAGTTCTTTGCCTGGCTTCCAAAGTGTATAGTCGAGCTTCAGTAGGAGACATACCTACTAAGTCTTGAAAGTTCATAGGCAGCCACTGAGGAACTCATACAGCTAGCTTCGCCCGTAGGCCGCTGACTCCTTCTTCCAGTCTTTCCGCACAGTCGTGAGTCAGTTTCTCCACTAAATTCGCGTTTTCTGAGAAAATAATGTGCTGGATTTGTTGCTCTTTGGAGACTATTAGGTCTTCGAGCTTGAGGCTGATAGCTGTAAATTCGGCTTTCTGGGTGGATAGCAGAGAGTCGAAATTACGCTGCATTTGGGCAATATAGTCCTTAGTTTGAGTGTGTTCCAAGGTCATTTGCTTCTCTATTTCCTTCATTTTTAATAGGAAATCCTCGACTTCCTTCAATCCTTTCCCTATACTTTCCTTGATTTTATTCCCAGCCTTCCTCAGTCTCGCTTCCACTTCCCCGATATTTGCCTTTAATCGATTCCCCAGGTCCTTCACCCGTTCTTCCAAATTGTCTTTGACTTCCCCCACTTCTCTTCTTGTTTGTTCCAAGTTTTTCCCTAAATTGGCCATTTGACAGCTATTTTCCGTTTGATGTGTCTCAGTCCACTGCTGAAATTTCCCATTAAGTTGAGTTATTGCCGACTGTGTTTTGACTTCCGAAGTCTTCACAAGGCTTTGAATAGTCAGCAAATGGGCGGAAAACTGAGAGTTGAATTGGGCTTTAAGGTCCTGCTGTTGGGCGGATAAGGCTGAGAAAGTGGCTTTGTGGTGACTGCTGTCTGAGCTGAAGGCGGCTGCCAGTTCAGATGTGGATAGAGATCCTTTCAATACAGTTTCTCGGATTTCCTCGATTTCCGCCTTCTTGGTTTTTTCACTCTCCTCGAAGAGGTGCAGGATCTCCTTAGACAGCCGCACACTGCCACCTGTGTCTACCTCCAATCTCGCTACTTCCTCCCTCAGCCTCACTCTCACAGCGTCCAAAGCGTCCTTTTCCTCGCCCAACTCTTTCATTACCCGCCGAACCCTTTGTTGGGTTTGCTCACCTTCCGTCTTCATTTCCCTGCGAATAACTGCCAAATCCAGTTCAAATCGCTTCATCTGGTTTCCCAAGTCTTCCACTGTTTCCTGCATGTCGGAGTTCTCAACTAGGGACTCAGTTGACATCTTTGTAGACAGTGCAATGGCAAGAGCAGGACTAGTGCAGAGACTCACAGGACATCCGGCGGCCTGTGAAAGCGTATATGTTTGTTTGAACTGTGGGCAGGGAGTGTATGACGGAGGAATACCGAGAAAGGCGGAGTGCGGGTGTGGACTGACTTGGCTACGAGGCGAAGATGGGTACATCCAGGAAGTAAAGGACCGGGTAAGTATCAGCAGACTGGAGGATGTATTCAGCGTGGTGGCACAAGTCCCTAGCCAGCCTTGTCCTCACCTAGTCAGTGTGACATTAGGCGTCTTTGACGCTTCTGTTCCCAGTTCCTGGAAACTAGGCAGAAATGTGGACTATCGCAAGCTGGGAACGGATCTATTGGAGCCTTGGTTCCTTTGTAGACAGCGCGTGCTTGGCCTGGGAGATTTGTTCGAAATAGGAGATGTTCGGTTCAAAGTAATGGCTGCTTTGCCGAACTACGGACAAGTCACTCAGTCCACGAATCTGATTTGCTATCAAAGCCTGGGCATGGCTCCAATTCGAGAAATTGCTTTGGGACCATTACAGCCGCCCAATAGCATAGATAGCCCCACTATACACCGCTATTTGCATGGCTATCCTCGCCACTTCCACCTCAGTAACTTCCATTTAGACCAATATCTTTACATCCACGGGTATGAATTCGTAGTCATACAATGCGAACCAAATAACGGAATACCGAAATCAGACACTTCCTTGAGGTTATGTAGCGATACCTTCCACCCTGCATATACTCTCGAGCTCTTTCCAGACCCGGAAACGCTCCCAGCTGTTCAGGGAGTAGACCTAATGGAAGACTTCGTCCTGCCCTTTTTCCAAGGCTGGAGGAGACCTCTGGTCCCTGACTTGCGGTTTAGCATCAGGGAAGTCGGGTTTCATGTTGTAAATATGAGTGGAAATTTACACTTTGTGACTGAGTTTACTGATATAAGACTCGTTGAGCGGGCTGTACGTCTTTCTATTGAAGATTTCCTGCGAAGGATTAATAGGAGGGAAAGGTCTGGGACAAATCTGCCTACCAGAGAGCTGGACTTGCTGCCTACTGACCCTAATGCCCGCCTCTGCACAATATGCATGGAAGACTTCAAGTTGCAGGAAACTATTAAGACACTGCCTTGCTGTAAGTTGTAGGCAGTCCATATCTTTCACAAGCACTGCATAGACGACTGGCTGGAGCGCAGTTCACTGTGTCCTTTGTGCAAATTCGACGTTAACAAAGCCTAATTTACTATGTATTTAGACTGAAGGCAGATGCACTAATAGGATTGTACACTCTGTAGGGAAGTTTGCATATTATGGCAGTGGTGTTGACCGCTGCAGAGGTAAACGCCCTAGTCTATCACTACCTGTTGGAAGCAGGGCTTCAGACTGCAGCCTTTGCACTGAAGGTAGAGGCAGACCTGCAGACTTGCGAGGTAGTGCCGGGAGCCTTGTTGACGTACCTGGAAAAAGCACTGATATTTACGCAAATAGAAGCGCATCATTTCAAGGACCCAGCCAACCCTGGGAAAAGCTGCACTGCAGAGATGCGTTTGCTGGCCAAACACGAGTGCACATATCAAGAAATCCCAGTCCCGGCAAACGAAATGACCGAGACAAACGGCAATGCCAGCCTCGCAGGCCACTCCGCACCTATCACAAGTGTGTGCTGGGCTCCCTTCAGCCAGGTCATTTTGACCACTGCACAGGACGGAGACGCAAAGTTGTGGAGAACTGAGAATCAAGTCGCGGATTCAAAGGCAGTCGCAGTACTGCCGCACTTCACCAAATCCGGCCTAAGTGGCAAACCTATTCACGCACTTAATTGGACTGTAAGTCCTAGACAGCCTCAAGGCCTGGCGGTGACTATATCGGAGGACGGCATGGGAAGACTGTGGGATGTGCGGGGGAATCTGGTGCAAGTGATGATGGAGCAGACAGGAATGCGGCTCGGGCAGTGGAACCGGGCTGGGACGTCCCTAGCCACAGTCGGGAAAGAGAACTTCGCAGCAGTATGGAGCGCTACAGGCAGTCTAATCAAGCAGTTCCAACCCGTCGACTCCCCAATCACGGCTATTGAATGGCAAGGAGACAGCGAATTCCTCCTAGGCACAGAGTCCGGCGCTGTACTCGTCTGCTCCCCCAACCACCTACAAGCGCTTGCCTTTGTATCGCATACAGGGCCAGTGCGCCTACTCGCCTGCCACCCAAGTGGCGACTTCTGTGCTGCTGCTTCCACTGACACACTGCAGGCCTGGATGGTCACAGGAGCGAGTCTACTGCAGCAGACTGCCACTGTCACGTCTCTCGCCTGGAACCCCAAGTTCAACGTGCTCACTATAGGTCTGTCCTCCGGGAGAATATATAGCTGGGATGCGAGTTCGAGGGCGACCGTGGAGACCTCGCAGAAGCACCAAGGCCCAGTCACTCACCTCGTCTACCGCACTGAAGGCGACTTATTCGCGAGTGCTGGCGCTGACAATCGTCTACTTATATGGAACCTTCGCGACGGCAGACTCCTATATGAGTACCAATGCAAAGACACTATCCACGACCTGTAAGTGACTAAAAAGGTGCTGGAACGCTGAGGGCACGAGACTAGCCTTCGCTGAGGGAAACCACCTAATCCTGCAAGACTTCGCGTATAGGTTATAAGGACTTTATCTCTAGGTGTGACGTAACATGGTGAAGATATAATAAAATGCGCAAGGACTCGGCTTCCATCGGCGAACTAGACCACAAGCACGACTTTCTGAACGACAACGAGTACATAGTGAAAGGCTATCGACTCAATTACGGCAGTATTGGCCGCATTTTCCGCAGTCTTTTCCTGTGTCACAATGAAAGTCTGAACGTATGGAGTCACCTCTTGGGCGCAGTCCTATTCCTCTGCCTGTTGTGGTACATTGCTGCCTGGGTGGGCTTCGCTCCCACTCCGCACACACATGACATATACGAGTCCTTGGCGAACAGTACGTATGTGAGTGAGCTGAGAGACACATTTGAGTCGCTGAGACATATGGAAGAAAAGATGGAAGAGCGGGTCAGGGAGGTCGCAGCGTCCTTCTGTCCCAATATCGACACTGTCATATCAGACCTAGAAGGACTCATCCCCGCCCACACTATGGAGTCTTTTTCAGAACTCAAAAGTTCGTTCAAAGGCCGACTTTCCCACTTCTGTCAAGAAATCGAGTCTGAATTCGACTCTCAGTACTTCGACTTTCTCTTCGAGATGTACAACCCCTACAAGGCAGTGATGCACCCCAGTCTGCACGCAGACACACATGTCGCCCGCTGTACCTTTTATGCAGGGCCAATTATGGTTTTTGTGTTTTCGGCCTTTTTCTGCCTCGGCTGCAGTGCGACCTTCCACCTCTTTAGTGCGTATTCGCGGAACATCAATCGATTCATGAGTCGACTGGACTATGCGGGGATTTCCCTACTGATCGCAGGGTCGTCCTACCCTCTGAACTACTACTTCTTCTACTGCCACGAAGGTAAAGTCTACATAGAGCTGATTTGGACGTATCTGACAGGTATAACAGTATGCGCATTAGTGGTATTTTGCGTATCGCTATCAGAGAAGTTTCAGGCTCGGGGATACCGCAAAGGCCGCGGCCTCTGTTTCCTAGCGCTGGGCCTAATGGGCGTGATTCCCGCTATTCACGCTGCCTGGAGTCACTGGGAACTGGCGCAGTTCTTCATCAAGCCGACCTACTTCGTAATGGGCATGGGCGCTTGCTACATCATCGGAGTGATGATCTACATCGCCCGTTTCCCTGAGAAGTACTTCCCTGGGAAGTTCGATTTACTGGGCAGTTCGCACAATATTTGGCACTTCTTCGTGCTTGCGGCTGCGATTTCCCACTACTTCGGCTGTTTAGGCTTCTATCACACTCGCCAGTGGCTCACTTGCCCGAGTAATAACTAGATGGCTAGACACAATGGCTTTGACCTGCCCTGGCACCCGCTGCAGCTACTAGGCTGGCTGGTCACTGCTATGAGCTCGTTCCTGTGCTACTTCGCCATTCGCCCTGCTTTGCCTGCGGCCTCCAGCGTAGCTCCTAGACAGACAGCCTTCCTTGCCCTATTTACTCCACTGCAAACTGCTGTTATAGCGCTAGGCTTCTGGCTGACCTACTGGGACCCGACCGACACACTTGTGTTAGGACAGCGGGAAGGCAGGGAAACAGCCACGGACACAGACGCTCTGCAGTGCACGGACTGTCAGAGTACTGTGCATGCACTGTCCAAACACTGCACTCGCTGTGACCGGTGTGTGGAGGGCTTTGACCATCACTGCAAGTGGCTCAATAACTGCATTGGCAAGGGGAATTACAAGCTGTTTTGGCTGCTTATTGTTGCGTTGGATGCGGCTTCGATGGTGCAAGTGGGGTTTGGATTAACTGCACTAGCCACTATAACGGACGATTCTGAGGGAATTGACTACAGCGAAGGCAGCAAAGAAGCAATATTTGCCCTAATAGTCCTGGATGTGGCTATCAGTTTGCTAGTCTCCGCAGCAGTTTCGCAGCTAATTGGCCTGCACCTTTGGCTGCGCTCCAAGGGAATGACGACCTATGAGTGGATAAAGGCCAGGAGACTTGCACAGTCGAAAGTCAAGCAAGGCCGACATTCTTTTCCAGAGGAAGGCAAACAAACACTCGAAGTGACATTATCCAATCCTCAGCAATTCAGCGTTTTGGACACGGACAATATTATCTAGCTAGCATTGATACATCAGTTCTGTGAGCTCAGATCCCTCATTTGTGTTGGGAGGAAAGAAGAAAGTCGTCTAATATATCCATAAATCCAGTATTTGCAGGAACTGAAGACTCGTCAAGCGAATAGTCGCTGGGTATTTAAGGCATGTTGTATTGAAAATGCAGAATACTAATCAGTGCATTGGGCTAATTGTTAGAGAAAAGTGGACAAATAGAAGGTGAAATGTGCAGATATTGGAATTTGTAGATGTGGGAAGTGCTGCGGGGAAACATCTTTCCAATTTACTTACCGAAACACACTATGCACATGTATGCTTCCTGTATTCCAGGTAGCCAACGCCCAGTCGCGAGCCATATCTACCACTATCTAGCGGAGAGTAAGCTTAATTCAAGCCTACTAGAGGTAGAAAGGACTCAGACGAATCCCAACGTCCACTGCTCCGTGCACGCACTGCCCTACGAGAAATGCGATTTTGTGCGCCATCATGCAGGGGGCCGGAACCTTGATGGCTCCAGACCAGTTGTAGTACATGTGGCAGAGCTTGTACGCCAGACGCGCTAGTTCTTCTAGAGGGAAGCTCTCGGGATGGGAGGCGTACACAGTCCGATATAAGGAAGGCGCTGACATTCCCTGGTTGGCGAAGTGGGAAATCAGGTAGAAGTCTCCTTTTTCCGGAACCACCTGCCCTACGATTAGAGTGCCAGGAGGCGGGTTGCTGACATCTCCCGAAGCTGTAGAGGCTCCTCCACGGCCTCCCCGGCCCCCCCTGCCTCTTCCTCCACTTCTCCCACTCCCAGCAGGCGCAAAGAACCTCGCAGAAGTCTTCTTCACCACCACTGTATATATCAGGTTCGGACTATACGCAGCACCCTCCACCCTGACTTGCTGGCAAGCTCTTAGCACCGACTCCACCTCAAGTTCTTTCACTGCGTCTATCTGAGTTTCCGCCACTCCGTCTCTGAAGAAAATGACAGTCTCTGGAAACCGTTTCGCCTTTTGCTTGAAGGCATTGATCGCCTCAATGAACAGAGTTCCAATGGCTGTAGCGATTTCCTGGCCTGATTCGTGCATGGCAATTGTACTGTAGTACTTGCTCATGTTCGGGTGGATAGTCGCACAAAAGCCCAACACACTCTTGCGTCTATTGACAGTGTCGTGGAACACATCCAGTCCAATGACCATTAGGAACTTCCCGAAGGCAGCTGAAGGCCGCACAGTCCACAGCTGCGCCCCGACCTTCGCTTGGATCTGCAGCGCGACTTTCTCGATAATGGAGTTGAAGCGCTTTTCATTGATAGGCACCATCACCACCTGCGTTGGCACCACAGCTGTAGTGGTCGTAGTGAGTTTAATTCGCTCATAGTCTCTTTTCTTGTTCTTCGGCAGGAGGATTACCACGATTTGCAGTCCTCCCTGTCTTGTCAGTTTCTGCACAGTGGAGTCGAAAGTGCGTGAATCGTAGGCGAGCATTTCCGCGTCTGTGACATTTATGCCGATTTCCATGAGTTTGTGATGCAGCGCTTTTGCGAATTGGTCAGCATTGCGTTGATCTCTGTCCGTAGCCATTATCACCCAATTGCGCAGGTCAACAGGCTCCAGTATGTTGTCTCGGATTTGGAAGTTCCCGTCTCCTCCGATGGGAATAGTGCGGTTTCCGCCGATGTACACATTTTCCCCGGAAACGTTGTAGGAGTTGACAGAAATCGGGGCGCGGTTGATATTGAAGGAGAAGTCTCTGAAGACTTTCTGCACTTTGGGGTTGTCGTTGAAGCTGTCCGCGAGTCTTTTACTCGTATTCAGTCTTTGCTGCGGCTCCAATCTGGTCGTTTCCGCGATAGTCGCCATGAACTTGTAGTCCGCCCGCATTCTATCATCCAGTCCCGTCAAAGTCACTAACTCGGGTATCAGGTACACGTCGAATTCCTCCAGTCTTCTCCTGATATGGCTGCGAATCAGAGGCTGTCTAGTGTCTGTGATCCTCACTTGGTACTGTCTGTTGAAATAATCAATGTAAGTCGTGGGAACGCCATTTTTGTCGAAAGTCTGAGTGGGGTTTTTGTTCAGACAGATTTCGTCGACTCGGTAGCAGCGGCGGTTTCCGTATTTGACCATAACAATGCGGCCTTCGAGTTCGCTTTTGGCCTGACTGATCCAGTCTCCGCCCTGGCTGTTCGCCCGAATGTCTTGCAGTTCATCCATAAAGCTCCGAGTGTGGATGATTTTGGACGAAAAGTCGATATTGATGACTGGCATTCCTTCTCTGAGGGTGAGTTCAGTGGTATATCCCCGCCAAATCTCAATTCCCAGTTCCGGTAAGGCCTTCGTGCCAGCCGGGTCGTAGTACTTGGGCAGTTTCGTGACCTGCAGGAGTCCCATTTCCCGCAAAGCCCGCTTGATGACCACGTTGAGGACCAAGTGAGTGTCCTTCTGTCCCTGCGCCACAGCCAAAGACACAGTCCTCGTATGCTGCAGTCTCATCGTATAGTCCGTAGTCCCACTACTACAGGGCAATGTCATCACCTCCCGGTTTTCTCTAGTCGCGAATAGATTAATCCCACTGATGTTGTGCCCGCCCACTAACTTCGTGATCTGTTCATCTGCACTGCGGAACAGATCTCTGCGGAGAGCGCGGTTTTCATTGTCGACTTCAGGGATGAAGTGGATGGCGTAGACGTGGATGCTGGTGCCTTGGTTGAAGGACGGGGTGAAGAAGTTGGAAATGAGAGGGGTGGCTGTGAGTTGCAGGGGTAGGGGCACGAGACGCTGGGAAAGCGGAGCTACTTCGACCATTATAGTGGCTAGTGGTAGAGAAACGAGGAGATATGGAATTATAATGCACATTTCTGTATAATCCCCAGGCTGGTTGCTAGGCGAATTGCGCTTGTGGGGCAGTGGGTTCTGTGTGATAGACCTAGAAGAGTTAGTAACTCTGGGTTTCCGATAATTTGGGAAGGATTTCGTTCGATTTTCCTTAGCGACAGGGCGATTTGGTCCGATTCACTTATAAAAAGCTGATTCTGACATATAGAAGCCACTATATCGTCTAGTACTAAAGGAACCCTGGGTAATGCTAGTCAACGCTAGATACGTAAATGTTGCTAGGAAGTGAGTAGAACAGAAGACACACACCGCAATATACAAAATCAGCACCAATTCCCACCCATTTCTTTCAATGCGGCCTGGGAAGAACAAGCGGAACGGAGGATATCGTGCTAGAAGGGCAAATGCAGTCATTTAAGCCAAATTTCCCATACCATTCAGCGAATAGCCGGGGTTACATTGGAATATCGCACCACTTTTGAGTTTTGTTAAATAGACCCATGACTCTGACATACGTTTTGCTCAGTTTCTTCATAATAGTACTGTTGGCAATGGAATCTAGCCAAACTTGATCTAGTACTGATAAATTAGGGTTAAGTGGCTATAAATAAAACGATTTGCCGCGGATGTCTGGACTCACCGCTCCATGCACGCACTGCCCCACTAACAAAGCGAGTTTGTGCGCCATCATGCAGGGGGCCGGGACCTTGATAGCTCCCGACCAGTTGTAGTACATGTGGCAGAGCTTGTACGCCAGACGGGCCAGTTCTTCTAGAGGAAAAGGTTCCGGGTGAGAGGCGTACACTGTGCGGTAGAGGGAAGGCGCTGACATTCCTTGGTTCGCATAGTGGGAAATGAGGTAGAAATCTCCACTTTCCGGGACAACCTCGCTAACAATGAGAGTGCCAGGAGCGGGATTCTCCACCTTTCCTGGCGTATTTCCTGCGAAAAACCTCGCAGAAGTCTTCTTCGCCACGACTGTATAGATAATGTTGGGACTGTAGACAGTCTCTCCTTCTCGGATTCGTTGGCAAGTGGAGAGGACGGAGGCCACTTCGAACTCCTTTACTGCTTGGAATTGGCTGTCTCCCACACCGTCTCGGAAGAAAATGACAGTTTCAGGGTTGTGGCCGCTTTTGTTTTTGAAGGCTAGGAGTGCCTCGTGGAAGAGGTTTCCTATGGTTGCGGACACTTCCTGGCCTGTTTCGTGCATGGCGATGGTACTGTAGTATTTGCTCATGTTGGGGTGGATAGTGGCGCAGAAGCCTAATACGCTCTGCCGTCTGTTCACAGTGTCGTGGTATACGTCTATTCCAACGACCATCAAGTATTTCCCGAACGCAAGACTCGGTCTCACAGTCCACAACTGAGCGCCGATTTTAGCCTGGATTTGTAAGGCTACCTTCTCCACGATTGATTGAAACCGCTTTTCGTTGATAGGCACCATTACCACCTGCGTAACTACCACAGCGGCGGTAGTCGTGGTTCTCTTTATCATTTCGTAGTCTCTTTTTCTGTCTTTCGGTAGGAGAATAACGACGATTTGCGGTTTTTCCTGGTTGTCCATCATCCTTTGCAGAGTGGCAGCAAACGTGCGTGGCTCATAATTGACCATTGCTGGATCTGTATTTGTAATCCTCATTTCCCCCAATTTGCGATGCATCGCAGTCACGAATTCCTGCGCATTGCGAGTGTCTCTCTCAGTCCTCATCACTACCCAATTCTGCAAAGGAACAGGATCCAGAATTTCTCCTCTGACTTGGAAGTTCCCATCTTTTCCTATCTGCACAGGCCTAGTAAGGTTAACACTTTCCCCTGATAGGTTGTAGGAAGGGACTCTGTGAGGAGTTTGGTCCACTTGAAAGTCGAATTCAGTCAAGACTTTCTTAGCGCCTGGGTGACGGTTGAAGCCTTCTGCAAGGTGGATGCTGTAGTCAAGTCTTTTTTGAGGCTGAAGCCTTGTGGTGTTGGCCATTTCAGACATTAGCCTGAAGTCCGCCCGCATGTTGTCGTCCAGCCCTGTCAAGGCCATAAGTTCAGGCACTAAATAAATGTCAAATTCCTCCAGTCTTCGCTTTATATGACAGCGTATGAGTGGTTGTTTGGAGTCACTGATATTCTTATTGTACTGCGATCGGTAGTACTCCATATACGAAATCTGCACTCCGTTCCTATCAAATGTATTGGTCGGGTTCTTGTTCATGCAAATTTCATCAATTCGATAGCAGCGATTATTCCCATACTGAGTCATGACAATCCTCCCTTCCAACTTCGCTTTCATGACTTCAATCCAATCTCCGCCTTGTGTGTTTCTCCGCACTTCCTGCATTTCATCCTTGACTGAGCGAGTGTGGACGATCTTGGATGAAAAGTCGATGTTGACATAAGGACCTCCATGTCGCAGGGTAATCTCAGTGGTATACCCCCGCCAGATCTCAATGCCGTACTGAGGAAGAGGCACTCTTCGCTTAGGGTCCGGGTCGTAGAACTTGGGTAAGCGCGTGATTTGCTTGAGGCCCATTTCTCGCAATGCTCGCTTGAGAATGACGTTAAGGACAAGCTGCGTGTCCTTCCGTCCTTGTTCCATTTCCATAGTCACCACCCTCACATGTCTCAGGGTCAGACCATACGTCACTCCCTCACTCACACACTCCACAGTCATAACTGTCACATTCTCCTTCAATGCAAACAAGTTGATGCCGCTCACTATATGACCTCCCACTAACTTCGTCAATTGTTCATCTGCACTCCTTAGCAGAGTTCTCCGAAGTGTGCGGTTTTCGTTGTCCACTGCAGGCTGGAAGTCGAGGGAGTAGAGGTGGATGTGCAGGTTTGGATTGGAAGGGGTGAAGAAGTTGGAGAGGAGAGGAGTAGGGCGCAGGGCGATGGGGAGCGGAGAGAGCTGCTGGGGTATCCTTGCTGTGGGCTGCATAATCTGATTATAAGACATAGTTGATACCGCCTGCAGATTTATATCTCCATTTTCTGCATATTCCCCGGTGCATATCCAGCCGCTGTTGCAGCCTTCCCTGTCCTCCCCGTGCAGTCCAATTGCTACGTGAAGCCTTAGGAAGTCCTCCTGCAACTCTCCTAGTCCAGTAGCCTACTCTATTCTGCCTAAGAAAAGGCCCCATCTCCGACGATCTGGCCTAAGATATACTTGACGAAAAGATACAAAAAAAAGAGCCTCAATTATGCAGAAAGTGGCTATTACGAGTCAGCGTTGCTTATTGCGCCCAGAGAAAAGACGTTCTACTACTATCCGTTATAGAAAAGGAGTGCTCAAGTCTTTTTTCAATGGCCCACTTAAGTCTCTGAGAATGAGATATGGTCTCTTTTGGTAGGTTTAGGATTGTATTTAGAATGGGAATTGAGGGTTCAAAGGCATTGGAAGGAACATTTCAGTATATCTTTTATGTAGGAAAAGAAGCACGACCAGCCCAATTCGTCTTTATTTAGTGAATGTTACTTAAGGAAGTGTGCTGGGAAAAGACTAGATGGCTGGAAGATGAATAAAAGCGGCCACATCCCATTCTGCTATATAAAAAATGCAAACAAAACTTTCAAGCGAGTCCCTCAGCACTGTGGGCAGAAGCCACCTCTCCTCCCCTAGCTTACGAATCCACCGCAAGCAGCTCTCGGGGTCCATTTCCACCTCCCAGCTCCATCTTCCTTTGCTGCCAGCCCGGCCGAGGAGAATTGCAACGAAGTCCTATGAGTCGTCTCCGCGATACCACCCCGCTGCGGAGCAACTAGTTCTCAGAGCCTCGCTGCAGATGTACGGAACTGTGGCTGAATCGTCCAAAGCAGCCACTGTATCCAAGAGTGAAGCTGGTATGGGAGGGAATGGAGGAGGGAAACTAGGGCTGAATAAGCCGCCGCTGAGCAAGAGGCAGAAGACTGGGGGGAATCTTCGAAGAGAGTCGCTCCCCAGTGACTTCTACATGCAGACAATGGCCGTTGTCCCGGGTGTTTCGCAGGAAAGAACATGGAACACTATGAGGGACTTGGCCGGCTTCGAGACTGAAACTCACAAATCCCGCTCCAGACACATTTCCCCGAAGCCTGAGGACCTGGTTAGCACTCTTATTGTGCCGGAAATCAAGCTGAAAGGGCCGTTGGAAATCCAGCCTGTCCTCCACCTCAGGAGGATCGAGTCCAAAGAGCTGATGCGTTCTGATAGCGACGAAGATGCGAAACTGCCAGTTCTGCCCCATACCCACAGGCCTGCAGACCACAAACCCGCACTTCTCCACTTTGAGAAGACTGACGACCCCTCCCCCATGCAGTCTGAACGCCACCTGACCCAAGCAATGCGCAAGCTGCTCACAGACTACAACTTCGCGACCGCTGCAGTCCTCAACGAGACCCAATCCCGCTTCCGAGAGGTGCAAAAGATCCCCCAGCGACTGCTCAGCCTATAGTAATGTCGATTTTATCTGCTAATGCGGCCTTGTGAGCCACTTCGCGGGACAGCAGTTTGCAGTTTAACTACAGGGACTGTGGATTTGCGGGTGAGTCGCAGTCCTTTGGCGTCCTTCGGAGCAGTGGAAGGCTTGATTAAGGCTTTGGCGCTATCTGCATAGCCCAGTCTCCCCTACATTAGCCTTACCAAGGACTCCAGCAGGTCGTTTTCGTGGATGGAAGAGTCGGAAGAGACTTTGGGAGGCTCGGGCTGCGGGACCTCACTGAGGCCTGTTTCTATCCACTCGTCTTTCAGTAGGTCGGAGGCAGTGGGACGCTTCGAAGGGTCTACCTGCAGCAGTTTCCGCATTAGACGCTTGGGTCCTTCTTGCACGAACTCGGGAATTACATACATTCCCCGCTGGATCTTGCGGTACAACTCGGTGTCATTTGCGCCTTTGAAGGGAAAACAGCCACAAATAATAGCGTAGAGCAGTACTCCTAAGGCCCATATATCAGCAGGCGGCCCTGTGTACTCCCTCCTCCCGACTATCTCAGGCGCCATGTAGCTTGGAGTTCCGCAGAAAGTACTTGTCTTGCGGTCGGCGGGCATACAGGTAGAAAAGCCGAAGTCTATCAACTTCACGTTATTGCCGTCGTCTAGTAGGATGTTTTCCAGCTTCAAATCCCTGTGAGTGATGTTCTGCGAGTGGCAGTACTCCACAGCGAGTAAGATCTGGTGAAACAACCGCCGGGCTTCCACAGGGTCGATCCTTCGATTCGCTCGCTGTCGAATATAGCCGTGGAGGGAGCAGCCGCCCACATACTCCATGACCAAGTTCAAGTGCTTGACACTGTCAATGGTCTCTAGCAGCTTGATAGTGTGGGTGTGGGTGAGCTTTTCCAGAATGGACACCTCACGCTTCACACTCATTTTGCGGTGAGGGTCCAGCAGTTTGGATTTCTCATAAGACTTGATGGCTACTTTCTCTTTCGTGGCTTTGTGAGTTCCGAGGCGCACAACAGCATAAGCACCTTGGCCTAATTGTCGACCAATAGCGTAATTTTCTAGTTTGCTTTTGGGCTTTTCCCCAGGTGCAGGCCGATTCAAAGCCTTTGCCGAGGCCAAATCTCGCATAGGAGGGGACATTGACCTGAATCCTTCCCGTTTAGCCGCACTAGTTGGAGTTCTCACGAACAATTTCACGTGACTGGGCTTCATCTCAGCACTGTTGTCTCTTGCAGTCAAAGGCCTGGATAATTCGAGTCCAGGCCGCAGGACGGCCTTTTCTCCCAGTGCTGATCTGCGAGGCTTGACGATAAGCGAGGTTTTGTCTGCATATTTGGGAGTAGAGGGAGTGCGGGGAGGTCGACTAACCGCCCAAGCCTTCATTTTGTATGGAGCTTTGGTGATAAATAAGTGAGATTACTAGGCCGCTAAAGCTGAGCCGTCAGCGCATTGACTTGATTCTCAGCAAATGCAGCTTTCTCTGTCATGGGGTATTCAGACTTCGCTCCAAGTAAGGCGGACTTGAGCTGAGCGGCGGTCTTTCTGAGACTGGGGTCTGTGCAAGTCATGTCTCTGATCAAACTGCGGAATTTCCCCTTCGCAGCTGTCCACTGCTGTCCGAAGGTGACATCGTTTTCCGCATTCAGTCGAATCACTTCGCTCCTACG
>Ga0247837_1002106_pt1 | contig 38804 bp, 26 predicted proteins | sample LaCtaG_2_FD_187115 | JGI IMG/M metagenome (GOLD analysis project Ga0247837, IMG submission 187115) | Freshwater microbial communities from meromictic Lake La Cruz, Castile-La Mancha, Spain - LaCruzMarch2015_14.5m | ecosystem: Environmental > Aquatic > Freshwater > Lake | place: Spain: Castile-La...
CAGTTCCAAGATATATTGAGGATTGGGATCAAGTAGGAAAAGGAGCACTACTCGGGCATTGCAGCGGAACAGCTCTTGGAGGTTTTCCCTGTATTGCTGCCAATAAGTCTGCTTGGATGCCAAACCTGGCACCTTCCGGAGTGTGTCGTTGTTTAGTATTTCAATGTGACGGAAGTCTGCCAGTGCTTTGAAAGCAGCATACACGGAAGTACCCCACACATCATCCCCATACAGTACAGCACAGCGTTTCCACCCTATTTCAGGGAGGATGTTGGAATACAGGGCTGCGAAGTACAAGTCTGATATACCATTGCGCACAAACCAGGGAAAGGCGGTGGAGTTCCCCAAAGCTATAAGGGAGTTGCTGGAGCTGATAGCAGGCCGAGACAAGTTCAATTGACTCAAGGTCAATAGTGTGTTCATAGTCACTGCAGAGGCATAACCAGACATGTAAGCCAATCCCAGTCTATCCTTGTTCGACAGAACGCGGGAAGTCGCCCAGGAGGCATTCCACTGTACAGCTCCAAAGGCCACATCATTAGACACCAAAGTATGCTTCGAAAGCAAGTCGCTTCTTTGGTTGATATGCATAAGTCCCAACTTCTGTCCATTATAGAAGCCCTGAGCGATGGCTGTAGGGGCAGAAGTGGGGTTTTCCAGGCCCGAGTTAAAGCTAATTTCCAGAAGTCCTTGAATAGCGGAGGAAAGTACAGTCATATTTCCCGGGTAGTAAATAGTCCCGATTTGCTCCATTCCCTTCAGGGAGGTTTTAAATCGACCCACTAGAACATTTCTAAGATTTTGCGTATTGACTAGAGCAAGGTTGGAGGTCAGGGATTTGTTCGCTAATGACATGTAGCTACGAAAGTCCTCTTGGGACAAATCTCCCGGGGAGGTATTGAAAGTCAAGCCGACTCTACGTATAAAGGCAGCTACTTTGTCCGCTTCACACTGCCAGCGAGACAGTGCACCCACACACTCCTCTTCCTTCACTAGCAGCAGTCCCTGCCAGTCTTCAGTTCCCCACACTCCCTCCCCCACTACAATCACCACGAACCCGGGCCTCAGCATATTTTCCTCTTTAAGACAGGACAAGACTTTCTTTGTACTAATGAGGGAAGTCGCCACTACTATGATATTCGACCCAAATCGCTTGATCCTTGTCGAAAGCGCCCTTCGAATATGTTCGTTACTCTCCGTATCAGATATGATGAGTTCCTCAGCGACTTGACGATTGGCGTCCAGATAAGCGGACATTTGCATTCCAAATGGGTCAGGACTGAGCAGCAGAGACACACTTGTCCAGTTGAAGTGTCCCAGTAGGAGAGTCAAGTCCGAATAGACCTCTTCATCCTTCCAACAAAGGCAATTCTTTGTCCTGCTCTTCCCACTCGCCGTCAAGGCTAATACCACCGCATTTGTCTCCCTATATAGCTCTGTCGATAGGGACATCGTAGCGTCTAGCACCAAATCGCACTTGTCCCATTGCTCCAACCCTGAATCCAGGCCGAGGCGCTGTTGATAGGCCTCACTCGCGGGCAGATTCAGACTCAGCCGGGCGCTGAAGTCTTCGAGAGAACAAGGAGAACTGATATCACTGCTCACCAAACAGACTTTCAACGCTTGGAACAGACTCAAAGTCAAAACTAAGAGCAGCTGACCCAAAGCCATTTTAATGGGCTGGCATAGGCTCTTTATCGCCTCCGTGCAGGGAAGAAAGAAAACTATAGGTGAAAATTCTAAGACAAACAACTTCCGTTACGCAGAATTATCACTTTCTGCGTAATTTCTTCTTTTGCATCGGCTAGGTCACTTTAGCAGCTGTCTTCTTGGAGCCATTACTAGGATTGGCATTCAGATATGAGAGCGGCGCAGATATAGTTGAAATTTAGTGTCTGCTGTGGTCGAAAAGGACTGTAATTCGACTCAACGCAATTCCTCGCCTACCTAGTGCTGAGAATTGGTAGGATGCGCTTGGTCTAGCCGTCTGCCTGCTTTCCCTAGAGAACAGGCAGGTATTAGCCTGGGTAAGTGGTACAGAGGTCACGCACAGAGCGTCCTTTATCCCCGCTGTTTGTTCACTTGGTGTGATATGCCATAATAGTGCGCAGCCGATGCTACGGGATGCGGGAAAGAACTACAGTCGATCTGCGTCCTTCGCTGGGCGTAAAAGCCGCATGCCATGCAAGAAAAGGATCAAGCAAAATGCGCTTTTCGTAGGATTTTAGCGCTCAATATTGGCAAAATCGGCATAGCCGCGCAGAAAAGAACTCGGCCAGACTTACCCGCTGAAAACAGCCTTTCGTTCTTGGGAGGAATGTCACTTTCGCTCTCTGATTAGGACTTTTAGCTAGGAAGCAGAGCTGGCGATTAGGGTAGGAGAAGGGATTCTGTGAGGTCCTGGGAGCTATGCGAGTCTATGAAGGCGGCTTCGCTAGGCCGGGCTAGGTGGAGTTGAGGCTGAATTGCTGCTGCGGAATGCAAAGCGAAGAATCAGGCCGAAGTCCCGTCCCTTCTTCCGATACAGTAAAGAGGGGAGGCGGAAACGCTGGAAGGAGTACTGAGTAGTAGAAACCATCAAATAACTACGAGTATTACCAGTTTGAAGTCAGAGTTGTGGTAGACTGTGCCGTTTATCAGGGCAATTTGGCCCAACACACCCACTGCTATGAGACTCAGTCTTTGCCAGAGGTTCGTCCTAAAGGAGAGAAACACTTGAAATAGCCCAGTAGGGTGTCCAAGTAGGTATGGGAAAAGTGCAAAACAGCTTGGGGAATAGAAGGAACTGGGCAGGGCAATAGAAATGTACAGGGACAATTAGCCTAAAAACTAGTGTTTTTAAAGCTAAGGATTTTTGCTGCTTATAAGTGCAATAGGTACTCTGTGCAGTCCTCCATCAAGATCTTGGAGTCGATTATTGGTTTCCCCGTCAAAGCAGACAAGGTGAAGGTGAGGGTGTATAGCTGAGGCGGGCACTGAATTCGTGAAAACGAAACGCAGAATAAGGCTAAAGTTCCGTTCTGTGTTCTGATACAGTAGAGAGGGCAGACTTATGACTTGGAAAATCAGGCCGAACACTGAGTAAAGCTTACGTATGAGAAAGGTCCATAAAATAAGCACTAGAAAGACCAGGTGAAAGCGAGTACTCCTGTATATTGTACTGTTGAGGAAGGCCACTTAGGAGAGTTCTATCACTCCCACCAGACTCTGTGTGTGCCATAAGTTTACCCTTGAGTAGTTATATGGCTGGCGCAAGCCGAAAAAGACAGCGAAAGCAGTTAGAATACAGATATAGACAAAGGATGGACTTGGGAGTACCAGCGCTTGAGAGTTTTGCTGAGACAAACTAGAGCCACTTGAATGACAGGTTTGACCACTAGGAATAATGGGTGAGTCTTAATAGGCAGATTTAGCTGAAAATCAGGCCAAGTGGGTTTTAGTAGGATAGCAAAGAAGCGATAAAGACGCAAATACGACGTATAGAATATGTGCTTTGCCCCAGCAATACACATAGCAGTCCCTTGCCAATAGGCTTTCTGTGTAGCCTAAAGAGCCGTACCCCACTGCCTGGTCACAGGTAAACACATCCATTAGGAGATATATCAGCGGCACGAAGCAGGCGTTTTCCAGTACAATATTCGCTCGTCTCTAAGGGCTGCCAGAACTTTCTTTGTGGAGCTGCTTGCAGTGGCGACGCAAATGACGTTTGAGCCGTATTGTCTGATTTCCTGAGTAAAAGTTTCGTGCAGACTGGAAGTGGAAGAGTTTCTCACTACCAGTCCCTCTGTGACTCTGTACCCCTGCTGGAGATAAGGAAGAATTCCTGGCCGCAGAGGTCAGGACTAGGCAGGAGTGACACGTTTGTCCAGTTGAAGTATCGAAACACCATGTGCAAATGGGTAAACCAGGCCTCAGACCTCCCAGGGAAGTGACAGAAGTCTGTGGTAGTGCCAACACAGCTATATGTTTCTCTGCACAGATGTGCTCCAAAGCCAAGCAAAGGTACCGCTCTGTACAGGCATTCAACACCAAGTCCACGAACTGAGGGAAACAACTTGGTAGTAGGTCTCATTTGAGGGTGAAATCTCCTCCCTTCTGCCTTGGAACTCCTTAATGAAGTGGTGAGGAGGGCTGGACTGGCTACGAAGCAAGTCGTCAGGTAGTGCGTCTGGAAGAGGAGCGATATAAGGGTCAGAAAAGCAAGTTTGAGTTCCGTTTTGCTATTTCAAACACAGGATAAGGCAAAGCAATGAGAAATTCTTAGTAACGTACTTCATTTCGCCTATAATTTGAGGTAATTTTTGACTATAGTTGCAAATACATAACCATAGCACCTATTTGGACTATTCTCTCAGCGTTTCAATACCAACTCACCTGGGCGCATAGACTATTTCATCGTGTTTTCTTATAATCCAGGCCCAAAGCCCTAAAGATTGTCGCACTAATTCCATTCACCGCTGTCCCCCTTCATAAATGGCTACAGCGCACTTCACTTTGCTATCAGTTACCCTAATTTCCTACCTACAAGCCCTGACTCTCTGCCTAGTCACCAGCGCCTCCACAGCCCCCGGCTTTCTCGAGTCTTTCAAACTACGCCTAGAGACCCAGCTTTCTCTCAGTGATTTCCGCCTGCTGGCCCTGACTCTCAACTCTGACTTAGAACTACGAAGCGACCAAATCAGGGAATGTGCACTAATGCTGGATGCCTCGGCGGTCATTTACGCGTCCACTGCTTTGGCGCTGCTGTGTGATGAGGCCAATATAGCGCAGTTGCAGTTGTCGACTAATGACAAGTTCGCGGGTAGGAATCGCCTGCATCCAGAGCCTGGGGAAGTAGCGGGGTATTTGGACTCTGTATTGAGTGCTTTCAATTGGACCAATATTTCGCTTCTATACAGTCCGAACCGCTTCGGCCAGGAACTCGCAACTCACCTAAAAGGGCACCACCTTGTGACTGAGGGACTGATCACAGACAATCAAAGCAGCGACCAGATTCACAAAACGCTGGTCCGGGAAATCAAGCGAAATGGCTCAAATGTCCTGTGCATCGCCACTTCCCTCGCTATCACTCCCCACCTGCTTTCAGGTCTCAGACAGGAGAAGATGCTGAAGGAAGGGTATGCTGCGGTGTTAGTCGGGGAAGCGACTTGGGAACGGAACTGGGCGGGAGGGACTTGGCAGGGACTGTTGCTGCTGAAGGAAGAGGACTGTGCCGAGGCTCAGACTCTGTGGGAATGCGACGCAGACAGAGCGGCTTCTCTGATATATGCAACCAGCAGACAATTCAGTACTCCGATAGGCTCCTTGACTGCCACTGATTTCCTCAACTACATCTCTGAGAGACAAGTGACAACCTCCCACTTCGTCCTGGTCAACACTCAGTACAACAGTACACACAAGGTAGTGGGCGAATTCGACCTAGTCTCTAAGCAACTGACCCTTGTAGGGACTGTCTTGTACCCAGGCAACTTGACTACTATCCCGCAAGTCACCCGAGGAAGGCTGGAAATCAGCTTCAACTCCGGCCTGGAAAACCCCACCATTCCGCCCACTACCTCCGCCGCAGCTTTTTACCTCGGCCAACATCTCGGTGTCCAAGCCGTCAACCAAAGGACTGACCTACTGCCTCACCACACACTCGTTTCCAACGATGTCGCCTTCGGAGCGACGGAGTGGAAGGAGGACTGGGCGGTCCCGCGCATACTGGCAAGTCGGGAAAAGCTGGGACTGGCACATGTGACAGGCTACGCCTCGGCCGTGGTAGTGGGCTGCATGGCTGCTTTCACTCGCTACAACGTCACTAGACCTGTGATTGGCTCCACGAATTCACTTGTTGAACTAGGGAACTCCACGACGTTTCCGCTGTTTGCGAGAAACGGCATTTCGATTTTCTACTTCGCAGGACTGTTCGCCAGGATCCTTCCTGAGATAGGCTGGATGAAGTGCGCAGTTCTATATGGAGACGATAGCTTCGGCTTAGGACTTTATGCAGCCTTCAAGACCTTTTCCCAGTACAGCCACATTGAAATCATCAACAATGCCACTCTGCGGCAAATCCCCAGCTACGCCTCTAAAGAGACCTACAGGCGCAACTACACAGCCCACCTTTCAGAGTTGTTCCGCTGCAATGCTCGCATAGTCATTATTTTCCTGCTCGACCCTGCTCCGCAGTACCTACTTGAGCTACTCTTCGACCTCGGCGCCCGCAGGGGCGACTTCATCATCACAGGACCCTGGATATCCCCCTACTACTTCACAACCGGCAGTCCTAACAATGTGATGAAGCGACGGGAAGTGCTGGAAGGCACAGTGGGTGTGAGTCCTGCAGGGTACATTGGAGACATCGGGAAGGAGCTGAGAAGGACTATTGAAGCGGCCTACAGCATTGAGCCGCATGTCTTCATGTGTTTGTATTACGACTCGGTCTTGGCACTGGCGTATGCACTGGATGCGTGCATACAGCTGGGTCTGGACTACGAGAAGCCCGCCCAGCTCATGAAGGTGCTGAGAGAAACGCGGTTTCACGGGTGCAGCGGCTTCGTGTCTTGGCTTTCCGGCAGTAATGACCGCACTTATGTGGATTACAGCTTTGCTAGTGTGGTGCGGGACCCTGTGTCCGGCAACTTTTCCTTCAAGACAGTGGGGCTCTACAGCCCTACTTCCCTCCTCCTCTTCAACTTCACGGACTCATTCACGTTCGCGGATGGGGGCTCTGTGCCGCCTCCAGACCTGAGAATCACCCACGGGAAATGTCCCTTTGAGGAGAAGTTGGTGAAGAGTTTTCCGCCTGGAGAAAATGTGATGATAGGAGTGTGTATGGGAATAGTGGGGATTACAATGGTGTTCTCCGCCGTACTGTTCACCAAGGTGCGGAAAAGCAGGTTGTTGCCTATAAAGCGAAGGGAAATATCAGTGAACGATGTAGTGTTCATGGGGACTATTGGTCTGGAGGCAGTGCAGTTGGCAGCTATTGGGCCGGACTTCAAAAGTCTCAACGGACTCGTGACCCGTCTCGCTCGAACGCTAGTAATGGACATCGACGACATCATTTCATTCAATAACGGGGTTTACTGGCTGGCGCTGAACGTGGCCTTTGGCTGCGTCCTCGCCTGGGGAGTTCTGCTGATTTTCGCCTACTTGAAAGCTGCAAAGCAGTGCAAGGACTGGTGCGTGTGCGAGTTCATGGCTGAAATCGCAGATACAAGTCTGCCGCTGCTCGGCAATGTCTGTTTCCTTCCCTTGCTTTTCGTGCTAATTGACGTATATGCCTGCGACCATGTAGTGGGCTACGGCCACTTGAGCTATACAGACAGTATTTTAGCCAGGGACTGCTATGTGCACTGCTGGGGCGACTGAGCGAGGCCTATCGACTTGGCAGAGTTCCCACATCCTCTATGTGGTCTTCGCCTCCCTGGCCTTGGTGTGTTATTTGCCTTCAGCCATGCTGCTCAGGCCAGTGTGGCAAAGCCTGCAAGGCAGTTTGCACATACAAACCCGGCCGTCGTTCCTACTCCTCAAGTCCTGTGTGCAGGTTTGCCTTGTGTGTCTCAGCAAAACTGTGAAGCGCTGGCATCCTTTCATCTACTCAGTACTGTTCCTTGGCATACTTGTTGTCTATTTCGCAGTTTCGAGCAGGGTTAAGGCGTATAACTACTCGAGAGTCAACCTGTGGCTGGCCCTGAGTCTTGTAGGAGTGTTTGAACTGGCGCTCACTGCCTTTCTGAACGACACACTGCAGCCTCAAGCAGCCTGGGTACTAGTGGCAGCTGTCGCAGTCCTCTGGTTCCTCTGCCTAGTCTTTGGACTGGTCCTGCAGTCCCTACGCCTGCCCTCTATGCTGTATCGCAAGAAAGGCAGAGATTTCGGCAAGATTCTTCGCTTTGCATTCACTAATAAAGTCCCAGCGGCAGAAATACAGCCACAACTCAACCTGCTCCGTACCAGCGAAGTGGACATTGTCCTAGATTCTGAGGAGTCAATCTCCCTCCCTCAGTCTGTAAGGAGAATTCCAGTCCCTGGTCTGCAAACTAGCTAATTCTATATGAATACCACTAGAGTCTCCGCCATTGCGACAAATTGGCCTTTTCACTGTGACTTTTACCTCTGAGTAGAAGTGGCTGTAGCACTCTGCTGTGTCAGTCTCCCTAGCTCTAATGGCATCCAAGTGGCCTGGACAGAGTTGGTTCATAGGCCATACAGAAGTGTTGCTGGGTCCAGATGCACGCAATGGGGTGCTTTCCTTGATGCTGCTGCTGGGCTTGACTGTGCTGTGTCTCGTCTTTCCCTGCCGCTACTTCCTAACGGAAAGAGACAACCCTGCCCCGATGGTAATCGGGACCGTCGCTGCATTTTGCTCGATTTCCTTCTTCCTCCTCACCGCATGCACCGACCCCGGCTTCATCCCTCGGCAAAACGGTCCCTTCTCCGAAGGCCCCACTCAAGCCTCGCGCATCGACCTGGTCCACGAAGGCCAAAGCCGCGATTTCCCTGTGCGCGGCGCACTAGTCAAGGTCCGGTACTGCATTACTTGCTGCCTGTACCGGCCGCCCAGAACCTCACATTGCCACAAGTGCGACGCATGTGTGGAGAGGTTCGACCATCATTGTCCTTGGGTGGGGAATTGCGTGGGGAAGAGGAATTACAGCTACTTTTTGGGGTTTTTGCTGAGTACAGCGGCGATGGCGGGTTTCGGGATAGTAGTGAGTTGCGTCCACCTGCAGAAACTGACTGAGGACAAGGAGCAGGAAAGTGAGTCCTTCGACAGAGCTTCCAGGGAGGCAGTTCCGTCCTGGCTGGTACTCCTCCTGTGCTTCCCAGCGTTTCTATTCGTCACGGGTCTGCTCTGCTTCCACTTCTACCTCCTCACTCTCGGCAAAACCACCTACGAGCGACTGAAGAAGTCCTACAAGACCTACCACCCCTTCTCTCGCAACGGCCCTATCAGCTACCTCCGGTCTGTGATATGCTGCCAAAGGACTATTAGCCTTATAAAGTGGCGGAATAGCGCAGGGAAGCGGTCTGACTACGTCGCTACTTCGCCTGCTAGTCTGGCCTTCCGTCTCCGCTCCTTTGAGTCGCCTAGGTCGCAGACCTCGCTCAAGACGGGGCAGGAGGAGCAATTTGGCTCGGGGAGTAATGGGCTTAGTGTCCCGCATACAGCAGATCGCTCTCCATAGGTCTCTAGGGACTTATAAATATTTACCTAAGGAGGGGATGTGGTCGAGAGTGCTGCTACACCTATGAGAGCTACTCTGGGGATAGGAGCGGAGTACTTCTCTAAATGCGTATCGACTGACTATAGGAGAAGTTGGAGATGCTAATGAGTAATAGGTATGGCGGGTTCTAGTCCCCAGCCACGGTTACTGCCCATATCATGGAAGTTCCTCAAGGACAGGGGCAACGCTAGAGCAGAAACCAGTCTGCGGGGCTCTCTCCGCAGTCCCAGTCCTGAGTCCAGGCCGAAACGCACACAGGCGCTGCATTCAGTGCAAGCAGCCAAGGCACACCAGAGGCTTTCTCTGCTAGGCAGGGCTCCCCTGGTGCTGCCGCACCCGAATACAAAGCCTAGGCGACAAGATGCGGTGGCAGCGGCCCAGCACTCCTTTCAAAGACGTCTCTCTTACGCTCGCAACCTCTACGACCGTCTACACCCCTCCGCAGACCTGCGCTACCTCTCCAACACTGCAGCTCTCCGCTCCCTGCCCATCACCACTCTCTACAAGCACCACCTTGCCACCCAGCACAAGCGAGTGCCTACCGCCCTCAAAGCCACCTGCGATAGTGCCTAGTTAGCCTCTTCTGCCTCTGCTTCTGAGTCTTCCTCTGCTTCAGAGATCTGGGCACTGAGGGCGGGGTCGGGCTGCAGGTCTTGTTGTGAGCTGAAGACCAGCTCGAACTTGTTTTCATACGCCTGAGACGCCCACTCCCCCTGGTGCTTCTTCGAAGTGGGCTCCGGGAAGTAGGGGTCCACTGCAATTCGGAAGGCATTGTCCAGCATAGTGGGGATCAGTCTAGCGAGGTAGGTGGAACTGAGGGACAGACAAGGGTTCGTGTTCACCTCAATCAGCCACACTTTGAACTTTTCGTCTATCATGAAGTCGTACCCTAACACCTCAAATGTGTGTTTGCGTCTATGCGGGTCTACGTGTCTGCTCACAGCCTGGAAACTATCAGTCATCAGTTGCTTGATGCGGGGCCATATGTCTCTCCAGAAGTTCACTTGTTCAGGGAAGTTGGCTTCCAGGTATTTCTGGAACTCGGGGTAGGAGAGCTTGTTGCCGCTTTCGAACCTGCCGTAGTCCTCGGACTTCTTCTGCACTGCGTCGTTGGTCAGGTGGATGAAGCGGTTGGAGATGTTCTTCAGGGTGAATTCCTTCGAAGACGTCCTCAAATACCCATCATGATAGAAGTACCCTTGGACATGTCCATTAAAACAGGTCAAAAGTCCATAACACCTGATATCAAATTTGCGTTTATTGACAAGAAGCGGCCTTTCTATATACTTCTGCACGATAAAAGTCCGTTTCCGTCCTGCACTTGTAGTAACTGAACTCACCAACCCTCGAATTTCCTCCAAATCTGAGGAAACGTGGATGCCGTGTCCGCAATTCGTGTTTTCCCCGGGCTTTATTATCCACCAGTTTAGCACGACTCGGCCTTTTTCGCTTCTTTCTGCCTTTTCGGCCTCTATTTCTGCGAAATACTTCGTAAATCGCTCGAATTCGGGGTCGTTTTTTCCTTCTTGCATCAGGAAAGTCAGTGGAAGTGCTGAGAAAACGTCCTCGTTTCTGCTTTGGTAGAAAGCTTGCATGTTTAGAAATAGACGCTTCTTAGTAGTGAGTTGGTAGTTCCTTTCAATGCGGTTGTAGACACAGATAGGCGAGGTGAGGGACAGCGTAGCCAGTGTTGTATAGGAAGGTGAGGAGGTGATCAGGGCAATTCCGCTTTTCCCGCGCTCAGCTTCCATCAGCAGTTTGAGTCCCTTTTTCCTCGGAGGAGCGGCTTCAAAAGGACTTTCTGCCTGCGAGGTTAGTGGCTCTACGGTCCTTTCCAACTGCTCAACTATCGAATTGTGTCTATTTTGCGTCCATATAAAGTCCGCCTGCTGCCAGGTCTCCACCCTCGACCAGAACCACCTCCTTTTCATAAGAAAAGCCAGCAACTGACTGTTGTTGCCGGGACCCAGGTAGAACTTGTACGAGGACTCGGAAATGCTGGGAGTCATGCCATTGCTGCGAAGCAGGGCCTGGCTTAGTTCAGTGTACAGACAGGCGCAAATCAGGGCAGATTGCTCAGGAGTGGGTTTGACTTCGAGGGAAACTGTGGTCTGTTTCGGTCGTCTTTTCTTGATAAAAGGCTTAGGAGGGAGATGTAGAGGCGCTTGCGATTCCGGCATTTCAGAGATGGTATTTGCAGAAGCTCGGATTTGGGTGGTGATTTTCATCTTTCTGGCCATAAGGATCCCAGAGCTGTTCAAGTCCTCGACTGCGTCTATTGGCAGGCGGGTGGTTGGGACGTGGGAGGACTCGATTGCCAGTCGCTCTTCGAGGGTTTGGGGCCGCTCGGCTTCTGGCTCGAGTGACCTTCTTGGCGTTTCTTCCTTTTCCTCAAGAGTGTGCTCAGGACTCTGAGAGCAGCTCGCGCGGACACGATGCAAGTGCTGCACCCTGACATTCACCTTCTGAATGAAGTCCGAAGTCAGTGCATCCGGCTGGTCCTTCGACTTAAAGCCCTTGGAAGTGCTGCTTTGCGTCCCTGTGGACTTCTCAATGGGAGGCATGTTTTCACTCGGATCCACACTATACATAGGCGCCACCTTCCGTCCAATCCTCGGCGTCAGTCCTGTGATTATCTTCTTCCTTTTGAGGAACTGCTTGAGACGCAGGTCGGAAGGCAGCTTGGGCAGTCGCAGACTAGCGGCCTGGACTGAGTCGCTTCGCTTGGCTGGAGGGGCGATGGTGGTGCCTTGGACTAGGGCTGTGGGCAGGAGTTGGTGTTCGGAGCTTTTATGGCGCTTGACTGGGTTGGGAGGGAGTTCGGAGGGACTCACGAGACGGGCGAGTCGCTGTTGCTGGCTTTCAAAAAAGACGTTCGTCATATTAGTTAGAGATCTAGCCTCCCAGAGACTTCTGGCTAAAGGACAAGCTGCTCCGGCAGACTTTCCAAGTAGTTTTTGACTGCTTCTAAGTACTGATAGTGCTTCTTCTGCCCCATGTTAACCAGGAAATGCGGCAATTTGCCCCTAGGATCAGCATAAACAACATGCACAGCCCTAGTCACCATAGGCGACATCGCCCTCAAAACGAACCCCCCATAGTGCAAATGACCCCTAACAAAGCCTTTCACCTCCGGACAAAGCGGCGTTTCTATGGATGCACTTGCGTCTATGATGCAATCCGCCTCCCGGAACAGCTTCAAAGTCAGCACGAAATCTCGCTTAGTTACCGGGAAAGGCGCCCAGTAGGTGTTTCTCAGTACCTTGCAGTCAGGGAAGAAGGCGATTTGCTCAGTGGTTTCCAGGACCGGGTCCCACTTGGTGTTTTCCTCCATCGCATAGACTACTGCGGCTACAGTTTCAAGTGGGGCGTAAATCACACAGTCCGCCCTCATGATGTTCAGTCCTGAAGGACTTTTCAGCTTCGCAGTGACAAAGTCCTTGTTTTTGGCCTTATATGGAGTCCACTGGTCGGATATAGCTTCGAAGTGCAGTAGTGTGGCTTTGGCTTGGGACAGGGCGGAAGTGCAAATAGCCTGCAACTCTGGGTTGGGCAGACAGTCCATATTACCCTTACGACCAGTCGTCGCCCAATTTGCCCGCCTCTACCAGGCTGAACCACTTCGAACTCGCCTCCTTCTTCAGCGTCAAAGTCACTCGATTCGCCTTCACCCGCACTCGACAAGCCTCCGGCAGTACATTGTGACTTAGACGTCTAAGTATAAGTCTGTGTTCTTCCAACTCACTGACCCGTACACTCAAAGTCACCCGCTTCGGTTCAAATTGGCAGTCGACCATTTCCTGTGTAAGTCCGCCTCCAGTCACAAAGTTGACAATCACAAGCACTTTTTCAGTCTCATCCGCCCAGGAATAGTTGCGGATTGGAACGACTGTAGGGGCGATTGAGGAGTGTTGGTGGATGTGGGCGAGTCTAGGGTCTCCTCCGGTTATTATGCCGTCGCCTTCAACGACTATGGCGTTGGAGGGGTTGACTTGGGGGCGGGGCTGGTGGGCGTAGTAGTACGAGTTTTCGCCTTTTTGCTTGATGTTCGCGCGGAGAGCGTTCTCGGCTTCCATTCTAGAAATTCCGTCCATATTGAGAGATGGGTGATGTGGACTGAAAGACAGTGTAGACTCAGGAAAATGACCGCAGAGAAGCTAACAAGTAGGGATTAATCAGGCAAAGAGACGTCCTCGAAGGATACCAAAGGAAAACTGTTAGCTTCTCTAGTAGATATAGGACTTGTATTTGCTTTTATCCAGGCCTCGCGGCAACTCGAATTCCCCAAAGCCTCAGAAACAGCGGACTTGAGGGAGTTAATTAGTCTAGCTGCCAGTCCTAGCAGTTACGGCCGCACTAGTCTCTAGTAGGTGACGCTCGCTCGATGTCTTCCCTGTTGGGACTGTGACTCACCAGACTGAACTTGTCATGTCTCCAGCTGTCCTCCGTGTTCTTGGGCTTCGTAGTGGCAGTTTCACTCACTGAGTACCCCTTATCCTCCATCTCCTTCATAGCTACCTCCACCCAAGGCTTGTCCGGCACCGGCTCCGCCCTCACCACCTTGGCTTGCGGGAAAAGATCAGTATCCCAGGCGCGGAGGCCTGAGGACTTCATGCCGCGGCCTTTCCGCTGCTTGGACTCTCGACTGCGACTGCGCTTCGGGCTTTCCTTAGCTCTAGTGTGCCTGTGTCGGTAGTGACGCTCCCGAGGACGGTGCGACTCTCTCTTGTCCATATCTATATGCCTGCCATTAACCTAGGGCCTACATGATGTCTTGGCACCAGCGTTGGTAGCGGTCGTAGCAATTGGTGGTCCAGTGGTCTAGACTGTCGTCGATCAGACGATTTATGTACTCCTTACTGTCCGCCTCACTCATTTGCTCCCTCGGGTTAAAGCGCTCACGTAGATTAAGCAGCGCCTGCTCGCCTTCCACAAAGCAAGGCAGGCAAGCGCCTGCGCCCGTTCGCATCATTTCAAGCAGCATCCATATCTTTTGCTGCTTTTTCTTCAGCACTCTGAAGCCTTTTACGCATAATTTTCGGAATTTGACGAAGAGAGAAGACCGAGTCCCGCCCATAATTTCCACGAATTCACTAGTCAGCTTAAAAGCCGCTTGTTCGAATTTTATCCCTTTCCCCGGCGCATTCGATATCATAAACCCGAAGTCTATATGGACAACATGTCCCTGGCTATCCAGCAGTATATTGCCGTTGTGTCTGTCCTTTATCTGGAGTATGAAGCAGACCAGGGAGTACCCCGCCAGACTGGCCACGAAGTTGTTGAGGGCTTGGATGTAGGCAGGGGACTTTGCGCCTCCAAATTGCCAGGTGAAGAAATCCCTTAAAGAGGTTAATTCCTTCGGCATAGACTTCTTTAGTGCGTCTATTGACATAGCGTCGGGCACACATTCGAGAATCCCGCAGTCTGGACCAGTGGACAAAATCTCATACGGCCGCAGCCAGAGAGGCAATTTCGCCTCTTGGAAGATCTGCTGGAACTGGGAAATCAGCTGCATTGCGAGTTGCTCTTGCTTCAAATCGTCGCCTGATTTTACGATAATCCGCATCACGTTCCATGTGTGGAAGTGACCGAATGGGGACCGGTGGCGCAGTCTTGCCCGTTGCTCCTGCGAAGTTTCGCCGAATAGAGTTTGAGCAGGTAGGGAGGAAGGGCTGCTGATTCTTGCGGAATCCACGAAATCCGGCTCTTCTCCGTATACATAAGCAATAGTTTGCCTTCGTCTGACTCTTAATTGCTTATCTGTGAGGACTTGGATACTTTTACTATAGTGCGGATCCAGCGGCTCTTTCATCTCTTCCTCATCCTCGACTACTTCGAGGATTGGAGAACTGGGCATTTCGTCGATGGAACTAGCACGAGGCCTCCCCGCATTCCCCTGGCTAATTTGCTCACTTGCCTTACTCATAATCTGCTGGAAATTCCCATACGACAAGCTTGCAGTCACCAAAATTGACTCCGTTCCTTCCTGCTCCAAGTCTCTTTTCCCCTCCTCTGACCCTGAAACAGTGCACATTGATGCAGAGACTGAGCGGACTTCGTCAGCCTTTTGCAGTTCTTCATAGGGCTTGTAGACCTCTATGCATATTAGAAACGGGGCTCGCTCTTTGGTTTTGAAGACTTTCACTTCACTGATAGGGATGTGAAGGACTGCGCATTCTCTGGTGAAGGCCTTGTTGAAGGGGATGTAAGCCGCGGAGGGTAATTTCTTATTGAGTTCTTTTAAAGCCTCAATCAGCTTTTCTTTCTTATTCGGCGCTCGCAGCAGTTTGATGGAAATATCCGTCAGTTCCTGCCAAAACCACAAAGTGGACATGTAGTGATCATAGTGGTTTTCCTGCGAAAACGGCATCATGGGGATTTCCCTCGGGTCCAAAGGCGGCGTTTTAACTGCTTACGAGGTACGATGTGGGTCGTCATCCGAAGTCTGAGTCAACTCGCAGTAGTAACCTATGCGACTTTCAAGGGAGAGACTGCTGCTTGGACGGAAGTTTCTGGCTTCATCGAGTAACCTGCGTAGGTCTGGAGCGTTGCTAAGGCAGAGGATATTGGCCGTTCTAGTGGCGATTTCGACGGCTTTTTCGAGTCTGTATAGGACTTACTTTGCGATGTCGACCTTGGGCTCTTCGAGCTGCATTGAGTCCAGGGACCAGAGGAACCAGTGCACTCGGTGAGCGAAGTAGAAGTCAGTCATGCAGGCGTTTAGGAAGAAGAGCAGTAGCGCCTCGACTTTCTGGTCTTCATAGTCTCCGAAAAGCAAGAAATTGACCAACTGCGGCACGTAGAACTCTAAGTCATCCCTCGCCGGCTTCTGCAGGTTCGGCGCAATCGGCAGTCCTTCATAGTCTTCCGTCGAAAACTGGTCCGCCGCCAAATGCAGCAAAAAGCTAAAAACCTTCTCCCCACTGAGTCTCTTGGGATTCAGTTTCGTCACAATCCTCTTCCACTTATGCTTCCACGGGGAAGCGGAATGGTTGGGCTGCGTAAAGCGTACATTCGACTTGAGCAGACAGCAGCACAAGTAGCTGCACAGGACTCCGCAGCAGCTCTGCGGCTTCACCCGACTCGCGTCTTTCTTCATCAAAGCCTTCGGGTCTAATGGCTTCTCCAACATTTCTAAGCTAGGCTAGGGGGAAAGCGCTGCTTCGAACTGAGGGTAGGCCATGCGGATTGCGCAGCGGTCCATTAGGAGAAGGGCGGATCCGGTGGAGTTCCACTTCGATTTGAACACTGAGAAAGCGGCGTCGGGGTTTTTGGGGATTTCACATATTGCGGCTCCTTCCTCGGACCATAGGTACAAAGACCCGCCTCCAGTGGCAATTGCTAGCATAGGCCGGGTGGGAGACCAAGCAAGTGAGCGGATCGGAGACAGGAAGCTCAGGGTGGCTGCAAGTGTGTAAGGGTCCGTGGACCAGATGTGCACTATGCAGGGAGTCAACTCACAGCGAGTGGCTAAGTAGCGCGACTCAAAGCTCCAACTGAGACTGGAAATAGGACAAGGGAAGGATTTCGACGATTTCGTGTTTGGTGGTTTGGAGAGGGATTTCAGAGAGGTGAAGTGGACGGTGGTCCTTGCGGCAGTGGAGAAGTCGCCTGGGATGGTTTGTTCGGTTTCTTGGTAAATGGGACTGTGAGTGTTTGGTAAGATAGCGGAGTGCTGGAAGTCTGCAAGTGGCTTCCAGGAGATGGTCGAAATCACCCGCACAATTGGCTCATTCAGGCCTAAAGCCAGGAATTGCCCACTGCTTTCAGCGTCTTTCACTCCCATTGTCAGTCCTTCTAGCAGTATTTTGCCTACAAGGCTTCCCTCAGGGCTATAAACCAGGCAATTCGAGGCCAATAGTCCCTCCCAAACCACAATTTGGCCTCTACTGGTCCACAAAAGGTCCTCCGCACTGCTAGTTTCCGTAGGGAAAAGCCTCACTTGCGTCCAATCTCCTGTGAAATAGACTCCAACTTGGTCTTTTCCCTCGTTTTTCTCTATAAGCGCCATAAACCGCCCATCTCGACTAAAGTCCAAACCCGCTTCGCCGTGCTTTGGACTACGGATAGCCACAATAGCGCAGGTCGTTAGAGACCAAATGATGAGTTGAAGTTGGAATTCTTGGATTCCTATGAGACTTTTGGAGTCGGGACTCCATCGAGCGCTTCCCAAAGGCCGGGCGGATGTGATCTTCCCACAGAACTGACTATCAGATATTGAGAAAACTTGCAAAGTCGCTCGTTTGAGGAAAGCGCAGAGTAGGAAGCCAGAGTCCGGCGACCATTCCAGAGAGGAAATGGGCTCTAGCCCGGGGAAAGTAGCGATTTGCCGGCCTGTCGAAGTCTCGCGCACTGAGAGATTAGAGCCCTTGGCCACTGCCAGCCACTCCCCACTGGGTGAAAAAGCAGCCAGTCCTGTGCAGACTTCAGTCTCTGAGAAGTTCATTTTTACACTTCCCGCCTACTGCCAATTCCCCATTTCCTCCCATTGTGGGTCTATTGCCTTCCTACTGAGCTGCCTTTTCAATTTCAGCTAAATCTAGTTTAGGTCAGCAAGCGTTTCCTTGATGCCTACTTCCGCCCCTAGGAAATCCATCAAAATCTTCTTGAACTCCCTCCACTTCCCTTCACACCCTTCACAATGTCTCCCCATACAGCACTTGATTTTGAAGCGGTGACACAGGTTTTCCACCTGGTCTCTGGAAAACAACAAGCGGATGTACAGACTGTAGGTCTCTCTCACTTCCTCCCTTCTAAAGATTTCCCGCATGTAGTTGTTGTTGTATGTGTTATGGTGATTGGACGTGCCGGAGCGGCGATGGTCCACGCAGGGTCCGTTCTTGAGGGAGGAGAAGTTGCCGAGGACTTCCCGGTGCAGTTGGCAGTACTCCTGGATTTGGTCCAAGACAGCGGGGTCCAGTTCTCCCTGGATCGCCATTAGTCCCTTTTTGCTCACTTCCTTGTCTTGCAGCAGCCGTCGGATGAACTTTTTGAGGGACCGCATTACTCGGTACCGCAGGTTTTCGAGCTTCGGAGGCCGCGCTTCGCCCGCTATTTCCCTCGTGAACTGCTTCAAGACCTGTCCGATTTCCTGACACTTCCTCAACCTCGTCTCCTGCAATTGTCTGATTTCCGGAGTGAAGACGTCGTCCTGCACCTCTGAGCCGCTTTCCACCGTGAGTGCCGTATCAGAGGCAGACTTCGACCTGGTGACTGCTGTGTAGGGACTGGGCGGGGAGGGACTGGAGGGACAGCAAGGGGTCAGTGTCAGCTCGGGACCATGGTCGAAGTTAATCCTGATCATAGAATTGCTATTGTACTCTACAAATCAGACAGAGAGGGGTGGACGCAAGGACGTGAGCACTGTGGACCAAGGAAGGGGGACGGCCATTCTACTTAAAATAGCCTGCAGCAGGGCTCTTCCAGGCTGCGAATAGCAGGCGGCTGGTCCTCTGCACTGAAGGCGGACTTGGTAACGGTGTCCTCTGAGACCAGCACTTTCCCTCGCACTTGGCTGTATACTGCACTTCGCAAATCTGCGATTTCCTGCCTCAAAAAGGCGGTCTGGTCCGAATATTGGACATTGAGTGCCTCTATATGCCCATCTTGCGACTTGATTTGCTCCCTCAAGTCCTTATTTTCCCTATAAAGTCTCGATAATTCCTCCTTCGTATTCCTCAACTCCGCTGAAAACTGGGAACAAATGTCTCCCAGGGTTTGGCAATCCGGCTCTTCCCCGGCTTTGCCCAGTTCTACGTCTGGCAGCAGGGAAATGCCTATGCGGTGGGCTCGACTGTGCTGTCGGTTGCTGGAGTAAAGCAGGTCGTGGTCACTGATGTCCTCCAAAATGCTTCTCGTGATTGCGTCGTCGTCTGCAGTTGGCTGTCTTTTGAGGGTGAGGTTGGAGAAGCTGAGGTGGATGGAGGAGCCGGGGGACTCGTCTAGAGGCCGGAAGAGCCGGGAAACGTCTGGGAACTGCTTTTCGGTCGAGTGATCGGAGGACGACTGGTGTCGAGGCTCGATGGAGGAGATAGTGTCAGGGTCAGGGGAGGGCTTGAAAGGGTCTGTGGAGTTGCTTTGGCTGAGGACTTCTGCAGGAGTCAAATAGCGGTTGGAGTCCTTGGGAGGGGGAATGCCCGCCTCAGGTACGAGTAGGGTCTTTTTGCCTCTCATAGGAAATGGTATGGTACTAAGGGCAGCTTCGCCTAGCATCTGACACTATATAGACTGGAAATCTGACCTATATGGAAACAACGAATGAGACGCTAATACCATTAACGACATCAGCCTATGAGTTCGCATTTAGCCTATCAGTTCTTCCCATCCGGAATCAGCGCCTCCCACGACTCCGCCATCGTTTCCTGCTTGTGGGTTCTTCTCTGGTACATTGTGCTGGCCTTTATACTCAGCACTGGCACTCGCTCCGCCTGCTTCATTTCCAGCAGTCTCGACCTTAGAGACTCCAGAGAAGCCCGATTTGTCTTCGATACTGTGGGAATGGTCACTTGTTGCCTTCCTCGTAGTCCGCAGTTTCCCATTGATTAGATTATCTGGGACTTATGGCGGATTTGACTATAGAGGAAGGAGACGGACGTATAGAGGGTATAGTGGATTGAGGGAAGCCAAGGGAAACACGGGACTAGTGTAGGAAAAGCTGGAAAATAGGAAAATGTTCGAGAAGGAAAAACTGATCAGAAAGGGATAAAAGACTTGGAATTGGAAATTAGGGGGGAGGGACGAATTGAAGGCTCGGTAGTCCTAGATGAGGCCGTATTCGTATGCTGAAAAGCTGAAAACAGCGCTCTATTGCCATTTAAAGCAGGGCAAATGGACCGACTCAAAGGCTTCATATGCGAAAGTCCCTTTAATTTGCTATTTCGACTGCAAAATAGGCACAAAATTAACTCTTATACTCAAAAGCGCGATAATCGTTCTATTTCATGTGTTATAGTATTTTTAAAGCAGATTTTGCCTAAAATCCCCAACATTGCGCTATTCCCCTACGAATATCCTCCTAATTGTCCCTTCTAATGAGTTCTCCCTTAACTAGCTGGAAAGTTGAATTTTTGCAGCTAATGTCTGATCGACATTCAATCCTGCCTTTCTAGCAGTAATGAAGTATATCTCTCTATGCCTCCTCCCACTAGTGCTTCCCCCGAGTATCCCAGAGCTTCCAGGTGTCATTTTAATGGAGAGCAGGCCGAGAGTGATCTTTGTCTTAGGCGGCCCCGGAGTGGGCAAAGGCACCCAGTGCAAACTACTAGTGGACAGCCAAGGCTTCATCCACCTCTCTGCAGGGGACTTGCTGCGTGCAGAGCGTCGCAGCGGCAGTGCACAGGGCGACTTGATCGAGCGAATCATCGTAGAAGGGAAAATCGTGCCTTCTGAGATCACAGTGGGCCTGTTGAGGAGTGCTATGCAGAGCAGTGGCTGGGGGGCGAAGCGCTTCCTTGTGGATGGGTTTCCCAGGAACCAGGAAAATGTGGATGTGTGGAACAGACTTATGGCTGATGCAGAGGTCGAGTTTCTGCTGTTTCTGGACTGCCCGGAGGTAGGAGATAGACAGGATGTTATGATGAACCGAATTTTGGGAAGGAATGAAGCCCGCAGTGATGACAATATTGAGAGTCTCAGGAAGCGCTTAGTCACTTATAGAGAACAGACGAAGCCTGTGGTTGACCTTTATGAAAGAGAAGGGAAAGTCAAGAAAATAAGCGGCGAAGGCACTCCCGAAGAAGTGCATCGTCTAGTTCTCGGCGCCCTGCACGCCTCCTAAAACTAGTTAGTGCTCAGTTTGAGCCACATTATACTGTATTGACTGGTATGGATTGGAGAGAGGAAGAACTGCGCATATTGGTCCGCTTTGTGCTGGATGAACAAGTGCCGGCGGAGGTGAGCTATGCACTGCTGCTCGCACAGAATTTGTATGAGACTGGAGTTCACATTGGAGCGATGTGGCCGCTACTGGTGCTCCTGCTTTCTCACTATCTCACCAACAAGCTCCGCAAGACCAAGAACCAAACCTGCCGCCTCTACAGCCTAGTGGGCGTGTGCTGGCTCGGCCAAATCACCGCCTTAATCTCCGCCTTCACCACTCACTCCCAAGGCCTGATTCCTCTGATCATATTCAGCACTGTCATTCTCATAACCTTGGAAATGACGCCTCAGTTGCCTTTGGCCTTTCATGTCTTGGTGATGTGCACACATATGGTAATGTGGCAGGGCATTGGGAGCTATATGGGCCTGGGACAGGCTTTCCATGTGTGGAGTTTGCTGCCTTCTTGTTGGGTCATTGTGCGCTTGACTCGCTTCGTTATCGCAAGGCAGCAGCTCTTTTCCAAGGCAGTCTGCATAGAAACCCGCAGAAACGAACAGGCAAAATTGGTGTCTTTAGTCCTCGCAATCCCTGATGGAGTGGTCGTAGTCACCGAAGACCACAAAATAGCAGCCTACAATCACATGTTTTTAGAGCAAATGACCCTCAATCCGTCTATTTCCTACTCCTACCTGTACACCTGCGTCTCCCAACTCTGCTACGACCCAAGCTTCCTGGACTCCTGCGCCTCCTCTCTAATCGAAGACATACAGACCTACATCAAGTCCGGCAGCACCACTATCATGAACTTCAAGCCAGTGTTGGTGAACGGCAGACACTTGGAGTGGAGAGGGAAGTTGGGGCAGTGGGATGATAAACTGGTGTGCATTGCTACTGTTAGGGACTCCACTCAGTGGGTGGAACTGGAGAGGAAGGCTAAGCGGGAAAGCATGCAGAAAAGTGCACTGCTGAGGTCGGTTTCGCATGAGTTGCGCACTCCTGCGAATGCACTCATCAACCAGGCCATTGACTTGTATGAAAGTGCAAGTCCAGAGGTCAAACAAGAGGTGGAAGTCATCCTCTCCTCAGCCAAGCTGCTAATGAGCATGATCGGCGACTTGCTGGACTTCTCCCAAATGAGCTACAGCACTTTAAAGCTATCCAAAGCGCGATTCCGGCTAAAACCCGCTTTAGAAGAATGCTTCCAACTCATCAAACCGCAATGCGACGCAAAAGAACTCAGTTTCCGCCTTATTTACGACTCTTTTCTGCCTGACGAAGTGATATCCGATGATAGCAGACTGAAGCAAGTGGTGCTGCACCTACTGAGCAATGCAGTGAAGTGAGTCCTATATAGGTTTACACTGCATGGGTCGATACAGTTGATTGCGATGCAAAGCGCTTCGCAGAGGTTGAAGGTTATTGTGAGGGATACGGGAGTGGGCATCCCTGCTCCCGACCTAGACAAAATCTTCCACATGTATAGTCGGCTCGACGAAAATCGCAAGGTCCAAGTGTGCGGCCTAGGTCTCAGCATCTCCTCCGCACTGGTCCAAAAGCTAGGGAACTGCCATATTTCCGTCACTTCCAAGCCTGGCAAAGGGTCCACTTTTTCCTTCGAAGTGGATATCTCTGAGAATGATGAGGACTCCTTGATGATTACGGAGGGGGAGGAATCAGAGACTGAGGAGGCGGACTACCCGATATGTGTGATGCTGCCTAGGAGCTTTTCTACTCCACATGACTTCGATACTCCTCACCGCTACCCGGAGATTCTCATAGTTGACGACGTGCCTTTCAACCGGAAAGTCGTACGAAGCATGCTCGAGCACGGCGGCTACCTCTGCGAAGAAGCAGGCACCGGCCTGCAAGCCCTGCGTGTCGTCCAAAAGCGGCAGCTGCAAGGCCGGCCTTTCCGTGTGGTTCTGATGGACGTGGATATGCCCGAAATGGACGGACTAGCAGCCACGCGAGCAATCCGAGAAGACCCCGAAATGATGGATTTCCCTGCAATTATCGGCTGTTCCGCCTATTGTTCAGAGGCAGATCGAGACCTGGGCCTAGAAGCAGGCATGTCCGCCTATCTCTTCAAGCCACTAGTCAAGGCAGACCTGCTGCGCATAGTGGGCACAGCTTTTTAGTCTGTATATGGTAATGGACGAGCTGGGGAGTCTCAAGTTGCTGAGTGGCGGGCTGGAGCGGCTGCAGTGGTCGCAGACTCAGCTCAAAGTAGTTGTCGAGACTATCGTTGTACTGGTGGCGAGGGAGAGGAGTTGCAGGGAGTGGAAGGGCAGAATCGTCCAAATCTGCGAGAAGGTTAGTACGAGACTGGACGAGGCAAGCAGAAGCAAATTAGTCGCCTTATTCCACAGGCAAAGCGGAGACTTGCAGTTACTCCTGCAGATATACGCACTGCTAAAACTGCCCTGCAGCCTGGATACATTGGCAGGCCTGGCAGAGGCCTATGCCCAGAGCTCATACTTCAACCCCTCCAAAGTGCCGAAGTTCGAAGTGGTCTGCAGACCTGAGGAACTGCTGGGAGTTGAGCATAGGGCTGGGGCTGTGTTTATAGCCAAGCCGACCCCTAATTCCGACCTTATCCAGGACTACATTTCCCAGGCTCTGTCTGAAAAGCCGAGAAACAGCCACATTCACCTGCTTTACAAAGGACTGCTAGCAAGGGTGGATAGGGACCTATTTCGCTGGAAACTGCTGCCTGTGCTGCAGCGGCTAATCCGCAGGTCCGCTGCCATGCTAGAGGCCGTTACAGCTACAGTGGAGTCGCTGTCTCTGGACCTATCAGACTGTGCGAAAGATTTGATGTTTCCTAGTCTGGCGGAGCACTTATTCAACCCGCTTACTTGTAGCCTGGCTCTTTCGACTTTATGCCAAATCGCTAAGAAGTGCAGTAGTCATTTCGACCTTATCCAGGCGATATTAGCCCTAAGAGATCAGAGTGAAGGGGAAACTGTGGCGCTTTTGAAGGCATTGACTCAGCTGAAGCCTGAGGCTGGACTTTGTGACCAGGTGGTGGATTTCTGCCTGGATCGAAGCTATCGTCTGAGAACTGAGGAAAACAAGCAAGTTGCGATGCAGTGCATTGGTCGCTTTGCTACGCACATGACTACGAAGTTGAGTTCTTTCTTTGAACGTGAAGGACTCAAAGCCGCCGCTGCCAACGTCTATTCCAAACTAGGCGGAAAGGCACAAGTCGCAGGGCCAATCAGTCCCGGAAGTCCCCTGCAAATGGCAATTTCGCTATCTCTTGGCTTGCCCTCTCCCTGTTCAGCCCCCATCAAGGCCTTTTTGTCAGACTCTAGCTCTCCATTTGCAGGGCTAAATCCGTCCAATACAGCTGAAAGCCTGGCTATTGTGAGGCTGTGTGTGGCCGCTCTGGACTTGCTTCCTACCTCTCAACTGCTGCATCGCAAGTTGGCGAGGGCACTGCTGCAGGACAACTCCACCCGCTGCTACCTGCTTTCTAACTGGCCCACCGACCTGTCCCTGGCTCAAATCTGTCCCTTTCTCGCTGAAAGTCTGGACAACGAGGCCTGCTACAGCGCTTTCCAGCATAATAGTCGAGCCATCCTCAAGTTTTTCATAGGGAAAAGGAGGGACATAGAGGACGACTGTGCACTTCTTCGGCTTGTGACCTGTCCTGATATATTGACAAAAGACGAAAATAAGCGTATTTTGCGCCTGTTTGTCCGACGATATGGAGACATAATATTGAAAATTCCCTTCAAAGTCACCTGCGAACAGCCCTATTTATCCGCAATTCTGTGCGTAAAAGGCGGCTTCGAGCCCTTTTTCCAGCTTTCCGCCCAAGTAACCGCCTCCCGCCTATTCCAAACGCTCCACAGCGTCCACTCCTCCTTCGAACAAGCCATCCAAGACCCCGACTTCATAGGCATTTTGACCCTGGATTCAGTAGTAACAGCCCTGGGCAAGACTCACAACATAGTCCTCTCCGCCGCTACAGAGGCAGAAAGGGTCCGGCAGCTGCTGAAATCAGTCTACTCCCAGGCTGTGGGCCATGCGAGGTATATATTGGAGGTGTACAGGCTTTGTGCGGGGGTGGGGAGGTGGGTGCGGGGGGAGCAGGGACTGCTGAGGGCGGAAATTATGAGGAAAGGACTGTTTCAGGCTGTGAAATTGAGCGAAATCCCGGAATTAGCTGAGGAAGCAATAGCGACTGTTATAGCAATATTGCGGGAAATACCGCTTTTCACCCCCATTTACCACGACATCGCAAAGGCCTTATTAGCCATTCAGCAGCGGAAATGGAAGGAAAAGGCCGCCAAGCGAATCACCAACTATATAAACGAAAAGGTCTCCCTGACTACCATTTCCCCCAGCGAAGCCCTGCTGTTCTGCCACATTGCCACTGCAGCCTGCCTGCAGCCCGGCACTAACCTCAGGTCCACTGCTACGGATGTACTTGCGAGGCTGGTGTATGAGCGGAAGGTGGAAAGTGCGGGGCAGGTGGTTAGAGTGGCGGTGCACTTACTGCAGAGATACAGTGGACAGGTCTGCACAGGGCTTCTAACAGCCCTGCGACAAGGCATCAAGCCCGAAGCCTGGGAACCACTCCTCAAAGCCTCCGTCTCCCTGCCCACCGCCTCCAAAGAACTGCTCCTCTCCCACTTACTGCAGTACGAAGACGGCCTCCCGCAAAGGAACTGGACCGAAGGACCGCTGTGGCTGCTGCTGCACGACGAAAGTGAGGAAGTGGCTGACAGAGCACTGGACGTGTGGCACAAATTCAGACTCGTCCTAAGCCCTGCAACCGTCCTGGAAGACCTATGCACCTATCTGTCTGATGAAAGTGAGGAAATCCAGGCCGCGGCAGCCCGCAGCTTAGCAGCGGTTTGGTCACTATACCCGGATTTGACCAGTCAGCTGCTTGTGCAGCTGTTTAGGGACTTCCGCGGGAAGATGCAGTTTGGCTCGGGGCTGCCGCTGCTGCTGAGACTGCTGGTGCCGGTGCTGGCTGCATCTACGCGGGAACTGACGGAGCTGATACTTGCGGGTGTGGGGGAGGTCGACCTGTCACATAGGGAAGAGTTGATTGAGTTGGGGATTGAGCTAATGCACACCCACGGCAAGCCGCAACTCACAGATCTATTCAGTCTGCTCCAGCGAGCAGTCAAGGAAATGGCTGGAGAAGGCAAGTGGGCGGCTGTCCTGCTACTCGGCCACTTGGCCCAGCACTTCCAGCCCGCCGACACAAGAGTAGACCCAACCATCACACTTCTATTGGAAGCACTTAAGGCTGGGGACGAAGGACTGTATCGACCCATTGCAGACTGCCTATCCCGGTTGATAGCTTTCCGCAGGGAAAAGTCCGCTGCCAGCAAAACCACTCGCGCACAGGACCGAAAACTGGTCGACGACTACCTGAAAGTCCTCCTTTCCTCTGCTCCCTTGGAGGCCAAGCGAGGCTCAGCCTACGGCTTTGCCTCGATCATGAAAGGCTTGGGCGTTCATTGCTTCGACAGGTTCGATGTGAATAGTCGGTTTGAGCGTGTGGTTCGCAATGGGAGGGTGGAGGAGAGAGGGGGAGTGCTGTTGGCTGTAGAGGGACTGACGTCGGTGCTGAGGACTGCTTTTGAACCCTATGCGATTGAATATGTGCCGTTTATATTGGACTGCTTCGAGGAAAATCAGCTCTTTTCGCAGGCTCAAATGACGCTGAAAGCTGTCTTTTCCGGCCTGTCAACCACTGGAACTCGCAGACTAGTAGTGGGCGGAGGCTCCCGTCCCGGCCTATTAGCAGCCGGACTGGACGACTCTCGCTGGAGAAGCCGCGCAGGGACAGTGGAAGCCCTGGGCAAACTGGCCTGCTGCGCCCCCAAGCGAGTAGCAGAGTTCCTGCCCGAGGCAATAGCGCAGGTCATGAAGGCTTTTAGCAGTGCCAGTCCCGAGGTGATCCAGGCCGCTAGTCGGGCTTTGGCGGATATCGGCTCAGTCACGACTACTCCAGAGGTTTCCCAGGCTGTTCCTAGGCTCATTAGAGCGCTAAGCGATGCGTCAACTCTGAAAGACGCACTGAGCTCTATACTGGAAACTCCGTTTACTCATTATTTGGACGTACCAGCGCTGAGTTTGCTGGTGCCAGTGGTCGAGGGAGGGCTAAAATCGCGTATACCGGAGGTGAGGAAACTAGGGGCGCAGGTAGTGGGCGGACTGATGGCTGTAGTGCCGCCTTCTAAGCTACTGCATAGCTACATAGACAGACTGGTGACTGCCCTCAAATCTGCACTGGCAGACCCTATGCCTGAAGTCCGAAACATCGCCGCTCAAAACCTCGGCCGCTTTTGCCAATTCCTCGGCTTTTCCGAGTCTCGCGGCATCGTCCAAAGCCTAGAAGCGACTTTCCTGGCTGAAAACAGCCCTCAAGCCGAGCGCTCCGGCGCAGTCCACGCCTACAGCGAAATTTCCCTCCACACCACTCACTCCCACTGGGAAGGCCAACTGAACTACATCCTCTCCCAAACCAGTTCCGAACGTGCAGAAGTCCGATCCGCCTTTTTAGGCGTTTTGATGTTTCTGCCCGATTTCTACACAGGGAGTCATTTAGACGAAGTCCTTCCAGCTGTATTGGGAAACCTCAGTCACTCCAATGACGAAGTGAGAGACTTGGCTGTGCGACTTCTGCAGACGCTAATTCGAGCCAATAGTCGCAGGAATGTGGACCAGTTGTTGACCTCTTTGGAAATTGGACTTTTCGATGCGGATCCGAAGGCGAGGCAGATATCGCTGACGCTGATTGGAGAGCTGCTGGAGGTGGTGGAGACTGCGGACAGGCGGGAAGGGAGGAGGGAAAGCACGATACCGCAGGCTGAGCGCAGTCGCACACTGGCGGCGGTGTATATACTCAGGTCGGATTGGAACAAAAGCAGTAGAAGTCAGGCGGATAAGGTCTGGCAGACACTGGTGGAAAATACGCCTCGAGTCCTACCAGCGCTCACCCCTGCCCTAGTCCAGCGCCTCGCAGAACTGTCAGACTCCGCAACTGGGGAAACGCTCACAATTCTATTCGACGCAGTCGAGGAAAGCATCAAAAAGGACGAAGGAAGCGTATTCCAAGATTACATTTTCCACCTGGAAAAAGAGCTTTTCAAGCATCCAAAGGGAGTCGCAATTGTCCTGCGCGAAGCCTGCGAAAACGCAAGAATCGATTTAATCGAAGAGCAGTGGGAAAAACTGGGGAAATTCGTGCAAACGTTACTATGCAGTGACAACAGTGCAGTGATAGCCACTGCAGGAGAGGTGTTCTCTCTAGTATACGACCGAATTCCCTCAGCTAAGGACTTTTTGCTAAAAGTGGTGCAGACTTTAGAGCCCCGGCCGAAGGCCTTTCGACAGTTGTTGAGGAAAAGGTCGCACACAATTCAGAAGGTGATTTTGCCTTTTGTGTTCAAACAGGCGAATCGTGCAAGCATAGTGAAGGAAATAGCGGATTTGATAGCTGACGACTGTCTAACGCTTTCAGAGTGGAAGGGACTGTTTCCCGCGCTTGTTAAAGAGGCGAAGGACTCTGGGGACGCCTTGGAAGCGGTTTGCCAGATGGTTGCTTTTCTGAGTCGATCGAAAGCCGTAGATCCCTGTTTGGAGGCTTTAGCTACAGGCCTAAAGCCCAGCCTGGGCCTAGTAAAGGTTCTTAGTGCCTTTGTCCACTCTGACAATGTGGACTACAGCGGCCACATTGCAAGACTACTAGAGCTGTTAATGCCCTGCATACACATACCAGAGGCGAAAGAAGCGGTAATTCCAGCACTGGAGCGCACTTTGAAGCCTATGAAAAGGGAGGAAATGCATACAGTTCTAAGGATTCTGACGTGTGAATTCGCAAGAGCGGAGACACTCCCCTGTCTTTCCCACCCCAAAGGTCTCCAGCCTTTCCTCAGTATTCTCTCAGGCGCACTTCTGTTCGGTCCTCCGGAGGTGCAGGAATCCACCTCCAGGACTTATTTTGATGCTATTCGTCTAACGAATTGCCAAATTGTGGGTTCCTATGCACCTTTGATTGCCGGACCTTTGCTTCGTATGTCTCTCGAGCGACTCTCTTTCCCGGTCCACGTTGGACTGCTTTCGGCTCTACAGGCGCTTATTAAGAAAAGCAGCGAAAGTCTATTCCGCTACGTTCCCCAGCTCCGCTCTGTCACTATCCAGGCTCTGCGAAGCGCTGACTTCCCTGTGCGGCAAGCAGGCCTCCACTTTCTTCCGGATTTCCTAGTCATGGAAACTCACCCAGAAATGCTAATAATCGCACTGTGTTCCCTGCAGCGAGACAGTGATGCCACTATGAGCTGCCTAAAGGCAGTGTATGAAATCGCGAAAAAGACGCAAATCGCTCCGAAAGTGGGAATTAAGGCCGCTCAGAAGCTGCTGGGAGAGGTGGAAATGGAGTCCAGTGCAGCTATTCTCGAGGAAGTAGGGAAACTTCTATTGAAACTGTCCCCAAATAGTGGCGAGTTGGTGAAAGGGATTGATATCGGCGAGAAAGGAATAGTAAGTCTTGGAACTTACTTAGCAGTGGGAAGCGGACAGAATATAAACTCAGTTGCAGACCTGTATCTCTCAGTGATTTCCCGCCACTTTGAATCAGCTGTGAAGTCGCTAATAGCAGTGGCGAAGGCACACCCCAAGCCGACTTGCCAACTAGTGCTGGGTCTACTGCCTATTTTGACCCAGCGATTGACTGACTCTTTGGACCTTTTCCTTTCTTTACCCCCTGAAGACTTCCTGCGTGACTCGAGGCAAATATCTGATTTTCTAGTGCAAATTGCGAAGTTGGCCTTGGAGACGAAACAAAAAGGGATGAATTCGACCTTAGCAGCCCTCGTTCGGCACCTTTTCCGACTAAATGACCCGAGAGGCATTCGCAATGTCCTGCGCTCGTTGCACCTGCTGCCTACCCAGTGGCAAGATGAACTGCGGGACTATGCCTATTCGCTCTCCCGCACTTATCCTTAGTTATATAGGAAAAATGAACTTGCGGGAGTTTGCCATCTCGTAGATTTCCCTAAAGCCACAATCCGTTCTTTTAGTAATATAGCAAATAAACCACCTTCGTAGTTAGCGCCTATATAGGTTTCCATTAGTCTGTGGCTGATACTACCTTATAGTGGCTTTAGTCAAAGTGAGGATCAGATTGGCTCTGCGGCTCCTTTCTTTACCTCTAGTTAGGCCTTTGGTATATATGGAGCCTGGGGAAGAAACTAAGGCAGTGCCGGAGGAAGCCAAGACGGAGGAAGCGAAGGTGACGCCGATATCTGTAGTGGCTGATGAGACCGGTGTGGACTATGAGAAGCTGATCCGAGACTTCGGTTGCGACCCCCTCACCCCCGCACACGTAGCTCTCCTGGAGTCCATTTCCGGCCGTCCCGCCCACCGCTTCCTCCGCCGCGGCCTCTACTTCAGCCACCGCGACTTCGACACTGTCCTCAAGAAGTACCAAGCCGGCAAGCCCTTCTACCTCTACACTGGCCGCGGGCCTAGCTCCGCTGCCCTGCACCTGGGTCACATGGTTCCCTTCATATTCTGCAAGTACTTGCAGGACACTTTTCAAGTGCCGTTGGTGATTCAAATAACGGATGATGAGAAGTTTCTGTATAGGCCGGAGTTGACGCTGGATGAGGTGAAGAGGTATGCGAGGGAAAATGTGAAGGATATCATTGCGATGGGGTTTGATGTGAATAAGACGTTCATCTTCCAAGACACCGCCTACATCGGCCACATGTACGAGCTCTTCATCCAAATGCAGAAACACATCACCGTCAACCAAATCAACGCCATTTTCGGCTTCGGCGGCAGCGACAACGTAGGGAAACTGGCCTACCCGCCCCTGCAAGCCGTCCCCTGCTTCCCCACAGCCTTCCCTCACATCTTCGGCCAGCGCAAAGACATCCCCGTCCTTATCCCAGACGCTATCGACCAGGACCCTTACTTCCGACTTACAAGGGACATAGCGCCTAAAATGGGGTTTATAAAGCCGGCTGTAGTGCATGCGAAGTTCTTTCCGGCTCTGCAGGGACTTAATACGAAGATGAGTGCGAGTTCGGACCTGTCAGCTATCTTCATGACTGACACTCCGAAGCAGATTCAGACGAAGATCAATAAGTATGCGTTTAGTGGCGGCGGGGCGACTATGGAGGAGCATAGGGAGAAGGGGGCGAATTTGGCGGTGGATGTGCCGTTTCAGTACTTGACGTTCTTTATGGAGGATGACGCTCGTTTAGCCGAAATAAAGGACCAATACAGCCGCGGCGAAATGCTAACCGGCCAAGTAAAGAAGGAACTCATCGCCCTACTGCAAGAATTCATAGCGGAGCACCAACGGAAACGAGCGGAAGTGACTGAGGAAGTGGTGGACCAGTTCATGCGCATTCGCCCCATGGCTTTCCCCTAGTTAGAGTAAGCATATGGAAGGGCAACTGGAAGCGATGATCCTCAACTGCAACAGAATCGCTATGGAGCAGCTCAGAGGGGACCAGTTTGATACGGCTTTGGGACTGCTGAAGAAGGCAGAAGACCACTTGGGGCAGGTCCGCGAGTTCCCCAATCACCGCAAGCTCGAAGCCATCACTCTCAACAACCTAGGCTGCTTCTACAAGCGTATCCACCGTCCGGCCGTAGCCCTGCACTACCTGCGTCGTGCTCTGGAGGTAGAAAGCACGCCTCCGGCCGACATTCCCAGCCTAGCAGGCACCCATTTGAACATCTGTGCGATTCGCTCAGGGCTGGGAGTCCATGATAAAGCCTTGGAACATGCGAGGAAGGCCATTCGACTGCTGGCTGGTGGACCTGAAGACTCTCCAAATACTTATACAAGTTTGGTGATTGCATATCACAACGCAGGAATCGAATACGAGTTTCTCGGGAAGCACCAAGAGGCTGCAGAGTGCTTTTCCCAGGGATACGCCTTAGCCAAAAGACGCCTCGGAGCAGTCCACCCCCTGACCCAGAACCTAAAAAGAGCCACAGTGCAGCTGGCATTGGAACAGCGCAGTGAACGCAATAGTCACCGAAGTCTGGTAGCAGGCCGAGGGGAAGACATGTCACCCAGAGGGTCGGACCTCAGGCCGCAGTCCAATGGCCAGCACAGGTCCCCGTTCACTAAGGCTTTACCGAGGATTGCGACTGCGCCTCGGAAGAAGAGGAGAAGGAGGGAAGCTGCTATTCTGCCTATAGACATATCAGTCCCTACACAGCCCAGACCGCCTTCCCCGCAAGACAGTGTAAATAGCCTGCTTGGGGGAGGTGTAAGATATATATCCGGAGACCGACTAAAGCCTATGACCAGAGACTCTTCCAGGGATAAATCCAGACCCAAGAGTAGAGACGTTTCCGCTCCTCCGCCTCCCATCCTACCCAGACCACAGTCCAAATCCCTGCGCACCAAAGGTCTGGAGGCCCAGCACTCTGGTCCCCTACATGACGCTATGGAGAGCCGCCTGCAGACTATTGATGCGAAGCTGGCGAAGTTGCAGTCTGCATTGATACAGTTCGAACAGTCCTCACAGATGACAAAAATAGAGGCGGAAAGGACGCAAATTGAAGCTGCAATTCGGATCCAGAGAGCTGTGCGCAGGTTCCTTGGGGTGCGTAGAAGGCAGAAAAGGACTACAAAGGCGAATTCAGTCCCCAAGCCTCCCCAGCAACCTCGTAACCCGGCTCTATTCCGGCGGAAGCCTTTACCATCCAAACTGTTCCCAATAGAGGAAAAGGACAAGTCGGAATTCGACTCCGCAGTCCTTATTCAAAGCCAAATTAGAGGCTATCTGAGCCGCAAGGACTTCCAGTGTAGGAGGAAAGCCGCAACCTGCATACAGAAGCATATCCGTGGCCTGCAGTGTCGGAGACTGTATCTGTGCATCAGGGCTGCAGTGCTGTTTATTCAGGCTGCGGTGAGGGGCTGGCTGGCACGTAGGTCGCTGGTGTAATAAGTATATGGAATTGAGACAGAGTCTGCCGGAGTTGGGGGAAGCCAGAGTTCTATGTCTCCCAATGGGCGCAATTGCCCCAACCCGCTTCGACTACTACCTTGCTTCTCTCCGCCAGGCCCTGAGCACAGTCCACTTAGAGTCTCTCAACCTAGCGCAGGACAAAGACAACGTCCTGAGTCTCTACATGTCCCAAACCTGGTCCGGCTCTATCCACTTCCGCTACCTCTCCGAGTCCAAATTCGACTCTCCAGCCTCCGTCCACCTGGCCCGCCACTACCTAATGGTCTTTGGAATCACTGAGCAATCCCGCAACATCCAGGGGCTGTATCGAGAATTGGAGACTTTAGTGCAGGAGCTGAACCAGGTGTTGGTCTGGAAGCTGTTTTCCTTTGAGCCGGAAAGCAGCGATTCTGAACTGGAAACCGCAGCCCCGCACCTTATCAACTTCTACCCGGGCCAGGATGAGTCCCACTTACTAGCCAGTTTGGAAACGGTCATACACGATTTGGCCTTTTTCCTGGTTATCAGTGTTGCGCACCGTATGAAACAGCTGCGAGAGACTAGTGCGGATATAAGACTGCCGGAGGATGATGAGAGCAAACTGAGGAAAAGGAGGGAGGGCAGGGTGGAAAAGCTGTGTGGAGACTTGTGTGCACTGGCGGGAGTTCGCTCGGATGCGGAGTTTCACTATAAAAAGGCTTATGAGCTGCAGAAGTATAATAATGACTATGCGTGGATGGGCGGAACAATGGAATGTCAGGCCGCAATGGAGCTACTCTCCGAAATGGCCAAGACAGGGTCGCAGTCCTATAGCGACTGGGTAGTGGGGAAGATGAAAGAGGCGCTGTATTTCTACTCCAAAGGCAAGGAATTGCTGCTGTATGCTGAGGCTGGACTACGCATGTGTCGGTATATGTTGGATTCAGGGAGACGTAGGGAAGGACTGGAAACACTCATGAAGAACATGGAATGGGTTCAGGCTGAGTTGGCTGCAAGTGACAAAATCGCTTGGATCCAGGAAGCGGGGATGCTGTGCATTGGCTCTGGCTATATTCGCAAAGGCGCCTTCTTACTGCGGCTCGCTGCAAGGCTGTGCTTAGACACTGGAAACCACACTAACGCATACCAGCTACTAATGCGGACCATAGACATGTACCACCTTTCCCTACTCGAAGGCAACTGCTCCTACTACTCCCCTCCCGCCTCCCTCTCCTCCGCCTTCAACTCCGACTTCCACCGCCACCGCGAGAACTTCGAGCCTTGGAAGCGACTTCCCTGTCCCAAGGGCTGGACCACTCTCCAGCATGAAGTCCTCAAGGACCTGATTTCCGCTGCCCGCGGCTGCGGCGATGCAGCCTCCGAAGCACTGTGTCAGACTGTGGAGTTGCAGCTGCTGCACAGTTCTTTTTCCTTTGAAAAGCTCCACTTTCTGAGGGCGGAATTGGAAGCGAAGTCGAGTACGCTTAGTCCAGACCTGTGTCTTCCGCTCTATTTGTACCCGCTATTGCTGCGAATTGAGCCCATTAAGTCCCGACATGAAATCACCAAAGTGGACCCTGAGGCTTCGGACCTGTTCCTCTTCTCTCCCTGGGACCAGGCCAAGGCCGAGAAGGAGCTAAACTGGACTGACGGGTCGATTCTGGCAGTCAACGTCTACATGCAAAACATCTACCCCTTCGACATAACCATCGACAAGGCCAACTTGATAGTGGAAGGCAGGGCGGACTGTCTGCCTCGTAAGCACTAAATAGACACATTTGTCATCAGGGGGAAGTCGAAGTACACGACCCATCTCTATGTAATGCCTCACGGGGTCGGCCCATTGGTGCTCAAAGGCGCTGCTATGTCTGTGTTCGGTCTGACCACTGTGCACCTTTGTCCACCGGTGTCGGTGGAGATTGGGCAGATGATTCCGGAGTTGAAGGTGAAGATAGAGGGCGGACTGCAGTGCGTTGAGCTGTATGAGTATGAGCGGAAAGTGGTGAAAATTGAGGTTAAAAACCTGACTACGGAGGCTGCGGTTACTAGCTTTACTCTAACCTGCCCAGACGCCGACATCACCCTCCCTCCCGACTCCCTCCCAAGCGTCCTGCTAATGGACGCTTCCCGGCCCTACACAGAGCTACAAGCTGCCTTCACCGCTATGCCCGGCATGAAGCGAATCACATTTATATGTCAATACTCAGGCCTCAACCCTGCCTGTTTGATAACCATTTCAGAGAGTATAACGCTTGCAGTTAAGCCGGGGTTAGAGGTAAAGGCGATTTCCCTGCGGCCGCATTTCGGGTATGAGTGGTTTCCCGACTTAAAGCGCTGGGATCCTTCCTTAGGCCTCAGCAGAAGCCTGTTCCCCCTATCAGAAGAAGACGATGGACTGACAGACCATAACTACTGCCAGGTAATACTAGACGTCCGCAACTCGACACAGGAAATACTGACTGTGGAAGCCACTCTTTCCAACCCTTCCCACATAGTCGCACAGGTCATTTCCCTCAGGCCGGAGCAGGAGCAAAGCGTCACAATGGCGCTCGAGAAAAGCGACGAGGGCAATGCGCAGAGACTGGTGAAGAAAAGACTGCAAGTCGTATGGAGAAGTCTCGACCGGAAAGGAGGCATTGGACCGCTTAAAATCAACCCTATAGAAGCGGAACACGTCCGGCCGCCTGTTGTAAGGTTCAGATACGACTGCGGACCTGTGACTTTGCAGGAGTTCTGCAAACTCACAGTCACTGTCACCAGCCGCCTCCGCCTCAAAGGCCACTTTATCTACCTCTACCGCTTCAAGGAAATGCACAATGGACGGATATCGCTGAAGCCGGAGCAACTGGTCCTGAGCGGGTCTCTGTCGATACCGTTCCCGGAGGAGGGGAACGAGGGAAGTCTGAGTGTGAGGTTCTGTGCGGTGGAGGAGGGCAGTTTCGGCTTCGTGGCTGCATGCGGAACTCGCAAAAGAGTGGTGTTTTGGGCGAGCGAGGCTTTTCGGGTCCAGCCCAAGCGCCCCTCTTTCATCCTTCCTTAGGACATACTGATATATGGTCTGATACCGACCTTATCATAGATCTAAGCTAAAACGACCTCAAAGGCAGTGAATCGACCCCCAAAGCCACACAACTCCACAGCATATTCCCCACGTCTATATATAGATAAAGCGACCCCGCCACATGCTCCCAATGCGCCAGGCCAAACCTTTCCCCCATCGCCAGCACTTGAATGTCAATAACGACATAGAAGGAAAACAGCACTGCCGCCAGAGTGCATAGGATCACCTCCAGCCGGGATACGGAGTCGTGGATTCGAATGCAGACTGCGAAGACGATTACTGTGGAGAAAATTGCGATGGGGAGGCCGAGACTGGAGGCGAATTTGTCCTTGGCTAGTTCCGCGTAGAGGAGGACTAGAAGAGTGACTCCGGCCATCATGACTTGGCTAACAAGGACACTTTCGGTAGGGAGACAGAGACTGAAAGTAGCCACGAGAATCGCTTCTGTTAGGGAGAAAAATACGAGTAGGAAGTAGTTGAAGGGCGGCTTTCTCGCCAAATCTCCCCTACATGCCAGCATAAATATCAGTCCCGCCATCACCACCACAGGCACAAGCACGCACTCCGCCGGCTGAGTCCTCAGCAGCTCCTGCAACTCTCTATTCTCCACCAGCAGCACTACCAGTGCCACATTCAGCAGCAATTGCCCTGTCAAAATCCTATAGATTTTCCGTATGAAGTCTCCCTTGCTGCACAGCACTGGCTCCTCAATGGACACTTGACTGACAGAGGAGTCGCCTTCGTAGTCTTGGTCAGCTAGTAAAGGCTGCTGGGCGTCCTGCATATTGGCTTTGTAATATGCTGGTGGGGAGACTGGGGAGACTGAGGAGAGGCTTTGGACTGCTGAGTGGGACTGCGGGCTTGAGTGAGGACCAAGTGGCCTTGCAGAAGTCTGCGTTGGATTTCGCGAAGGTGGAGTTGGCGCCCTTTGCAGGGGAGTGGGACAAAAAGAAGTACTTCCCTAAGGAAACTTTGCGGAAGGCCGCAGGTCTCGGCTTCGCTGGTGTGTATTCAGAGGAAACCTACGGCGGTTCCGGCCTCGGACGCATCGAAGGCTCCCTGATCTTCGAAGCCCTGGCCACTGGCTGTCCCTCGACCAGCGCCTACCTCTCTATCCACAACATGTGCAATTGGATGATTTCTGCCTTTGCACAGGAGACGCAGAAACAAGCCTGGCTGCCCAAGGTCAACTCTATGGAGTATTTCACTTCCTACTGTCTAACTGAACCCGCACATGGCTCGAATGCATATGGCTTGGAGACTAAAGCCGTTCCCACAGGGAATTACTATGAAGTGACGGGCTCGAAGGCGTTTATCAGCGGCGGGAGTGAAAGTGACCTTTACGTGGTAATGTGTCGAGTACCGGATAAAGGCGTTACCTGCTTAGTCATCCCAAAGGACTCTCCAGGGCTCAGTTTCGGGAAAAACGAGGAAAAGATGGGGTGGAACTGTCAGCCTACTGCTGCAGTGCACATGGACAAGGTGAAAGTGCCGAAGGAGTATAGACTGGGGGCGGAGGGAGAGGGGTTTAAGATAGCGATGAAGGGACTGGATGGAGGGAGAATCAATATTGCGAGTTGTTCACTGGGAGGAGCTTGGTACGCTCTGGAAAAGGCAGTGAAGTACCTAAGCGAGCGCAAGCAGTTTGGAAAGCTACTGAAAGAGTTCCAACATCTGCAGTTCGAAATGGCAGACAGCGCCACTAAGCTGCAAGTAGCCCGGCTGATGGTGAGACAGGCTGCTAAGTTGCTGGATGAGCAAAGTCCTTTGGCTACTGTGCAGATTGCGATGGCTAAAAGGTTCGCTACTGATGCAGGGTCGGAGATAGTGGATGCCTGTCTTCAGATGCACGGTGGCTACGGGTACCTTTCCGAGTACCAATTAGAGCGAGTTTTACGAGACCTCCGTGTTCACCGCATATTGGAAGGCACGAATGAAGTAATGCGCCTCATAATCGCCAAGAAACTTTGGGAGTAGTCTTAGATTTACTTACTCGTAGAGCCGAAATCACTCATAATAGCCTAATTGCTGTATAGTTCTACTGACTACTACAGAACTGCTATAGTAATACCTGCTAGTTGTACAATGAAAAGCAGATGAATGTTTCCTACACAGGGATAAGTCAACTGCTAATATCGTTACTTTACTACAACATACATTAGACGAGAGTTGTTTGTAGTGGCGGGCAGGCCAATGTTAGTAAAAGGGCTGAGGAGGGTAGAGAGCGGCTTTCTGCATAGTTTACATCTCACTACAGATTAGGGAAAACTCCAGTGGCTTTAAGGTGTTAACGCAACTCGGCAGTTTTCTACCAACGCTCCAATTCAGCAAACTTATAATAATATTCAGTTCACTTAGAGACTCCGGTCCAGACAAACCCTGACTAGATCGTCAACGCCCAAACAGGCAGCCCACTAGACTAGTAACACCCTTCCTTCTAACAGGCACGCTCTATCTATCGAAGTACAACAGACCATTCTGAAGCCAGTGACACAGCCGGTCTAGCTGACTCTATATATCTTTGAAGGCCATCGCTGTGCTAGGGATTTCCCGGTCCTCTGAAAAGGAGGTGTTTGCCTTAAGTCATCTGCCTGCGTGAACTAGGTTAAGTGGATCTAACCCACAGTTCTCTTCATACAGGCTGTCTTCGTAGTCATCATACCAAATCAACGCGAATTCTTCTCTCTATTGACGCCATACACTCACTGAACCATCCTCCATCATCTGTCTTAGGGCCAGAATCCTTATTCTGAATTCCGAACTGAATCAGCCATGCTATA